>Ga0182014_10002970_pt1 | contig 20817 bp, 16 predicted proteins | sample 612S2DmetaG_FD_120489 | JGI IMG/M metagenome (GOLD analysis project Ga0182014, IMG submission 120489) | Permafrost microbial communities from Stordalen Mire, Sweden - 612S2D metaG | ecosystem: Environmental > Terrestrial > Soil > Wetlands > Permafrost | place: Sweden: Stordalen | collected... | reverse complement strand
GCGATTACGACGGCACACGTCTCAAAAGAAAATCTCCGGACCCTGCTTCCACCGCGAGATATCGCGGCTCGTAGCTGCCTGGGTCCGGAGCAACGGTCCCCACACTACGCCCTTCTGGCCGCCACAGGTGGCGAGCTGCCCCGGAGTTTCCGGACAGGGATCCAATAACAGTCGAGTAGCCGGGGGGAGTCTCACCCCCCGGCTCTCACAGAACCGTGCTTAACAGTCTCCCGTTACACGGCTCTTCTCATTTGATCTTTCAGAACGCGGATATCCAGGCCCAGTGAGCAAACAGGCCAGGCTCTCGATCGACGAGCCCGGTCCACCACCGTTTGGCCTTCTTGAAACTACCCAGCCGCCGATACTTGTTGCGCGCCCACCGCACTATGTAGGTATTAATGCGCTGCAAGAGACGATACAATCGCGACCTGTTGAACCGGCCATAGTAGTCATCCAGCCGCGCACGACCGGATTCATCCATGCGGCGAGATCCGCCAGGTCAGACCCGACTCGCTTGTGTATCCGCCATTTACGAACCTGCTGGCCTTTCGCCTTGAGGGCATCCGGGCCGATTGCAGGCGAGAACGCCGTGAACAGCTGCCCGTTCTTGTTCTCCGCGCTGCGAGGACGGAACTCGTATCCCAGGAACGTGAACGACGTGTGCTCGCAGGAGCCCCGCCGGTTAGCGTCCTTGCAATACACTATCTTGGTTTTACCGGGATGCAACCGCAGTCCCAGACTCTCCAGCCTCTCAGCAAGGGCATCGCGAACCTTACGCGCCTGATACTCCGTCGAGCAATGGAGCACCGCATCATCTGCATAACGCTCGAATTCCACCGACGGGAACTCCCGCTCCAGCCATGAATCCATTGCGTAATGCAGAAACAGGTTAGCCAGCACGGGTGAAACCGCTGAACCTTGGGGAGTTCCGCGTTCCCTCTCCCGCCGGGTCCCGTCGGGCATCTGCAACGGCGCTTTCAGCCACCGCCTGACATACAGCAGCACCCACCGGCCGGTGGTATTAGCCTCCACCGCCTTGATGACAAGATCATGATCCAGGGAATCGAAGAACTTCTCGATATCCAAATCAACCACCCAGTTGCGCTCCCAGCACCTCTGACGGCACCTGGCCAGCGCATCATGCGCCGACTTCCGCGGCCGGTACCCGTAGGAGTCAGGATGGAAAATCGACTCCGTCCGCGCTTCCAGCCGCAGCGCCACCACAGTCTGCGCGATCCTGTCCGCCACAGTCGGCACTCCCAGGATTCTCGTCCCGCCATGCGATTTCGGTATCTCCACCGCTTTTACCGGAGGCGGAAAATACGTGCCTGACGACATCCGGTTCCAGATCTTGTACAGGTTACCCCGCAGATCTTCTTCGAATCCCTCCATTGACACGCGGTCCACCCCGGCAGCACCCTTATTAGCCTTAACCCGCCTGTACGCCTCCCACACCAGCTGCTTCGGTATCATAAACGGCTTGTCCTGCAGACCTGACTTGCCCACTCGTATCCTCCCAGAACATCGCCTGGTTGCCCGCGAGAGCAAACCTAAATGAGCCGGCCCCTTCGCTCCTCCCCCATTACAGGAGACTCAGCGCTACTACGAGCCGGTCCGCCGGCGGATTCCGCGTCGGTACTCCGCGCCCCGCGATTTCTGCCGCCAGGCGCTCTCCCTCTCGACGCCCTGCCGTCCGCCGCTTATGAGCGGCGGGCGGCAGGCACCATTATCGGAACCCGCCTTCCCACGTTCCATGCAGAAGCCGCAGAACAGGATCGCGCCGCCTTTATGCCGGACACCGCCTGGCCAGTAAACGGGATTCCCGCCAGGCTTATCCCGGGATCGCATTGGTAACCCCGGTTCTGATGCCAGTTCCTAACTAACGACACATCGTCAGCGGTTCACTTGCGTTCGCCTTCCTGTCCCCTACCTGACGCCTCTCACGACGCCTTTTCCCCATCGCTCAGCACAACAGTCTTCAGCTAATGCACCATGAGGTGGTTTGACGCCGCTCCCCGCAGAGCGACGCCGAAGGGCCACAAAACCTTCATCTTCTGCACAACAGCACATCCAGAGAGCCGTTTACCTAAGTACGACTCCTTTCTGCGCGCGTGGCGCACCAATGCCACTTAGATAAGGGTCTGACTTAAAGCCCTGCGCATTTCCACAGGGCGCAAGCGCGCTACAGATCTATCTCAGCGCTATGGCTTATAGAGCAATATGCGGCCGGCCACGCCGCCGCGAACTCCATCTGGATCAGCTACGCCGGTCCTGCACGGGCCGGACATCTCCAGCCGGGGTCGTCGGGCCCGACGGGACATGGGCCTGCCAGTGTGACAAACTGGACGAGGCTCCTCCGGGGCACCTAGCGATCCGCGCTGTGGCACTGCACGCGCTGTGGGATTCGTGGGTGCACGAACACATCCTTGTCCCGCTCTCGCGCCAGCAGGCCGTCGAGTTCGACGAAGTCCTCCTGTCGCTTGCCTACGCCGCCGCGCTCGGGCCGGGGCTTCGCGCCGCCGACGGATCGACGTCAGCAGGCTCGCTCGGCGTGATCGGGCACGACCCGAAGATCGAGCTAACGGTGGAGGCCGGAAGTGAAGTCACCGTTCATCTCGGCGTCCCGGAAGATGCGGATGCGACGATCGAGGGAAACGCGGTCCAGCTTCTTGAAGCACTGAGCCTCCGGGCACCCAGGCTTCCGATCGCAGAAAAGCACCGGTGGCTGCTCGCAGGCCTCGACGAGGCCTTCGACGCTGGTACGTATCTGGATGCAGATCCCCCGGCGTCATCGTGATGCGGAGGAACTCGGACGCGAGCGCTGCAGGAAGGCGTAATACGACGGCACTCCGTGCTCGTGCCAGCTCTCGGGCACGCAGATTGTCCAAATCTGCATGGCCGGCGGCTTAGTCGAGCTTCAAGACGCGGCAATGCCAAGTGCGGATATCGGTTACGACAGCCTCGTCGCATGTGCTCGGAAGAAGTTGTCCGGTACCGACTGACTCTGCCCGCGGAACTCGGCGATCATCGTCCCGTCGGCTCGGCGCACGCTCACGTCGTAGACGCCGATGCGGCCGAAGCGGGAGCGTTCCGCTGCTTCGGCGATCAGTTCGTCGCCAACTGATGCGGGACGCAGGAACACGATGTGCGCCGACTGCGCCAACGTGGTGCCGCGGATGGTGCAGGCGTAGGAGAACGTCGTGTCGGCCAGCAGAAACAGGTAACCGCCGTGCGCGATTCCGTTGCCGTTCGCCATGGTCTCTGTGATCTGCATGCGCGCAACGGCGTATCCCTCGGCCACTTCGTCGATGGCGATGCCGAGATCCCGGCAGGTCGTGTCCTGGGCGTACATCTCGTCGGCGCGTCGCCGGGCGGTGACGGCTGGGTCCGATTCGGCAGACATGGCGGCTCCAGACGGGTTGTGGTCGTTCGGGCTAAGAGGCTCGTGATCTCGGCCGCTACGCGTCGTCCGGAGCGGATCGCCCCCTCCATCAGGCCGAAGAACTCGGTGCTGATCTCCGTGCCGGCCCAGTGGACGCGCCCATGCGGCACGGACAGGTGCGGACCGAGCGCGAGCCAGTCGCCCGGGCCGAACAGCGAGGCATAACAACCGCGGCTGTACTGTTCGTTGATCCAGTCCGTGACGTGGAAGCCGGCAGGCGCGGGCAACCCCGGAAACAGATCCCGGACCTGGGCGAGGACGGTCGCACGTCGGCTCGCCTCGTTGAGGAGCCCGAACGCGCGTGCCTGCCGGCCGGTGGTGAATCCCGTCAGCACGCCAACGCCGCCGGGAGGGGAATCGTCCACCGTCGACAGCAACGGGCCGTCCGCACTCACCGACCATCCGGACAGGCCCTGGTCGCGCCAGAGTGGTCTCGGGTAGACCAGGTGGACCTTGATCGCACACCCCCGGCCGGTGGCCGCGGTCGCCCTTCGGACGGGCAAGGCAGGGCAGAACTCGATGGCGTCGGCGAGCAGGGGAGGCACGGCAACCACAACGGCGTCGGCGTCATGGACGGCCCGATCGGTGCGGACCGACACGCGGTCACCCTCCTGTCCGATCCACCGGACCGGCTGGTTCAGCAGGACGCGGTCGCCTAGCTTCGCGGCGAGAATATCGCACAGCTGGTGGGCTCCGCCGTCCACCCGCGCCGCCTGCGCGCCGCCCTCGAACGCGTTGAGATAGCGGATTCCGCCGCCGGAATGCAGATAGAAGGCCATGTGCAGCACGGACACGTCGGCCGGGTCGGCGGCCATCATCTCGCCGAGGAACAGGGGGAAGAACAGTCGCGCGTGGTCGTGGACGTTATGCCGGTCGAGCCACTCGGCGACGGTCAGACGGTCGAGTCGTTCGGCGTCCGGGGTGAGCCAAGGGGCATCGGTCCGGACCGATGTGATCATCTCGTACAGCAGGTCGAACAGGTCACCCAGGGCGACCGCGTTCAGCGGAGGGAAACGGCCGGCGATACTCTTCGGTCCGTCGCCGAACGCAAACCTGCTCAGACCGGTCATGGTGGTCGCGACGGTGGCCAGGCCGAGCGTCTGGATCATGGACGTGAGTTCGGTGTGCCGGTCGCCGAGGTATGCGGCACCGCAGTCGGCCCACTGCCCGGACGCGACCTCGATGCCGTAGGTGCGCCCGCCGCCCGTCCCCGCGCCTCAAGGACGATCACGTCGGCTCCGCGGGCCAGAAGCTCTGTGGCGGCGGTGAGACCGGCCAGGCCCGCTCCGACGACAACGACGCTCATACGGCGGTGCTCTTGATGAGCTTGGCCAGCGCGGCCGGTGAAGCCGCGTCGATGAGCTGAGTGATGGTGAGCTCCACGTCGAACTCTCGGGCCACCGCGCTGAGCACCCGGGTGGCGAGCAGCGAGTCTCCGCCCTGATCAAAGAAGTCTGAATCCGGCCCGACCTCATCTGTTTCGAGGATCCGCCGAAACAGACCGACGATGTGGTCGACAGTGACAGTACCGGCAGCGGGCATCGGCTACCTCCCCGTGGCGCAATGGACGGTTGCGTATGTCTCGTGCGTTCGCCGCCGGTCGACCTTGCCGCTTGCCGTATACACGAGTTCCGGTACGACGGTGACGCGCGCGGGCACCAGGTGACGCGGGCTATGCGCGCGCAGGTGCCTGAGGATGCCGGGCGCGAGCACGGCGGAATCGGCGGTGCCGCGCGGCACCACGTAGGCGACCATCGCCGTGTGGTCACCGACCGGCGTACCGACGACCGCCGCGGCCGCGACCTCCGGGTGACCGCACAGCTGTGCCTCTACCTCACCGGGGCTGACGCGGATTCCTCGCACCTTGATGTCGTCGTCGAGCCTGCCCTCATGGAAAACCACGCCGTCCGTGTCGCGGCGGACCCGGTCACCGGTGCGGAAGAACCGCCCGGAGTCCAGCGTGACGAAACTCATCGCAGTGGCCTCCGGCATCCCGTGATAGCCGAGCGCCACCGATGGCCCGCCGATCAGCAGTTCGGCGTCGTCCCCGATCCGCTCGGTTACGTGCGGCAGCGCCCGGCCGAGCGGGACGGCGGGGTCGGCGGACAGTTCGGCACGCGGACCGTATAGATCGATCGCGTGCGTGACGAGGGTGGTCTCGGTGCAGCCGTAGGTGTTGATGAGCCGCACGCCGTCGGCGCCGTCCAGCGACCGCCAGTCCTCGAGCCTGGCCGGCCGCGCCGCCTCACCACCGATCACCATCGTGCGGAGGCTGTCAGGTGCGGCGGCGGCCTCCTCCGTCAGAAAGGTGACGAACTCGTGCCAGAACGCGGTGGGGAGATCCAGCACACTGATCCGGTACCGATCGATCATCTTGAGCAACCGCGGGAAGGAGCCCGAGTAGGCGTCGTCGTCGAACACGAGCGTGGCGCCACAGGTGAGCGCAGTCAGAATCTCCTCGAAACAGGTGTCCCAGTTGAGCGACGCGAACTGCAGGACCCTGTCTCCGGAGCCGACGTCCAGCACGCCCGTCAGGGACGTGACCGCGGCCGCGATGGCCCGTCGCGGGGTGACCACGGGCTTGGGCCGGCCGGTGGACCCGGATGTGAAGAGGATGTACGCAGGGTCCTCCGGCCTCGCCGCGACGGGCGCCTCCCCATCGATCGGCAGACCGCCGCCCGGCCAAGGGCTGAAGACGGGAATCGGGGACAGCGGCGGGGTGTCGCCGGCCTTGCTGCGACCGTGGGCGTGGCGCGTAGTGCCGGGTCGGCTGTTGATCAGCGCCTGGCATTCCGCCGCCTCTATCAGGCCCGCGATCCGCTCCTCGGGAAATCCCGGATCGATCGGGCAGTAGGCACCGCCGGCGGCGAGCACACCCAGCAGGGCGGCGATCGTGTGCGCCGACCGGGCGGTCAGCACGCCAACCGTCCCCGGGCTTGGTCCGAGGGCCGAAGCGACGCATCGCATCCGTTGTTCCAGCTGGGCATAGGTCACCGGCTGCTCGTTGTCGATGATCGCGATATCGTCCGGGGCGTGACCAACCGCCCGCAGGAAGCTGGAGAGAACGTCAGCGTCGTCAAGGCTGGCAGACATTTGTGCACCTCCAGTGGTCACCGTTGCCTGCGCTGGGTGAGAAGATCCGTCCAGACCGGCCGGTGAGCCCACCTACCTGACCTGACCACGCTGATCAATTACCAGCGCGGCGAGTGCCACGACGGCCGATGGTGACGGCGATGTCGGCCAGCCGGATGTCGCCTACGTTGCCGATCACCAATGGCGCCGAGATGAACGTTTCCAGTCGTGGCCACGGTCCTGCCATATATCGAAAACTTTCAGCTCGGCGATCTGCGGCGTGGAAATTACTGCTCAGTAGCATCTCCAATTCGCTGGCCGCTAATCAAGGGGCCGTCCACTCATCGTTCGGTAAGTCCTGCTCATCGAAGGACGTGGGCGCGGTCGGTAGCGGTGAGGTGCCGTACCGTCTGCAGCGTCCACGCCTTACCGCTGCGATGCGAGTTCCCGCAGCGGCCGCAGCGCGGCCTCGACCCGCTGGAGCTCGTCGAGCATCGCGTCGGCCGCCTTGCTGCAGTACGGATAATAGGCCTTACAGAACATCTGCCGAATTGAATGTCTGCGTTCGCGCTGGAGTTCAGGGCGGAGATCGTCGAGCCATGAAACGGTTCCAGGAACTTCGCGTACCGCACCAGCGCAAGCTCAGCCGCGCGAACAGGCCTAATGCAGCAGACTCCTAGCCATCCCAGAGGACACGCAGGACGATGACACGCCGCTGATCATCAAGGATGAGATAGATGACCAGGCCCTCGCCATGCTTGCCGACGGCGCGCGTACGCATGTTCGCATCGGCGCGCTGCCGGAACCTCGCCGGGCATGATCTACACCGCCGGCACTCAAGAGCTCGGGCGGGAACCTTCGGGGTCGGCCACCGCATATGGGGGTACGGGCACGGGCTCGATGTGCCAGACGTCGCGGCAGTAGCCGCGTACTGTCCGGTCGGAGGAGAAGAAGCCCGAGCGTGCCGTGTTCAGGATCGACATCCGGCTCCACCGTTCCTGGTCGGCCCAGGCCGGCCCGGCGCCCCGGTCGTGGCAGTCGATGTAGGAGCGGTAGTCGGCCATGACCATGTACTCGTCCGACTTGAGGAGCGAGTCGATAACCGGCTCGAGGGCTTCGCGGTCCCCCGCCGAGAAGGCACCTGAGGCGAGGGTGTCGAGGGCTGCCCTGAGCTCGGCGTCATTACCGTAGTAGGTGTAGGGGGAGTAGTCCCGTTGCCTGAGAGCGGTGACTTCGTCGGCCGTGTTGCCGAAGAGGAAAAAGTTGTCGGCTCCGACCCGGTCACGGATCTCAATGTTGGCGCCGTCGAGGGTGCCGACGGTGACGGCCCCGTTGAGGGCCAGTTTCATGTTGCCGGTTCCGGATGCCTCCTTACCGGCGAGCGAGATCTGCTCCGAGATATCGCCGGCGGGCACCACGAGCTCGCTGACCGAGACGTTGTAGTCGGGGAGGAAGACGACCTTGATCCGGCCGGCGACGTCGGAGTCGGCGTTGACCACCGCTGCGACCGAGTTGATCACCTTGATGACGTGCTTCGCCTGCTGGTAGTTCGGCGCCGCCTTCGCGCCGAAGATGACCGTGTAAGGCGTCACGACGGCGGCCGGATCCGCCTTGATCCGGTTGTACAGGGTGACGACATGGAGCAGCTTGAGGAGCTGGCGCTTGTACTCGTGGAGCCGCTTGACCATCACATCAAAAATCGAGCTGGGATCGATAGTGACACCGGCAGTGGCGAGCGCGTGGGCGGCCAGGTCGAGCTTGTTCAGCCGCTTCACCTCGCGCCACTGCGCCTGGAACTCCGCGTCGTCGACAAAGGCCTCAAGCTCCTGCAGCCGGTCCAGGTCGGTCAGCCAGTCTTCGTCGCCCAGCCGGGCGGTAATCAGGCCGGACAGGCGCGGGTTGGCCAGGCGGAGGAACCGGCGGGGGCTGACACCGTTTGTCTGATTCAGGAACTTCCCGGGCCACAGGTCCGCGAAGTCCCGCAACGTCGTCTGGGTGAGTAGCCGCGACTGCAGCCCGGCCACGCCGTTGACGGCGAAGCTGCCGATGACGGCCAGGTTGGCCATCCGCACCCGGCGCTCGGGTGCCTCCTGGATCAGCGACATCCGGGCGATGCGCTCATCGTCGCCCGGATACCGGGCGCGCACGTCTTCGAGGAAGAAGTTATTGAGGGCGTAGATGATCTCCAGGTGGCGGGGCAGCAGCCGCTCGAACATCGGGACTGGCCACGTCTCGAGAGCCTCGGGCAGCAGTGTGTGACAGGTGTAGGCGAAGGTACGGCGGCTGATGGACCACGCCTGCTCCCAGCCCACCCCGTTTTCGTCGACAAGCAGGTGCATGAGCTCGGGTATGGCCAGCACCGGGTGGGTGTCGTTGAGCTGGATGACGACCTGGTCGGGGAAAGCCTCCCAGTCCTGGTTGCGGAACCGGAACCGGCGGATGATGTCCCGCAGTGAGCAGGAGACCAGGAAGTACTGCTGTTTGAGCCGCAGCTCGCGGCCTGCAGGCGTGCTGTCGCTGGGGTACAGCACCTTGGTGAGGTTCTCCGAGCGCATACGCGCCTCGACCGCCTCCGCGTAGCGACCGTCGTTGAACAGTGTCAGGTCCAGCGACTCCCGGCCGCCCCGGGCCTGCCATAGCCGGATGATGTTGACGGTCTCGGTGCCGTAGCCGGGGACCAGCATGTGGCTGGGTTCGCCGAGTACTGTCTCGCCCGGCACCCAGCGGGTCCGCAGCCCACCCTGATCGTCGTCCACAGCCTCGGTATGGCCGTAGAAGCCGACGACCTGGCGGTCGTCGGGGGCGGGGAATTCCCACGGGTTGCCGTAAAAGGTCCAGTCGTCGGGGTGCTCGATCTGATGGCCATCTTCGAAGATCTGCTTGAAGATCCCGTACTCGTAACGGATGCCGTAGCCCACTGCTGGCATGTCGAGGGTGGCCAGCGAGTCGAGCAGGCAGGCGGCCAGCCGGCCGAGCCCACCGTTGCCTAATCCCGGCTCGACGTCGAGGGCCTCGAGGTCCTCCAGGGAAACGCCGGATCTGGCCACGGCCTGGCGGGCGAGGTCGGCAGTGCCGGTGTAGACGGCGTTCTGGCGGAGCTGGCGTCCCAGCATGTACTCCGCGGACAGGTAATAGACGAACTTCGGATTGGCCTGATAGTTCGCCTCGGCTGTCCTGGACCGGCGGTCAGCAAGCCGATCACGGACAGTGACGGCCAGCGTCCAATAGGCGTCCTGGGTGCTCGCCGACTCGGCCGTCGTCCCTCTCTCGTAACACAGGTTGCCAGCCAGGCCCCGTTCGAACTCGGCCAGTGTGTTACCCATCCGCCGAGCCTGCGGCCCCGATCCCAAGGACGTCATAAAACGAATCTAACCCTTAACGCCGACGAGGAGGCGCGCCGGACGCGGAGGCCCCGTCCCGGCGCTGGCCGCCGTCCGCCCCGGAAAAGGAGGTCACCGTCGATCTCAGCCGCTGTGCCCAGGACCTGATCGTGCGTATGGTGCCCGGTGAGCTGGGCTATTCATTGCCGCCGCACTGGTCGGCCTGCCGCCTGGCGTTAGCCGGGACGCAGACCTGGGGTCCGCGGCACCGCTAACCAACTGACACAGATTGGTGCTTTCGCCTCTTGCGTTCTGTCCCGGACCGGTGCCAAATCGTTAAGTGAGCCCGGCAGGCCGGAATATCCAGGTGACGCAGGACCGGGAACTGGCGGAGCCGCCGTTCAAATTTCCGGAGCAGTCCGCGGGCGGGACAGATTCGAAGTGGTGATCGTCATGCACAGGTACCTTGTGGTCGCGAACCAGACCCTGCATGGTGCCGATCTGCGGGAGGAACTCCGCAAAAGGATCAAGTCGGGACCCTGCTCCTTTTTCGTGCTCGTTCCGAACACCAGCGCCGCCGACTATGACGCTGATGCAGCCGCTACTGTACTCAGCCATCCCGGCACGTGGTGGTGGTCGACGGACTACGCTGGCCCGGCCACCGATGAGGAGGCGACCGTGCAGGCTCGGCAACGGCTCAAGCAGATGCTGGGCAACCTCGCCGCGCTGGACCTCCCCGTCGAGGGGCAACTCGGCAGTTCCGACCCGCTCGAGGCCATGGAAAAAATATCCGCCGATCATCAGTTCGACGAGATCATCGTGGCTACTCTGCCCCGGCGAGTCTCGCGCTGGCTCGAGGCTGACCTGCCTCGTGAGGCCGAGCGCCGGTTCGGCCTACCCGTCACGACTATCCTCATGAACCTCTGACCTCTGACCTCCGGCCGGGCCAGCTGCTGGCGCGGCAGGCCGAACGGCGAGGCGTCGCCGGAAGATCCAGTGTGCGTTGCGGCCAGAGCCTGAGCTCGCCCCATCAGGGACGGTTGCGGACCTGGTCAGGACCTTCGCCCCGTGCCGCACGCGATCGGCTGGGCCCACAATGGCGGGGTTCTCGCAGTGGTGCCGTATCCGGCGAGAGGCAGGCCAGCTGTGCGTGAGGAGCGCAAGACACTAACCCGGTACACCATCGAGTCCGAACACCGCCATCCCGGCTCGACTGGTGAGTTCTCGGGGCTGCTCAACGCGGTGGCGACGGCCGTGAAGATCGTCAGTAACCAGGTCAGCCGGGGCGCGCTCGCCGGCGCTGCCGGTGGCGCCGGCGTGGCGAACGGCTATGGCGCCGCGCAGAAGAAGCTCGACCTCATCAGCAACGAGGTGATGATCGGCGAGACGGAATGGACCGGGTACCTGGCCGCCATGGCGTCAGAAGAGATGGAAGACATCTACCCCGTCCCGGCAACTGGGCGGCGCGGGAAGTATCTGCTGCTATTCGACCCGCTGGACGGCCCGGGCAGCATCGACGCCAGCGTCTCGGTGGGCACGATCTTCTCGATCCTGCGCAGCCCCGACCCGGTAGCGGAGCCGCGGGCCGAGCACTTCCTGCAGCCGGGCACCGCTCAGGTGTGCGCGGGCTTCGCCTTGTACGGGCCATCCACCATGTTGATCCTCACTACCGGCGATGGCGTCGACGGATTCACCCTCGATCGCGACATCGGGGCGTTCGTCCTGACTCACCCGCAGCTGCGCATTCCCGAGCACTGCGCGGAGTTCGCGATCAACGCCTCCAACGAGCGCTTCTGGGAGCCGCCGGTGCGCCGCTACATCCAGGAGTGCCTGGCCGGCGGGACCGGGCCGCGAGGCCGGGACTTCAACATGCGCTGGATCGCCTCGCTGGTGGCGGAGACCTACCGCATACTCACCCGCGGCGGTGTCTTCTTGTACCCCAAGGACAGCAAGGAACCATCCGGGCCAGGGCGGCTACGGCTGATGTATGAGTGCAATCCGGTCTCGTTCATCGTCGAGCAGGCGGGCGGCGGCGCGAGCACCGGACGCGGGCGCGTCATGGAAATTCAGCCAGCGGACCTGCACCAGCGCGTGCCGCTGATCCTGGGGTCCAGGGACGAGGTCGAGCGGATCGAGCGCTACCACCGTGACCAGGCCCGCGCAGAGGAGTCGGCCTTCGACGACTCGCTGTTCAACATCCGGTCCCTGTTCCGGACCGGGTGACCGGAGGAGGACAGATGTCGGCCAAGCATCCGATCGTCGTCGTCACCGGCTCGTCCGGTGCGGGTACGTCCTCGGTGACCAGGACTTTCCAGCACATCTTCCGGCGCGAGGGGATCAACGCGGCGATCGTGGAGGGCGACTCGTTTCACCGGTACGACCGGGAGCAGATGAAGGTCGCAACGGCGGGCGCCGACAAGGAAGGCAACCATCACTTCTGCCATTTCTCGCCCGAGGCGAACCTGCTCGAGGAGCTCGAGACCCTATTTCGCGAGTACGGCGAAATAGGCCGCGGCAAAGTCCGCAAATACCTGCACGACCCGCAGGAGGCCAAGCCCTACGGGCAGCAGCCCGGGACGTTCACGCCGTGGGATGACGTCGCCCCTGCCAGCGACCTGCTCTTTTACGAGGGATTGCACGGTGCCGCGGTCACCGCCAAGGCGGACGTCGCCAAGCACGCGGACCTGCTGGTCGGGGTTGTCCCGATCATCAACCTGGAGTGGATTCAGAAGCTGCACCGGGACAAGACAGCCCGCGGCTACACCAGCGAAGACGTGGTCGACACGGTTCTGCGGCGCATGCCGGACTACGTCAACTACATCTGCCCGCAGTTCTCCCGCACGCACGTGAACTTCCAGCGGGTGCCGACCGTGGACACGTCAAACCCGTTCATTGCCCTCGACATCCCGAGCGCCGACGAGAGCTACGTCGTCATCCGGTTCGCCAGGCCGAAGGGCATCGACTTTCCCTACCTGCTGTCGATGCTGCACGACTCGTTCATGTCACGGCCGAACATCATCGTCGTGCCGGGCGGGAAGATGGAGCTGGCCATGCAGCTGATCTTCACTCCGCTCATCCTGCGGCTGATGGCGGCACGACGCCAGGCCTGAGCGCCCGCCCTGCTGAACAGCGGCTTGGTTAGCTCGACCCATCCCACGCCGTCAAAGTTCCAGGTCAGTCGGACCGCTATCCGGATCAGGGTGACGATGCCTTTCCGCACTTGTACCGTGATGCGTGCCGGAGATCACGTGATTAGGGCTTAACGGCGGGACTTTCGGCCCTGGTGCTCTGAGGTCGGGTGCCCGCGAGGTAAGACCCAAGTTCAATTCCCGGAGCCTGGGAGCGGCCTGAAATGGGCAGCAGCGCGGTGCCGGGTGCGATGTAGACCCGGTGCACACCATATCCGCGGGTATGGCGGCACGGGCCAGCGGGGCTGGCGATGGAAATGACGCGGCAGTACTTGGCCGGAGAGTTGTCGGTGCTGCTCGCGCACTTGCAGGCGGTGGCCAATACCGAGGCGGCCCAGCGTGACGCGTGGTCCCTGCGGCGCGCGGCCGAGACGGAACCGATCCCGGCACTGGGCTCGGTGACCGTGCGCGCGCTGGCACTGGCCGATGGCCTGTGCTGGGATTCGCTGAACCGAGGCGACACAGTGGCGTTCACCCGCCAGGCGGCGGTCTGCGATGAGCTGCGGGAGTTCGGCGTGTGCGCCGGCCTGCTCGATGAGGCTCAGGCAGGCCTGCCCTCCGTTCCCTGAAACTGATCTTCCGGCGAGAGGACAAGGCAATGGCAGAAAGCAAGCAGCCCCAGGGTTCGGGGGCGCAGGCCTCCGAGGCGCAGATCGCGGTGCACTGGCGCGAGGAGGAGTACGTCCCACCACCCCCGAAGTTCGTTGAGCAGGCTAATGCGAAGGATCCGGCTATCTTCGACCGGTTCAGCGAGGAGCACTTCCCCGACTGCTTCAAGGAGTACGCGGACCTGCTCGTCTGGGATGAGCCCTGGCACACGACCCTGGACACCAGTAAGCCGCCATTCTGGAAGTGGTTCGTCGGCGGCAAGCTGAATGCCTCGTATAACTGCGTGGACCGGCACGCCGAGGCCAGGCCGGATAAGACCGCGATCATCTTCGTGCCGGAGCTGGAGTCCGATGAACACGTGGCGATCAGCTACTCGGAGCTGCATCGTCGGGTGAACGAGTTCGCGGCGGTGCTGCGTGACTCAGTCGGCCTGAAGACCGGCGACCGCGTAACGCTGCACATGCCGATGGTGCCTGAGCTGCCCGTCACCATGCTGGCCTGCGCCCGCCTCGGCGTCATTCACTCGCAGGTGTTCGGCGGGTTCAGCGGCACCGCCTGCGGGCACAGAATCGCCGACTCTGGCAGCCGCGTCCTGATCACGATGGACGGCTACTACCGCAGCGGCCAGATGCAGGACCACAAGGCCAAGGCCGACGAGGCGCTCGAGGCAGCCCGCCAGGAAGGCCAGGAGGTCGACAAGGTGCTTGTGTGGCGGCGCCGGGACGGCCAGTACGCCTCAAAGACTCCCATGGCCGACGGCCGTGACTTCTTCGTCGACGGGCTGCTCAGCGAGCATCGGGGAGCGACCGTCGAGCCGGTATCCATGCCGTCCGAGGCACCGCTGTTCCTGATGTACACCAGCGGCACCACCGGCCGCCCGAAAGGCTGCGTGCACAGCACGGGCGGCTACCTCTCCTACGTGGCCGGGACGTCGAAGTACTACCAGGACATCCACCCCGATGACGTGTACTGGTGCATGGCTGACATCGGCTGGATCACCGGCCACAGCTACATCGTCTACGGGCCGCTGGCCCTGGGCACGACGACGGTGATCTACGAGGGCGTGCCCAACTATCCCGATGGCGGCCGGCCGTGGCGGGTTGCCGAGACGCTCGGGGTGAACATCTTCCACACCTCGCCGACCGCGATCAGGATGCTGCGTAAGGTCGGCCCGGAGGAGCCGAAAAAGTATGACTACCACTTCAAGCACATGACCACGGTGGGTGAGCCGATCGAGCCCGAGGTCTGGCGCTGGTACCACTCCGAGGTCGGCAAGGGCAAAGCGGCCATCGTCGACACCTGGTGGCAGACCGAGAACGGCGGTTTCCTCGGCAGCACGCTGCCCGCTTTGCAGCCGATGAAGCCCGGCAGCTGCGGGCCCGGCGTCCTCGGCGTTTACCCGGTGATCTACGACGAGGACGCCAACGAGGTACCAGCGGGGAGCGGCAACGCGGGTAACATCTGCATCCGCAACCCGTGGCCGGGCATCTTCCAGGGCATCTGGGGCCAGCCCGACCGATTCGTGGCCACCTATTACCGCAAATACAACAAGGACCCGGACAGCACGGACTGGCACGACTGGCCCTACTTCGCCGGCGACGGCGCTCTCCAGGCCGCCGACGGCTACTTCAGGATCCTCGGCCGGGTCGACGACGTGATCAATGTGGCCGGGCACCGGCTGGGCACCAAGGAGATCGAGTCCGCCGCGCTCACCGTTCCTGAGGTGGCCGAGGCCGCCGCAGTGCCGGTGATCGATGACATCCGGGGCCGCGTCGTGGAGGTGTACGTCTCGCTCAAGCCCGGCTTCGAGCCGAGCAAGGCGCTGGAGAAAAAGGTCAGCGCGGCGATCGATACTCAGATTGGCAAAATCGCCCGCCCGAAGAACGTCTGGATCGTGCCCGACATGCCGAAGACCAGGTCGGGCAAGATCATGCGCCGGGTTATCGCGTCGATCTCCAACTTCGCTGACGTGGGGGACGTCACCACGCTGGCCAACCCCGAGATCGTCGACAGCATCCGGCACTATGTGCAGAGCTCGAAGGTGGCCAGGGATGACGTGCCGCGCGAGCTGACCGAGGCCGAGTTCGAGGAGATCAAGAAGTTCGGCGGTGAATAGCCGGCTCCGGCGTCGAGCCCTGGAAGCAGCGGCGGGAGACGAGGAAGCCGCCCGAGCAGTGAGCCAAAGGTCGCCTCATGAGGGCAGAGACCGTAATAGTCGCGCTGCCGGGGACTATATGCTCACCCGTGGTCGCTGGCCCGCGCCTTGGCGGGCCAGGTGCTCGCCGATCCAGTTTCCTGGCTGACCCAGGGTGAAGTCGCCGAGCACCACCGACCACTTTCGGTGACTCAATCTCGACCGGCCTGCGGACCAGACAAGTCACCTTGGTCACGGCCGGGCCGTCGGCCAGTTGCCGCAGCACCTCGGAACCGACGAACCCGGTACCGCCGGTCAGGATCACCCTCATTACACTCTCCCCTGCCACTTGCGGCACACGGCTTGTGCTGGGGCAGCGACTGGCCGGGCTAGATCCAGCCCGGGTCGTGACCGTGGGCCGGGAAGGTGCTGTGCTGAGAACATGACTAGTCAATCCGCTTCTGCGTTCAATGCGGTGCCGGAGGACTGGGCGTCCGATCCGGTCCTTACGGCGGGGCTGAGCGTTGACGACGACGACGAACACGATGACCCAGTCTTGCGCTGGCCGGACGGCCGGGTGGTCGACACGTGGCGCGAGGACTACCCGTACGCCGAGAAGATGACGCGGGAGGAGTATGAGTACCTCAAGCGCCCGCTGCAGGTCGAGCTGGTCAAACTGCAGAACTGGGTCAAGTCCACGGGCGAGCACATCGTAATCGTGTTCGAGGGCCGCGATGCGGCCGGCAAGGGCGGCACGATCAAGCGGTTCACCGAGCACCTGAACCCTCGCGGCGCCACGGTGGTCGCGCTGGCCAGGCCGAGCGAACGGGAACAGACGCAGTGGTATTTCCAGCGTTACGTGCCGCATCTGCCCGCTGCGGGCGAGATCGTCATGTTCGACCGCTCCTGGTATAACCGGGCAGGCGTGGAGCGGGTGATGGGCTTCTGCACGGACGCGGAATACAGCGAGTTCATGCGGGAGGCGCCGGAGTTCGAGCGCATGCTGGTCCGCTCCGGGCTGCACCTGACGAAGTTCTGGTTCTCGGTGACGCGCTCGGAGCAGCGCACCCGGTTCATCATCCGCCGGATCGACCCGGTCCGGCAGTGGAAGCTGAGCCCGATGGACATCGAGTCGCTCGACAAGTGGGATGCCTACACCGATGCGAAGGAGGCGATGTTCCACTACACCGACACGGAGCAAGCGCCGTGGACGGTGGTCAAGAGCAACGATAAGAAGCGGGCCAGGCTCGAAGCGATCAAGTACGTGCTGCGGAAGTATGACTACGAGGGCAAGTCCGGGCAGGTCATCGGGGAACCGGACAAGAGCCTCATCGGGCCGGCGTCCGTGCTGTCCGAGCACGACCCCGGCCGCTCCTTCCCCGACCTGTGAGGCGTCGAACACCGGAGCACAGCCACGGAACCGGCTCCTATCCGTTGTGACCCGCTCCGTCCGCACCTGGCCGCGACGGCTAGAGGATCGGCGCGGCCGGCGATCTGGAATTAGGGTTGATCACCGGCGAACAGCAAAGCAGAGCCACGGGGATCGCGTGCGTCTCCAAGCGCGTCGCGGCGGCGGGTTCGGCGGCGCGTGCGAGGGCGGGTTCCATGGCAGGCGCAGGGGCGGATTCCGGCGCGGGCGCAGGGGCGGGTTCCACGGCGGCCGGGGCGGGTGCGGGGGCCGCGGCTTCGCTCCTGAGTTCCTCGAGCCGGTGGCGGGACGGCAGCAGGGCGATCGCCAGGATCACGCCCAGCCCGAACAGCAGCGCCGATACCGTAAAGGCCAGCGTGTAGCCGTGGACGGCCCCGGTCGCCTGCGCCAGCGGGCCGATACCGTGAGCCACTAGGTAGCTGGTCGTCGCCGTCAGCGCGATCGTGCTGAGCGCGGACGTTCCGATCGAACCGCCGACCTGCTGCATCGTGTTGACCAGTGCCGAGGCCACGCCCGAGTCCTGGCGCTGAACCCCAGCCGTGGCCGTGTTGATGGCCGGGGCGAAGATCAGGCCGAAGCCCAGGCCCATGACGAGCAGCGCGGGCAGAACGCCGCCGAGGTAGCTGGAGGTCACTGTGAGCCGGGTCAGGTAGATCATCCCGATTACACCCAGCAGCATTCCCGACGCGATCAGGGCGCGCGGGCCGGCCTTGGGCAGCAGCACAACGCTGGAGAGATTAGAGCTGATCAGGATGCACCCGATCAGCGGCAGGAACAGCAGCCCCGTGGTCAGCGGGCTATCCCCCTTGATTAGCTGCATGTAGTAGGTCAGGAACAGAAAGACACCGAAGATCGCGATTCCCGACAGGAAGACGGCGACATACGCGCCGCCCCGGGTACGGTCCAGGATCACGTGCAACGGCAGCAGTGGGTGACTGACCCGCCGCTCGGCCAGCACGAACCCGGCCAGCACGAGCACGCCGGCGACCAGACTGCCGATCGTCAGCGCGGCCGTCCAGCCGGCGGTCTCGGCGTGGGAGAAGCCGAAGACGATGAGGAACAGCCCGGCGCAGGCCAGAATCGCTCCGGGCCAGTCCATCCGCAGCCGGGTAGCCGACCGGGTGCTGCGGATGTGCATCAGCGCGCCGACTATGGCGATGGCGGCGAACACCAGGTTGACGTACAGGGTGTAGCGCCACGAGAGGTACTGGGTGAGGGCCCCGCCGAGGATCAAGCCCACCGCGCCGCCGCCGGCGGCTACTGAGCCGAACACCCCGAAGGCCCTGCCTCGCTCGCGCGGATCCTGGAAGGTGCTGACCAGGGTGCCGAGGGCGGACGGCGCCAGGACAGCTCCGAATGCCCCCTGCAGGGCCCGGGCCGCGACCAGCATCCCGAATGAGACGGCGGCGCCGCCGAGGGCCGAGGCGAGTGCGAATCCGGCCAGGCCGGTGATGAAGACCCACTTGCGGCTGAACATGTCACCGAGACGGCCCCCCACCAGCAGCAGGCTGCCGAACGCCAGGGCGTAGGCCGTCACCACCCACTGCCGGTCACTATTGGGGAACCCGAGCGCATGCTGGGCCGATGGCAGGGCGATATTCACAATGGTCGAGTCCAGGACCACCATGAGCTGGGCGATGGCCACTACGACCAGGACCAGCCATCGCCGGTCAATGGGAGCTGCCGGGCGGTCTTCGGTGGCGCGCGCCCCATTCGGGTCCGGCGAAGCAACGGGGGATGCCACGAGACCTCCAAGAAAGCGATGTCCGTCTAAGTAAGGTGTCGCTAACGGGGCCTGGAGTAACGATGGCCCGGCAACACCGCCTAGGTAACGGCCCACCCATCACGGGCCCTGCCACCATAGGCACACCGCAAACGCCACGTCCATCGCTGACCCGCTGCGGCTGCGTTCTGCCCGGTCATCGGCCCGCCACTTTCCTCCGCTGGTGCTGGACCTGCTGCGGCGGTCCAGCTGGCCGGCCCTGGCCGGGCGGGGCCGGCGGGCCATCGCCCAACCGGTCAACCACCTGATGGGCGCCGCGACCGGGATCGATGACCGCAGCCTGGTCAGCCACGCGACGCGGCGGCGGGCTGCGGACGCCGCCTTTGCCGCGGTCGTCATGGCCGCGCTCGGCTGGGGCCTGTACAGCATGCTGGCCTACATCGCCGCCGGGCAGCAGGGCCTGGGGATCCTCGGGCACGCGTTCGGCCCGGGCTTCCTGACCTTCCTGCGGGTCGCCGTCGTGGTGGCGGTGTCGTCCGTGATCTGGGTGCCGGTAGGCGTCTGGATCGGCTTCAGCCCCCGGGTCGCCAGTACGCTGGGCAAGTCGTTCTCCGGCGTGGACGGCTACCCAGTGCCGGTCCTCGAGGACATCACGCTGGACGTCTATGAGGGCGAGTTCGTCGCGCTGCTCGGCCGCAGCGGCAGCGGCAAGTCCACCCTGCTGCGGTGCATCGCCGGCCTGATCGCGCCGTCCGAGGGCGAGGTGCTGTTCCGCGGCAAGCGCCTGGAGGGCACCAACCGCGACACCACGATGGTGTTCCAGACCTGCTATTCCGCGGGGGCGGATGCGGCCGCGGGGATATCGGGGGCGGGATGGCCGTTTTCCGCTTCCGTGGGTGGGGCGGCCTGCGGGGAGGCGGGCCGGTGCCCGAACAGGTGCCGCCAGTTGCGCGGGGTACCGCCGTCTCCGCCGGGGTGGCGGTCGCCTGCCGGGCCATCGCCCAGCGTGCTGGCGGTGTAGGCGCGGGCGGTTTCGCGCTGTTCGAGAAGGTCGTCGCGATCCTGACGGACGGCGGCTGTCTGGCGGCGGGACTCCTTCAGCCCGTGGCGTGCTTCGCGGCCACGGCGGGAGGTACGGCGCGCGCCGGCCAGCAGCAGGCCCAGCCCGAGCGCAGCGATCACCCCGACCACGATGCCGTAAAGGAACAGTGTGCCGGTGGATCCGGTGACGTGGTAGCCGAGCACTGCGAATCCGTGGGTAAGCGCGTGCCCGCTGCCGTCATTGGACAGAACGCCGGCTGCCCCGGCGACTATCGCCGCTATGAGGATGACGAGCCCGATAATTATGATCATGACCGTACTCCGGGGATCTGGGGGGTAACACGCACATCCGAAGGCCGCGGTATCCGCCGTGCGGAAACCGATGCGATCTTGCTCTTTCTGGGCCACTGCGCCTTTCCGGCGCGTCAGCCCGAACGTAAAAAAAAACTCCAGATCCTGCGCCGCGCTCGCAATATTCGCGGGCGCCGCTGCCGGGGTCCGGAGCAACTCTTTTATATTACGCTTCCTTGACTCTCGCGCGTAGGGGCGTTCCGCGGCCAGGAGGAGGCCTTTCGATTTTGAGGCCGGGGGACACGAGCTCGGGCTGCTAGGTGGCCTGCGTGAATGAGGACACCTGGCCTGCGGCGGTGGCTCGGAATGACGTATTGAGCACGGTTTGCCCGGCTGGCAGTTGTTCCTGGCCGTTCTGGGGTCGATGGACATGGCCGCCGCGTGGGCGTAATGTGAATTTTGCTCCGGACCTTGGCGGCTGCCCCCGTGAACGTGACGGGAGCAGGGCAGGACGGAGTTTTTTTGTACCGGGCCGGCGCCGGAAAAGGCGCAACGGCCCAGAAAAGGG
>Ga0182014_10002969_pt1 | contig 20821 bp, 14 predicted proteins | sample 612S2DmetaG_FD_120489 | JGI IMG/M metagenome (GOLD analysis project Ga0182014, IMG submission 120489) | Permafrost microbial communities from Stordalen Mire, Sweden - 612S2D metaG | ecosystem: Environmental > Terrestrial > Soil > Wetlands > Permafrost | place: Sweden: Stordalen | collected... | reverse complement strand
TCGACCACGTCGACCACGTCGACCACGTCGACCACGTCGACCACGTCGACCACCACGAATCCCACGACGACCACGTCGACGAGCACAACGATCGCACCACACGTCGCCGCATCCTCGGGTTCGACCGGCAATGGATCGTCGGCACTCCCGTTCACCAGCTCCGGTGGGTCGACCGCCTCCACGGTCGCTGGATCGAAAGAGCTGCCGTTCACGGGCACGAACCCGGGTTTGCTGTTCGTCCTCGGGATGAGCCTGCTGCTGGCCGGAGGCCTCCTCCTCACGACGATCGAGACTCGACGGAGGATGCTCCGCCGGCTGCATCAGGTCAGCGTGGAGGATGCGAAGCTGCGCACGAGCCAGATCGGCGCCTGGCTACTCGGTCGCTGAGTTCCAGGTCGCCCTCGAGCGGCGAAGCGGAGCAGCAGCGCCTGACATCGGAGTCCATGGTCACGTCCGTCGCAACCTTGGGCCGGACAGGATGCCGATCGCGAGCGAACGGAGCACCACACGGGTCGAGCGTCGGGCAATGTCGGGTGTCCGCCCGGTCAGCCAGGGCGCGAACGTTGTCGCCCTCAGCTCATTCCACGCCGGCCCAGAGGTTGGCCGGGCGCACGCCCCAGGCCACCTGCCGTGACAACTCGGCACTGACGATCGGCAGGTCGGCGGCATGGGTCACGCCGACCAGCTTGGCGTCGGTGGTCAGGACCCGCACGGGCAGGCCGCCCCCGTCGGCGACCATGGTCGAGATGACGTCCGGAAGCAGCACCTCGGCCTTGGGCACCTCGCCACCCGCCGCCACCCGTGTGAGCAGTGCTTCCTCGTCGAGGCCGGAGGCGTCCATGGCGGCGTGGAAGACCTTCCAGATGTCGGAGCGGAAGCCCCACAGGTTGACCGACGCAGGCAGGTCGCCAGAAAGCTCCCGTGGCTCGAGCCCGTCCTCGGACACGAAGCCGCCCGCCGGATCGGTGTGGACGTGGCGGCGTTCGTCGAGGGAGACCAGCAGGCCGTTGCCGCCCACGGTGCAGATGCCCCGGGTGACCGGGTCGTCGGTGGCGACCGTGGAGTGGAGGGCGTAGCCGACGAGCACGTGTTCGGGTGCGGACGACGACAGCTGCCCGGCCAGCAGTCCCATGGCCACTTCGCCATAGACATCGTCGGCATTGGACACGCCGAAGGACTCGGCTCCGTCGAGGGCCTCCTCGGCGGCGAGCACGGCGTGCACCGTCCCGAGCGGCAGGCGCTGGGTGGCGAAGGACACATCGACGGCCTCTGGCCAGCACTGTTCGACGTGGTAGCGGATGGCCGGCCCGGTTTCGGGGTGGAGGACCAACACGATCCGGCCGAAGCCGGCACGGACGGCGTCACTGACCAGTAGGTCCAGCACGGCCTCGCCGTGGGGTCCGATCGGGGCGAGGGGTTTGCAGCCCCCGTAGCGCCGGGCCATGCCGGCGGCGAGGACCACGAGTGAGGGCGCGACAGCAGAAGATTCCGTCATGCTCTTCCCATCGACCGTCAGCCGCCCCACTTGAGCACGGCACTTGCCCAGGTCATGCCGCCGCCGAACCCGGTCAGCAGCACGTGCTGACCGGCCTGGAGCCGGTCGGTATCGAGGGCGTCGGCCAGGGCCAGGGGAATCGACGCAGACGACGTGTTGCCGTACCGGTCGATGACCACCACGGCCTTCTCCTCGGGGATCCCGAGCCGCTGGCAGGCGGCACTGATGATCCGCAGATTGGCCTGGTGGGGGACCACGAGGTCGATCTGGTCCGGGGTCAGGCCGGCCTCGGCAATGGCCTGCTGTGCGGATTCGACGACCACCGCCACCGCCTTGCGGAAGATCTCCTTGCCGTTCATGTAGAGGTAGCCGCCGTGGTCGCACTTGAGGAGGTGCCGGAGCGATCCGTCGGCGCCGAGCTTGTAGCTCATCAACTGACCCGGGCCGTCGACGGCCTCGAGCACCACGGCGCCGGCGCCGTCACCCACCAGGATCGACACCGACCGCTCGTCCCAGTCGGTGATCTTGGACAGCGTCTCGGCGCCGATCACCAGCAGCCGTTCTGCCCCGATGGCGATCATGCCGTGGGCCACGGTCAGGGCGTAGACGAAGCCCGAGCACGCGGCGTTGACGTCGAAGGCCCCACCCGTGATGCCGATCCCGTCCTGCACGGTGGCCGAGGTGCCCGGCACGATCTGGTCCGGCGTGGTGGTGGCAAGGATGACGGCGTCGATCTCGTCGGGGCGACGGCCGGCCTTCTTCAGAGCGGCGAGACCGGCCTCGATGGCGAGTCCCGACGTCGTACCGCCGATGCGGCGCTCCCTGATCCCGGTGCGCTCGCGGATCCAGGCGTCGTTGGTGTCGAGGGTCAGGGACAGGTCGTCGTTGGTGACCACCTTGTCGGGCAGGCCGATGCCGTACCCAGTGATCACGCCTCCGCGCCCGATCATGACTCAGCCCGCCTCGAGGATGTGGATACCGATGAATGCCGCGTCTGTAGTGCCTGCATGGGACCCGATCATGCCACCCGAGTTGGCCGCCATCGCCAGGCGGGCGCCCTCGACCTGGCGGGCGCCGGCCTCGTCGCGCAGCTGGGTCGCCAATTCGACCACCTGGGCGATGCCGGTGGCCCCGAGGGGATGGCCCCGGCTGACCAGTCCGCCACTGGTGTTGACGGTCACGCCCCGGCCCCCGAGGGTGGTGTCACCGGCGGCGGTGGCCGCCCCTGCATCGCCGGGCTTGTAGAAGCCGAGGGACTCGAGCGCGCAGAGCTCCTCGGCACTGGTGGCGTCATGGAGTTCCACGACGTCGACGTCGGCCGGGTCGATTCCTGATGCGTCCCACGCGGCGGCGGCCGTCTCGGCCATGCGGTCGTGGTAATCGATATCGCCGTTGCCCGAGCGGACCGTGGAGGAGAGGAGTCTCGGTGCGCCGGCCCGGGACTCGAGGGAAAGCACTACTGCGGCCGCCCCGTCGGTGAACGACGAGCACATCAACCGGGTGAGCGGTGGGACGATGGGCGGCGATCCGAGCACCTCGTCGATGGTCACCTCGCTCTGGAACTGGGCATGCGGGTTGAGCGCCCCGTGCTTGCGGGCCTTGACGGCGACGGCGGCGAACTGCTCGACCGTGGTGCCCCATGCCTCCATGTGCTCGACCGCCCACTTGGCATTGAGCGCCATCAGCACCGAGCCGGACGGGTTCTCCCAGTTGGTGTGCATGAAGTGTCGGTCGGCCTCCGGCACGCCGTCCTCGATGCCGGCCAGCGTCTCCATGCGGTGGCCGGTCCACATCTTCTCGACCCCGACGGCCAGCACCGTGCCGGCGCCGCCCAGGGTGGAGAGGGCGGCCAGGTGGAGGGCCGACGCACCACCCGCGCACGAGTTGTCCACGTTGATGATGCCGGCGTTGCGCAGTCCTGCGTCGAGCAGGAAGCTCTGGCCCCGGATGCACGCCTGGTTGAGCAGGCGACCGGCGGTGGCGTTGCCGAACACCACGAGATCGACCTGGTCGGGAGTCAGCCCGGCATCTGAAAGGGCATGGTCGACCACCTGGTGGGACATGGCTTCGACGGTCAGGTCGCGCCGCTGCATGTTGGTGGTGGCGGTGCCGATGATGTGTGCGATGCGGTCCATGGGTCCTCGGTCTCTGGGCGTCAGCGTCCGCTGGGGACGCCGGCGACGGGCAGCGCCTCCATCAGGCGGGTGAACTGGTCGATGGGCTCGTCGTCGGTCACGTAGACGGCCACGTGCTGCGCGCCGACCGACCGGTACTCGGCCACACGTGCCGCCACCTCGTCGGGCGTGCCGGTGACCAGGTGACGCTCGAATGCCTTGGGCGGCAGTCCGTAGAGGGAGCCCATCCACCCGGTGCCCTTTGCCACGCCCCGGTCGCGGTCCGCGTCGAGCGACACGAACAGCACCATCGCCGGGGTCACGGCATCCTGGGGGCGCCCGACGGCGTCGACCTCCTTGGCCAGCCGCTCGACGGCGTCGCCGTACTGGTCGACGCTGAGGAAGAGCGGCATCCATCCGTCGGCCCGGTGGGCTGCGCGCCGGAGGGCGGCGTCGGACGAGCCGCCCACCCACACCGGCACGGGATCGGGTGCCGGCAGCTGCAGGTAGCGCTCGGTCGGGTCCGACGAGTCGGTGTCGCCATGGGTCGCGCCGTGCCCGGACCGCCATGACCGATGGAGCTCGCCGATCGCTGTGTCGAGGTCATGACCACGCGAGTGGTAGGCCGCGCCGACCTGCTCGTATTCGCCGGGATGGCTGCCGACGCCGACACCGAGGATCACGCGGCCCCGGCTGAGGGTCTGGAGGGTGGCGGCCTGTTTGGCCACCGCCACCGCACGGCGGAGGGGCAGCTGGATCACGCAGGTGCCGAGGGCGGCACGCTCGGTCACGGTGGCGGCCACGGTCAGGACGACCAGGCACTCGAGGCACGGGCCGTGCCAGAACAGGTGATCGCACGCCCACAGCGCATCGGCGCCGGCGTCCTCGGCACGCCGGCAGAGGTCGGCCAGGTCGGCCAGGGGGTCCGTGGCGGAGCGGGCACCGTCGACCGGCTCCGCCCAGCTCGGGACGGTGTCCTGCACGAACGTCGGGAGGATCAGGCCGATGGGCCCGAGGGGGGCGGTGGGTCGTACCGGGGACACACCGCATGGTACCCCCGCGCCCCCGGTGGCCGGGTCGATCGCGCCCCCGCGCGGCGCGTTACGGACGCACCGACCGGGCCGGTGTCCGAACAGAGCGTGCGGCACGGCAGAATGGGGAGGCGGAACACGCGATCCGCCCGTGCCGGCCTCCGGGCCGGTGGAAGGACGACCAATGGACACCGAAGCGACCGAGAACGAAGCCGCAGCCGAACCGGCCCCTGTCACGCTCACGGACGAGGAGCGGGGCGAGCGGCTGGCCGCCCTCACGTCGATCATCGAGCTCATGCGTCCGGCCGTGCAGGCCGACGGTGGCGATCTCGCGCTGATCAGTGCCGACGTCGTGACCGGCGTGGTCGAGGTGCAGCTGCAGGGGGCATGCAGCTCGTGCGCGGTCAGCTCGTCGACGCTGCAGGGCGGCGTGGAGCGGATCCTCCACCAACGGCTGGACTGGGTCACCGAGGTGCTGGGCGGCGTCGACGACTCGGTGGATCCGTTCGTGAGCGAGTCCATGGGCCGCGGCGGGTACGTCCCCAGCTTCTGAGGCGACGCAGCACCGGCGCTACCCGGTTGGTCGGTGCCGTACGATCAGGCGGTCGTGGTTCCCCCTGCCGCCCAGGCCGTGTCCCCGGATACCCCACTCTCTGCCGAGTCCCCACGCACGAGGCGCGGGCGCCCCGTCCATGCCGCGCCGCGAGCTGTGCCGTCGGGGGTCTTCACCACCCTGGCCTTCACCGTGGTGGCTGTGCCCTTCCTCTACGCCGCACTGCGACTGGCCACGGCACCCGCCGCGCACCTGGCCCTTCCCGACGACCTCGCCCTGATCGACCTCCATGTCCGGCGCGCCCTGGCGTGGAAGCAGCAGCTCGGGGTGTTCGACCACAACAACTGGAACCACCCCGGCCCGGCGTACTTCTACCTGGTGTCCCTCGCCTACCGGGTACTCGGATCGAGTGCCCGGTCGCTCTTCGTGGGTGCGACGCTCCTGAACGGGCTGGCCGCCGTGGCATGCGTCGGCGTGGTGCGGCGTCGGACGTCCCCAGTGCGGGCGTTGTGGGCAGCCGTGTGGGTGGGCGCACTGGCCGCCGTGCTGGCCACCGCCGGCCCGTCGGCGACGACCTACTCGGAGAGCGTCCTCGGCGCCCTGGTCAGCCCGTGGAACCCGATGGTGGTGATCTTCCCCCTGCTCCTCCTGATCCTGCTGTGCTCCGGTGCCGTCGACCGGTCCGGACTGTCACTGGTGGGTGCCCTGTTGGTCGGCTCCTACGTGATCCAGACCGACATCTCCACGACTCCGCTGGCCGCAGCCCTGGTGGGAGCGGCGGCCGTCACCTGGGGAGTGACCGCTGTCCTGGACCGGCGACTAGCGTCGCACACGGCGGTGGCTGGCGACGCGCCGGGCCGGGCCGCCCGTAGTCGCCGGACGGTCGTGTGGGCGGTCGCCGGCCTGGTCACGCTGGCCGTGATGTGGCTCCCCCCGGTGATCCAACAGGTGACCGGTCTTCCCGGCAACATGACCCTGATCGTGCGGTTCTTCGGGGCGACGCACCCCGGTCAGTCGCTCGCAGGCTCGTTGTGGGCGGTTGCCGCCACGTCCACGGTGCTCGTGGTCGGGCCGTCCGAGGTGATGACCTCGATCCTGGGTGGCACCCCCGCACACGCCGGGCTGGCCGTGGTCGTGGCGCTGGCCACGGTGGCGCTGGCCACAGCCGTGGTGGTCCTTGCGGCCCGTGACCGCCGGCGGTTCGCCATCGGAATGGGCGCGCTCACCCTGGTCGGGTGTGTCGCCGCCGTCGTGGCCGTGGCCCATGTGGTGGGGTTCGTCTTCGGCTACCTGGTGGTCTGGGCCGTCGTGCTCCCGGTGGCCGCCCTCATCGGCGTCGGCACCGCGCCGGTGCCGCTTCGGTCGCTTCGGTCGGGTCGGGTGGGCGGGGCGGCGACCGGGCTCCGGGTGGCGCTGTGCGTCGTGGCGGTGGCGACGGGTTCCGTGGCCTGCGTACAGGTCGCCGCCATCCCTCCGCTGTCGCACGCCGGCGATCCCCGGGTCAGCCGATTGGCAGGCCTGGTGTCGCCGCGACTCGTCGTCGGGGGCGAGGTGGCCGTGGGGGACGCCGGTGCCGGGACGGCCGACACGCAGCTGATCGACACCGAGGAGTTCATCGGACTGGTGAACCAGCTGGACCGTGCCGGGTTCCGTCCGAGGGTCAACGCGTTCTGGAGGGCTCAGTTCGGCCCCGGCTACCTCAGCGACGGCACCGAACCGCGGGAGGTCGGACTGTCGACCTGGACCGCCGCGTCACCGTCCCTGACCGGCTATGTCGGACGGGTCGGCGACATGGCCGTCACCGTGACCGACCGGTCCGGCGGGGCGGTTCCGGTCACCGGCTGACCGGGCCTCAGCCCGGTCGGGTCGTCGTGGTGGCCGTGGTGGCCGTGGTGGCCGAGGCGCCCGACCGGTTGGCGGTGCCCAGTGCCGCCGACCGCGTCAACAGCCACGGCGACACCAGTTTGGCCCCCGCCGGGGTCACGTGGATCCCGTCGGCGAACCGCACGACCACGCCGTCGATGGTGGTGGTGAAGTGGCCGCCCGGATCGAGTTTCGCCCCGAGATCGGCCACCACGACCCTCCCGTCCGAGGCGGCGGCCACCTTGCCGAGGAGCGTGTTGTACCGGTCGACCCGCGCCGGTTCGTCCTCCGGCCACGGCTGACCGTCGGCCTGCTCGACCTGTTGGTAGTAGGGGGCGGTCAGCAGCACCACGGTGGCCCCCGTCGACCCGAGCACCGCCGTCGCCCCGGTGAGGGCCGCCTGCTCCCGGGTGTCGACTTGACGAGAGCCGATGTGTTGCCAGCTGTCGCCGATGTGCTGGTCCCGCACCTCGTACTCGCCATCGGCCAGCAGCACGACGTCCGGATGGAACGCGTCGACGTCCGCCTGCCACCGGGTCAGCTGCGTGTCGCACGGCACGGGCACGTGTCCGCCGCGGTAGCCCACGTTGCCGTTCACGACGGTTCCGTGGAAGCTGGTCGGGTACGTGAGCAGGCCGCAGCCGAACACGCCGTCGCCCGCGTACCGGACGTCGTAGTCGGCCGACTCCGGCCCGAGCCCGAAGCCGAGGAAGCTCGCCTCGGAGTCGCCGACCAGCAGCACCCGGATCGGCCCGCCGGTGCCGGCCGGCACCGCGGGTACACCGGCAGCCGTGCCCGGGTCCTCGCCCTTCGGGACCGAGAACGTGATCGGGGTCGTTGCCGGTGCCTGGTTGACGGCCGCCGTGGCGCCGGCCGTGGAGCCCACCACCAGTGCAGCCGTCGCGCCCACGGCCAAAGGGGTGAGCACCCAGCCGCGCCAACCGCCGAGGAGCCCCCGGCGGATCGGGAGTTCGAGGAAGTGGAGCGACACCGCCGCCACCGCGACGGAGCAGGCGACCCGGAGTGCGAACAGTCCCCAGCCCGACAGTCCGGTCCGCTCATGGGTGAGGACGACGAAGATGGGCCAGTGGTACAGGTAGAGCCCGTAGGAGATGGCACCCACGTACCGCACGGGGCGCAATGACAGGAGCCTTCCCCACGGGCTCCGGGGCAGGAGGGCGACGCTGGCGATGAGCGCGGCGGTGGCCAGGGCGACGAGGGTGAAGCCGCCGCGATAGATCCAGGCCGAGGAGCTGTCGACCGAGTGGGCGAGCCACAGCACGGTCGCGAGCCCGGCACCGCCGAGGACCACGAGGGACACCCTCGCCGCACGGCCGAGGGCGAAGGACCGCACCAGTGACGTCGTGGTGACAGGGCCAGACCTGCGTCGGGGGAGCGGGTGGGCGAGCACCACCGCCAGGGCCGCGCCGATGAGCAGTGCCTGGGCACGGGTATCGGTGCCGTAGTACGCCCGGCTCTCGCCGGAGCCGTTGCCGAAGACGACGGCCATGTCGATGGCACTGGCGATCGTCCCGACGACGGTCACCACGAGCAGCGACCGGAGTGAGCGGAACCAGGTCAGGACCCCGAGGACGACGAGCGGCCAGACGACGTAGAACTGCTCCTCGATCGACAGCGACCAGGTGTGGAGGAGCGGCTGGGGGGTGTTGAGGGCGGCGAAGTAGCCCTGGCCACCCGAGATCTGGTGCCAGTTGTTGAAGTAGAGCAGGGTGGCGATGGCGTTGCTGCGCAGCGCACCCAAGGTGTCGGGTGACGCCAGGAAGAAGCCGTAGAGGGCGACGCCCACCAGCATCACGAGCAGCGCCGGGACCAGCCGTCGGATGCGGTGCCCCCAGAACCGCTTCAGGCCGATGCCCGCATTCTGCCGGTACTCCGAGACGAGCAGGCCGGTGATGAGGAATCCGGACAGCACGAAGAAGACGTCGACACCGAAGAATCCGCCACCGGCCCAGGTGAAGCCGCCATGGAACACCAGGACGAGGACGATGGCGAGGGCACGGATCCCGTCCAGCGCCGGGATCCTCCCGAGCGAGGGCTCGGGCGCCGGTGCGTGGTCGGCCACCGTGCCGGCCTCACCGTCGGCCCGCGAAGAGGCCGCGACCTGCTCTTCCACGGCTCCTCCCACTGCCGAATGGTAGCCCCGCGCCCCTGGTGACCCGTCGTCGGGCCCGCAGGGGTCAGCTGGCCGAGTGCGCTGCGGCGGATCGCTGCCGCCAACGCATCAGCGGCCGTTCGATGAGGAACCAGCTGGCGATGGCGATGGCGAAGATCACGACGAGGCGTACCAGCTCGTTGGGCCAGAAGGCCCAGCCGGTCTGGTCCTGCTGGATCGCGAGGTACACGGGGAAGTGGATGAGGTACACGGTGTAGGACAGGTCGCCGATGAAGACGAGGAACCCGAGGCCGACCAGCTTCGATCCGAGGCTCGAGGGACAGATCACGAAGTAGGTGATGACGATCGCCGAGGCAACGGTCGTCGTGGGCAGCCACCAGACGACCAGGTTCTCGGTGTTGAGCGGGGCGTAGAGCAGGATCCAGCAGAGGAACACCGCGGACACGGCCGCCGCCGCCGTGATCAGCCCGCGTGCCCACCGGGCCCACCCGTGGAGGTACCCGTCGGCCGCGAGCATGCCGAGGAGACAGCCGAGGAAGAGTGCGTCCGCCCGGGAGTCGAAGGCGTAGTAGATGCGATCGAACACCACGTTGTCGAAGTGGTGGGCGTGGTAGACGAGGAACAGTCGGTCGGCGGTCGAGGCCAGCATCCCGACGATGGCGAACGCGTAGGCCAGCCGCCGCTTGTGCACCGCCACCGCGGCCACCATGGCGAGCGACCAGAGGATGTAGAACTGCTCCTCCACAGAGAGCGACCACGTCTGCGCCAGGTAGCCGAAGAAGGGCGCGTGTCCGAGCGCCTGGCGGTAGTCGGCGTAGTAGAACAGCGCCGCGAAGCTGTCGCCCCAGAGCCGCTGGGCCGCGTCCGCCACGTTGACGAAGTGGGCGTAGACGGCCAGCAACGCCACCGTGAGCAGGAGCGGCGGCAACAGGCGGACGCCTCGTCGGGCATAGAAGGCGCCGAGGCTGATCCGGCCGTTGCGTTGGCCCTCGCCCGCCAGCATGGCGGTGATGAGGAAACCGGACAGGACGAAGAAGACCTGGAGGGCCACCCAGGTGCCGGGCAACGTCTTGAAGTTGGAGTGGTAGGTGAGGACGGTGAACAGGGCGAGTGCCCGGATGCCGGTGAGCGGCGGCCTGTTGCCCAGCCGGAACCGGTAGGGCTCGGGAACGGCGGGGGCCGCGTCCGCCGGAGCGACCGGCTCGTCCTCGATGAGCGCTGTCCGGGCACGGCTGGCCGAGGCACCGGGCGAGTGTGCCCCGCCACGGCTAGCCATGACGCTCCTCCAGGGTGGCCCTCGCCTGTGGGCGCCGGGTGCCGGGCCACCATGGGGCTCGTCGACCGCGTGTCGCCATCGCCAGGATGGTACACCGGGGCCCCGAGGGGACCCCGTCCCCCGGACTGCCTCCACTACCATCACCGCCATCGCACACCGAGGGAACACCGAGGCCAGGATCGGGCCCGCGTCCGGTGGCGAAGGGTCCCCCGATCCCGCGTCGCAACCGCCGCCGCGGCACGTTTCGGGTGTCCGGGTCTGGTGGCCGGTGCTGGTCCCGCTGGTCATCGTGCTGGTCGGTGCGTGGACCTACCGGTGGGTCGACGAGGACGCCTTCATCAACTTCCGGGTCATCCACAACCTGCTGGCCGGTCACGGCCCGGTCTTCAACGTCGGCGAACGGGTCGAGGTCGACTCCGACCCGCTGTGGATGTTCACCCTGGCCCTCGTGCACGCCGTGACCCCGTGGGTGTCGCTGGAGTGGACCTCGGTGGTGCTCGGCCTCATGTGCACGGCGGGCGGGTTCCTCGCCGGGGGAGCGGCCGTCGCGCGGCTGGGTGCCCGACACGACGAGGGCACCGTGCTGCCCATCGGGCTCCTGATCGTGTCCGTGGTCGCCGGTGTCTGGGAGTTCATGACCTCGGGTCTCGAGATGTCGATGGTGTTCCTGTGGTTGGGATGCACCTATCTGCTGTTGGTCCGGGTGGCCTCCAGGCGTGGGGGCGCGGCGCCTGCCGCCGTAGTCGTCGGGCTCGGCACGCTCATCCGCCCGGAGCTGGCGCTCGCTTCGGCGGTGTTCGTGGGCGCACTCGTGGTGGTCGTCGCCTCGCCGGGCTGGGGCGACGGCTCCGGTCGGGTCCGTCGCCCGATCGGCGTGGTGGCTTCCGCCCTCGCACTCCCGGTGGCGTATCAGCTGTTCCGGATGGCCTACTACGCCCTCGTGGTCCCCTCGACGGCCCTCGCCAAGGCGGCGGGGTCGTCGTGGTGGTCGCAGGGGTCGACCTACCTCTGGAACTTCGTCGCCCCGTACACGCTGTGGTTGCCGCTCGGCCTGGCCGCAGTCGTCGTCATCGTCCGCGTGTCCCGTTGGTGGGGCATCGGTGACCGGACGGGGGTGCTGCTCGTGGGCACGCCGATCGTGGCCGGACTCGTCGACCTGGTCTACGTGGTCGAGGTCGGCGGCGACTACATGCACGCCCGTCTGCTCCTGCCCGCCTTCTTCGCACTGTGCCTGCCCGTCTTCGTCGGTGTCCGGTCGCTCCGGGGCGCGCTCGTCGTGCCGGTCGCCGGGATCGCGGTGTGGTCGGTGGTCTGCCTCGGTTGGCTGCGATTCGTGCCCCCGCCCCCGCCCCTGCATCTGGGCCTGCAGACCGTCTTCATCTCCAACGAGCGGAACAGCTGGATCACGGCAACCGGGTCGCCCCACCCGGTGACGGCGGCCGACTACCGACGCGCGCTGTCGGGCAGGGCCGGCGCCGTGCTGGCGCGAGCCGCCCGTGCCGTCCCGGCCGGCGACCAGCGCGTCCTGGTGGTCACGAACCCGTTCGCACCGGTCGAACCGGCGGCCTCCGTGCCCGCCCGATCACCACTGCCGTTCACGTTGGCCGTCAACCTCCCGGCCATCGGAGTGATCGGCTACCTGGCCGGCCCCGACGTCTACGTCTACGACGAGTTCTCGTTGGCCAACCCGATCGGGAGCCACACCACGGTCACCCACCATGCCCGACCGGGCCACGAGAAGCTGATCGGGCCCTCCTGGATGCTGGCGCGCTTCGGCGTGCCCGGATCCACGGCGGTGTCGGGTGGCCCTTCGGCGGCCTCCATCGCCTCGGCGAGGAAGGCGCTGTCGTGCGACCCACTGCATGCCTACCTGTCTGCGATCACCGCGCCCCTCACCTTCTCGCGTGCGATGGCCGACATCGGTGACAGCCTGGGATTCACCACCATGCACTTCAGCGCCGACCCCGCTGTGGCCGTGGTGCAGCTCTGCGGTCCGACGCGGGGCCGGGCATGAGCGTGTCGCCCGCCGACGCCACGTCGCCCCAGGGTCGTCCACCGGTACCGGTCGCCGGCGGACGGTGGGGCCTCGTGTCTGCCGCCGTCGCCTATCTGGTCCTCGGGGTCGGCCTGTGGTGGAACGCCTGGTCGACCCACCCGTCGACGGTCACCACGTGCGGCTGCGGCGATGCCGCCCGTTTCATCTGGTACTTCCGTTGGCCGGCGTTCGCCATGGCCCACGGTCACGACGTCCTCTACTCCACGTACCTCTTCCACCCCGGCGGCATCAACCTCCTCGACGACACCAGCGTGGTGGCCCTCGGGGTGGTGCTCGCACCGGTGACCTGGCTGGCGGGGCCGGTGGCGTCGATGAACGTGGCGCTCACGCTTGCGCCGGTGCTGTCGGCGCTCGCCATGTTCGCCCTGCTCCGGCGGTGGGTGCGGTGGGCGCCGGCGGCGTTCGTGGGTGGGCTGGCCTATGGCTTCGCGCCGTTCGTGGTGACCGAGCTGGCACTCAACCAACTGAACATCGCCTTCCTGGCCGTTCCCCCCTTGATCGTCCTGGTGCTGACCGACCTCGTGGTGACCCGGCGCCGTCGTCCGTGGGTGGACGGCCTCGCGCTCGCCGGGCTGGTGATCGTCCAATTCTTCATCGGCACCGAGGTGCTGGTCATCACGGTCCTCGCCGTGATCGTGGGCCTGCTGCTCCTGGCCGGATGGGCAGCCGCCCGACGCCCCGAGGAGCTGTCCGCCCGCGTGGCTGGAGCGGCACGGGGGATCGGGGTCGGTGTCGGCGCATCGGCCGTGGCCCTCGCCTACCCGCTGTGGTTCCTGCTGGACGGACCGGCCCATCTCGTCGGTCCCATCTGGTCGGCGGGCGCCACCACCCGCTACGGCACGTCGCTCGCCAACTTCGTGTCGACCGGTGGGCTCGGTGGTCTCCGGGCATCGATGCTGGCATTCGGCGGGTACCAGGGTCCGGTGCTGGTCGGCCTGGGCTACCTCGGACTCGGCGTGCTCGTGACTGCGGTGATCGGCACCATCGTGTGGCGACGGGACCGGAGGATGCTCCTGTTCGCCGCGGTCGGGTTGGGCGCCGCCGTCCTGTCCCTCGGTCCGGGTCACGGCTATCCCGTGCCCTGGGACGCCCTCCAACACGTGCCGTGGATCGGGGACGTGGTCGAGGTCCGCTTCACCCTGGTGGTGACCCTGTGTGCGGCGGTCCTCGTCGGGCTCGCCGTCGACCACGCCCGTGCCGCGTTGGAGGCGCACGGGAGCATCGACCGGAGGGCCGGTGCCGTGGTGTCCTGGGCCCTGGTGATCGCGATCGTCGCACCGACCGCCATCGCCCTCGGCCCGAACCTGCCGTTGACGACCCGGACGGTGGAATTGCCGACCTGGTACGCGAGGAACGGCGGCTCGTTACCGGCCGGCCGGGTCGTGCTCGCCTACCCGATCCCCTCGTCGGGCCTCCAGTCGTCAGAGGCGTGGCAGGCGGTGAACGCCATGCGGTGGGCTCAGGCGAGCGGCGGGGGACCCCAGGGTCAGCCCTCCCGGGCCGGCGGGGCGCGTGGCGGGTTCGTGGTGCTGTCCGCCGCCTCGCTGCCGCTCGGACCGGCGCCCCTTCCGACGCCTGCGGATGTCGCAGCGGTGCGGACTGCACTGCGCCGGTGGCGGGTGACCACCGTCGTCGTGCCCGATGATCCTGGTCTGCCCGTCTACGAGAGGGGCAGAGGGGGAGCCTACGGTGCGGGGTTCTTCACGGCGGTGCTCGGTACCCTTCCGACCTATGTGGACCGGGCCTGGGTGTGGCAGAACGTGAGCGGTGCGCCACCTCCCGCTCCGGTGTCGACCGATGCCTTCAGATTCTGCACGACAGGTCCGCCGACGTCGGCCGGGGCGTTGGCCGTGCCCGGGTGCGTACTGAACGTCTCGGCTCTGACGGGCGGCTAGTCGGATGACCCGCACGATGGACCGATCGCATGCTGGAGCACCGACGACAACGCTTGTCGAGAAGGCCGCCGGCCGGCCGGGTCGTGCACTCGCCCTGGCGGCGGTCGCCTATCTGGTGCTGGCCGTCCTGGTGTGGTGGAACGTCTGGGCGAACCACCCCGCGTCGACGACGACGTGCGGTTGTGGCGACAGCGCCCTCTTCCTCTGGTTCTTCGCCTGGCCGGCACACGCCATCAGCCACGGCCTCGATCCGTTCTTCTCCACGGCGATGTCCCACCCGACGGGAGTGAACCTCCTCGACAACACGTCGGAGTTGGCGCTCGGAGTCGTGCTCGCGCCGGTCACGTGGGTCTTCGGGTCCGTGGCCTCGTTGAACGTCGCCCTGACACTGGCCCCGGCCCTTTCCGGGCTCGCCATGTTCGTCCTCCTGCGCCGCTGGGTGCGGTGGGCGCCGGCCGCATTCGTCGGCGGCCTGCTCTACGGGTTCTCCCCCCTGGTGCTGGTCAGCCTCTCGGACGCCCATCTCATGCTGGGCTGGGCGGTGGTCCCCCCGCTCGTGGTGGCCTGTGTCGACGAATTGCTCTTCGGTCGTCGTCGGGGTCCGGTCGCCGTGGGTCTCGTGCTCGGGCTGCTCCTCGTGGTCCAGTTCTTCGTCGGGACCGAGGTGCTCCTCATCCTCGGGATCGCCGCCGTGCCCGCCGCACTCCTCCTCGGGTGCTCCGCCCTCGCCCGCCTCGACGCGGCTCGGGCCCGTGCCCGCCGTGCCCGCCGTGCCCGCCGTGCACTCGTCGGACTCGGCACGGCAGCGGCGACCACCGGCATCTTGCTGGCCTGGCCGACATGGTTCGCGCTGGACGGACCGGTCCACGTGTCGGGCCGGGTGTGGCCGTCGCTGTACCTCGGATTCGAGGGGACCACGGCCAAGGCGTTCCTCTGGCCCACGCCCGCGTCGGCCGGCTACTCGTTGTTCGCGCACCGCGTGGGCGGGTACCAGGGACCCACCCTCTCCGGGCAGTACGTGGGGATGGGGCTCGTGTTGGTGTCCGTCGTAGGCCTGCTCGTCTGGCGGAGGGACCGGCGCCTGTGGTTCTTCGGCGCCATGACCGTCGTGTCGGTGGTGCTGTCGCTCGGTGCCGACCGATCGGTGTGGTTGCCCTGGCAGGTCCTCGCCGGACAGCCGGTCCTCCAGAACATCATCCCCAGCCGCTTCCTGCTGGTGACCTACCTGTCGTTGGGCGCCATCCTCGCCATGGTGGTCGACCACGCCCGCGCTGCCGTGGTCGCCCGGCGCACGCCCGTCGACGGCGCAGGCGCAGCCCGGTGGGGAGCCGTCGCCGGAGTGGGCGTGGCCGCCGTGGGTCTGGTGCCGGTCGCCGCGTACCTGAGCCCCACGGTGCCCATGGTCACCCAGACCGTCCGGTCGCCCACCTGGTTCAGCTCCGTCGCACCCCACCTGCCCGACGGCACGGTCCTGTTGGTCTTTCCCGTGCCGAACCAGGTCATCGAGAGCGCCATGGCCTGGCAGGCGACGGCCGGGTTCCCCTACGCCATGGTCGGTGGCGGCGGCCCCGGCGGCGTCATCGAGCGCACCGGCGTCGAGCGACCCGGTGCCGACGCGGTCGCCCGGGCGTCGTTCTCCTTCACCGGCCAACGCCTGCGACCCGGCGACGTGGTCGCCACACGGAAGGCGCTGGTGAGGTGGGGAGTCGACGAGGCGGTCCTGCCCGACCAGCCCGGGCTGCCCGCCTACGACCAGGTCACCTCGGTGCCCTACACGGTGGCGTTCATGACCGCTGTCACGGGTCGGGCGCCACACCTGCAGGCCCGTTCGTGGGTGTGGGACCACGCTGCCTCGGACCTGCCGACCGGTCCCGGGCCGACGCCGTCAGCAGTCGCCGCCTGCGAGGCGCTGGGAGTCGGCGGCTCACCGGCCGCCCTCGGGCGTGAGGCGACGTGCGTCCTGGCTGCGGGCTGACCGGGGCCGACTGGTAGCGTCACCGCCCGTGACGCACGTCGGATCTCCCGCGGAGACGCACCGACGGGGCCCGGTCCGGACGGTGCTGGTGACGGTGGTCTCCACCCTCGTGGCCGTCGTCGGTCTGGTGGCTCTGGGTGGCCAGGCCGTCCGCGGCACCCGGACGGTCGACGTCCAGCTGGCACACCGCACCGTCCACGACGCCTCGGTCGACGACGCCTTCTACGCCTGCATCGACACCCAGGCCCACAGCCTCGTCCGTCCGGGACAGACGGTGACCCTCGGCGGCACCAACCTCGCCGACGTGGTCACCATGATCAAGGGCTTCGGCTCCTGGGTGACCGTGGCCGACCCGGCCTCGAGTGCCGACGTGGTCCTCACCCTCCACGACGGGTCGGCCGGACCGGGTACCTGCCTCGGCACGACCGTGGTCGCCACCACCCACGGCCCCGACGGGCGGACCGTCGTACGGGTGGGCACCGGCGCCCAGGTGCCCGGTCAGGGGCCACCGCCGGCCCCTCCGCTGTGAGCACCGTCGTCGCCACCGTCGCCGGGATCTGTGCCCTCGGGGCCGCCGGCCTCCTCCCGGTCCTGGCCACGGTCGGGTTGCGCTGGTACTCCGTGCCGCTCGCCCCGCTGGCGGGCGCAGTGGCGGCGAGCCTGGCCGCCACGGCCTCGCTGACGTTCGGAGGGTCGCTACTCGACTGGTTGCTCGGCATCGCCGCGGCCGCCGCCGCCGGCGTGTGCGCCCTCCTCGTCGTCCGTCCCGAGCTCGGTCTGCGCGGCGGACCACCGGGGCCGGGTCGAGGCGCCCTCGACCGGGTGGCGGGCATCGTGGGCTTCCTGCTGGTCGTCATGGCCTGTGCGTGGAGCCTGCGGGGCCTGCGCACGCCCACCGTCGGCTTCGACGCCAGATCCTTGTGGCTCATGCGTCCGGGCTGGTTCCTCCACGGTCACACCCAGCTGCTGGTCGACATGCGGACCCGCGACCTCGTGCTGACCCAGTCGTCGTACCCGCCGCTGCTGAGCGCCTCGGTGGCCGTCGCCTGGAAGATCACCGGGATCCACACGGCCCGCCTGGGCGTCACGATGGTGGCGCTGCTCGACGCCTGCGCCCTGGCCGCCGCCGCCCTCGCCGTCGTCCAGGTCGGGCGGGCCGCCGCCGCCCGCGCCTCCCGGGCCTGGCTGCCCCTCGCCGTCGGCATCGCCGCCGCCGTCCTCCTCGTGCTGGTGGCCGCCGGGGTGACCGAGCCCTTCCTCACCAACGGGTACGCCGATCCGCTGTGGTCGCTCGCTGCCGTGGGCGCCGTGGCCTACGGACTCCAGATGCGGAGCGACCCGTCGAGCCGTGCCGCAGCCGTCGTCCTGGTGCTGGTGGCCGGCATGACGAAGAACGAGGGCTTCGTGACGGCGGTCGCCCTGGTCGCCCTCGTGGCGGCGCGGTCGATCGGGATGGCGGGCCTGCGTGGCGCACGGGACCGGCTGGTCGCACCGCTGGTCGTGGCGGTGTGCGAGTTGGCCGCCCTCGCGTGGTGGCCCGTCCTGATGAAGGCCATCCACGCCCGGGGTGCCACGTCGACGTTCTCGGCCTCCCAGGACCTCGCCCACCGCACGGACGCTGTCGTCCACGGCTTCAGCCCCTACCTCCATGTGCTGGTGCTCGCCGTCCCCCTGGCACTCCTCGGTGGCCTGGTCCTGCGCGACGTCCGGCGCAGGGCGGAGGTCGGTAACGACCTGTGGGCGTGGCTGGCGCTCGTGACCGGCCTGGTGGCCGTGGCCAGCGCCCTGGTGACCGGCTCCGGGGCGATCGGCCCCTGGCTGCTCTCCACCGCGCACCGGATCACCGAGTACCCGACACTCGAGACCTGGTGGATCGTCGGCGTCTGGACGGTGGTGGCGGTGGCCGGCCTGACCGGCTCCGGTGCCGACGACCGGTCGTTGCGCCATGCGGGGGAGGCAGCGGTCGTCGAGGAGGACGGGGTCGGAGCGGTCGGCCTGGTGGGGTCGTCCCGGTGACCGTGATCGACCGCCCGGTCGACGACGGGGTGGCCGACGGATGCCCCGGACGTCCCGGGCGGGTCGAGGGGTCGACCGGTCCCGTCGCCTCCGACGATCGCGGTCCGGTCCGTGGTTGGCGGTCGCTGCTGGTCGGCGCGCTCGGGTACGTCGCTCTGTCGGTCGGGTTGTGGTGGCAGGTGTGGTCCACCCACCCGACCGCGGTCACCACCTGCGGCTGTGGCGACACGTCGCTGTTCACCTGGTTCCTCGAGTGGCCTGCCTATGCGATCCAGCACGGCATGGACCCGCTGTACTCGACATACCTGTTCCACCCGACCGGGGTAAACCTGCTGGCGAACACCGCCGAGGTCGGCTTCGGCATCGTGCTGGCTCCGGTGACCTGGGTGTTCGGGCCGATCGCCACGCTGAACGTCGCCCTCACGCTGAGCCCGGCCCTGTCGGCGCTCGCCATGTACGTGCTCCTCCGTCGATGGGTCTCGTGGGCCCCGGCGGCCTTCGCCGGCGGTCTCCTCTACGGGTTCTCGCCCTTCGTCGTGGTGAGCCTCACCGATGCCCACCTGATGCTGGGGATGGCCGCCGTCCCGCCCTTGATCGTGCTCTGCCTGGACGAACTCGTGGCCCGTCAGCGGTGGCGGTGGTGGGTGACGGGCGTGGCCATCGGGGGGCTCGCGTTCGTCCAATTCTTCTTCGGCACCGAGCTGCTGGTCATCACCGCCATTGCCGCGGCCATCGGGGTCGCGCTGGTGGTCGTGGGCGCCGCCGCCATCCGGCGCGATGCCCTCGTCGCCCGGGCCGGGTACGCCCTGAAGGCGGCCGCTGTCGCCGTCGTGAGCGCGGCCGTCCTGCTGGCCTGGCCGACCTGGTTCGCCCTCGACGGCCCCGCCCACCTTTCGGGCAGCATCTGGGGGACGAAGCTGCTCAGCTACGGGGGCACCTCGGTCCACTACTTCGTGCACCCGATGGCGGCCTCGGCCCAGGTGACCGCACTCACCCGGCAGGTCGGCGGCTACCAGGGCGCGTCGTTGTCCGGCCAGTACCTCGGGATCGGGCTCCTCGCCGTCCTCCTCGTCGGGCTCGTCGTCTGGCACCGCGACGTGCGCCTGTGGCTGCTCGGAGCCGTGGGCGCCGTCTGTGCCTGCTTCTCCTTCGGCCTGTCCATGCACGGATGGACGCTGTGGCGGCTGTTGGTGCTGGCCCCGCTGATGGACAACGTGGTCCCGAGCCGGTTCGTGGTCCTCGTCTACCTGTGTGCCGCCGCCATGCTCGCGATCATCATCGACCACGCCGTACGGGCCGCGGCCGGCCGGGTGCCCCGCACGACGGCCCGGACGGCACTCGGCTGGTGCACCGGCCTCGTGGTGGCCGCCGTCGCGCTCGTGCCGATCGTCACCTACTTCGCCGATGGCCTACCGTTGACCGCGGTGCCCGTCCAACCACCGGAGTGGTTCACGACGGTGGCACCGGAGCTCCCACCGAACCAGGTCCTCCTGGTCCTCCCGTTCGCCTTCCGCCAGAGCAACATGACGTGGCAGGCCGTGGCCCGCATGCGGTACGCCATGGTGGGGGGCGGAGGCCCCAACTCGTTGCTCAGCCGGGCCGGCAAGGAGCAGGTGGGCGACCGGTACCTGTCGGACCTCTCGTTCTCCAACGGGTCACAGGACATCGTGGCCGGCGAGGTCGCCGCGGTGCGGAGCGCTCTCGACGGTTGGGGCGTCACCGGGATCGTGCTGCCCGATCCGAAGGGGCTGCCCGACTACGAGCAGATGCACGCCGTTCGCTCGACCGTGGTGCTGTTGACGGCGGCCACCGGCCAGGCCCCCGACTACCGGGCCCATGCATGGGTGTGGACCGGCGTCGACCGGGCCCCGCCTGCACCCGATCGCACCGCAGCGCAGCTCACGACCTGTGCCGTGGGCACCGCCGACGGCACCAGGGCGTCGATCCAATCGTCCGCCGCCTGCATCCTGGACGCGCCGTCAGGCGCCTGACGCTGGCGGTGCGGCCCGGCCCGGTAAGTTGTGTCGTTCGACGGACCGGGCCGTCGAGGGGGGAGCAGCACGCCGTGTCGGGGGAGTCGCGCCGGAACCGAGAACGCCCGAGCACCGGCGGTACGCGGCCATGATCGACGTGCCCGACACCGCTGCCCACGGCGACCGGCGCCACCCGCGCACCTCCGCCACCGGCAAGAGCCGGGTGCTGGCCCTCGACGGGCTGCGGGCCGTCGGCCTCCTCCTGATCATGGGGTTCCACTTCGGTGTCCCGGGCATGCCCGGGGGCTTCGTCGGGGTGGACATCTTCTACGTCCTGTCCGGCTACCTCATCACCGGCCTGCTGCTCGGTGAGTGGGCGAGGGCGGCCCGCATCAAGCTCGGGGCCTTCTGGCTGCGCCGGGCCCGCCGGCTCCTGCCGG
>Ga0182014_10002967_pt1 | contig 20842 bp, 20 predicted proteins | sample 612S2DmetaG_FD_120489 | JGI IMG/M metagenome (GOLD analysis project Ga0182014, IMG submission 120489) | Permafrost microbial communities from Stordalen Mire, Sweden - 612S2D metaG | ecosystem: Environmental > Terrestrial > Soil > Wetlands > Permafrost | place: Sweden: Stordalen | collected... | reverse complement strand
TCACCCGCTCCCAACTCGCTCAAGCTCAACCCGAAAGCCGATTGGCTGGCGCATGGCCACGCATGAGACGCGCTGTCCTACTACCCCTTCTCATCGTTCAGGCCTTCGTTCCTCGCGGAACTATTATGCACATCAGGAGGCATTTGGCATGAAGAAATGTGCGGTATACGCCAGAGTCAGCACCCCGGAGCAGCGGGTTGATAACCAACTTTACGACCTTCGGCAGTTCGCTGCACAGCGTGGCCTAGAAGTGGCCTGCGAGTATACCGACGTTGGCATCTCCGGCCGCAAGGCTCGTCGCCCTGGCCTCGAAGCGATGCTCCGTGACGCCCGGAAGCGGAAGTTCTCCGTACTGATAGTCGCCGCTTTCGACCGGGTGGCGCGTTCGACCAAACACTTCTTGTCAGTCGTGGACTAACTGGACGGCCTCGGCGTCGAGTTCATTTCTCGCCGCGAGAACATCGCAACTGATGGCGCGGTAGGCAGGTTGTTTTTGACCATCATCTCCAGCATCGCCGAGTTGGAAGCCGACCTCATTAAGGAGCGAATCCGTGCCGGGATGCGTCGGAGAAAGCTCGACGGTCTGCCGGTCGGTCGCCAGCCGTTGGATATCGACCATGACGCCGTCGTCGCTGACCGCCTGAGCGGGTTGAGCTTGACCGAGACGGCCAAGCGGCATGGGATTTCGAGGGCAACCGTGGTCAGGTTTGTACGCGAGGCTCGACTTCGCGGATTGCCACACATGGAGGCCAGCCAGCAACCGGTGGAGTGTGCGGCCTGAAGATGATGCCAATGCAAAACGTCATTTTCAAGTTCCGTCGCCCTCGTGGTTCGGAGCGGCAGAACCCAAGCGCGGCAATGACAGAAGCCCTCCAGCGTCTCGGGGAGGCCGACGAGATGAGACCCCTACTCGCTCAGGCCAGTAAGAGCGGCGGGAAAGTCGCCATCGAGGTTTTCCATACCTGGATGTGAGAGCTGGCAATTGGCTTGGTGACCGCTCTGTGCTGGTTCCCACGCGTTGGGTTGAGTCGGTTTCTTGGGCACATTTTCGTGTGAACTTGCATCACAGCCGCGAAGGGATTTGACCCGCCGGGCGCATCGATTGCTTCGCGGCGGAAATGGAACGGATTTTACGGCCTCAACGAGGGCAGGATTCTGCTGGTTCGCTGAGCAGGAGCCGGGTGCGTCCGCATGAACCATTCCAGAACACGAATGGTTCATGCGGTGTGAAAGCCGAAAAACCTATACGCCTGATTGATCGCCTCAAACGCTGAGGACCGGGCACGGCGACTCGCGAATGATCGTGTACAAATGAGACCAGGCTTGTGAGAGGATTCCTTGCATGTGTCCGCGGCCCACAACCATCAAGTCCGCGGCTTCTTCAATCGCCGTTTGCCTAATGCCTTCCGGGATGGTTGCGTCGATGATGCGCACGGCGGGTTTTACACCGGCTCGCGGACCGTCGGTTTTGACAGCTCGTTCATAGATTTGAAGGATTTCTTGAGGTGTGGACGGTACCCCGTTCACTCCCGACGCGGGTTCGATGTGCAGCAGGCAGATTCTCGCGCCATAGGTCTGAGCGAGAAAACCGGCCGTCCTTAATACAGAATCCGGCTGTGCGCTCAAATTCACGGCACAGAGAATCGAACGGAAACCGCTGGGTTCGGTCGAGGTTGGGTCACGCTCGTGCGCGCTCGTAAGCACCGGGCAGCCCAGGTCATGGAGCACTTTTGCCGTAACCGATCCTAAGAGCAAACGACGGAATCTCCCCAGCCCCCTGGTTGGCATGATGGTCAAATCCGCATTCTCGCGCCGCGCCGCCCACTCAATCACCAAAGCAGGGTCGCCATCTTCAATGAGCGCCAAATGTCTCACATCCGGAAACTGTGTGCGAACAAACTCCTCCAGGCGCCGTTTCCTGCTGTCACGAAGTCCTTGAAGAGCGGCGGTGTACGCAATTGCAGGAGGTTCAAAGCCGCGCAGATTGCCGGTGTTCGGCGCTAAATTGTATTCAGTGACCAGATTGAAGGCGTGTAATACGGTAACATTCGCCTCGAATCGCCGCGCGATCTCCATAACGAGGGGAACCATGACGAATGCCGCATCGGAAAAGTCCACCGGGAAGAGGATGTTGCGAAATGGCATCATGAAAACCTGCTTTCACGTTTCATTGTAATGGCGCTGAATCACGCCGGCCGCTCTTCCATTCCCGCTCGAATTGGCAGGAAGAAAAAAGCCGCATCCCATTGCGGATCCCGCTGCCGCTGTCACCACGGGGAACTGGGCGGTCTGGCCGTTTCTCACCTGCGGCACACCGGCTGCGTCATAATATTGTGCATGCAACAATGCCACAGCCAGGATTGATCCCTCTCGGGCGCCTCCAGTGTAATCCCGTTCTCTCCAAATTGTTTGACGCCGCCCCCCCAGGGCGGCTCTGGCCGGCAATTCCCCAGGTTCCGTGAATCCGGGGCAGCTCCAATCTCCCTGTTCAAAAATGGAAATCTCTTCTTACCCGGCAGGCCTATACTTACCACGAGAGATGGCCGGACGGCTACGGCTTAGTGAAGCGCAAGGGCGTCGTCGCGAGGCGGGGTCTGAAGGAAGCGTGGAGTAAAGACGCGAGCCGATAAACAAAAAGCGGATATGAGGTATGCGGTGCCGGACGAGCGGGCATATGGCCGCGAAGTCCAGTTCCATCAAAGGTATCGGGTGTAGATCCGACGGTTGCGCGTTGAAGGCGGTCATTCTTATCACGGGAGGTCTGTTGCATGTCCCGGAATCGGGACTGAGGGCGGAGTGATCCTGGCTGACCGAAGCACCCCAGGGGCATGGAAAAGTGGAAAGCAAAGAACGCTTCCCACTTTCCTACGCCCCCGACTACGGCGACGGGTCATATCTATCACCCGTTGCGCTACACTAACACCACCGCAGTGCCAACGGCAACTCTTCTGTTATCAGTGGTACGGCCGCGCCAAATTCGACCTACTGCGGATTCGCGTGCTCAACGCCGCCTGAACTTCAACTCCGAAAACAAACTGCGGAGACCTGTGCCGCCTTCACCAAATTTGCTGAAGAACCATTTTTGCACCGGCGCTGACACGCAGGCCGGAAGAGGATGGCCGTGCGGCGTTCTTGTGCTTATAAAGCGGTTTTCCAGTCGCAGTCGAGGAGAACCATCACCGCTGAATGGCTTTTTCCTCTCTGAGGTGGAAGTAAAATCCACCTGCCACGCCACCAGTCACACTACGTGAACGGGAGAACGGCTTTACCGCTTGGATCGCGGTGGCAAACTCAAGGACGGAGGAGGGTCTTGAACTGTGCTTCAATCACGCTCAAGCCGGTTTCACCTTGAAATTGACCCTGAACTCTGCCTTGGCCGTCGATCAGGAAGGTTAACGGAAGGCCGAGCACGCCTCCGTACAATTGACCAAGTTTTTCATCGCCCATCGCCACGGGGTAATTCAACTTCAACTTATTGAATACTCTCCGCGCCAGCGCCGGATCGTCGTCCATGGAGATGCCGATGATCTGTAAGCCGCGCGAGCCATACTGGCTTTGCCAGGCCGCGAAACGAGGCATTTCAAGCAGGCAGGGGGCGCACCAGGTGGCCCAGAAGTCCAGCAAGACAATCTTGCCCCGGTAGGCATGAAGATCCAGTTTTCGGTGCTTCAAGTCGGTGCGCACGAACTCCGGCGCCTCTTTGTGCAGCAACGAACCTGCCACGCAATAGGGCGCCGCGCTCACTCCGAGACAAAGGCACAAAAGCAGCTTTGCGCATAAGGAGCGGCGCAGCCTGCGCGGCGCCATCCTCGCGCTCTTCGGAATAGTTGAGGCGCCTCGCCTGCCGTCCTGGCTATTGGCCCTGTTCAACCGGATACCTCTTGCTGGCCCAATCCTCGCCGAAATTATTGGCCAGATAGAGAACCTTAACATGGGTAAAGCCCATCTCGCGCAACTTTGCGTAGGCTGTCCCCAGGTTCGGGCAGCGATTCCAGGGACAGCACCCGCAATAGAGCACGATCGGCTTCTTTCGCGAAAGCGGGCTTACCCGAGCCTGGAGTTTCTGGAGGCCCGCGGCCTGCGAACCTGGGCCCACGTACTCCGAGCCGGGAATGTGCCCCTGAGCGAAAAGTATATGCGAACCCACCTGTAAAAGCAGTGGCCTGTTCTCTCCGGTTGACTTCAGCAAGTGGAGCAGCGCCTCCGGTTGCAGCCACTGGGCCTCTGGAATGGTGAGCGTGCTCAGTGGGGTCACTGCAGGAAAACCAAACTGCGCGTGAATCTGGATCGAAAAAAACATAAATGCGATTGTCAGTAATGCGGCAATCGTTCCCGAACGTCTGACCGAAACCACTCTCATCATGCTCCTCCGCCGTGATTTTAACTTACTTGATACAGGGCCGTTCAACCGCATTCTCAAATCTGACTACGGTTGCGCCTACCCAAAATGCGGTATTCATGGACCGCATCCGGCTTCGCTGCAGGCCGTTTACGCAGGCGCTGTGCCCGCCGAACCGACCTTGGCTTTTATCTGTTCCCAGAGATCGCGAATATCCGCGGCGCTCCCATCCTCTTTGTACTCGACGGTAGTCTTCCGTTGCACCTGCGCCTCGGTTACGGCACGGTCGTAGCGGACCCTGCCAGCCAAATGCAGTCCGCGCCGCCGCGCCATTGCTTCTATATTGCCGCTCATTTCAGCATTCAGATCCCATTTGTTAATGCAAACCATGGCCGGCGTCCCAAAGTGCCGGGTTAGATCGGCTACGCGCTCAAGGTCGTGCAGTCCGCTGAGCGTTGGCTCGGTAACCACCAGAACCAGATCCACGCCGGTGATTGACGCTATAACTGGACAGCCTATGCCGGGCGAGCCATCAACGAGCACAAGGCCGCAACCAACTTCGCCGGCAATCCGCATGGCCTCCGATCTCACTATGCTGACCAGCTTGCCGGAGTTCTCCGCAGCCACGCCGAGCTTGGCGTGGACCATCGGGCCAAAGCGGGTTTCGGAAATAAACCATTCGCCGCTTACCGCCGGAAGAAATTCGATGGCCTCCGCGGGACAAAACCAATGGCACACGCCGCAGCCCTCGCAGGCGATGGGATCCACGCGAAAGGTCTTTTTGATGAAGCTGTTGCCGGGGCCATCGAAGCTGATCGCGCCAAACCGGCACAGCTCTTCGCATCGGCCGCAGGCGGTGCACTGATCCGCCTTGATGCGTGCGCGCTTGCCGCCTGTAAAGGCTTCGCGGCGAATGATGCGCGGCTCCACGACCAGGTGCAGGTCGGCGGCGTCCACGTCGCAGTCCGCCAGAACGACATGGCGCGACAAAGCCGCAAAGCAAGCCACCAGCGAGGTCTTGCCCGTCCCTCCCTTGCCGCTGATGACGGTAATCTGCTTGGCGCGAGGGGATTTATCCGCGCCCAATGTTACATGTCCATTCATCGAGCGGCCTCCGGTGGCAGATTTCGAGATGCCAACCCATCGGCGCCACACAGCCGATCCAGCAACCCTTCCATGCGGAGGCGAAACTCCGGCACGGCTTCACAAGCCAGCAGGCCTTTGGAGTACGCCTCGGCCACCCGGCGATCATCGGGAATTTCCGCCATGATTTTTATGCCTTCGCGGCGGCAGTACTCCTGGGTCTTCCGGTCGCCGATGCCCGCGCGATTGATGACGACGGCGAAGGGCAGCTTCATGGCCCGTACCATCTCGACCGCCAGCGTCAGATCGTTCAGACCGAAGGGCGTCGGCTCCGTAACCAGAAGCACCATCTCCGCATCCCGCACACTTTCAATGACCGGGCACGATGTGCCGGGCGGAGAGTCAACGATGCGCAACTCGTCGCCCGTAGACTCGGCCTTGACTTGCCGGATCAGCGGCGTACTCATGGCTTCGCCGATGTTGAGCACGCCCTGAATGAAGTGAATCGTACCAGCCTCGCCTGCTTCAGCCGCACCCGCTTTAGCCGCACCCGCTTCAGCCATGCCGGCTTCCAGTTTGCCGGTTTCGCGCAGCACCTCCGTAATCGCGCCGGGGCGGCAGACCAGCGTGCAACCGCCGCAGGCATGACAAAGCTCTGGATAGGTCAGTACCTTCTGGCCGACGCACACAATGGCGCTGTACTGGCAGATCTCGCCACAAAGGCCACAATGTGTGCACTTATCGTCATCTACCTCCGGGTGCATCCTCCCGATCGCTCTTGCCGAAGTTATACGCGGCTTGAGAAACAGGTGCCCGTTCGGCTCTTCCACATCACAATCCACATAGGCGACGCGTCGCCCGCTACGCGCAGCGGCCCAGGCCAGGTTGGTAGCTACTGTCGTCTTGCCGGTTCCGCCCTTGCCGCTGGCGATCGCTATTTTCATCGGATTTCCTTGCGCCATTTCCCGTTCTATTGTTTGGCTGCGAGTCGCTCACTGTTCTGTTGCCGGGCCGCAAACTCTGCCATCCCGAACGATTCACAGAGGGCAAGTTCCGGCCATGAGAATGTAACTTCGATGCCTTTGGACTCTCATCACGAGCACACGCCATGCACTGTCAGTAACTTTGCCGCCGTGCTCGTGACCAATTTGGAATTCCCTGGCGGTTCCGCAGCGTAAGGACTTTGCCATCCTTCTTGATCTCACGGGCCACAATCGCCTCCGCACCGCCGAACTTGATCTTCGAGCCGGTGACTTCGATCTGGTCTCCGACGGAGAGCGTAAAACCGTTCGCCGAAAGATAATAGGATGGGCCGACACGCACGTTGTATCTCTGATCATCAGTCCGTAAGCTAAGGTGAATGCCCTTCCAATTCCACCTGCCAGTGATTTCCGTGACTTTCTCGACCGTGCCCTTGACCGTGGTTTCTGTGTTCGGGTTGTAGTATCGCCCAGCTCCGCCATTCCCTTGGGTGAAAGCAGAAATCACTAAACAAGAGAACAGAAGCATCGTGACAAAGATTGAATTTCGTATGATTTTCATCAGATTCTCTCCTTTTCGTAATCTCGTCCTACTTCATGTTTTGCACCGCTGAATTCAGTTTCTCGCCTGCGGGGTTCCCCGTGGAATGGCAGCGGCGCATTCTGGATCACGCGTTTTCGTTCGAGATTGGCCAGGATCAACAGGCCTTTCTCCGCGATTGCGATCATAGCTCCCTGGCGGCAGTGGACGGCCACTCCCGCTTCCTGCAATGTGTCAAACCAATCCGAGCAGCTCGAACCGTCGAAAAGTTCCGGATAAGCGCGTGCGAATTTGCGATAGAGCTTCGTCATGCGCGCGATTGAAACTCCGCTGCTGCCCGCCTCCTGAAGCAGCTCGAGCGCGGGCAGTTGGCTTCGCCACAGCAACTCGCGGTTGCCGTCGCTTCCGTCACCAGCGAGGAGGCGGGCCAGATTCAGGCTGGTGCGCGGCTTTCTGAGCTTGCGCCACGCCTGGCCAAAGGAAATCCAGAACCGGCGCGCCATGTAAAGTATGTAACCGGCAAGCAGCAGCAGCACGGCGATCTCAATCATTTGCGCTCCTTTCCCGCGAATCCGACTCTCGGGCTCCCGGCTGTCGCGAATCGGGAGCCCCGCAATGCCGCGCCGGTCAAGCGATTTTCCCGGCTGGCGGCTTATTCAGCCTTCGGCCTGGCTTCGAGTTCTTCAATTCTTTTTTGCATCAAGCCAAGGGCCGCCTGTAACGACTCCGCCTGGCCTTTCAGAGCGTTGAGGTCTCGCTCATCGACCGCCGATGCAAAGGTAACCGGAGTTACCGCGGCCGGCGCCTCGGCCGCGCGCTGCCAACCGCGCTGGCCGGCGGCATTGAACCTGTGCCGCCATCCACGGCCTAATTCGCCATGGCCCCCTCTGCCCACTCCCCGTCCTATTCCCCGGCCTATTCCCCGGCCCATTCCCCGGCCCGGACACGGATTCATCTCCGGATTCGTATTTTGAGGCGCTACGGAACCGGCACAGCGGCCCGCGCCTCGTCCATTCCCGCAACCTTGTCTTCCTCAACCTTCTCCCAACGGACCTGTTCTGTCTCTATTCGGCATATCAATTTCTCCTTTACTACAAATCTGAACCTGCAGTTATTAACCTCGTGTCATTGGCTGGCCACAGTTGGGGCACAGCATCTGCATGCAGGGCTCTCCCGCTGCGTGCGGCGATTTCTCCCCGCACCGCGGGCAGACGCAAACTCCGTCCAGCCCCGCGGCAGAGGCTTCGCCCATTCTTCCTGCTCCCGGGCCCTGTCCTCTGCCTTGCCTGCGCCGGCCGCCTCCGCGGCCCGCGCCCATTCCAAAACCTGTTGGCATCGTCTCTTCTCCTTCTTGCCGGCAGCATCTCTGGCAGCCCGGCATTACGAATGCCCGATTCGTAAGGCTGTCGTTCAAATAAGCAGCCAGTACTTCGTCGACCATCCCGCAGGAAAAACCGATCACCTGCACACCGGCGGCCATCAATCTGCTCTCTAGCGGCGCGGAAATCGCGCCGCAAATGAGAATCTCGGCTCTACAACTTAAGAACTCGGCTACGCGGGCGGAGGATTCCGTTCCGAAAAGCCGCCTCTCTTCACGCCGCGTCGGCTGGCCATCTTCCATGTCGATCAGCAGAAGATTGACGGCGACGTCGAAGACGGGAGCGATGCGGCCTTGCCACTGTGGAATTGCGATTCTCATCGGTCATGCAGAATGCATCCCGGTGGCCATACTCCAAGTGATTCTCAGGACGGGGTTTTCAGCAACAGCGCGCTTCCAGGACGATGCGAAATGCACGGTTTATACCTCACGTACCTTGCAATTTGCAATAGTACGGATTACGCTTTGAATGATGGGAACACCCTACAGCGATCCGATTCTCGATTCCATCAACGAAGGCGTTTTCACCGTCGATCACGATTGGCGGATCACCGCCTTCAATCAAGCCGCCGAGCGGATCACCGGCGTACGCAAGCAGGATGCCCGGGGCCGGGTCTGTTGCGACGTATTCCGGGCGAGTATTTGCGAGGGAGAATGCGCTCTTCGGCGCACCTTTTCCAGCGGCAAGCCGGTGGTCGGCGCTACCGCCAACATCATCAACGCCAGCGGAAAGCAGATCCCCATTCGCATTTCCACGGCATTGCTGCGCGGCCAGGACGGCGCCGTGATCGGCGGCGTGGAGAGCTTTCAGGACCTCAGCCACGTGGAGCAATTGCGCAAGGAGTTGGAGGCGCGGTACACGTTTGAAGACATCGTGGGCCGGAGCCCGGCCATGCAGAGCCTCTTCGAGATCGTGCCGCAGATTGCCGCCAGCCACAGCACGGTGCTGATCGAGGGCAATAGCGGCACCGGCAAGGAGATGTTCGCGCGCGCCATCCACAACCTGTCTCCGCGCGCCAAGAAGCGGTTTGTCGCGGTGAACTGCGCGGCCCTGCCCGATGCCTTGCTCGAATCGGAGCTCTTTGGCTACAAGGCGGGAGCCTTTACCGACGCCAAGCGCGACAAGCCCGGCCGCTTCGCGCTGGCCGATGGCGGCACCATCTTTCTCGACGAGATTGGCGATGTTTCCCCCGCCATGCAGGTCCGCTTGCTGAGGGTCTTGCAGGAGAGGTGCGTGGAGCCGCTGGGCTCGACCGAGCCGGTGAAGGTGAATGTCCGGGTGCTGGCCGCCACCAATAAAGACCTAGCCAAACTGGTCCGCGAAGGCAGCTTCCGTGAAGATCTTTTCTACCGCATCCGGGTGATCTACCTGAAAATCCCCCCGTTGAGAGAGCGGCGCGAAGACATTCCCTTCCTGGTGGAGCATCTGGTCGCCAAATTCAACCATCTGCAGGAGAAAAACATCGCCGGCGTCTCCCAGCAAGTACTGGACCGCCTGATGGATCACGACTATCCCGGAAATGTTCGGGAGCTGGAGAACATCATCGAGCAGGCCTTTGTGTTGTGCCGCGGCGAGTTGATCGAGCCGCAGCACTTGCCCATCGAGCTTCGTCCGCCAGCAACAAAATCTCCCTTTTCGGATGCCGCGATGAGTATGCGTTCGGCGCAAGAGCACCTGATAGAGCTGGCGCTCGAACGCAATCATGGCAACCGCCAGCTCACGGCTCGCCAACTTGGAATCAATCCGAGTACGCTCTACCGCAGGCTGAAAGCCCTGGGGCTGCCCACGCCGCCACAGGATGGGCGCGGCAAGCAGCGCTAATCGTGCATTTTGCACTGTCGCTTAACTCCCGCGTTTTTTGACCGCTTCTCCTGAACGATATAAATCATTTATAATGAGTTATATAGAATAATTTTCCGCCCTGCCGATGCGTTGGCGCGTAACGTGCTTTCTATGTAGCCAGAGGATTCTTATGAAACTGGCAATCACGTCTGAAGGAGAAGGCCTGCAGTCGCTTGTTGACCCGCGCTTCGGCAGGGCGAAGTTTTTCATCGTCATGGATACGGAGACACAAACGGTAGAGGCTGTCCCTAACGCTGTCAACCAGAATGCGGCTCAGGGCGCGGGCATACAAGCGGGCAAGAAGATTGTCGAACTGGGAGTCAAGTCCCTGATTACCGGGCACACTGGACCCAAGGCGTTTGAGACTCTGCGGGCGGGGGATGTGGAGATCTACACCGGCGCAACTGGCACCGTCGCCGAAGCCGTCGAACTGTTCAAGGCGGGCAAGCTGAAAGCCACGCAGGCCGCCGACGTGGAAGGGCACTGGTAGACGTGGAAGGGCGCTGATCATCGGGCGTCGCCAGCGCGGTGCGTCCATGGCGCCAGTAAAAGCTGATTCTCTCTGGTCAGACGTCAGAGCAGAATCAGCCGTTCAGAGCGGGCCAGCCATCAGAGAAATTTTGCAACAGAAGCTAGCCAATGGAGATGATCAACATGGAAGAATCGGCAATAACTGCACCGGGGGTGCTGGAACAATGCCGCGGCAAGCTGCGCGAGTTGATCGCCGGGCACCAACTAGACAGCGCTCCGGTAACCGTGCTGGCCAAGCCTCTCACTCCCGAAGAGGCTATCGGAACCCCGGGACGCCGGGACTATCCAATCCTTGAAGGCAAGGAACGCGTCATCGAAGCGACGGTGTTAGGTGCGCGGGGCCAGGCATTCACCGATTCCCCTTCCGATTTTGTGGGGCAATTGAGCGGCGTCGTGGAGATGCCGCTGACCAGCAACCAAAATCGGGCGATCTTCCTTGCCACCATGAATGCCGTGTTGAGCCATATGCGGGTTGTTGAGGGTACGGTTCACTGCAAGAACGATGCGCCCGAGAAATGCGCCGCGGAAATCGCGGCGTCGGCACGCCAGCGGGGAGCAAAGAAAGTGGGCCTGATCGGCTTCAATCCCAGCATTGCCGAAGCGCTGGCCAGGGAGTTCGGAGCTGGCTGCGTTTGCCTGACTGACCTCAACCCACAGAATATCGGAACTCTCAAGTTTGGCGTGATGGTTTGGGACGGGCGGACGCAGACCCACGAACTTGTCCGCGCCTCCGACCTGTTGATCGTAACCGGCACGACCCTGGTCAACGGAACCTTCGACGAGATTCTCCGTCTGGTGCGCCTGGAGGGCAAGCAGTTCGTTGTTTTCGGCATCACCGCCGCCGGCGTCTGCCGGTTGATGGGCCTCGAACGATGGTGTTCGCAAGCGCAAAACGGATGAAAGCCGCTGGCTATCAAGTCCGGGCAGGCATTTGTGCAGCACTTTGCAGTATCACCGATTGCGGCGATTGTCAGGAACATCATCGGGCCCATCGCCGCGCTTGATTACAAACAGATCAAACACTTGAGAACAAACAGGAGTATCACATGAGAATTGCCGTTCCGCTCGCTGAAGGAAAGCTCGCCATGCATTTCGGCCACTGCGCACATTTTGCTTTGGTCGATGTGGACACCTCGACGAAAAAGATACTCAAACGGGAAGACATCGCGGCTCCGCCCCACGAGCCGGGCCTATTGCCGCCATGGCTTGCTGAACGCGGCGTGAACATGATCATTGCCGGTGGCATGGGACAGCGCGCCCATGAATTATTTACCGGAAAAGGCATCGATGTGATTGTGGGCGCCCCTGCCGAGACACCGGAAAAGCTGGTGTCAGACTATCTGGCAGGGACTTTGATGGCGGGGGAGAACGTCTGCGACCACTAAAGCATTTTCTGGAAGCCGTCGAGTGAGGCCGCGACTACCGGGGGGATTCTTTCTCAAGAGAAATCCCCCCCCGGCACATACCTGGAGGCTCTACGGTAATTCGTGGAATCTCCTTAAAGCTCTTTTGCGAAGCCTCGTGGCAGGGCTTGGCGCAGTCTTTGCGGATCAATTCCCTGTCAAAATGGCAGTATATGCTCAAGTTATCGAGTTACTGATAAGCGAATTTCGCCATCGTGTTTTCACCGCCCAGCCATGCTGGCCAAAACCTTGAGTTAGTGGAGAAAACCATGCTGCTTGATGATGTGTGCGATCAACTTCTTCCCTTGGCAGCCGCCCGCAGCGTAACCGATGTGAGAGTTGGCCTCGGTTACACCGCCGTGCAGTTGGATGACGGCAGGTGCGGTCTTGCGTATACTTTCCGGCATGCAACCGGCGGGGGCTGCTGCGTTGTGAAGAAAGCGGGAACTCTCTGCGGGCAAAGCGCCTCGGAGTTGGCCCAAAGCGCACATTCCCAGGATTCGATTGTCGCGGCCCTCGGCCTGGCAACACTGAATGCGCTTACCCCGTCTGGACTTCCCTCCGCCGGCGACATTCTCGATCTGCTGGCAATCGAGCCCACCGAGACGGTCGGCATGGTGGGTTATTTCAGCCCACTGATAGGACCGCTGAAGAGCAAAGCCAAAACGCTGCACATCTTCGAGCAGCGCGATGATATGGGACCAGGGGTGCTGCCGGCAAGCGCTGAAGAGAAGCTGCTGCCCGAATGTCAAGTGGTAATTGTGAGCGCGACAACACTCTTGAACCGCACTATCGATACCATATTGGGTTACTGCCAGGGCGCGCGCGAGGTTGCCATCCTGGGTCCATCCACTCCTTTGCTGCTCAGTGTTTTTGCCTCGCGTGGAGTAACGATTCTTTCTGGAATGGAAGTCACCGATCCCAGCCAGGCGCTGCGCATCATCAGCGAGGGCGGGGGAACGCGCCAACTGCTGGACGCAACCCGCAAAGTAAGCCTGCGGACCAAGGATTAACGTCGATCTGGCGGATGCCCAGTATGTGGCCGGATCGGTCACAAAGGTGGGTGACGCAGCTGGCTCGTAACAGAATCAGTTTGGAGCTAGTTGATTGCGGATCCGGTCGCGAGTGCCGTTTGCTGCTTGCAACGCGCACTCGCGTTTCATATACCTGCGGAATGAAGCCCGTTGCGGAATCGCGAAAACGGAAAGTCGACTTTGAGCCGCCAGGGACAAGTCCGTTCACTTGAAAGCTCCGGCGGCCCCACCGGATTTTCAAGAGGCTGCGATTGTATTTGCCCCGCCTTCAGAATCATTCAGTAATTTCTGTAACGAATCCATTTGCTGGACACTCTATTCTCATGTACACGTACCACAAGGATAGTGGAGACGATGAAGCCAAGCCGAAATCCATTTTTGTGGCTCGCAATTTTCTATTGTATGGGGAGCGTGGTCGCCGGAGCGCAGACCGCGCCGTTGACGCTGCGGCAGGCCATTGATGAGGCCCTGGGGCAGAATCCGGAGATTGCGGTCGCCCATGCCGGCGAGAAAGCCGCCAGCGCCTCGTCCCTCCTGGCGCGCACTGCTCTGCTGCCGCAACTGAACTTTACCGAGGAGATTTCACGCGGGGACGACCCCGTTTACGCCTTCGGCACAAGGCTCCGGCAGCGGCAGTTCACACAGGCTGACTTTGCGCTGAATGCGCTGAACCGCCCCCAGCCGATCGGCAACTTTGCCTCGCGCTTCTCCGGCTCCTGGACGGCCTTCGACTCCTTCAAGACCGAGAGGGAGATTCGCAGCGCCGATCTCTTCAAAAAGAGTTCAGCCTCATCGGCCCAGGCGGTGAATCAGCGGATCGTCTTCCAGGTCGTCAAGGCCTACCAGTCCGTGCTCTACGCACAGCGGCAGATCGAGGTCGCCCGGCACGAACAGGAGACGGCCGAGGCGCTGCTGGCCTCGACCGGTGAGCGCGTGAAGGCGGGCCTGGCGGTGGAGTCGGACCGCATGTCGGCTGAGGTGAACGTGGCCGCCCGCAAAGAGGAGTTGATTGCGGCCCAGGGAGAGCTGGAGCTGGCCTGGGCCGAGTTGCGCGAGGCGATGGGAAGGCCGGAGCTCGCTTTCTCCGCGCTGAAACCGATTGAGCCTCATAAGTTTGCCCAGCTCGCGCTGGAGGAGGAGCTGTCGACGGCGGCCAAAGCCCGCCCCGACCTGATAGCCCTGGGAGAAGCGCAATCGGCGCAGGCGGCAGCCGTGGGCGCGGCTAAATCGGAGTTTGGGCCCCGCGTGAGCGCCTACGGAGACTGGGAGCAGGACCAGAGCCCCACGGCCGGTGCGGGAGGCGACAATTGGGTGGCCGGGGTTCAGATCACGGTCGATATTCTGCCCGTGGGCAAGCGCGCACAGCTCGCGCGGGAGAGCGCGGCAAAGGAAAAAATCGACGCGCAGGCCGCGATTCTGCGAGAGCATCTGCGGCTGGAGGTCAGCCAGGCGCACATTCATCAGCAGACCGCGGAACTGACGCTGGAGACGGCGCAAGCGGCGATGGAGCAGGCGGCCGAGAGCCTCCGCATTCTGAAAAACCGCTATAACGCCGGTCTGGCCACCATCACCGACTTGCTGCGCGCCGGGGACGCCGAACGGGAGAGCCAGTCGAGCTACTGGCGCGCCGTTTACGGCAACACCCTGGCCCATGCTGAACTGCTTTACGCGACCGGGACGCTGACTCCCGACGCGGCGGAGGATTTGCAATGAAGATTTTGCTCTCGGGGCTCATTTTGGCTGTTTCCGCCGCGACGATGGCCGGCTGCCACGGCGGCAACTCCGCCCGGCCGGCAGCGGTCGAAAGCGTGCAGGCGCGGGTGGTCGAAAGCCAGCAGCGGCAGGTTCCCTTGAACGTGGATTCTACGGGCACGGTTCACGCGCGGGAGAGCGCCACGGTCTCCGCGCAGGCCACCGGCCGGATTCAAAAGGTTCTGGTGCGCGCGGGAGACAGCGTGCGCGCCGGGCAAATCCTGGTGGTGCTGGACGACACGGCCCTGCGCGCTTCCCTGGATCAGGCGCAAGCGGCGGCCAGAGCGGCGCAGAACGAGCAGGCGGCGGCCGCGGCCGAGTCCCGGCTGGCGGCCAGCACGCTCGGGCGCTACCGGCAGCTTCAAATGGAAAAGAGCGTGAGTCCGCAGGAGATGGACGAGGTTGCGCGGCGCTCCGAGGCCGCCTCGGCGCGGCTGGAAGCGGCACAGGCGCAGACCGGCGCGGCTCGCGCCCAGCAGAGCGAGGCGCGCGCCATGCTGGGCTACACGCGGCTGCTCGCGCCCTTTGACGGCGTGGTGACGGCGCGCCTGGCCGATCCGGGAACGCTGGCCACGCCCGGTGAGCCCCTGCTCCAGGTGGACCGGGCCGGAGCCCTCGAACTGGACGCCACGGTCGACGAATCGGCCATCGGCGCGGTTCACATGGGAATGAAGGCCGAAGTGGCGATCAACGGCGCGAGTTTGGCGAATCTCTCCGGCACAGTCGCGGAGATCGACCCGGCCGCCGATCCCTCCAGCCACAGTTTTCTGGTTAAAATCGCCCTGCCCTCTGCGAGCCAGTTGCGGGCCGGAATGTACGGGACGGTGGCCTTCGCCAACGGCCTCCGGCAGGCAATTCTCATTCCGCGTTCCGCCGTGGTGATGCGCGGCTCGCTGGCCTGCGCGTACGTGCTCGACGGCCAGCAGATCGCGCAGCTCCGCTACCTGACCCTGGGCGCGGCGCACGGCGATTTTGTGGAGGTTCTGTCGGGCATCTCCGCCGGGGAAAAACTGGTCGATGAGCCCTCGGACCGCGACCTTGCCGGCAAGCGAATCGCCGCAACGAGCATTGAGGTCCGGCCATGAAGCAAGAGCTGGGAATCGCTGGCCGGCTGGCGCGCGCCTTTATCAACTCCAAGCTGACGCCGCTCTTCATTGCCGCGTCGCTGGCCATTGGAATCTTCGCGGTGGCCATCATCCCCCGCGAGGAGGACCCACAGATCCTGGTGCCCATGCTGGACATTACGACAGCGATGCCGGGTGCCTCGCCCGCCGAGGTCGAGCAGCGCGTCACGCTGCCCATCGAAATGCTGGTGCACCAGATTTCAGGCGTCGAGTACGTGTACTCGACCTCCAGCCCCGGCCAGAGCCTGGTGATCGTGCGCTTCCTGGTCGGCACGCCGCAGGAAGATGCGCTCATCAAGGTCTACAGCAAGCTCTATTCGAACTTCGACCGCATGCCGCCCGGAGTTTCGCAGCCCATCATCAAGGCGCGCTCGATCGACGATGTTCCCATCCTCTCGCTGACCTTGTGGGGCGCGCACTACGACGGCTACCAGCTTCGCGCCATCGCCGGCGAGGTGCAGCACAATATCGAGCAGGTCTCCGATGTGTCGGAGACGAAGATCATCGGCGGGCTGCCGCGCTCGATGCGCGTCGTGCTCAGCACCAATAAGCTGAACGCCTACGGCCTGTCGCCGCTGGCCATTGTGGCGCACCTCGAGGCCGCCAATGCCAGGGTGCAGGCAGGCAGTTTTGCCGAAAACAATCAGGAGTTTCAAGTCGACGCCGGCAATCTCTTCAGTAGTCGCCAGGACCTTGAATCCATCGTCGTAGCCGTCGATCACGGCCGTCCCGTTTACCTGCGAGACGTGGCGGAAAATATTGTCGACGGCCCGGCCGACCCGGCCGATTACGTGCTCTTCGGCACGGCCCAGGCGGACTCTCATCAGAGGCCCGGCCAGTACCCGGCGGTGACCATCACCGTGGCCAAGCGCAAGGGCTCCAACGCCACCGACATCGCCAACGCCGTGCTCGATCGCGTGCATGGAATGCAAGGCGTGACCATCCCCGCCGATGTAACCATTACGACCACGCGCAACTACGGCGAGACCGCCAAGGCCAAGTCCGATGAATTGCTTGAACACCTGCTGCTGGCAACGCTGTCGGTGACTCTTCTGATCGCACTGTTTCTCGGATGGCGCGAATCGGGCGTGGTTTTATTGGCCATTCCGGTCACGCTGGCGTTGACTCTGTCGGTCTTCTACTTTCTCGGCTACACCGTCAATCGCGTCACGCTCTTTGCCTTGATCTTCTCGATCGGCATTCTGGTCGATGACGCCATCGTCGTCGTCGAGAACATGGTGCGCCACTTCCGCCTGCCGGAAAATCACGGACGGCCCGTCAGCGATGTTGCGGTCGAGGCCGTTGCCGAGGTGGGCAACCCCACCATCCTGGCCACCTTCGCCGTCATCGCCGCCATTTTGCCCATGGCCTTTGTCCACGGCCTGATGGGACCGTATATGCGCCCCATTCCCGTCGGAGCCTCGGCGGCCATGCTCTTCTCGCTGCTGGTTGCCTTCGTCGTTTCGCCGTGGGCCGCGCTTCGCCTGCTGGGAAAACGCTTGGGCAAAGCCGACAAATCGGCAGGGGAGCAGGAAAGCTGGACCACCGCGCTCTATCGCCGGGTGATGACGCCGCTGATTCATTCGGCGCGGCATCGCGCGTACTTCTTCGCGGGAATCGCCCTTCTGTTCCTGGCCGCGATTACGCTGGTTCCGCTGGGGCTGGTGCGGGTCAAGATGCTGCCCTTCGACAACAAGAGCGAGCTGCAGGTCATCATCAATATGCCCGACGGCACACCGCTCGAGCAGACCACGCAGATAGCGCAGGCGCTGGGAAGCGTGTTGGCGCAGCAGCCCGATGTGCTGAACTACCAGATCTACGCCGGCACATCCGGCCCGTATAACTTCAACGGGCTGGTGCGCCACTACTACCTGCGCCGCCAACCCAATCAGGCTGACATTCAGGTGAACCTGCTGCCGGCCGCGCAGCGCCACACGCAGAGCCATGAGATCGCCAAGCGGCTTCGCCCGCTGCTGGAGGCCATCGGCAGCCAGTACGGCGCGCGCCTGCAGGTGAGCGAAGTGCCGCCTGGCCCCCCGGTGCTGCAAACGCTGGTGGCCGAGGTCTACGGTCCCGACCCCGAAGGGCAGATTCAGGTCGCCCGGCGGATCAAGTCGATCTTCCAGCAGACGCCGGGCGTCGTGGACACGGACTGGTACGTCGAAGACCCTCGACCGCGGCTCACCATGCGCGTGGACGAGGCGAAGGCGGCGCAGCACGGCATCGCCGTGGCCGACGTGGCCCGTGCGCTTTCGCTAGCTCTGTCCGGAACGCAGGCTAGCCTGCTGCACGACCCGGCCGCGCGTGAGCCAATTCCCACCGTGGTCGAAGTTGACCGCGCGGACCGCTCCTCCGAGCAGGGCCTGGAGAGTATTCATCTGCCCGGCGCGGACGGCGCGATGGTCTCGCTGCGTGAGCTGGTCATCGTCGAGAAAACAACCATCGAGCAGAACATTTATCACAAGAATCTGAAGCGGGTCGTTTATGTCACCGGCGACGTGGCCGGGGGCGAGGAAAGCCCGGTCTACGCCATTCTCAAAATGAACCGCCAGCTTGACCACTTCAAGCTGCCCGCCGGTTACACGCTGGCCCGTTATAACTCCGTGCAGCCGGACTCCACCGACCATTATTCGATGAAGTGGGACGGCGAGTGGCAGATTACCATCGAGGTCTTCCGCGATCTGGGGCTGGCCTTTGCCGCGGTGCTGGTGCTGATCTACATTCTTGTTGTCGGCTGGTTCCGCTCCTTCATTGTGCCGCTGGTCATCATGGCGCCCATTCCGCTCACGCTGGTGGGAATTCTTCCCGCGCACGCGATGCTGGGCGCGTTCTTCACCGCAACCTCGATGATCGGCTTCATCGCCGGAGCGGGAATCATCGTGCGCAACTCAATTATTCTGGTGGATTTCATCGAGCTTCGCCGCCGCCAGGGAATGTCGCTTGACCAGGCCGTGATCGACGCCGGGGCGGTGCGCTTCCGGCCCATGCTGCTAACCGCAGCGGCGGTCATCGTCGGCGCCAGCGTCATTCTCTCCGACCCCATCTTCCAGGGGCTCGCCCTCTCGCTGATGGCCGGGGAAGTGGCCTCGACCTTCCTCTCGCGGCTGGCCGTCCCCGTGCTCTACTACATGGCGCACGCGCGGTCTGAAGCTAAAAACACAAACCCCCACCGATCCTGAACAAGGAGTTTCCCTATGACCATTGAACGCGGTTTACGCCTGATGGCAGGCGTCATGGTGCTGATTTCGCTTGCCCTCGCCCATTTTTGTTCGCTCTATTGGCTCTGGCTGACGGCCTTCGTCGGGCTTAACCTGTTGCAATCGGCCTTTACCAATTGGTGCCCCGGCATGATGATCTTGCGCGCCCTGGGCCTGAAAGACTCGCCCGGCGGTGGCGCAGCAAAATAGGACGGCGTCAGCGATAGATGATTTGACGTTGCGAATGAGGGCGGGCGAACGGAGGGCCTGATGCGTTCCGTGCAGCACTGCCTGATTCACAACATACGGCTATCGCCTCCTGAAATCAAGATCGAGCGGACTGCGCGCTGGAGCGAAACCAGAGTAGCTGTACCCAGGGGCAAGCCCGCCGAGTGGCTTTTTTCTCAAGAAAAAGCCACCTTGAATACCTCTGGCAAGGGCACGTTTACTCTGGTTTCGCTCTAGAATGTGTTCATGGCAAGTCTCGATAACTTCCGCTTGATTGTCTTCCGCGCCGTTGCCGGGCAGCTCAGTTTTCGCAAGGCCGCGGAAGAGTTGTATTTGACGCAGCCAGCGGTGAGCCTTCAAATCAAGGCGCTTGAGGAAGATATTGGTGTACAGTTGTTCGATCGCACCGGAGCGCGCATAGCGCTGACCGAGGCGGGCAAGGTTCTTCTGAGATATTCCCAGCAGGCAAGTGCGCTGTTTGCTCAGGCCGAACAGAAAATCGCCGCTCTGAGCGGAGACCGCGCCGGAGAATTGGCCCTGGGCGCTTCGACTACCATCGCACAGTATGTGCTGCCTCGCCTGCTGGGCGAATTCACCTGTGAGCATCCCCGTGTTCACCTCACGCTGATCAGCGGCAATACGGAACAGATCGTCAGCGCTGTAGAAAAGCAGAAGATCGCGCTGGGTTTTATCGAGGGACCGACGCGCAGCCGCGATGTCAAAACAGAGCCATTTCTGGAAGATGACCTGGTATTGATCGTTTCTGCCGCGCACGAGTGGGCTGAGCAGAAATCCATCCCTTGTTCCGAAATTGCTACTGTCCCATTGCTCATGCGGGAGCGCGGTTCGGGCACACGCCGCGTAGTTGAGATGGCGCTGGAGCGGCATGGCGTCAAGCTCAATTCGTTGCGAATCGTGATGGAACTTGATTCAACCGAGGCCATCAAGTCTGCGGTGGAAGCAGGGCTTGGTATCGGCTTCGTCTCACGCTGGGCGATTGCCAAAGACCTTCGGCTCGACAATAGCTTCAGAGTTGTCGAAGTTGATAAATTGCGCATCAAGCGGGAGTTCCTGCTTGCATACGCAGCAGGTCCGAACCCGCAAGGGCTGGCGGAGGAATTTCGCAGATTCCTGTTTTCACGTGCGGGTATGAAAAGATTATCGGCCGGGCGTCAGCGGCAACACCCTGCTTCAACTGATAAGCCGCGCAAATAGGGCATGAGAATTTCTGCTTGGACGCCGGAAAAGTTTTCGGCAACACTTGATGTGTGTCCAAGAACATATTCTTTATCGGATTGATCCTCGCCGCGACCGGCCTTGTGTCGCCTCCGGTGGCACTGGTTGGCGGCATTATTTACGGGTTTACTTTTGTTCACCCGTTCCATATCGCGGCTAAACAGCTTTCCAAG
>Ga0182014_10002966_pt1 | contig 20857 bp, 19 predicted proteins | sample 612S2DmetaG_FD_120489 | JGI IMG/M metagenome (GOLD analysis project Ga0182014, IMG submission 120489) | Permafrost microbial communities from Stordalen Mire, Sweden - 612S2D metaG | ecosystem: Environmental > Terrestrial > Soil > Wetlands > Permafrost | place: Sweden: Stordalen | collected... | reverse complement strand
GGGCGGCGGCTGCCCCCTCGGGGGCAGGAGACCAAGAAGGATTGAACAACAACGACCGACAGGAGTAAAATAATGCCAAGACTCACCCAAGATTCTGTCCAGTCAACGGGTGCAGGTCACCTCGATTCAGCTTCATTATCACCTACACAATATAATGTACAATAAGTGGGTTCCCTATTTTTTCTAGGTATGTTGCCCTAGACTGAAATAGGGTGATTTGCCATTGACGTGGACGAAGAAGTCACAAGAGGTTGCCCGGTTACGGCAGCGACTCCCCTCTCCCCTTCGCATCCCACCCCCGTCTCGTCGCGGCTTTCCGATTGTACCGTCTCGCCTACGGCTCGTCGCGAGTGCTCCTCGCCACGAGCGGTGTCAAGGATACTACGCCGACATTGGGTGCATCTGGACACTGCCACTGAACTGTAGCCGCGAATCCTATTCGCGGTGCGTTCTCGCCGCGAAAGAGTTTCGCAGCTACAAAAGTCGCCTTCCGTTGGTGGCAGTGCTCAGACACGCCCTGCCGCAGGTGTCTGCCGAAGAAATTCTCGCCATCTTTCGTTCGGCATCTTAAGCTGCCACCTCATGTCATCCGCCCCAGACATCATTGCTGATGCCGTTGAACAGGCTTTGCTCTCGACCGTCGGCCCCGAGCACGCTGGCCCGGCACTGATTCGTCCGTGTGCCGATCCGAAGTTCGGCGACTACCAAGCCAACGGCATCATGGCGGTCGCCAAACGCCTCAAGCAAAACCCGCGGGCGCTGGCTGACAAGGTCATCGCGCAACTTCAGGTGTCCGAGGTCAGCGAACCGCCCACTGTCGCCGGCGCGGGCTTTATCAACTTCCGGTTGAAACCGGCGTTTGTCACCGACCAAATTGCTGCCGCTGTGAAGGATGACCGGCTCGGCGTGCCGGTCGTGGCCAAGCCGAAAACGGTCGTCATCGATTTCAGTTCGCCGAACGTCGCCAAGCCCATGCACGTCGGTCACATTCGCTCGACCATCATCGGCGATTGTCTCGCGCGCGTCATGCGGTTCCTCGGCCACCGCGTCGTCACCGACAATCATCTCGGCGATTGGGGCACGCAGTTCGGAATGCTCCTTCTCGGCTGGAAGCGATTTCGAAATGACGACGCGCTGAAGCAGGATCCCATCGCCGAATTGGAGCGACTGTACAAGTACGTCAACGAGCGCGATGAACTTCGCGACGAGGCGAAAGCGGAATTGGTCAAGTTGCAGCGAGGCGATGCCGAGAACACGGCGATCTGGAAGTGTTTTATTGACCTTTCGATGCAGGAGTTCGAGAAGACCTACGGGCGGCTCGGCGTGTCATTCGATCACATATTCGGCGAGAGCTTTTATAATCCGATGTTGAAGGATACGGTCGAAGAACTGAAGCGGCTCGGCATCGCCCGGCAAAGCGAGGGCGCGATTTGCGTCTTCTTCGAGGACAATCCGGAACTCAAGACCGCCGCGCCACTGATCATCCAGAAAGCCGATGGCGCGTTTCTGTACGGCACGACCGATATGGCGACATTGAAATACCGGATCGACCAATGGCATCCGGATGAGATCGTTTATGTGACGGACGCGCGCCAGCAATTGCACTTCAAGCAGGTCTTCGCCACCGTGCGCAAATGGTGGAAGCAGACACCCGACCTCCGTCACGTATACTTCGGCTCGATCCTCGGCGAAGATGGCAGGCCTCTGAAGACCCGCGAGGGTGCGCCGGTGAAACTCAACGCGCTGCTCGACGAGGCGGAAGAGCGCGCCATGGCGGTTGTCACGGAGAAGAATCCCGGCCTTTCACTCGATACTCAGAAAGAGATTGCGCGCGCGGTGGGGATCGGCGCTGTGAAGTACGCGGATTTGTCGCAGAACCGGACCACGGATTACGTCTTTAGCTGGTCGAAGATGCTGGCGATGACAGGCAATACGGCTCCGTACATGCAATACGCCTACGTTCGGGTGCAGAGTATTTTCCGTAAGGCGGGCGCCGCGAAGACCGATTCGACCCCGATCACGCTCGAACACGCCGCCGAACTGGACCTCGCGAAGCACATCCTGCGATTTCCGGAGACGTTGCAGGCCGTTGCGGAGGATGACAAACCGAACTGGCTGACCAGCTATCTCTACGACCTTTCGAACAAGTTCAGCACGTTCTACGAAAACTGTCCCGTGTTGCAGTCCGAAGAACCAACACGTTCCTCGCGGCTCCTGCTTTGTCGGTTGACGGCGGATGTCATCAAGCGCGGCGTGAATCTTTTGGGCATCGACGTCATCGAACAGATGTGACGAAACGCACTCGACAGGTTCGGCGGGCGCGATTAGGATTAGCAATGGCAACGGCACGGAAGACGCATTTCCCAGAGGAGTGACAGCTTATGGCGAGCGGTATTGAAACCCTCCATGTATCGGACGAGGTCCAGTTCGGCAGGGACTGCGAAGCGACGCAAATCCCCAGCGGCGCGCGGATTGTGGTGCCCAAGGGTACGCCCGCGTATGTGGGCCAGACACTCGGCGGCAACGTCACACTACAGGTGTCCACGCTCGGCCTCGTGCAGGTGGCGGGACGCAATTTGGATGCGTTGCTCAAGGATGGGGTGCCCGTCGTCGCGCCGATTGCCGATTCGTCCGCGGCCGATCAACAACCCGCTGGCCCAGTCGACGAAAAGGCGCTGTGGGAAGCGATGAAACAGTGTTACGACCCTGAGATTCCCTGCAACGTTGTGGACCTGGGCTTGATCTACGACGTCAAGTCATCGCCCCTTCCCTCGTCGCGAAGCCGCGTGGATGTGAAGATGACCCTCACCGCGATGGGGTGCGGCATGGGCCCGGCCATCGCCGCGCAAGTGCGCGATCGGTTGCTGGACGTGCCGGGTGTGGAAGAAGCCAACGTCGATATCGTGTGGGACCCGCCCTGGAATCAGGGCATGATCACGGACGACGGGAAGAAACGGCTCGGACTTTACTAATTCCGACGATGGGTGATTAAAGCCGGGGCCGAGTGGCAAATGTCGCGGTCACCGGGCTTTGTCCGTGCAAGAGGCTTTACTTCACGCGTTTGGCGTCGCCCCAGAGGTCTTCGAGGGCGTAGCGCTGGCGCAGTTCCGGGTGGAAGATGTGGACAAGAACGTCATTGAAATCCATGACGATCCATCGACTGGGGGGATAGCCGTCGCGGTGCAACGGGCGGATTCCCTCGTCGCAAAGGCGGCGGGCGATTTCGTCGGCGATCGCCTTGAGATGGGGCTCGGACGTGCCGGTGCAAATGAGGAAGAAGTCGGCCACATTCGAAATGCCGCGCACGTCAAGAATCATGGCGTCCTCGGCCTTCTTGTCGAGGGCGATGTCGCGGCAGAGTTTGGCAAGTTTTTCGGAGGCGAGCCCGCTAATGCCCTTCACTGATAAAGCCTTTGCCTCCGGATATATTCGGTAACCGCATCGGGTACAAGATAGCGTATAGAGCGCCCGCTGGCAACTCGCGAACGAATCTCCCGCGAGGCGATGTCACAGGAGTGCCCCCGCAACACATGCTGACGGAGCCGTTTTCGAGAGGCCGCATCGAGCCGTGGATCAACCACTGGCTTTGCCTCGAAGCCCGGCCGGGGCACGGTTACGAACGTGCACAACCTGACCACCTGTTGGGTCTCCCGCCACAAATGCAGTTCGCGCAGTGAATCCGCGCCGATAATGAAGTAGAAGTCGGCTTTCGGATCGCGCCGTCGCAACTCGACCAATGTGTCCACCGAGTACGATGTGCCGCCGCGGCGGATTTCGATGTCGTCCACTTCAAAATGGTCATTGCCACGAATCGCCAACCGGAGCATCTGCAGGCGGTCGCGCTCGCTGGCAAGCGCCTCCGCGGTCTTGTGCGGGGGAGTCGCCGACGGGATGAATTTCACGCGGTCCAGCGCCATCTGCTCCATGGCATCCTGCGCGATCAGGAGATGGCCGAGATGGATCGGGTTGAACGTCCCCCCCAGAATGCCGATTCGTTTGCGTTTGCCCGCCATGATCGTGTCGACACTAACCAGAGCGGTGCTGTTTCTCAAATCATTTCATGGCCAGCCCTTGCAGGGGGGCGAGTTTTAGTTGGACAAAACGCTGCACCATTCGGAAACTGGCCTGCAAGATGGTTTCCCGTGAGCATGTGGTAATCGCGCCCGAGTGGCAGGAGTTGCTGCGCCAGCGCGGGCTGGTAACCGTGGACGCCGTGTATCAGTTGCACGAAGGCACGATCCTCAAGGGAGGCGTGGCCACAGAACTGCGGCGCGTCGAGTTCCGCGACGAGAAACAGGCCCATGTCTTCTACATCAAGAAGTACTGGTATCCGACGCCGCGGTTACGGTGGAGCGGGTTTTATCGGGGGACGTTCTTCGGGACATCCAAAGTGCGCCGCGAATACGAGAATCTGGCGCGACTGCGAGCCTGGGGACTCGATGCCCCGTCGCCGGTGGCGTACGGCGAGGAACGACGCGGTGGTTGGCTGCATCGATCCTTCCTTGTCAGCGAAGGCGTCCCCGCGCCCCTGTCGCTGGACCTGTTTATTCGAGACGTGTTGCCGACGCTCTCGCCATCCGAGCGACGACAACAGCAAGAAGAACTCACGCGCGCACTGGCAGATTACACCCGTCGAATGCATGAACATCGTTTTGTGCATCACGATTATTTTTGGCGGAACATTCTTCTGAGCGGAAAGTCGTTGGCGCATTTTTTCCTGATCGACTCCCATAAGGGACGCCCCTGGAAATCGTGGGCGGACGAACGCAGCCGCGCGAAAGATTTGGCGACGCTGGATTCTCCCGCACCATGGTATTTTCGGCGCAGCGAGCGCTTGCGCTTTTTTCTGGCCTACCGCGGCCATACGCGATTGACAACATCCGACAAAGATCTTCTGCGGCTGGTACTGAAGCTCGCCAAACCGATACGGCCGGGGCAGCTTGACAGGGTCTGTCGGGCGCAACCGGTTTCCCCGCCGACCAAGGAATAATGTGAGCGATCGACCGAAAACTCCGTCGCTTTGGAAACGCTTCCGTTATCGTCTCGAAGCCCTCGTTCTGGAGGTGCTGGCGGCGACCGTTCCCCTGCTCTCGCGGAAAATGCTGGTGCGCGTTGCGAACGCCATCGGCTGGATTGCGTTTCATGTGGCGGTGAATGAGCGACGCATTGCCCTGACCAATCTGGATATCGCATTCGGCTCGACCAAATCCATGGAGGAAAAACGGCGGATCGCCCGGTCGGCGTTCCAGAACTTTGCCCGCAGTTTCCTCGGGTTGTTTTGGGCCAAGCGACTGACTCCGCAAACGCTCGACCAGCTCGTCGAAATCGATCCCGAGAATTTGCGGATGGTCCAGGCCGCGCAGGCCCGCGGCAAGGGCATCATTTTTGTGACGTACCATTTTGGCGAATGGGAAACACTCGGCGTAGCGACGGCGTTGTTTGGTTTTCCCCTGACGATTGTGATGGAACAACTCCGCAACCCGCACCTGACCCTCATTTTTGAACGTCTACGGGGCCATGGCGTCAACCAAATCATCCTCCAACGTCACGCGATGACCAAGCTGCTCAAGACGCTGAAGCGCGGGGGAAACGTCGCGCTGCTCATTGACCTGAACGCCGTGCCCAGTCGTGGCGGGATCTGGCTGGATTTCTTCGGGAAACCGGTATTTGGGTTCTCGGGAGCGGCGGCGTTGGCCCGGCACACAGGCGCGGCGATCCTTACTGCCGTAGGTTACCCGCTTCCGGATGGACGAGTTCGCGCTGTCTATGGATCCGAGATTTCGTGCGCCAACACGGGCAATGAGGAGGCGGATTTGCGGGTCACGAGCCAGCAATGTCTGGGGTATTGCGAGGAGTTGATCCGACGGGAACCCGAACGTTGGTTGTGGTTTTATCGGCGTTGGAAGTTTCGATCCACCGCGGAACCGGGGGATTTTCCGTATTACTCGCGCTGGATTGAGGAAGTGCGACCTGCCCGGGCGCAAACAACCGAGGCAACCCAAAGCACCAGCGCCCCCCAGCAGAGCGGGCCGTAAGCCTGCGCGGCGCGACCACCCGCCAATGCCGGCGTGGGCACGACAGCTATTGAGATGAAACACCAGATTGCCGCCACCGGATTGCGAGCAACTGGCGGGACAGAATCCTTGTTAATCAAAGAAACGATAGCGAAAGATGAACCAGAGAGCCGCCACGCCGTCTTTCCATCCGATTTTCTTTCCCTCGCTATAATCACGGCCGGAGTAACTGATGGCAGTTTCGTAGAAACGAAAGTGCCGGCGCGCCAGTTTCGCAGTCAACTCGGGTTCGATACCGAAACGCTCGGCGTTAAGATTGAGCCCCTCCGCACATTTCCGGCGGAAAACCTTATAGCCCACCTCCATGTCGCTGAGGTTCAGATTGCAGACCATATTGCACAGCAGCGTCAGGAATCGGTTCGCGGCAAAATGCCAGAACAACAGGACGCGGTGCGTATTGCCGAGGAACCGCGACCCGTAGACGACATCGGCTCGGCCGTCGAGAATCGGACGGAGAAGAATCGGATAGTCATCGGGATCGTATTCGAGATCGGCGTCTTGAATGAGCAGGATTTCTCCGGTGGCGTGTTCGATGGAGGTGCGGATGGCCGCGCCTTTGCCGCGGTTGTGTGGATGGGAAAACAGTTTCACTCCGTCCCGCTCGGCGAGTGACTTAAGGATCTGGCCCGTGCCGTCCGTTGAAGCGTCGTCGACTAGAATGATTTCCTTTTCCAAGCCGCAACTGTTGGCCTTTTGAACGCGTTCGACGAGTTGCTCCACCGTGCGGGCCTCGTTGAACACCGGGATCAGGATTGATAGCCGTCTGAATTCGTCAGTCATTCGATGGGCAGTATAAGCCAAAGCGAAACCGGCTCAATAGAAAAGCAAACATCAAGTCCTGGTTTACAGGCAGAATAGGTTTTGCGACAGGGTCGCACTTGTTTGGGACTCTGTCCGGCTGCCCCGCACACACAACAGCAGCCCTCCCCACAACGCCAGCGTCCCCCAACAAAGCGGACCGTAGACCTGCAGTGTGCGGCTCGCGCCCATTGTGCCCAACACCGCAAACACAACCAGCACCGTCCGCGCCAGCTGCCGCTTCGCGCGATCCCCGTCCTCCATCGCCACGCGTGTCAGCAACGCCAGCGGCAGTATCAAGGCAATAAAGTAATGCGCCCACGACACAGGCGATGCCAACAGCATCCACGCCAGCATCGCCGCCAGCAACAGCAAGGCGTCATCGGCGCGCGCGCGATACGCGACCCCGCCCATTACCGCCAGCAGCCCGGCCGCGAGCGCCGTTCCCACCCAACGAGCTTGCACGTTGCCCGTCAGCCGCGCCGCCACGGCGGAAAGCGACTGATTCCGAACCAGCATCGGACTGTTCAACTCGCCAAAGCGCGGGTCATTGACATTCTCAGGATCTTTTTCGGGCTGTTGCAGGACCACGAACCACTCGCGCTGATACTGCCAATTTTTTCCCCAACCATAAACGAGACTCGGCACCACAAACGTGCCCGCGGCGACCGCCACCAACGTGGACGCCACCAGTCGCCAGCGCCGCCGCCACGCGTAGTAGAGCAGGAGCGCAGCGGGAAACATCTTCAGCAGAATCGCCCCCATCAAACACGTGCCGGCCCACGCGTCGCGCCCCTTCCAGGCCAGGTAAACTCCCGCCATCACGAATCCAAAGAAAAATGGGGTGGTCTGCCCGCGTGCCAGGCCCGACATCAACGGCCACGCCAGCAACAGCAGCGGCAACGCATACAGCCAAAGCTTCTCACGCGCCGCGCCGCCCGCTTGCGCCATCTCGACCGAGCACTTCACGCCAATCGCCACCGCGGCCAAGGAAAGCAAATACCACAGGATCATGGCCAACCAAAGGGGCAGCAGCGCAAACGGCACAAACGCAATCCCGCTCAACGGCGCGTTGTTGAGTTTCCAGTGCCGCGGGCTTTCGACTTTGTAAATGTCGCGCCCATCCAACATCGCCTGTCCCACGGTCGTCCAAACCGTGAAGTCGGTCCGATGCGCCTTCGATCCCCAGGTTCTGGCGCCGGACTGATCCAGCCCGACGCCGAGACATTTTTCCCACGGACCCAGCTTTTTCGGACCGGAACCGCTGGCCGCCAGCGGATAGGGCCCTGCGCGATACACCGTGCTGACGCCGAGCCCGACCGCCCACACGATTGCGGCAACAAACACCGCGCGCCGCGCCCACGGCGGCACGCGCGGATCGGGCGCGGATTCGCTCGGTCCCGTTTCATTCATGCTCGGACTCTATAATTCGGCGACTCCGATTGTCCAGCGCTGATTCGGCATCGTGATTTTGCTGTTGAGGAACGCGCGCAAATGGTCAATGCTGCATGGCAAGCCACCATGCATCTTGACATTGTGATTCCCATCTTCAACGAGGAAGAGACGCTACCCGAGTTGGGCCGGCGGATCGAGCAAACGTGCGCGCAGCTCGACGACGTGGACTGGCGCGTGGTGTACGTGAACGACGGCAGCCTTGACCGGTCGAGGGAGTTGATTCTGGAGCAGCGGCGGCGAAACCCGCGTTTTGCGCTGTTGGACTTGTCCCGCAACTTCGGCCACCAATGCGCCATCTCCGCCGGCTTGGCGCACACCAACGCCGATGCCGCCGTGGTGATGGACGGCGATTTACAGGATCCACCGGAAGTGATTCCCGATTTGCTGGCCTGCTGGCGTGACGATGGCGAGGTCGTTTATGCCGCGCGGCGCAGTCGTAGCGAGAAAGGGTTGCGGCGCCTGGGACTGGAAGCGTTTCACAAGTTCTTCAACTGGCTCAGCGATTTTCCGATGCCGGCGCAGACGGGTGTGTTTGGTCTGCTCGATCGCAAAGCCGTTGAGGAATTCAATCGGTTGACCGAAAAGAATCGTTTTATTCCGGGTCTGCGTTCGTGGATTGGGTTCCAGCAACGCGTGGTGTATTACGACCGGCCCGACCGGGCGGCGGGCATACCGAAGCAAACATTCCGACGCCTGGCGCGGTACGCTCTGGACGGCGTGTTTAGTTTTTCCTACAAACCGCTACGGCTGATGACCTACGCGGGGCTGTGCATCAGCACCATCGGTTTTGGTCTGGCGGGGATGTACGCCGTGAAACGGTTGCTGGGGATCGAAACGGCACAAACCGGGTTCACCACGCTCGTAACGCTGGTGCTGTTCCTGGGCGGCGTGCAATTGATCGCCGTCGGCCTGCTCGGTGAATATATCGGCCGCGTGTACGATGAAGTGAAACAGCGACCGCTCTACATCGTGCGCGGGCAGCACGGACTGGAGACGGCGGCCCCTGCGAAAGAAAAACAGGCGAAGGGGTGACCGGGCCGCACGCCCCTCAATGCCTCCTCCCGTTGTGGCAGGGATCACCCATGCAATGAACCGGCTTGCTCGCGTCATCTCGACCCGGTATCGTCTGTGGTGCGCTTAATTTAACAATGATGACTCGAAGGATGAGAATTGCCAGCAGGTTCGCCGCGTGTCTGATTTTCGCGGGCGCCATGTATCTTCTGATCGACCGCGTGAATTTCTGGTATCGCCAGCAGTGGCATTTTGATCCGACGATGCAAGACCTGCCGCCGGCGGATCGTTCGCGGTGGCCCAGCCCGCCCCTGGCTTGGACAAATGAAACCGTCGAGGTCCAAGCCGCCACACCGGAAGGGATGAAACCGGCCAAGGCCACGTACTACATCAATTCCATCGGCATGAAGCTGGTGCGCGTCGAACCCGGCAGGTTCCTGATGGGGCTGCCGGACGATTTGACCAACTCCATCGGACCGAGAAACCCGCGGGGTGGAGGCCCTGAGCGTCAGGACGGCCCGATGTACTTGCAGCATCAAGTCACGCTGACCAAGCCCTACATCATCGGCGCATTTGAAGTGTCGAACAAGCAATTCGACCTGTACGACACGCAGCACAAACATCGCCGCCCGTTCTACCAGCAGGGGTCCGATGGCGATAACCACCCGGTGCAGCCCGTGACGTGGCAAGAGGCGCAGCTATTCTGCCGCTGGTTGTCGGAGAAAGAGGGCCATCTGTACAGCCTGCCCACCGAAGCGCAGTGGGAGTGGGCCTGCCGCGCCGGCACCACGAATCGGACGTACTGGGGTGACGACGTTGAGGATCGCACGAAGGCGAACATTGGAGGCCCCAACGGCAGCGAGAAGACTCACCTTCACTGGGCGGATGACGGCTATGAATACACCGCGCCGATTGGCTCGTACCCGCCCAATCCATGGGGATTGTACGACATGATCGGAAATGCGCGTGAATGGGTGGCCGATTGGTATGCGCCGTTCAGGCGTGATGCCGTGGTCGACCCCGTTGGGCCGCCCAGGGGCGGTTGCCGGTCGAACAAAGGGGATGGATGGATGCATCCATTCCATCGCATTACCTCAGCCTACCGAGATGGCGACGCACCGCACGACGCGAAAGACATCCACGGTTTTCGCGTGGGCTGTGCCGTCGAATAATCAGCCATGACAGAACCCACCGTAGCCTATCGCGGACGCGTCAAGTACGACGAAAAGCAGTCGGGGAAGTATCAGCATCGCAAACCGCACAAACACAAGGCGGAGATGCGGTTGATCGACCGCGCGTTCAAGCGCATTCCGACGAACCACCGCGTCCTCGATGTCCCATGCGGCGGCGGGCGGGTCATGATGCATCTCGCCAAGAAGGGGTATTTCGCCAGCGGGGCGGATTTGTCCGAATCGATGCTGGCCATTGCCCGGGAGCGCGTTTTCGAGGCGAATTTGTCCTGCTACGTGGAGCGCCAGGACCTGGAAAAGCTAACCTACAACAACGGACATTTCGACACGATCGTGTGCTTCCGGTTGTTTCACCATTTCCCCAACGTGGAGATTCGGCAGCGAGTGGTCAGCGAACTGTGCCGCGTGGCCGGCCAATTCGTGGTGCTGTCGTATTTCAGTCCCTATTCCGTGCAATCGGTTCGTCGCAAGCTGAGCGGCAAGGATACGGACCGGTTCGCGACATCACTGGCCGAAGTGGAAGGCTATTTCCGTCACGCGGGCTTCCGTCTCGTGGAAGATTTCGCCCAGATGCGCGTCTTCCACACCCTGCATTTGGCTGTGTTCGCGCGACGCGAAAACACGAAGTGACCGGACGCGGGCGCGTGGGTTGTGGAGACCTGGGCGGGGCGATAGAGCCTCACGGTTTGTCTTCGTGATACGGCTTCTTCTGTTCGTAGAGACCGAGCCGCTGACGAGCTTTCTCCGGGGTATCGTTCGACGGATTGGAGTTCGGATAATTGGCGTCCAGATATTTGGTCTGCCATTTGACGGCGTTGTCAAAGTCGCCAGCCTCGGCGTAGGCCGCCGCCAGCGCACCGAACCAAGACGGAGTTTCCCATTCTGAGAGTTCACATGCCTTCTTCGCATACTCGATGGCCTTCTTCCCATTCCGAACCTTGGCATCGGGGCAGACGGCCAAGAGCCAGGCGAGGTTGTTGTAGGCCTCCGCATAATACGGGCTGAGCCGGATGGCTTCGCCGTAATTGGCAATGGCCTTGTCATAGTCGCCTTTGCCGCCGTAGGCGAGTCCCCGGTTGTAATAGGCCTCGACGTACTCCGGGTTGAGACGGATGGCCTCGTTGAAATCGGCGGTGGCCTTGTCCCAGTCGGCCTTGTGGGCGTAGGAAACCCCGCGGTTGTTGTAGGCGCCGGCATATTTCGGCTTGAGCTGGATAACTTCGCTGAACTCGGCGATGGCGAGATCGTACTCTTGCCTGCGTATTGCCTCCACACCTTTCCCATAGGCTCTCGATGACCGGTAGTTCCGGCACCCTTGGCCCGCCAACAGCAGCACGAGGAAAATGCCCGGCAATGACAGTCTGGCGAAGAGCCGCTGGGCTGGCGGACATGAATGGAGGCCGGGTTTCGGGGCCATGGTAGTTAGGATAGCATTCCGGCCATGGCAAGTCGAGCCGGTTCCAGCCGCCGATCCTGCCCCCCTTGCGTTCCCTACATCAAGGCGTGTGTTGCAATGGAGACCTTGGACGTCGTGTTTGTTCTGACGTGCTAAATTTTTGGCATACGATGAAGGGCGAGCCACCCTTCGACCCCGACATCGGAGTCGGGGTAAAAGACGCAGGGCACACCGAGGCGGGATGAGTGGATACCTTCCAGTGGAAGGTATCATGGCTGGCCCCGGTTCAGAATCAGAAGTCGGCGCGAGGACGGTTGTGGGGATTGGAAAGCGCGGAGACCTTTGAAAGCTGTGCGATCTTGTTAATCGAAGGCGACCCGGCTAAGCAGGAAGCTGGAGTACGGTGCTGGGCTGACTGCTCGTGCGTCGCCAAAACCGGCTGAAATTCGACGCGTTTCGGGGGTGCAAAGCATGTTTTTTCGACCAAAACCCCTGTTTTGAGGGAAAGATTTGTTCATTTTTCGGGCATTTTCGCCCACGTGATGGCCGAAAGGGTTCGGCCGAACGTGGGCTTCGCCGGGGGTACGGGCAGTGAGTGGTGATGGATGAGCGGTGAAGGATGATGGGCAGGCGGCAGGAGGACCCCTCACCTCAATCCTCTCCCCCAAGGGGCGAGGAGACGCGAAGGGGCGCACGACGGAGTCGGGGCGAGGAGACAGCGCGTGTCGTGGGACTCGGCTTCACTTCGTTTCGGCTGCGCACGCTACACCGGTTACTTTTTTTGACCGGCCATCGGAAAGGACTGGACAGTCAGCATGCCATCATGTATAGTCGGGGCGGTTGTATTGTGATCTTTGACATATGGAGAAGGTTGTCAGCGGTCGGCAGTCGGCGATCCCTTCGACGCTGCTCAGGGTAAACAGGGTGGGAAGCGGTGGGTCCGTGCCCATCGGACGCGGCTACAGTGGAAGAGGATAACACCCTCCAACGCAAGCCGGGACGCTTACGCCACCATTCGGCCGGCACGGCGACGCTATAAGCCAACGATGCGGCCGGATACCCTCGTCAGGCTCGGGCATCCGGCCCTACAATATGGAGTCGGCTGGAGGGGGGTACGCCCCATATATGTAATTGTGTAAAACAAAGCCAATTTTTTGAGCTGCTTGTGCTTGTGGACTGGCTTGAGGGACAAGTGGTTACAAGCTCAAGTGCGCCATTTTGTCGCTTGGCTTTGTTTTGTCAAAACAAAGCCAAAATTGGGTTCGTTTGGGTTCGGTCGCACCCTTTTGGGGACGCGATTGGGGGCTCGGGACTGCGGAAGGAAGCCAGGGTTGGGGGCGACATGGGACATGGCTTGACCGGGTTATGATGACGACCTATTCTGCGCCGGATATGACAGCTTCTGGAAAGTTGGGGAAATTCGTCGGGCGGCTGATGGCCGCTGTCGTGTTGATTGCGGTGGTGTGGTTTGTTGGGGATCGGCTGAACCATTGGTATCGCAAGCAGTGGCATTTTGTGCCGTGGATGCAGGATCTGCCGCCGGTGGATCGATCGAACTGGACCAAGCCGCCCGTGGCGTGGTCGAATGGATCGGTCGACGTGCCAGTGGCGACGCCCGATGGAATCAAGCGCACGAGCATCACGTACGCCATCAACTCGATGGGGATGAAGTTCGTGCGGATCGAGCCGGGCACGTTTGTGATGGGGTTGGACGACGAGTTATCGAAGAAAGTCGGACCGAGCGATCCCCTTGGCGGGCCGATGTACGTGCCGCATCGGGTGACGTTGACCAAGCCGTACTACATGGGGGCGTTCGAGGTCACGAACAAGCAGTACGATCAGTACGACACGCAACACACGCACCGTCGCCCGAAATACCAGCTCGTGCCTGGTGGCGACAATCATCCGGTCGAACCGATCACGTGGCAGGACGCGCAACTGTTTTGCCGCTGGTTGTCTGCCCGGGAAGGACGTTTATATCGATTGCCAACAGAAGCCGAGTGGGAGTACGCCTGCCGCGCGGGAACAACCAACCGCACGTACTGGGGCGGCAACGTCGAAGACCGCACCAAGGCCAACCTGGGCGGCACGGGCAAGAAGACGCATGAGTTCTATGCCGACGACGGGTTTGAATACACCGCGACGGTCGGCTCGTTTCCACCGAATCCGTGGGGTCTGTACGACATGATCGGGAATTCGTGGGAGTGGGTGTCGGACTGGTATTCGGTGTTCGCGACCAACGACGTGGTCGATCCGCAAGGCCCGCCCATGGGCGCTGCCGGGCCGTGTCGCGGGGGCAGTTTGGGATGCCGCGTGGACAAGGGCGGCAGTTGGCGCGGCGCGTTGCATTACACGTCCAGCGCCCTGCGCGATGGCGACGACCCGGGCGATATCAAGGACATTCGCGGCTTCCGCATCGTTTGCGAAATCGAGTAGTTTCGACTACGGCACTTTCGCGACAAAGTATCCGCGCACGAGCACTCCGAGAATGCGTTTGTCCGCTGCGGCGACAGGACGCAGCCCGGGTTTGCCAGAAAGCTCCTGGCCGTAGGCACGGCGGTAAGCTTCTTTGCCGGAGTGAAATGTGAGGCGATTGACGACAAAACCATTGGCAGCCGCGGTTCCGCTGTCAGGTTCGCGCAGGACACGTTCGAGATTTTCGTCGAGATCGGCGATGCGAATATGCCACTTCAATCCGCCGATTCGTTTGGTGGTCACTTCATGCCGGTGCGTCAAGCAAATGCGTGACACTCGCTCCACGCGCGCCCGCTCCATCGCCGCAGCTTGCTTCTCGATGTCAGCCGTATGGCGCGCCACCTGATTTCCGTAGCCATCGTAGAAGGACGGCGTCAACGGAAAACGCGAGCGGAAGACGGTGATGTGGTCGATCCGCTGCCGCTCGTCGAGAGCGTCGTGTAGTTCGACTTTGTCGATGTCGATGAGACAGAATTTGTTGTCGGAAGCCGAGTACAACACATTCTTCGGTGAAATATCCAGATACACGACACCCGCGTCGTGCATGTGTCGCAAGAACCTCCCGAGCGCCGATTGAAATGCCGGTGTCCCCGACCCGGGAAATGCCAGCAAGTTTACGTAGCCGGGCAGCCCTTCGGTAATCAGGACGCTTTCCAACAATCCGTACCATCCCCAACGTTCTCCGTGCGCCAGGTGTGGCACCACGGCAATCCCCCGTGTTTGGAATTCCGGGGCAAGCTTCCATTCTCTCCGGCTCTTGTCTGATCGCACAAAATACGCCACGGGTGCCAACCCGCGCTGCTCGTGCCGGTAGCGCTTGATGTAGAATTCGCGATTGGCCACATGGCGTCGGGTCACGGTTGTTGCAGAGGAGGTCTTGACCGGTTCGCCGGACTCTTGAAGCACTTCCGCCAGCAGCGATTCGAACTGCGGGGCGAACTCCCATCGAAGTCCCTGGTACGTTGTTCGGGCCACACCGCTATCGTAGGGAAGTCCGGCGCGGTCGTCAACCAAGGGGTGCCCAACACACGACGGGAGCGTCTATGCCGGGTTTTGGGCGACGAACACCAGATAATCCGTCAGATTGCGACGCTCCAACGTCTCGTGAAACCAGCGAGACAACGGCGACGGATTGATCTTGTACTTCAGTTTCGACCAGGAACGGCAGTACACAAACTCAAACCCGGCTTTTTCCAGCATGAGCCGCAGACTGCATTCATCAAAATTAAAGACGTGATGCGGGATGCCAAAATGCTTGAACTGTTTGTGGCCAAAGCCGTGACGGTTCAGGAACGTCTTGTAGCGGTTGGTCAGACCGCGCCAGTTGGGCACCTGACCGAACAGGTAACCGCACGGTCTCGTGATGCGTCGAATTTCCGCAAGGATCTCCAGCGGGTTGTGAACGTGCTCGAGCACGTCCCAGAAAATCACCGCGTCGTAACTGTCCCGATCCAGATGCGCTTCTTCGACATGCCCGCAATGCACGGCAACTCCCAGCTTCTCATGCGCCAGACTCGCCAGCCGCTGTGAGATGTCGATTCCTTCCGCGCGAAACCCGCGCCTGTTTGCTTCGAACACGGTCAGGCCGAATCCCGATCCCACGTCCAGCAAGCGCCCACCCGGCGGAACATACTTCGCGACCAGGTCCAAAAGCATGGCTTTGACTTTGTAGCTGGACAGCGAGTTGACGACGTAACCCGTCTGCTGCTTCCACTGGTCATAATCGAAGTTATCGAACACGGAGGTGTCGGAAAAGTCTTCGCTTTCGTAGATTTCGGCGAGTTTGCGCGCCGTCAGACGCGGCGAGACAAACATCAGGCCGCATTCATTGCACAGACGGATTCCGAGCCCATCGGCCCGCTGAAAAAGAAAACGGTTCTGCGCGGTCGGCCCACATGTCGGACAGACGACTTGCTCCAACCCGCCCGCGTCGGACTTCGCCGTCGGTTCGTATTGGCATGCTCCACTCACGGGCGTAAATGTAATCGAAATGCTCCGCGCGTGGAAACAGAAATCAGGGCGCAGCCAATCCAATGGCTGAGAATCTCCCTGTATGCGGGCTCCGTCTGCAATGCCATGCCGACCGATATCCCCGTTTGCAGTCGACGAACGAATTTATCGCACGATTTGTTTGTCGCTGTCCGTTGTCACGAGTCACAGCGAATGGGACGGCGACATGCGAAAATCTGGGGGCCACGGGGCCTTCCCGCACCCAGGCATTGAGATGGTCAGGCCAGTTGTCAGGGCTTGCGTGGCGGTCGCAGGTGCTGTAATTCGTACAGCTTCGCGTACTTCAGGAAGGCCATATAGCTCTCCATCAACGCGATGATCAGTCCCTCGACACCGTCCAGAAAGCCGCGCTTGAGCACGTAGGATTTCAGAAAACTGCCGATGCTGTGGCCGACAATGCGCCATCCAGTGCCGCGCAGGCCGCAGTCACTGGCGTTCAGCGCACCCCAGGTGCTGTAGCGATCCACCTTGCGCAGGTACTGACCGAGACTGCGAAAACCATGATGCACCAACTTCTCGCGGCACCAACCCACCCGGCCAGGGAGCTGAATCTCGGCGTGGACGTGTTTTTCTTCGTAGCGCCCCAGGTCGCGGCGGAACAGCCGCAACACTTTGTCCGCACTCCACATTCCGTAGCGGATTTCCTTACCGAGCATGAAATTCCGCCGGCGAATCCAGTACCCGTCATATTGCGGCGCTTGCAGGATCGCCTGGATCTCCGCCGCCAGCTCGGGCGTCACGCGCTCGTCGGCATCAACGATCAGCACCCAGTCGTGCTTCGCCTGCGGGATGGCCCAGTTTTTCTGCGCCGCGCTGTTGACATACTCGTGCTGCAAGACGCGGGTGGCGTACTTGCGGGCGATCTCCAATGTCCCATCCGTGCTGAACGAGTCCACAACCAGAATCTCATCCGCAAAGCGGACGCTGGCAAGGCAGTCCTCAATCACCGCTTCCTCGTTGAAGCACGGAATGATGGCCGTCAGGCGCGCCATGTCTCAGGTCTTCTCCACCAAAACATTCAGGGCGATCACCCGGCAGTCCCGCTCTCGCAACCTGGCGGACAGCGGTTCTTCCCCGGCGCCCATATCGAGCAGCCGACCGTCGTGGGGCAACGTCGCAATCAACTCCAACGCCTTCTCATGGGTTCTGCCGCAGGCCCACATCCGGATGTTCCGCTCCGGCGTAGCCGCTGGCATTGTCTGCGTGGTCTTCGTGCTCACGCGCCAGATAGTTAGCCACCAACCTCAGCCTTGTCACGACTTTTCCCAGTGGCCAGGTTTGCGCGGTGCGTGTGCTCTTCTTTGCGCGCGGCAAAAGATCGAATCGCGTTTCTCCGTTAAAGCGGCAAGATAGAGATTCTTCGACCTCGGCAACAAGCTGCCCAAGAAGAACGGGCGCAACCAGAGCCGGTCGCGCCCGTTTCCACCGATTGTAGTTGTGGTGCTAGAAACTGGCGCTGAAGACCACGTTGCGGTTCGCGTCCGTTACGACAACCGTCTTCACCGTTGCCATGTCCTTACGGTGAAGATTCTTGATCGTCACGTTGCCGTGTTTGTCGCTACGCACCGTTCCCGCAGCCGTGCCATTCACGAGCACTGCATACTTCTGCCGCGCAGGCGCGCCCTGGGCCGTCAGCAGGAATTTGCCATGCTCACTGCCCCGCACGTCCGTGAAGGTGATCGTTGCCGACCCCTGGATGTCCGGCCAGTTTGTCCCCGGTGTGATGTCGCATTCCGTGTCAAATCCACAGGTCACCGTGTTCGTGATGCTCGTGAAATCACCAACGAGATCGACCACGCTGTTGGAATCAGAGATCGAGACGCTGGCGACGTTTGTGGCCTCCAGGCTTGCGGGCAAAATAAAGCTGCCACTGCCCCTTTCGACCTCATTCGTCCGGTGGTGCGACGGCCAATTGGAAGACGTGCACGTGCCAAACCAGTTGGTCCACAAGCCGGCGAAATTCGTGCAGACGCCCGGATTGAATGCGTTCGTGGAAACCGAGTGCCATACCCAATTCGTCCAGACCGTGAAGTCGAAGCCGTTCGTGAACGCACACCCGCCACCGAACCAGTTGGTCCACAAGCCGGCGCAATTCGTCCAGGCGGAGAAGTCGAAGCTGTTCGTGAACGCACACCCGCTACCGAACCAATTCGTCCAAGCGGAGAAGTCGAAGCCGTTCGTGAACGCACACCCGCCACCGAACCAGTTCGTCAGGACGGGATGCTCACAATGACCTCCCCAATTCGTATAGAGAGCGACATCAAACGTCCCCAACACGAACGTATTGGTGCCCGTGTCGTCGGTAACGCTCACCGTGTATGTGCCGTCGGTCAGTCCCCAGGTCTGAACGAGAAGCACCGACGAGTTCGTTCCGCTGGCGCACTCCCCGACGAGTTCCGCTTTACCCGTCGCTCCTGAAGGAGCGTTCGTCGTGGCGGTGAGGGTGATGCCCTGCTCCAAATGCAGGAAACCATGATGGTCCCAGCCGTCGTGTGCAAATGAAGACGCAGCAAATCCGCCGCCCAGAATTACCAAAGCCGAAAAAATCCCGAGACTCTTCTTGTGCATATGCCCTCCCGTTACTGAACAATCGTTGCAGCCGCCACAAACTGGCAGCTCTGTATTTATTTGCACCACAGGGCGATTGTCAAACTGTTTTTTCTTGGGATTTCTCCTGGGCGCCAATGGGGGATCTGAACTCCCGACCAACCCCGACATCCGGTGTCGGGGCTGCTCTACACCAGCCGAGGCCGTAACCCCACGCGCTCACCAAAGCAAAATTTGGTGCCAGGGGGGAGAGTTGAACTCCCGACCAAGGGCTTATGAGTCCCCTGCTCTACCACTGAGCTACCCTGGCACATCTAATTACTGTAAAGGATATTACAACTCTTTTCAATCGGCAACATTTTGTTGTTGTAACCCAATGTTGTAACCCTGTATACTGCAAAACATGAAGTCCAAGCCCATAACTCGGTTCGATCTACAATACGTTGGGGAAAACCTCTACCGCAACAAATCATCGGGCATTTACTATGCCCTTTTCAAACGTGACGGCAAGCAGATTCGCAAATCCCTCAAAACCGCCGACAAGGCGATGGCTCGCCGATACCTTGGGGACTTGCGCGGTCAAGTCCAACGACTGACGACCGCCGAAGCGAAGTCACTCCCTTTCGCCGAATATGAAAAGAACGACAACGGTGAAGAGACACGGCTCGTGGGAGGTCTCGCAGGACGCTGGCTCAATACCGCCGCAGTCAACTTGAAGCCCTCCTCTCTCGACCGCCGTTTGCGCACGATCCACAGCCTTACCCCGTTCTTCAAGAACAAGTCAGTTGGCAGTATCGGCAAGCTCGACGTGGAGCGATGGGCGGCACAACGAGTGACACAATGCAAGCCGCGTACGTTCAACATGGAACTTGAAACATTGAATCTCTGCTTCAAGTACGCCATGGAGCACGGCATTCTCCTGGAGAACCCCGCCGCACACATTCGCCGCCGCAAAGTGAGCAAACCGCGCCTGACGGTACCAACCCGGCAGCAATTCAAAGAACTGTTAACTACGATTCGACAATGCCGCACCATGACCAAGGCCTGTGCCGAAGACGAAGCCGCCGCCAACCTGATCGAGTTTCTCGCGTACAGCGGTTGCCGCCTGGCTGAGGCTGTCGGCGACCGCAAATTCGAAAAAGACCCGATCACATGGGCCGATATTGACTTCGACATGCACACATTCACCGTGACGGGAAAGGGTTCGGACGGAGGCAAGACCCGAACCGTGCCGTTGTTCCCACCGCTTGAGCGGTTGTTGTTGAACCTCAAGGCGAAGCTGGCGACTCCGCTCCGCCCCGCCGATCCCATCTTCACCATCCAGTCCGCGAAAAAGGCCATTGAGACTGCCTGTCGTCGGTTGGGCCTGCCGCACTATCACCACCACACCTTCCGTCATTTCTTCGCCAGCAACGCCATCGAGCATGGCATCGACTTCAAGGTGATTGCCGAATGGCTCGGGCACGCCGATGGCGGCGTGCTGGTTGCCCGAACCTACGGCCATCTCCGCGCCGAACATTCGGCAGCAATGGCAAAACGTATGGTGTTCGACGCGGTCGCCGAGCTTCCCGACAATGTCGTGGAACTGCCCAAGGCCACGACTCGGTGAGGCCAGTCGGCTGCGTCTCGAAATCATCCCGGATTTGCGGGGACTGGACGCATCCGTCGAAATAACAGCGGCTGAATATGAAGTGGCCATGCCAATTGTTCCAGTGCCGTGAAGACACTGGCTAAGGAGGGATTTGACCACGAACGCCCTTGCGAAGTTGTTCCCGTTTGGGGAATGGCGCTTATTTAAGACCTCGGTTGAGTTTGCGTCGCCATTTGTAGGACGGGATGCGGTCCTTGAACCGGTGCCGTGGTCGGGTCAACGCCGGGAAGTGCTTGGGCCGCTGTTTCAG
>Ga0182014_10002964_pt1 | contig 20866 bp, 17 predicted proteins | sample 612S2DmetaG_FD_120489 | JGI IMG/M metagenome (GOLD analysis project Ga0182014, IMG submission 120489) | Permafrost microbial communities from Stordalen Mire, Sweden - 612S2D metaG | ecosystem: Environmental > Terrestrial > Soil > Wetlands > Permafrost | place: Sweden: Stordalen | collected... | reverse complement strand
GTGCCGGCCAGCCGGGGGACGAAGTTCTCGATCACGCTGTCCACCTCCCGGGCCGCGAGGTCCGGAGGGATCGCATCGTGCTCGCCGAGGACGGACTCCAGGTCCCAGCGGTGCACGCCGACCTCGACGGCGAGCAGCGGGGCGATCAGGGCAGCCGGCCGGTCGCCGGCGTCATGAGGAAAGGCCACGGGCTGATCCGGCGGCACCTGGCTGAGCGACGTCAGCAGCGGCTCCAGGCCTGCCTGCACCCACCCGACGACTGCCTGCCCCGCGGGGGCCCGGATGACCTGGTCCTGCGGGGAGGAGCCCGCGGAGACGGTGGCCTGGAAGGCCCGCAGCACCCGGCCGATGTGGGCGGACAGGGTCTCCACCGTGAAAGCGGGGTAACTGGGCACGTGCACCTGCAGAGGCACGCACAAGGCGCGAGGGCCGTCGGCTTCCAGGACGCCCGCATGCTCCGCCGCCTCCGCGCCAGAGCCAAGTCCTTAGCTGCCGTAGAACGGCTCACCGGAGACGAGCTCGGAGGTGCGGCCGTCCACGCCCTCAGGCGCGGTGCCCTCGAGCGTGACTCGGTACAGCACGCGGTCGTGGCCCAAGTGCCCGGCGTCAGGGACGGCCAGGTGGGCGGTCGCCCGGTTGTCCCAGAAGGCCACGCTGCCCGGCGCCCAGCGGAACCGGGTGGTGTACTCGGTCCGGGTGGCCTCCGCCCACAGCAGCCGCAGGATCGCATCGCTCTGGGACGGCGTATAACCGCGCAGCTCGCGCGGCCCAGCGGTGAAGCCTGGACTGACGAAGAGCGCCCGCTCGCCGGTCTCCGGGTGCACCCGGACGACGGGGTGCCAGGCGACCAGAGCGGTCTGCCGGATCTTGCGGTCCCGCTGGCTGCCCGCGGCGGCCCGCGCGGAGAACGCGTGCCGAGCGTCCAGCGTGTCGGCGAAGTCCTGCAGGCCCTTGGGCAGGTTCTCGTAGGCCACCACCAGGTTGGCGAACGCGGTGTCCCCGCCGTAAGGCGGCAGGATATGCGCCCGGAGGATCGACGCCGACGGCGGGTTGACCAGGGCGGTCACGTCGGTGTGCCAGCTGCTGTCGTAGGAGGTCCGCTTGCGGCCGAGCTGCGCCTCGTACCGGCGGCTGTCGATCGGCAGAATCTCCGGGAATCCCTCCGGCGGATTCTCCTCGTGCGGGTGGGCCGCAGTGACCTTGCCGAACAGCCGGGCGAAAGCGATCTGCTCCGCGTGCCCGATCTGCTGGTCGCGGAAGAAAATCACCTTGTAGGTGAGCAGGGCGGACCGGATCTCGGCCACGGTGGCGGCGTCGAGCTGGCCGCTCAGGTCCACGCCGGAGATCTCCGCCCCGATGTAACCCGAGGTCGGCGCGACGTCCAGGCGGGCGGACGAGTGCGTGATGGTCATAACAGTGGTTCTCCTTCCTGAGCCGGAGTCCGGCTCATGCGACGCCGAAACCTTTTCGGCTGCCACCGCGTCAGAACAGTCCCGTGGTCGGCGGTTCCTCGCCCGTGAGGTAGTAGGCGCCGCCGACGGCGAGCTTCCAGTCGCGCGGGTTGTGGTTCGCGATTGTCCGTGCGTTGCGCCAATGCCGGTCGAACGCGTACTCCCGGTTCGTGGCCGAGCCGCCACCGACGTCGAAGAGCAATTCAGCCGCCTTGAATGCCGACTCGATCGCGATGAACTGAGCGGCGGCGATCGTTACCGCGGCATTCGCGCCAGCGGCACGCACTTCCGCGTCCGAGGCGGAACTCACGTCCTCGAGGGCCTCTGCCGCCAGCAACACAGCCGACCTGGCGGCGAGCGCGCGGGCAGCGATCTCGCCGACCACATGCCGTACATAAGGGTCCTCGACGCTCTTGTCGGCCGTGCTGTGCTTAATCGGACGGGCTTTATCGCGTGCGAACCAGATCGCGTCGTCCAGGACCGCGGCAGCGATCCCGGCTTCGATCGAAGCCAGGTAGAGCTGGGCGAACGAGCGCCACGGCTGCCGGGGACTGTCCTGGTCCCGGCGCAGGAGTTCGTCCCCGGTCACGCGCACGTCATGCAACCGGGTGCTGCCGCTAGCGGTGAGCCGCTGACCGACAGCGTCGAAATCGTCGAGAAGTTCAACGCCCGCCCGGCTGGTGGGCACGGTAAAGCCGACCACCCGGCCGTCTTCGTCGACGGCCGATCCGCTGAACCAGTCCGCGAACAACCCACCCGTGCTGTAGTACTTCGTACCGCTCAGGACGTAGTCACTGCCGTCGCGGCGGACAGCGGTTTTCGCTGAGCCGCTCGCGCCGCCGGTACGCTCATTACCCGTACCCGCGAAGAGGTCGCCACGCAGCAGCCGGTCAAGGGTGCGCTGCCGGTGAGGCAGATCCTGGCGAGACGCCACGTGATCGGCAGTGAAGAAACTGGCCCGGAGCGCCTGGGCCACGTTGGAGTCGGCACGTGCCAGTTCGATGACCACCTCGATGACATCGCGCACGGTCCCCCCGGCGCCGCCGTCCTGCGCGGGGACGCCGACCAGCAGCAGCCGGGCGTCAGCAAGCTCCCGGACGAGCTCGAACGGATAGTCCCTGGTGCCTTCGCGGGCCCGAGCGGTCTTCGCCAGCTCCGCCAGCACGGGGGAAATCGCCGCGCGGATGCCGGCCACGGTGACGCCTCCAGCTGACAGAGCTGAGGCGCTGGTCTCCTCGGGCGCCGGACTGGCGACGGTCATGTTCGGGCTCCTGTCAGTTCGGGCAGGCCCAGAGCGGCCCGCAAGCTGGCTCCGGCAGAGGATTGCAGGCGCGGAAGCACGTTTTGCGCGACGATGAGGGCTCCGGCACGACCATCCGGAGGCCGCAATTCCAGGCCGTCAAGGCCCATCGATGTTGCCCACTCGTCGAGTTCGGCCGCCACGTTGCTCGCCGATGCCTCAGCGGCGGTCACCTCTACCCGGCCGACCAGCGCGATCTCCGCGCGCTTCCGTCCGGTACGGCCGAGGGCGTCCGCCAGCGCGCCCTGCGCGCCTGGTGCCTGCGCGCGGTTAACCACGACGACGTCGGCCGCACCGGCAACGCTGGCCCAGTCAAGCTGATCCATGTCGGCGGCCGCCAGGACCGGCCTGCCCTGCGGCGATGACGGGCCATCGAGCGGGCCAGCGACGCGGTAAAAACTGCCCTCGTGGCCGATGCCCCGGATCAGCGAGTCGTCGGCCACGAGCCCCGCCGCCTGGTCCCCCAGGAGCGCGCCGGCCGGGAAGCTCTCCCACAGCCTGGTCAGGACCCGGGCATACTCGGCCCATCGCTGGGCCCGGCCAGACGCCGATGGGTCCGGCGCGGCCGCAGCACTGACCTCGTCGCCTTCACCGGCCCGCAGCACCAGGCCGGACCGGCCTGCGGTGGCGCGGTCCAGGGCTAGTATCCGGCGAGCCAGGTTGTAGGGCGCGTTGTGGGTCGTCGGGGCGTCCACGATCCAGTGCACGTCGGCGAGGCGAGGTGCGAGATAAGAGGCCACCGTGCTCGGATCCAGGAGCTGCCCAGCGCTGCCGTCCAGCAGCCGGATCGCCGATACGCCGGCGTCTCGTGCGGCCACCACGACGTCAGCAGCCTCTGGCACCGAAAGATCTGAGCCGATAGCGAGATCAAGGATGACCGCTCTGCGCATAGTCCGTATCCCCACGTTCTACCGAGCGGCTTCCAGCGAGACCGCCTCGTGCGGCACCGCTGCCTGGGCGGGGGCCCTGAGTCCAAGGTGGCCCCGCAGCGTGGTGGCGTCGTACTCCCAGCGGAACAGGCCGCGCCGCTGGAGCTCGGGAATCAGCTGGTCAGCAAAGTCGTCGAAGCCAGACGGCAGCACGTCCGGCATGACATTGAAGCCGTCAGCCGCGCCATAACGGAACCAGCGCTCCATGTCGTCAGCGATCTGCTCCGGCGTGCCGACCACGATCCGGTGCCCGCCGCCGCCGCTCAGCTTGCGCAGCAGCTGGCCGAGGGTCGGGTTCTCCTTGTCAATGATGGCCTTGACGACCCGGTAGAACGTCTGGGAGCCGCCTGCCTCGTCTGGCTCCACGAGCAGCTCGGCGGGGATCGGCGCTGCGTCAGACAGCCCCTCCAGGGAGATGCCGAGCTGACCGGAGAGGCGCCGGCGGGCGTAGGCGTCCGGGAGTACCTCATCGAGAATCTCGCGCCGTCTGCGAGCCTCTTCCTCTGTGCTGCCGAGAACTGTCGACAGTCCGGGGAGAAGGACGATGTCCTCGGGCCTGCGGCCGAAATGCACCGCGCCGCTGCGGATCTCGGTGCGGAACGCCCGTGCGTGATCGATGTCCTGGTCGGCTGAGAAGATCACCTCGCCGACACGTGACGCGAGCCGGCGGCCGTCGCTCGACCCGCCCGCCTGCACCACCACGGGGCGGCCCTGGGGCGACGCGAACCCGGCGCGTGCGTCCCGCCGTGCATCCCATTGGGCCACGACCTGCTCGGTGAACGCGGCGGCCCGGCGGTAGCGCAGCGAATGGTCGGGTTCGGCCGGCCGCCCGAAGTTCCGTGCGGCCGCCGCACCGGCCGTGGTGACGACGTTCCAGCCGAGCCGGCCGCCGCTGATGTAATCCAGGTCGCCAAGCCGGCGGCCGAGCTCGACCGGATCGTTGTAACTCGATGACAAGGTGCCGATGAGGCCGATCCGCTCGGTCTGGGCGGCGATGCGCGCGAGCACTGTCGTCGGTTCCAGGTTGTTGTTCGGGCGGTAACGGATGTTCGGATCGACCACCGGCCCGTCGGCCAGGAACACCGCGTCGAGCTTGGCCGCCTCGGCCTTCTTTGCTATCGACGTATAGTGCTCGATCGTGAAGCTGGCCAGCCCGTCGGTGCCAGGGAAGCGCCACGAGCCGCCGAAGACGCCTGCGTTGAGAATGTTGACGTTGATGTGAAGCTGCCTGGACACGGTAATACCTGGCCTTTCAGGCGGTCGGCTCGCGGAGCAGGGGAAGAAGCTGATCGCCGACTCGGATGATCTCCCGCTTGTACGGGACGTCGGACAGCACAAAGTGCGTGATGCCGAGATCCTGATACTTCCTCAGCGCCGCAGCGACGTCGTCCGGCGAGCCGACCAGCCACGTCGTGGCCGCGCCACCGCCGCCGTACTTGCCCGGCGTGGTGTAGAGGCAGGAATCCAGCACCTCACCCCGGGAAGCCAGGTCGAGCAGACGCTGCTGGCCGACCGCGGCCCGGCGGGAGTGGGTCATGCGTATCTCACCCGAGTCCGCTGCCATCTTGGCGACCTTCTCTTCCGCGTCACGCCACGCCTCCTCGGTGGTGTCGCGGACGACCGTGGTGATCCGGAGCCCGAACTGCAGCGGCGCGTGCTCGCGCCCGAGGGCGTCGCTGAGCGCCTTGAGCTGGTCGATGCGCTCGGCGATTCCGTCCAGTGGCTCGCCCCAGAACAGCTGTACGTCCGCCTCGGCCGCCGACACCCGCTGGGCCGCTTCCGACGCGCCACCGAAATAAAGCGTCGGGTGCCTGCCCTGCGCAGCCCCGTACGGGCGCGGCGCCAGGGTCGAGGCCTCCACCTGGAAGTGCACGCCGCGGAAGGTGACGCATCTCTGCGTCCACAGCTGCCTGACCAACTGGAGGAACTCACGGGTCCGGTCGTATCGCTGCGCTGGGTCGGCCTTGCCATCACCGTACGCAGCAAGATTGTCGACCCCGGTGACGATGTTGACCAGGACGCGGCCCCTGGTGAGCTGGTCGAGCGTGGCCGCCGCGCTGGCGAAGTGAGCCGGCTGCCAGTAGCCCGGGCGGATCGCTATGAGCGGCTTGAAGCTCGTCGTCTGGGCCGCGATCGCGGTCGCGACCGTGAAGGTGTCCGGCCGTCCCCAGCTGGCTCCCAGCAGAGCTCCGCCCCAGCCATGTGCTTCCAGCGTGCGAGCCTGGTCGGTCGAGAACTCAAGGGAGCCCCAGCCCTCAGTCGTCGGGTCACCACGGTGGCCAGGCTCCACGGTGTTGGGGATGTACCACAGGAACTGCGGGTCCAACGAGCTCGACCTCCTAAGCGGGCGCCCAGCACCCGAGGCGGCGAATGTGACGTGTCATTTCGCGGTGTCAACGAGGGCGGCGAAGGGGTTGGCGGGCACGGGCAGACCAAGATTGGCCCGCAGCGTCCGGCCTGGGTAGCGGTCTCGGTAGATGCCCCGCCGCTGCAATTCGGGCACGACAAGATCGACGAAGCTCTGCAGGTCGTGGGCCAAGGCCGGCGGGGCGATGGTGAAGCCGTCGACGGCACCGGCCCGCCACCACTCCTCGATGTGGTCGGCGACCTGCTGGGTGCTGCCAATAACGAGCCGGTGACCGCCGGCGATGTGGCGGGCGAACTCCCTGGCGGAGTAGCCGGTCTCGGCCGCGAACCTCGCCGCTGCGCGGGGGAACCCCTCGTGCGGGATCTGGCTGTGGGTGAAGATCTCCGGAGCCAGCGGCGAGTCAACGTCGCCGCCCAGGATCCCGGGGGCGAGCCAGAGGGCCGCTTCGAGCCTGGCCGCCTCGGTCGGGCCCGGCGGCAGCCTGGACTGGAGGTGCTCCCAGCGCTCCGCGGCCTCCTGCTCAGTGGGCGCGACGACCGGGACCAGGGCGGGCAGGAACCGGATCTGGTCGCCGTCGCGGCCGTGGGCGGCCGCGATGGCGCGAACCTCCCGGGCGAACTCGGCGGCTCCCGGGAGGCTGAGCTGGGCCCCGTAGACCACCTCGGCATGAGTTGCGGCGAATCGGATGCCAGGGTCGGAGGCGCCGGCCTGGACGATCACCGGCCGGCCCTGGGGCGATCGGGGCACGTTGAGGGGACCTTCGACGTCGAAGAACTCACCGTGGTGCGCGGCCGGGTGGATCTTGGCCGGATCGGCGAACTCACCCGACTGCTGGTCCCCGACCAGGGCACCGTCCTCCCATCCGTCCCAGAGCCGGTTGGCCAGGTCGACGAACTCGGCGGCGCGCCGGTAACGGTCCTCCCGCGGGAGCACCTCCTGGCCGAAGTTGGCGGCGGCACCCGGCGCGGCGGTTGTCACCACGTTCCAGCCGCCGCGCCCGTTGCTGGCGTGGTCGAGGCTGAGGACACGCCGGGCCAGGTTGTACGGCCGGTTGAAGGACGTCGACAAGGTGGGGATGAAACCGACGCGCTCGGTGGTCACGGCCAGCGCGGTGCAGAGCAGCGTGGGCTCGAGACTCTGGGTGGGGCCGGTGGCGATCCCCGCGTTCTGCTGCGGGATGTCAGGCAGGAGCAGGGCGTCGAATAGGCCTCGCTCGGCCGTCTCGGCGACGCCCTGGTAGTAGCCGACGTCGATGAACGAACCCGGCGGAACGTCCGGGTCGAGCCACGCGGCCCGGTGGTAGCCGGCGCCGGTCACGTTGACCAGGAAATGCAGCCCGTCGTCACTCATCCACCGCTCCGCTCCCGGCCCCGGCCCTGGGCCTCACGTAGGCAGGCTCAGGCAGCCCGAGGTGCTGGCGCAGGGTCGTCCCTTCGTAGCCGGTCCTGAACCGGCCCCGCCGCTGCAGCTCCGGGATCACCTGGTCGGCGAAGTCGTCGAACCCCTCGGGCAGCACGTCGGGCATCACGTTGAATCCGTCGGCCGCACCGTGGTCGACCCAGTCGATCATCGTGTCGGCGATCTGCTCAGGCGTGCCTGCCACGATCCGGTGCCCCATACCGCCGCCGAGGCGGTGGAGCAGCTGCCGGACCGTGAGCTGCTCGCGACGGGCGGTCTCGACGACTATCCCGTGGAAGGTCCGGGAGCCGGTGGCCTGCTCGGGCTCGGGCAGCAGCTCGAAGGGCAGCGGCCGGTCGAGTGCCAGCGTCTCCTCCGGCAGGCCGAGCTGGCCGGCGAGACGCCCGATCGCGTACCGGGGGTGAACGAGCTCGGACAGCAGCTCACGTCGCTGCCTGACCTCCGCATCGGTGCTGCCCACGACGGTCGAGAGTCCTGGGAGGATGACGATCTCGTCGGGCCGGCGGCCGAAGGCCGCGGCGCGGGACTTGACGTCCAGGTAATACTCCCGGGCCGCCGCACGCGTGTCCGCGGCAGTGAAGACCACCTCGCCGACCCGCGCCGCCAGGGCGCGGCCGTCGTTCGACGCGCCGGCCTGGACGATGACCGGCTCCCCCTGCGGGGACCGCGGCACGTTCAGCGGCCCGGCGACGGCGAAGTGCGCGCCGTGGTGGTCGATGGCGTGGATCTTGCTGGTGTCGGCGAACACGCCACGTTCACGATCGGCGACGAGGGCGCCGGGCTCCCAGCTTTGCCACAGCGCACGGACCACCGCAACGAACTCGGCGGCGATCTCGTACCTGAGCCCGTGCTCGACCGCCTGGTCGAGCCCGAAGTTCCGGGCCGACGCGGCATCGGCGGTCGTGACCACGTTCCAGCCGGCGCGGCCACCGCTCAGCTGGTCGAGCGTGGCCAGCCGCCGGGCCACGTTGAACGGGTCGTTGAAGCTGGACGACAGGGTACCGATCAGCCCGATCCGCTCGGTTACCCGGGCGATGGCGGTGAGCACGATCGTGGGCTCGAGGCTGCTGGTAGGCCGGTAGCGGATGTTGTCGCGGATCGCCGCCCCGTCGGCGAGAAAGACCGCGTCGAGGAGCGCCGCCTCCGCCTTCCTGGCGACGCGCAGGTAGTGGTCCAGCCGGTAGGAGGAGAGCGGGCCGGTCCCCGGGAAGCGCCAGCTGCCACCGAACACCCCGGCCTGGAGGATGTTGACGTTGACGTGCAGCTGACGGGGACGCTCAGGCATGGCGGGCACCGTTCGTCAGGGCAGGGCGTGCCACCTGCCCGGGCCACGGGAGGCCGTAATTCTCACGCAAGGTCGGCCCCGGGTAGTCGTCGTGGAACAGTCCGCGGCACTGCAGGATCGGGACCACGTAGCGGGCGAAGTTCTCGAAGTCGGCCGCAGTGTCGGCCGGCATAACGGTGAAACCGTCGGCCGCGCCGGCCAGGAACCAGGCCTCGAGATCGTCGGCGATCTGCTCGGGCGCGCCGACGACCAGGCGATGCCCACCGCCACCTGCCGATCGGTAGATCAGCTGGCGCGCGGTCAGCGGCGCGGCAGCGAGCAGCGCCCTGGTGCTGATCTGGAACCCCTCGGGACCGGCCCCCGTTGGGCCGGGCGGGAGATCGGCGGGGTCGATCACGACGTCGGGGCCGACCTTGCCCGGGTCGATCCCGAGCTGCCGCCCGAGCATGGCGGCGGCCGCCTCGATCGGGATCGTCTCGTACAGCTCCTGCTCGCGCCCCCGTGCCTTGCTGTCCGTCTCGTCGGTGATGACGACCACGCCGAGCGAAATCTTCACCGAGTCGGGGTGACGACCGGCGGAGGCCGCCCGCCGGCGGATCTCGTTGCGGAAGCTCACCGCCCTGTCCTTGGTCTGGGCGACCGTGAAGACGGCATCGGCGAAGCGGCCGGCCAATCCCAGACCGCCCTCGGACCCGCCGGCTTGGACGATCACGGGGCGGCCCTGGGGAGAGGGCGGGATCGACAGCGGGCCCCGCACGTCGAAGAACTCGCCGTGGTAGTCGATGGCGTGGACCTTCGCTGGGTCACCCCAGCGGCCGCTGGCCCGGTCGGCGATCACCGCATCGGCGTCCCACGCGTCCCAGAGCCGGGTCACCACCTCGAGGAACTCGTTCGCCCGTCGGTAGCGCTCCTCCTTGGCCGGGGGCTGCTCCAGGCCGAAGTTGGCGGCGGCGTCGGGAGCGAAGGACGTGACGACGTTGACCGCGCCGCGCCCGCCGGTCAGATGGTCGAACGAGAGGTAGCGGCGCGCCAGGTTATAGGGATGGTTGTACGTCGAACTGCTGGTCGCGACGAAGCCGATGCCGGCCGTACCGGCCGCAAGGTTAGCGAACAGCATGGGCGGGTCGAGCCCTTGCGGCGGGCTGCCGGCGACCGAGCCGAGGCTCGGAGAGTCGCCGAGCAGCACGGCATCGACCCTCGCCTCTTGCACGATGCGGACCAGGCGGCGGTAGTTCTCGACGTCCAGGTAGGCGAGCGGGTCGCGGCCAGGCAGCCGCCATGAGGTGCGGAGCTGCCCCGGTGTCCACAGCGAGAGGTTGAGGTGGAACTGACCGGAACCGCCGGCGCTGCGCTCAGGCATGGACGGCATCCGCCAGAGCGGTCCTCAGCTGTCCCGGCGTCAGCAGGGACAGGTTCACATGAAACTGCTCAGGCACCGACAGTCACCCCCCGGGTCACGTGCTCGTCGATCGAGGCCAGCTCCTCGCCGGTCAGCGGCGGGAACTCGATCGCCTCGAGGTTGTGGTCCAGCTGCCAGGTGGAGCTGGCCCCGATGAGGGCGCTGGATACCTCGGGCCGGCGAAGCACCCACTGGAGCGCCAGTTGCGCGAGGGACTGGCCCCGTCCCCTCGCCAGCTCGTGCAAAGCACGCGCCCGCACGATGTACTCCTCGGTGATGTCGGCCGGTGACAGGAACTGGCTGGCCGCGGCCCTGGCGTGGGCGGGGACGGCGCCGTCCAGGTACTTGTCGGTGAGCAGCCCCTGAGCGAGCGGCGAGTAGACGACCAGGCCGACGCCATGCTCCCGCGCGAAGGACAACAGTCCTCCGGTCTCCACCCGGCGGTCGAAGATCGAGTAGCGGGGCTGGTGCACGAGCAGCGGCACCCCTTCGGCGCGGAGGAGCCGGGCCGCCTCGTGCGCCCGGTCGGCCGGGTAGTTGGAGATGCCGACGTAGAGCGCCTTGCCCTGCCGCACGGCCGTGGCGAGAGCGCCGACGGTCTCCTCCAGTGGCACCGTCTCGTCGGGCCTGTGGTGGTAGAAGATGTCCACGTAGTCGAGCCCGAGATCGCGCAGGCTGTGCTCAAGGGACGGCAGGAGCGATTTGCGTGACCCGCCCTTGAGGTACGGGCTCTCGCCGAGATCCCCGCCCGCCTTGGTCGAGATGACGAGCTCCTCGCGGTGCGGCCCCAGGTCGCGCGCCAGCAGCTGCCCGAACAGCTTCTCCGCCGCCCGGAACGGCGGCCCATAACGGTTGGCGATGTCGAAGTGGGTGATCCCGAGATCGAAGGCGTGCAGGATGATCTCGCGCTGGGTGTGGTACGGATGGTCGGTTCCGAATTTCTGCCAGAGGCCGAACGAGAAGACCGGCAGGTCGAGTCCGCTCGCTCCGGCGCGCCGGAAGGGCAGATGCTGGCTGGGCTGATGGCTCATGCGATGTGTCCCGTCCCTATCCTTGATCGCCCATGCTCGAGCACGGGCGCGATGGCGGCGCGCATCCCGGCGACGGTCACGTGAGCCTCGGGGGCCGGGTCCTCGTGGGCGGCGGCGGGCTGCAGGTCTGCCGGGATGGTCATGCCGGCACGCCCGCATTCGCCACGTCCTGACCGGGGCTCACGTCCCGGCCGGGGATGGCTGCGATCAGCTCCCGGGTGTACTTCTCGCGCGGGTCGGCGAAGATCTCGCCGACCGGACCGTCCTCGACGATGCGGCCGCGGCGCATCACGCTCACCGTGTGGGCGATCAGCCGGACGACGCCGAGGTCATGAGTGATGAACAGGTAGGTGAGCCCGAGGGATGCCTGCAGGTCCACGAGGAGTTGCAGGACCTGAGCCTGCACGGAGACGTCGAGAGCCGAGACGGCCTCGTCGAGCACGACGAGCTTCGGGTTCAGCGCCAGTGCCCGGGCGATCGCGACCCGCTGCGCCTGGCCGCCCGAGAGCTCGCGTGGGCGACGGCGCAGCAGACGCGGGCCGAGCGCGACCGCGTCGATCAGCTCGCTCACCCGCTGGTCGAGTACGGGCCGGCCAGCGACGGCCCGATGGATCTGCAGCGGCTCGGCGATCAGGCGGTGAACCGTGAAGCGCGGGTCGAGCGACGAGAACGGGTTCTGGTAGACGAACTGAACCTGGCGCCGCGACCGCCGGCGAGCGGCTCGATCGAGCGTGCCGAGATCGGCGCCGTCGACGGTGACCGTACCGGCATCCGGCTTGGTGAAGCCGAACACGATCCGGGCCACCGTCGACTTGCCCGCCCCGGACTCCCCGACGATGGCGTGCGTCGTGCCGCGGGCGATCGAGAACGACACGTCGTCGACGGCGGTCAGGCGCGAGTTACCCCGGTGGTGGCGGAGCTTGAAGTGCTTGACGAGACCGTCGGTGACGAGGATGGGGCTCGCGGCCGGCTCGTCGCCGACGGCTGCCGCGGGCCGGGTGGCCTCGAGCCTCGAGTTGTGCGACGCGGGTGCGGCGGCGAGCAGCCGACGGGTGTAGGGCTCGCGTGGCTTGCTGGCCACGAGGGCGGTAGGGCCCCGCTCAACCACGCGGCCGGCCTGCATGACGACGAGCCGGTCGGCCCGCTCGGTGGCGACCCCGAGGTCGTGGGTGACGAGCAGCACGCCTAGGGACAGCTCGGCCCGGAGCCGGTCGAGGTGATCGAGGATCGTCTTCTGGACGGTCACGTCGAGGGAGCTGGTCGGCTCGTCGGCGATGAGCAGCTCCGGGTTGCTCGCCAGCGCGATCGCGATCAGGGCCCGCTGCTTCATCCCGCCAGAAAGCTCGTGCGGGAACTGGTCGAAGATGCGCCCGACGTCGGTCAGGCCGGCCGTGCGGAGCTTCTCCAGCGCGAGCTGGCGGGACACGGGCCCGCCGAGCTTCCGGTCGTGCAGCAGGATCGCCTCGACCAGCTGGCGCCCCACCCGCTTCACCGGGTTCAGCGAGTTACCAGGGTCCTGTGGCACGAAGCCCACGAAGGGCCCCCGAACCTTGGCGAACTGCCGGTCGCCCCATTTGGTGACGTCCGTTTCGCCGTAGCTGATCCGCCCCTGGAGGACCTCGGCGTTCTGGGCGAGGACCCCGAGCGACGCCCGGACCACCGTCGTCTTGCCGGACCCGGACTCGCCCACCACGGCCACCAGCTCGCCCGGCCTGACCTGGACGCTCACTCCCCGCACAGCGGGCTGGCCGAGCTTGCCCTCCAGCCGGTAGGCGACGTGCAGGTCGTCGATCGTGAGCAGCGGGACCGGGGAGTCTGTAGTCAGGTGTGCTTCGGCATGCGGCACAGCGGTCACCGGCCTTTCCCGATCGCGCGGCTGATGCGGTTGGTCGAGAGGACGACGACGGCTATCACGGCGCCAGGGATGAGGGCCAGGTAGGGCTGCGTGGCCAGGTAGGTCTGACCCTCGGCGACCGCGAGGCCCCACTCGGGCGTCGGCGGGGGGTCCCCATAACCGAGAAATCCGAGCGCGGCCACCGCCAGCATGGCGGTCCCGCACTCGAGGGCTGCGAGAGAGAGCACCGCCCCGACGGAGTTCGGGAGCACGTGCAGCACGAGGACACGGAGCCGCTTGGCCCCGAGGCCGTAGGAGGACTCGACGTACTCGCTGTGCACGACGCGGAGCACATCGGCCCGCATCACCCGGGCGAAGGACGCGATCGAGGCGATGCCGATGGACAGCGCCACGTTTAGCGTGTTGTAGCCGAGCGCCGCCACGATCACCATGCACAGCATGAGGGTCGGGACCGAAAGCAGCACGTCGATGAACCGCATGATCACGCCGTCGACGATGCCGCCCGCGTACCCGCCGATCAGCCCGATCGTGCTCCCGGCCAGGAAGCCGACGGCCACCGCGTACAAGGTCGCGGACAGCGTGTGGGAGGCGCCGTAGACCATGCGGGTGTACATGTCGCGGCCGAGGTCGTCGGTCCCGAAGATGTGATGGATGCTGGGCGGCTGGAGTGAGCTGGCGACGTTGCCCACCACAGGGCTGGACGTCGTGAACATCGCGGGCACGACGGCCCAGAGGAACACGAGGACGACGATGAGCCACGCCACGGTCAATCCTGGCTGGCGCGCCCGGGCCAGCAACCACTTCGCCGCAAGCCGGCGAAAACCGGGGGCGGCGCCGGCGTCGGCGGTCGCGACCTCGGGGACGCCCTCGAGCGGTTCGGTGACGGTGCTCATGTGGCCGCGATCCTGGCCTTGAGCCGCGGGTCGAGGATCGGGTAAATGAAGTCCACGACCAGGTTCGTGATGGCGTACAGCCCGGCCGTCAGCACGACGATCCCCTGGATGACGGGGATGTCCTTGGTGCCGACGGCCGTCTGCGTGAGCCGACCGAGCCCGGTCCGCGAGAAGATCGTCTCCGTGATCACGGCCCCGGCCAGGATGTTGCCGAAGGTGATGCCAGCGATGGTGAGGGCCGGGAGGCTGGCGTTCCGGAAGACTTCCCGGCTGATGACCCACGAGCGGGTGCCGCCCTTGGCCAGCGACGTGGTGACATAGGGGGCGGCCAGCTCACGCTGGAAACTGTTCACCAGGAGCTGCGAGATGGGCCCGGCCACCGGGATCGCCAGGGTGAACATGGGCAGCACCAGGGAGCCGAAGCCCTGGTCCCCGAGCGGCGGGAACCAGTGCAGGTCGAACGAGAAGACCTGTATCGCGATCAGCCCGATCAGGAAGACTGGGACCGAGACGGTGGCCGATGGCAGCGCCTCCACGAAGTTCACGAGCCACGCATGGTGTGAGTTCGCGGCGAAGAAGGCGATGCCGAAAGAGATCGCCAGGGCCAGCGCGAGCGCCGCGGCGGCGAGGACCAGCGTGGGCGGGAAGACGTCCCCGATGGCCTTCCAGACCGGCGCCCCACTCTGCACCGACGTGCCGAAGTTGCCGTGCAGGGCGGCCCAGAGCCGGTCCCCGTACTGGACGAACGCCGGCTTGTTGAACCCGTACTCGGCGGCCACCTTCTGCTTGGTCGCGTTCGAGATCGTCATGAGCTCCTGCGGGTCGAAGAGCAGGTCGACCGCCTTCACGGGCAGCATGAAGAGCAGCACGAACGAGAGGGTGTACGCCGCCCAGATGACGAACAGCGCCCGGCCGACCTTGGCAGCGGCGTAGCGAATCCATGCCATGGGGCTGCTACTTCCCGATCCAGGTGTCGTAGAAGAGATTCCGGGACTGGGCGTCGAAGACGATGCCGTGGACGTCCTTGTTGGCCGCGATGACCTGCGACGGCACGTACACCGGGTCGACGAGGGCGTACTGGGCGATGAGCTCGTTCTGGGCCTGCGCTGTCGCGGCGGCACGCTGGGCCGGGTCAAGGGTGCTCTGCACGTTCTGCAGGATGCTGACCAGCGGCTGGTCCTCGGGAGAGCTCGGCTGGACATACGAGCCATTGCCGACGGCAGGCGAGTCCGCCTGCCATAGCACGGACGGATCGTCCCGGCTCGTGTTGGCCGCAATGCCGTTCCACTTGGTCTGCGCGACGGCCTGCTGGGCCGTGAAGTCAGGGATCGGGAGCACCGACAGCTCAACGTTGATGCCCACCTGCTTGAGCTGCTCCTGGATCAGCTCGTAGGCGGACTGGTTAGGCGCCAGGTTGTTGATCCCGAGAAACTTGACCGTCAGCTCCTTGCCGTCCTTGTAGCGGTAGCCGCCGCTCCCGACCTTCCAACCGTCCGAGTTCAGCAGCGCCTCGGCCGCGGCCGGGTCGTAGCGCAGCGCCGATTTCTCGAACGAGACATAGCCGGGCACGTTCGGGGCCAGGACCGACCACGCCGCCCGGTAGCTGGAACTCAGCACCGGTCCGAAGAGGGCGGCCCGGTTCCAGCCCAGGTTGAGGGCCTTGCGGACGTCGACGTCGTTGGTCGGGAAGAGGTCCGCATTCAGCTGGAAGGCGATGTTCTGACCGCCGATGGGCTGGTACAGGATCTGGTAGCCGGCCGACTTGAGACTCGGCTCGTCGGTGGGAGCCACGTCGAGCGTCGCCTGGAGCTGGCCGGACTCCAGGGCCCCGGTCCGGACCGACGCCTCGGGGATCGTCTGGATGTCGACCTCGTTCAGGTACGCGGCGCCATCGTGGGCCAGCGGCGCCGGTGCCCAGTCGTAGCCGTTCCGGCGCACCAGGACGACGTTCTGCTCGTAGGTGAAGGACTTGACGATGAAGGGGCCAGTCCCGATGACGTTCGCCGGGATCAGCCGCTGGGTCTTCGAGCTCTGCAGCGTCTTATTGGCGACGAAGCCGGGGTCGTTGTCACCGCTGAACGAGCTGAAGGTGAGAAACCCCGCGTTCGGCTTGGAGAACTCGACGATCACCTCGTAGGGGTTCGGGGTCAGCGTGCCGGCATACCCCGTCCAGTGCGTCGGGTCGGGCAGGATCTGCAGCTTTGTGTCGCCCAACGCGTCCTGGTCGAAGTTTGCCTTCACGGCTGCGGCATTAAAGGGCTGCCCGTTGCTGAATGTGACACCGTGGCGCAACTGGAATGTGAAGCGGGTGAGGCTCGAGTTGTAGGACCAGCTCGCCGCCAGCCAGGGGTAGAGCTTGCCCGTCACCGGATCCTGCCAGGTCAGCTTGTCCGTGATGTTGTCGGCGATGATCGACTCCGGGTAGGAGCCGGCCTCGTGGGGATCGATCACTTCCGGTGCATCGAGCACGCCGAAGTGAAGCACGCCGCCCTGCACCGGCGCCGCCGTCGTCGGCGTGGAGCCGTATCCGAGGGCCGAGCTCGCTCCCGATACGACCTTCGAGGGCGGGATCGTGGCGTCAGCCACCGCCGAACTCGACCCGGAGGACGAGGAGGACCCGTCGCACGCGGCCAGCACGCCTACGCTCACCAGTGCGACGCCAGCGAGGGTCAGCGCCCTCGTCGCGCGACTCCGCCGGTAGCCGCGTTTAGGTCTACGGGCAGCGGACGGCGAAAAAGAACCCGTCGGGGAGTTATTGTTCGTCATTTCTCTCATTCCTCGGCGTCAGGGCACCAGCGTCCCAACCTGCGCGGCGGCGAAAAACCATCTATTCCTACAGGAATTGTGTAGTTTCTCTTACACGTCACCCGGCCAGAACGGGGGGCGGTCGTGCCGGCATCCGCGCGGGCCCGCTGGGCGGCCACGCTGGGCTGACCGCACTGCTCGTGTGCCCTGCGGCCCTTAATCAGGAGCTGACAGATCCGTCCTGCAGGGCCGCCTCGCGTTCCGCCACGATCGTCCGCAGCGTGCGAAGCACGACGGAGACGGCCGGATTACGTTGCGCGCCCTCGCGGTGCACGGCATATACCGAGCGCCCGCCGACGTCGATGCCGTCCACCATGAGCCTTTCCAGGACGGACGGCAACGACAGGCGTGGCACGATCGCCGACGCCACCTCAGTGGCGGCGAGCTGGCACATGTTGGGTGCTCCGCGGACACGGTGCTTGACCTGCGGCACAAAGCCCGCTGACTCACTCGCCAGGTCGAGGGCAGCCGCCCAGCTTGACCCGTACGGGCCGGTGATCCACGGCTCGCCGGCTAGAGCCGATAGCCCCTGCTCGAGAGTGCGCTCATGCAGGTGGGTCGGCGCGAGCAGGACGAGAGGATCGTGAAAGAGCGGTCGGCTGACCAGCCCGCCGACGGTCTCATCCGCGAGAAAGTACAGCCGGTAAATCAGCGCCACGTCGATCTCGCCGCGTCGCAGAGAATGCAGCGCCGTGGCACTGCCCTCCTGAATCACGCGGACATGCAGGTGAGGTTCGTCGCGGCTCAGCCGCTGCACCAGCGGCGCGGCAAGACTCGGGATCGATGTCTCGAACCCTGCGACAGTCAGCTGACCACCGACCGAGTCGCGCGACGCGGCGACGGCACTCATTGCCTCCTCGACCGCACCCACAACGCGGCGCACGTGCTCGACGAGGATCTCGCCGCTCTGTGTCAGCCCAAGCGTCCTGCCGTGACGCCGAAACAGGACAGCACCGGTCTCCTGTTCGAGAACCCGCAGTTGCTGCGACACCGCTGAACTGGTGATATTACGGCGCTCGGCCACCGCCGTTACAGTGCCGAGATCCGCCAGATCGCACAGCATCATCATCCGGCGCAGATCAAGCATACGCACCACCACCTGCACGGGAACCAGACCCGCCGCTTGCAGCCGACTTACCGGCAGTAAGAGGGCGCGGGAGAAGGGCTGGGAACCGACTCCCTGGGCATTGAACCTCTCAGCCGCAGGCGCCATAGGCGGCAGCGAGGAAGCCGCCTAGTCTTCGGGCTGCGCCAGCAGGAGCCAGTAACCTCTGTTTCAGAGAACCCGGGCCGTCAGTCGTTCGTCGTTGCCGTCCGACGGTACGCCGAGTGAGGGCAACAGAAGTCAGTGGCAACAGCCTGCGCTGCACGCGCGCATGAAATCGATGTAGCGGCGCGCTACAAGACCGATAGTGCTCATATGACCAGTATAGGTAGTTCTCGACTTAACCGATAGAGATAATATGTAATCGTCATTCCGGTGCCGTCGCCTGGTCGCGGCGAGGAACAGCCAACCCGTCTAGGGCAACTGCTCGAGCCGCCCGAAGCCGCTGCGGTGGAACACCAGCGGCTGCGTATGGTCGGCATGTTCAGCAGCGTGCAGTCGCAGCAGCACGATCGTATGGTCACCGGCTTCGACCTCGCGGTAGATGGTCGTGTCGAACTTCGCCGACCCGTCAGCGAGCGTCACCGCGCCGTCGTCGCTCAGGGCCACCTCAAGTCCTTTGAAACGAGTCTCCGCCGGACCTGCGAGCTGACGCGCGACGGCACCGTGATGGTCGGCCAGCACGGTAACGCCAAGGTGGACCGCCCGCCGCAAGTCCGGCCACGTCCTGGACACATTCGCGATTGAGAATGACACCAGCGGCGGATCCAGTGACACCGACGTGAACGAACTCGCCGCCAGCCCCAGGAGCCGGCCGTCCACCTCGGCCGCGACCGCCACCACCCCCGTCGGGAAGATCCCGAACACTTTCCGCAACCGTGCGGGGTCCAGGTCATGGTTGACAGGGAAGCCGGCCACGTCAGAGCTAGCGCACGGCAGCGACACAGATGTCCCTTCTGCAAGCAGGGCCGCAACAGTCAGAAAAGGCCGGTGGTTGGCGGCTCCTCACCCGCCAGGTAGTAGGCCCCGACCACCGCGGCCTTCCAGTCACGCGGATTGTGGTTGGCGACAGTACGGGCGTTGCGCCAGTACCGGTCGAAGGCGTATTCCCGGTTAGTCGCGGAGCCCCCGCCCACGTCGAAGAGCAGCTCAGCAGCCCTGAAGGCGGACTCAACGGCAACGTATTGCGCTTGGGCGACGATAACCGCCGCGTTAGCGCCAGCAGCGCGCGCATCGTCATCCGAGGCGTACCGGACCTGGTCGAGTGTCTCGGCCGCGAAAATTCCGGCGGACCGGGCCGCGTGCGCTCGAGCCGCGATCTCGCCAACGACGTGCCGCACGTACGGGTCGTCGGTGCTCTTGGCTGCTGTGCTGCGCTCGATAGGGCGGGCCTTCTCCCGCGCGAACCAGATCGCGTCATCGAGTACCGCGGCGGCGATCCCCGCCTCGATGCAGGCCAGGTAGAGCTGGCCGAACGAGCCCCACGGGTTGCGGAGGCTAGCCCTGTCCTGGCGCACCAGTTCGTGCTCCGCGAGCCGGACGTCGGCAAACCGGGTGCTTCCGCTGGCCGTAAGCCGCTGGCCGATGGCGTCGAAATCGTCCAGCAGCTCGACACCGGCCCGGCCAGTTGGAACGCTGAACGAGACGACCTTGCCGTCTTCGTCGACAGCCGAGCCACCGAACCAGTCAGCGTAGAGTCCGCCGGTGCTGTAGTATTTAGTGCCGTTCAGGACATAGCCGTCGCCGTCACGGCGGACGGTGGCATGCACCGATCCGCTCGCGCCCCCCGTTCGTTCGTTGACCGTGCCAGCGAAGAGGTTGCCCTGCAGCAGACGCTCAAGCAATCGCTCCCGACGAGGCAGGTCAGAGTGGGCGGTTGCCTGGTTGGCCGTGCCGAAGCTCGACCGTAGCGCCTGAGCCACATCGGAATCCGCCCGGGCCAGCTCAATGATCAGCTCGGCGACGTCCCGCAGTGTCCCGCCTGCGCCGCCGTCCTCTTCGGGAATACCGATCAGCAGTACCCCGGCAGCAGCGAGCGCGCGTACGTGCCCGAACGGGTAGTCCCGGGAGCCCTCACGTTCGCGGGATGTCGCGGCCAGGTCGGCCAGGATAGGCGCGATCGCGGCGCGGATCCCGGCCACAGTAGGCAGGCTCGGCGACCCGACGGCCCGATGGCCGGCCGCGTGCAGCGGCGCGGTCACCGGGCAGCCTCTGATCCGGCCGGCCAGTGGGCCTCATCAGTCTTATCCGGCACGTCGCTATTCCCGCCTCATGGTCGTGGTGCTTGCTGATGCACGGAGCTCCTCATCAACCGTCAAAGCGATCGGCAGGCAGATCAACGCACTCCGGCTACGCCATTTGTTTAGCGAAACTTTCTGCTCGACTCAGGCGCAGGCTCCAGAGAGCCTGCCAGGCGATGGGCGTCATCGACGGCGTCGATACCGGCTCAGAGATTCGCGGCCAGGGTGGGCTGGGCAGTCGCCGGAAGACGCGGCCGCCTCCCTCGGGTTCACGCTGCGGCAGGGATCAACAGGCTCTAGCCGCTAATCCCGCAGCCATGGCACCTCGTCCGGCGCATACCGGTACGCGCGGAAGACCGCGTTGGTCGCGTCGGGGAAGAGCTTGCCGCCTCCTCGTCGTGATCGCCGAAGGAACTGGGTATCACGGCCGCCGACCAGGTTAGTAGCGGATAACTCCCGGGGTCCCGCCCCCGCAGGCGATCGACTCGCCGTTGATCGAGACCGACAGAGGCGAGGCCAGGAAGGCGATCACGGCCGCGACCTGGCTGGCGTCGCGGCCTGGGCGCACCGCAGGTAGCCCATCACCTTTACGTTCACATCAGACCAGAACGCACGGCATTGTCTCGCAGGCGTCCCCACGACACACGCCCAGGTACCCGAGCGGTCGACCTGTCCGGGCGAAGCTGGACGGCCCGCTACCCGAAAGCGTGCTGCCTGATATCGCATCGGTGAATGAGCAGCACCTGCCCTTGACGGACACGGGCGCGACGTGATTTAAGATCTTAC
>Ga0182014_10002960_pt1 | contig 20916 bp, 21 predicted proteins | sample 612S2DmetaG_FD_120489 | JGI IMG/M metagenome (GOLD analysis project Ga0182014, IMG submission 120489) | Permafrost microbial communities from Stordalen Mire, Sweden - 612S2D metaG | ecosystem: Environmental > Terrestrial > Soil > Wetlands > Permafrost | place: Sweden: Stordalen | collected... | reverse complement strand
GCGACATAGAACTGGAACAGGCAGTGACAGGGCGGCAGCGCCATCTTGTCGACATCCGCCGGGTTCCATGCGCTTACGATCAGGCGCCGCGAATCCGGATTGCGGCGGATCATGTCGATGACGTTGGAAATCTGGTCGATGTGGCGCCCGTCCGGCGCCGGCCAGGACCGCCACTGCGATCCATAGACCGGGCCGAGATCGCCATTGGCGTCGGCCCATTCGTCCCAGATCGAAACGCCGTTATCCCTGAGGTATTTGACGTTGGTGTCGCCTTTGAGAAACCACAACAGCTCGTGCACGATCGCCTTCAGCGGCAGCTTCTTGGTGGTCAGCATCGGAAACCCGGCCGCCAGATTGAAGCGCATCTGATGGCCGAAGATCGACAGCGTGCCGGTGCCGGTGCGGTCATGCTTCTCGGCGCCGTCGGCGAGAATCCGTTCGAGCAGATCGTGGTATTGATTCATGGGGTGCGTTCGGAGCCCTTCGGGAAGGCGAATTTTACCGGCCGGAGCGGCTGATCGACAGCCGATTCGGCTTCATCGGGCAATTATACCCGGAAAAATGGAAATTCGGCCCCCAAACGGCAAGGGCCGGCGCGTGTTCCGCTCCGCCCGGGATCACGGGGCGGCGGGCTTGAGCGCCGGCGTCCATCGGGCGATTTCGCTCTTCACCAGCGCCGCCAGCGCTTCCGGGCTGCGCTCGGCCGCGGCCGGCATCACGCTGCCGAGTTCGAGCAGGCTCTGGCGCACCGCCTCGTCGTCCAGCGCCCTGGCCGCCGCCGCGTTGAGCCGGGCGATGACCGGCTCCGGGGTTCCCTTCGGCGCGAAGATCGCGTTCCAGGCCTGGACCTGGAAGGCCGGCAATCCGGCCTCGGCCGTGGTGGGAATCTGAGGCAGGGCAGGATTGCGCTCCGGCGTTGCCACTGCATAGGCCTTGATCGTGCCGAGCCCGACCTGCGGCACGGCGTTGGCGATCTGGTCGCACATGTAGTCGACCCGGCCGGCGACCAGCGCATTCATCGCCGGACCGGTGCCGTTGAACGCGACGGCCTTCGGCTCGATGCCGAGGATCGAATCCAGGAGCTGGCAGGCGGCATGCGACACCGAGCCGATACCGGCATGCGCCGCCCTCACCGTGCCGGCATTGTCCTTCACGTAGGCGATGAATTCCCGCAAATCCCTCGGCGGAAAATCCTTGCGCGCCAGGATCACGATCGGCGTCCCCGCCAGCAGCGCCACCGGGGCGAAATCCTTTTCCGGGTCGTAGGCAAGGTTGGGGTAGAGCGGAACCGCCGCGGCATGGGTCCCCATATGGCCGGTGATCAGCGTATATCCGTCGTTGGGAGCGCGGGCCGCGCGGACGGTGGCCGTGGTGCCGCCACCGCCCACCACATTCTCGATGACAATGCTCTGGCCGAGCGTGCGGGCCATATGCGCCGTAACGATGCGCGCGACGACGTCGGTTGGCCCGCCCGCCGCGAACGGCACGATCATGGTGATCGATCGCGTGGGATAGGTCTGCGCCCCCGCGGATGCGATCGCGCCGATGCCGGCAAGGCCGGCCAGACCGGCGCTGGCCAGCGCGCGGTTAAACCAATTCATCACATTGCTCCGGCAAAACCCAAAACCTGAAAAGCCGCCACGGGCCGGGTGGCTTCGCGCCGAAGTGAGCGCCCGCGGTGATTAAATTCGGGTTACGCCGGCATCACCGGCTCTGACGCCGTCGCGGTCATCCGATCAGACCGGCAAACCCCAAAACTCCGCCGGCCAGCAACATCCAGAGCGGGTTGAGCCGGGTCGCGGAGGCCAGCACGGCGGCGCCCGCGGTCGCCAGGGCAGCTCCCCAGGTCCGGTCGGAGGTCTGCGCCAGGATCAGGGCGCTGGCGCCCATCAACCCGATCGAAAGCGGCACCAGTGCCGCCTGAATGATGCCGGGCCAGCGCGAATGGCTCGACCGGGTCAGGAGCCGGCTCACCCAATAGGCCAGCATGGCGGTCGGAACGCACATCGCAAGGGTCGCGGCCAGTGCGCCGGCGATCCCGGCGACGGAATAGCCGATCAGGGTGACGATCAGCACGTTCGGACCGGGCGAGAGCTGCGAGATCGCGAACACATCGGCGAACTGCTTGTCGGTCATCCAGTGCCGGACGTCGACCGCGACCCGGTGCATCTCCGGAATGGCGGAATTGGCGCCCCCCACCGCAAACAGCGACATCAGCCCGAAGGTGAGCACCAGCGACCAGATCGGGCTGTGGTCCGAATTCATGCCGTCCCCCGCCGGCGCATGGCCACGACGATGCCGACGCTGAGCGGGATCGCCACCAGCAAGACCGCCGGCATCGGCAGCCGCAGCACGCCGATCGCGACAAACACCGCGGCCATGACCGCCAGGGCGACGGCGTCGCGCTTTCTGACCAGCGGCGTCATCATCCGGAACACCACCGATATCAAAAGCCCGACCGCCGCGCAGGAGACCCCCGCCAGAATGCGCCGCAGCGCGTCGATTTCGCCGAAGCGCGCATAGAGCACGCCCAGGATCGTGACGATGACCACGGGCGGGCCGACCAGCCCGGCGAAAGCCGCGAAGCCGCCGGCGATGCCGCGAAAGCGCGAGCCGAACACGACGCTGAGATTGACGATGTTGGGGCCGGGCAGGAAATGGCACAGCGCGAAGGTTTCGTTGAACTCCTCCGCCGTCATCCATTTGTGCTGTTCGACGATTCCGCGCCGCGCAAAGGCCAGCACGCCACCGAAGCCGGACAGCGACATCCTGGCGAACGCCGTGAAGAGCTCGATCAGGCTGGGTTGGGCTGATATCGGCGATTCCGGCGCCGCGACGGCGGCCGGCGGCGAATCCGGGGGCATCGGCAAAATCTAGAACGGGCGCTGCCGCAAGGCCAACCCAATTCGGCGTCATCCACGCCCGGATGCCCCTCCACGGGCTCTGTTTTTCTCAATATTTCCACCCTATATTGGGTGTGCCGGCTCGCCGGCTATGGAAATAAATGGCCGTCGCAATAAACCATTCGGACCCGGGGGCAGTACCCGGCGCCTCCACCAAAACCCGGGATCTCCAGTCATTGGCGGGTTTTGGCGGGGGCGAAACAGGATCGACGAGGGCGTAAAGGGCGTGTTTTTTCCCGGTATGGTTCCGCCGTCATCGGGCTATGCAATAGTTGCCAACGACAACTTTGCTCCGGTTGCTCAGGCTGCGTAAGCGGTTTGAAAGACCAAGTCTGAAGTCCTAGTGGGTTAAGCTCCGCTAGGCGGGGTCCGGAGGCACTTGGCAACAGAAGCCTCCACTTCATCCTGCCGGATCGCCTCGGGCTTGGCCATTTGCCGGAATACCGGTAACGGGCAGCAAGCCTGCTGACCTCGGGCCGCCGCCGGGGTAGCATGGGTCAAAATGGGGCGAGTCGGACGGCCGGCAGCTCCAGACACGACAGGATTTATTTATAATGGCGACCGATCATATCCGATACGACGTACTGGCACGCGACGCGCTGCGCGGGGTGCTGCGCCGCGTATTGACCGACGCCGCCGAGCACGGCCTGCCGGGCGACCATCATTTCTTCATCACCTTCGTGTCGACCGCGGAGGGCGTGAAGCTGTCGCCACGGCTGCTCGCGCAATATCCGGAAGAGATGACGGTGATCCTGCAGCATCAGTTCTGGGACCTGGTGGTGACCGACGACCGCTTCGAAGTCGGCCTGTCGTTCGGCGGCATCCCCGAGCGTCTGGTGGTTCCATTCAACGCCATCAAGAGTTTCTTCGACCCGTCGGTGCAGTTCGGCCTGCAATTCGAGGCCGCCGACGCGTCGGCTGAAACGCCGGCGCCGAACCTTCCGGCGGTCCCCGCTCCCGCCGCCCTGCCGGTCGCGGCCCCTTCGGCCGAAAATCAGGACGACCCGGAAAAGCCGAGCGAGGGCGCCGAGGTCGTGCGGCTGGATCGCTTCCGCAAGAAATAATCCGCGCCGGAAAAACCGCGCGACCTGGTTGGAATGAACGTGCCCCACGGCGCCCGCTTGGAAGCGTCGCCGCGTGGGTCTGCATTGAGCAACGGACTTGTCGATGGCTCGAACGACCACATCCCGGCGATCCGGTGCCACGCGCACCGAGACCGACAGTTTCGGACCGATCGAGGTTGCCGGCGATCGTTACTGGGGCGCACAGACCGAGCGGTCACGGCAGAATTTCCGGATCGGCCAGGACCGGATGCCGATGCCCGTCATTCGCGCGCTCGGCATCGTCAAGCTGGCGGCGGCGGAAACCAATCGGGAACTCGGGCTGCTCGACCAGCGCCGCGCCCGCGCCATCATCCGCGCCGCGCGCGAGGTGATCGACGGCAAGCTCGACGATCATTTTCCGCTGGTGGTCTGGCAGACCGGCTCCGGCACACAGACCAACATGAATCTCAACGAGGTGATCGCCAACCGCGCCAACGAACTCCTGGGCGGCAAGCTCGGCGCCAAGCAACCGGTTCATCCCAACGATCACGTCAACATGAGTCAGTCGTCGAACGATGCGTTTCCGACCGCCATGCATATCGCGGCGGCGACGCGCATCACGGCCGACCTCGTTCCGGCGCTGAAGCTGCTTCACGCTGCGCTGCGCAAAAAGGAAAAGGCGTTCGCCAGGATCGTCAAGATCGGCCGTACCCATACCCAGGACGCGACGCCGCTGACGCTCGGCCAGGAATTTTCCGGTTACGCAGCGCAGGTCGACAGTGGCATTAAACGTCTAGGCATGGCGGTAAGTGATCTTTATCCGCTCGCGCAAGGCGGCACCGCGGTGGGAACCGGACTCAATTCGAAACCGAAATTCGCCAGGGCGTTCGCCATGCACGTTTCAAGGATCACCAGGCTTCCCTTCACCAGCGCCGCCAACAAATTCGAGGCGCTGGCTTCCAACGACGCGTACGTCTTCGCCCACGGCGCCATCAACTCGGTGGCAACCGGCCTGTTCAAGATCGCCAACGACATCCGCCTGCTCGGCTCAGGCCCGCGTTCCGGCCTCGGTGAGTTGATCCTGCCTGAAAACGAACCGGGCTCCTCGATCATGCCGGGCAAGGTCAATCCGACGCAGTGCGAAGCGATGACCATGGTGTGCTGCCAGGTGTTCGGGAACCATACCGCGATCACGCTCGGCGGCAGCCAGGGACACTTCGAGCTCAATGTTTACAAGCCTTTGTTGGCCTATTGCATGATGCATTCGATCCAGTTGCTCGGTGATGCCGCGCGCTCGTTCACGGTGCACTGCATCGAAGGAATCCGCGCCGACGAAAAGCGCATCCGGGATCTGATGGAACGCTCGCTGATGCTGGTGACCGCGCTGGCGCCGAAGATCGGCTACGACAATGCCGCCAAGGTCGCCAAGACGGCGCACGCCAATGGAACCACGTTGAAGGAAGAGGCGGTTCGACTGGGCTTGGTTTCGGCGGCGGAATTCGACCGGCTGGTGCGGCCGGACGAGATGACGCATCCGGGCTGACTATATGCACGGTACCGTGAAAATACGGTTCCGCAAAAAAAGTTCTGGGCGATAACGCCTAAAGAATGAGACTGATCATCTATCGTCGTCGAGCGGTGCCGTGGTAGAGGAAGTCATTGGTACTTTCGTAGAGTGGACCTAATTTTTTTGATGCTGATCAATGGGCAATTGCGGAAATTTCCGAATCTGGCGATTGGGCCGACAAGCGTTGTCACTCACGCCTTGGTGAAACTTCGCATACTGAAAATGGTAACATGATGGGAGGCAGGCATGGGGGATGTCGTCAACCTGAACCGATTTAAGAAACGCGCCGAGCGAGAGCAGTCGGCCAAACAGGCCGACGCCAACCGGACGCGGTTCGGCCGCACCAAGTCCGAACGCGCGCTCGAACAGCATCGCGGCAAGCGCGCCAGCGACTTGCTCGATCAGCACCATATCGATGGCGAGGACGCATCATGAAGTCGCCGGTCGTCAAACGCTCGATCGTCGTCGCCGGTCACAAGACCAGCGTCAGCCTCGAAGAGGCGTTCTGGAACGGCATGAAGGAGATCTCCGGATTGCGCGACATGACGTTGTCCGAACTGGTGGGCGAAATCGACAGCAACCGACAGCAAGGCAATCTGTCGTCCGCCATTCGCCTTTTCGTGCTGGACTATTTCCGCAGCCGCGCCACGACGGCGACGCCGGATGCGAAGCCGCAGGCGTAGTCGTTCCGTCCACGCGCGACATACGATGCTGCGCTCGAGATCCTGACCGGCGACAAAGCGGAATGCCGGCACGCGCGCCAGGCGGACGCGGCGGTTCGCCGGCATGAACCGCCATCCCGGTCGCCGCTGTAAAATCCCCGCTCGGCTCCTGACATTCCCGTGAAGATACGTTCCCGCGGAATGATTGCGCTGGATCAATATCGGCTTCCCTATCCCGGCGTTTAAGGATTTGAAGGGCCCAACGTGCTTGGATGCCCGCATCGACCGGAAAGTGCGCACGCTTGTTTACAATCGCTCTAAGGTGCAGCCGCATTTTGATCACCGCGCTTGACCGGCCGGCCGCCGATTGGAAAAACAAACCATGACCAAAAGCAACGGCACTCGGCAGCATTTGCCCCTCGGACTGGCCAAACGCGGTTATTCGGGCGTGATCCAGCACCTTGCCGCCGGCGACGCGGGCTCGGCGCTGTCGGACGTCGAACTCGAGAGCCGGCTGATCGAACTCGGCTTCGTCGAAGGCGCCAGGGTCGAGGTGCTGCACGAGGGCATCGTCGGGCGCGACCCGATCGCGGTCCGGGTCGAGAACGTCACCATCGCGGTGCGCCGGCGCGAGGCCATGGCGATCATCGTCGCCTGAGGCGAGCGGACACTGAATTCATGGAAGCTCCGTTGATGCATCTCGCTTTGGTGGGCACGCCCAACAGCGGCAAGACCTCGCTGTTCAATGCGCTCACCGGCAGCCGCCAGAAGGTCGCGAATTATCCGGGCGTCACCGTGGAACGCAAGGAAGGATCGTTCATCACGCCCTCCGGCCGTCAGGTTTCGCTGGTCGATCTGCCCGGCACCTATTCGCTGCGCGGCCGCAGCCCGGACGAAGAGATCACCCGCGACATGGTGCTCGGCCGCACCCCCGGCGAGGCCGTACCCGACCTCGTGCTCTGCGTGGCGGATTCCACCAATCTGCGGCTGACGATCCGCCTGCTGCTCGAGCTCAAGAGCACCGGCCGGCCCTTGATGCTGGTGCTCAACATGTTCGACATCGCCGCCCGCCGTGGCGTCACCGTGGACGTGCCGAAGCTGTCGCAGGCGCTCGGCGTGCCGGTGGTGACTTCGATCGCGGTGCGCAAGGGCGGCACCGCCGAGTTGCTGCGCCTGACCGACGAGATCGCGTCCCAGGTGCGGCCCCCGCTGGCGCAAAATCTCTGGCAACCGCTCACGGTCGCGCAGTTGCGGGCCACCCAGCGCGAGGCCGATCGCATCATCGCTTCGACCGTCAGCCTGCCGTCCCGGCCGGACTCCTGGACCGCGCGGATCGACGCCGTGGTACTGCACCCGGTGGCGGGGCTGGCGGTGCTGGCGCTGATCCTGTTCGTGATGTTCCAGGCGGTATTCGCATGGGCGCAGCCCTTGATGGAACTGCTGTCGCAGGCCTTCAGCGCGCTCGGACAACTGGTTCAGGCCACGCTGCCCGCGGGCCTGTTGCAGAGCTTCCTGCAGAACGGAGTGATCTCCGGCGTCGGCAGCGTCATCGTGTTCCTGCCGCAGATCATCATCATCTTCCTGTTCATCCTGCTGCTGGAGGATTTCGGCTATATGGCGCGCGCGGCGTTCCTGATGGACCGCATCATGGGCGGCGCCGGGCTGCACGGCCGCGCCTTCATTCCGCTGTTGTCGAGTTTCGCCTGCGCCATCCCCGGCATCATGGCGACACGGGTGATCGACAACCGCCGCGACCGGCTGACCACGATCCTGATCGCGCCGCTGATGACCTGTTCGGCGCGGATCCCCGTCTATACGCTGATCATTTCCGCCTTCATCCCCGACACCCAGGTGTGGGGCTGGATCAACCTGCGGGGACTGGTGATGTTCAGCCTCTATGCGGCGGGCATCGGCAGCGCGCTCGGCGTATCGTTCCTGGTCAAATTCCTCATGTGGCGCGATTACGCCCCGGCGCCGTTCATGCTGGAACTGCCGGACTACAAGATGCCGCGCCTGAAGAGCATCGCGATCGGCGTCTATACGCGGGCCAAGATGTTCCTGCAGCGGGCCGGCACCACGATCTTCTCGATGATGGTGCTGATCTGGTTCCTGGCGTCGTTTCCGACGCCGCCGGCCGGCGCCGAGGGTCCCGCCATCAACTACAGCCTGGCCGCGATCATCGGCAAGGCGATCGAACCGCTGCTGGCCCCGCTCGGCTTCAACTGGCAGATCGCGGTGGCGCTGATCCCGGGGATGGCGGCGCGGGAAGTCGCGGTCGCGGCCCTCGGCACCGTGTATGCGATCGAGGGCGGCAAGGAAGCCGCCGACCAGATCGGCCAGGTGCTCGCCACCAAATGGAGTCTGGCGACCGCGCTGTCGCTCCTGGTCTGGTACATCTTCGCGCCGCAATGCGCCTCCACGCTGGCGGTGATCCGCCGCGAGACCGCTAGCTGGAAATGGATGTGGATCACCTTCGCCTACATGTTCGCGCTGGCCTATGCCGCGAGTTTCGCCACCTACAACATCGCGGTCGCGCTCGGCGCGGGCTAGTCCATCTTCCGATCCCCTTGCGTAACAAGACCGCGTTGCCGATCGCGACGGGCTGAGCGCGGTCAGCCATGATCAGGCGTTTTTGCAGGCGATCGGCCTGGAACGGGAGATCAGGCTTTGCCGGCCATTCGGCCGGCGGGCGGTTCCGACAGGCCCTGATTCCGCTTATTTTGCACTGCGACGGCCTTTGGACCCCGCGCGCTGGTTGTTATCGGGGGCCGCAGTAGCCATCTGTTGCAATAGCGCAACTGGACCGCTGCAACAGCGCCTGTCCCACAACGCGACGCCTTAGCCACGCCAAATCCGATGAACGGTATCGACCAACGGCATATCTCCGATATGCGCGTGACGGGTCAGGACAGTCTATGGCCATCGAACATGCCTCCGCGCAGGTCGCGCGCAAGCCTTGGGGGGTTGTCGATCTCCATCCCTGGAGCAGCATTGACGTGTCCGGCGATCGGGTCGGAGAGCTATGGTTTCAGCGCGCGGACGACAACGCGCCCATCCCTGCCCTGCTGCTCAAGCTGCTGTTCACCAATGAGCCTTTGTCGATCCAGGTTCATCCGGGCGATGAATATGCGCGCTCCATCGGCTTGCCGAACGGCAAGACCGAGGCCTGGTACATCCTCGCGGCCATCCCGGGCGCGCGGGTGGCCGTCGGCCTGAAGCGAGCTCTCACGTCCCGGGAACTGCGCGCGGCGATCGGGGATGGCTCGATCGCCGAACTCGTTCACTGGCGTCCCGTCGCCAACGGCGACGTCATCTTCGTCCCGGCCGGCACGATCCACGCCATCGGCGCCGGTATCGTGCTTGCCGAGATTCAGCAGCACAGCGACGCGACTTTCCGCCTGTTCGACTATGGCCGGCCCCGCGCCCTGCACGAGGACGAAGCCGTCGCCGTTGCCGATGCCACACCGGCCCCCGCCCAACCCGGCCCGCGACGCCTCACCGCGGCGCGAACAGCCCTGATCGCAAGCCCGCATTTCGTGCTCGAGCGGGTGGTGCTTCCGGCAAATTCGAGTTGGGCACTCGATGCGAAGCGCGAAACCTGGATCATGGTGATCGACGGAGACGCACGGATCGGCCCCATCAACGCATCGGTCGGCGATGTCGTCTATGCCGACGCCGATCGAGCCGGCATTGAAGCCGGGCCCGCCGGGATCAGCGGTCTGATCGCCTATCCGGGGCCGGACCCGGTCATGTCGTTGCTTGTGGAATCCGCAGAGCAAATGACCCCAGCGGACGGCCGCCCGCCGAATTCGAAGAAAATCGTCGAGGTTCAGTCATGACGCCGCTCCGCCGTCTCGCCTTCATCGGCAATTCGCTTCCCCGCCGCTGCGGCATTGCGACCTTCACCACGGACCTGCAGCAGGCCGTATCGACTTCACGCCCGGACCTCGATACCGGCATCGTGGCGATGACCGACCACGGTCAAGCCTACGACTATCCCGCCTCGGTCGCCTTTCAGGTCAAGGACGACAACATCGACGAGTATGTGCGCGCCGCCGACTTCCTGAACGCCGGCCGGTTCGACATCGTCTGCCTGCAGCACGAATTCGGCATTTTCGGCGGCGAAGCCGGCGCCCACATCCTGGTGCTGTTGTCGCGCCTCACCATGCCGGTGGTGACGACGCTGCACACCGTGCTGGCAAAACCGACGGCCGCGCAGCGCGCGGTGATGGAGCGCATCGTCGAGATGTCGTCGAAGGTCGTGGTGATGGCCAACAAGGGCCACGAGCTGCTGCGCAGCGTCTATCAGGTGCCGGACGACAAGATCGAGGTCATCGCTCACGGTATTCCCGACGTGGCGTTTGTCGGGCCAGACGCGGCGAAGGCCGTGCTGGGATTCAGCGGGCGGGCCGTGGTCCTGACATTCGGCCTGCTGTCTCCCAACAAGGGCATCGAAGTCATGATCGACGCGATGCCCTCGATCCTGCAGCGCCGCCCGGATGCGGTCTATGTCGTGCTCGGCGCAACGCATCCCAATCTGGTGCGCGACCAGGGGGAGGCTTATCGCCAAAGCCTGCTCACCCGCGTGCGCGAGCTCGGCATCGAGGACCACGTCGTGTTCCTCGACCAGTTCGTCGATCACGCCACGCTGCTCGAATTCATTTCGATGTGCGACGTCTATGTCACGCCCTATCTCAACGAGGCGCAGATGACGTCGGGTACATTGGCCTACAGCTTCGGACTCGGCAAACCGGTGGTCTCGACGCCCTATTGGCACGCCAGCGAGCTGCTGGCCGATGGCCGCGGCGTATTGGTGCCTTTTGGCGACGCCGCAGCGACCGGCCGCGAAATCGCGGAATTGCTCACCGACGACGTTCGTCGCCAGGCGATATGCAAGCGCGCCTATGCCGTCAGCCGATCGATGACGTGGGAGCGCACCGCCGAACGCTACACGTCCGTATTCGAACAAGCGCGGCAGGCCCACTGGCTCAGGGCCTTTGCGCGCCCCATCAGGACGCCCGAACCAAACAGCCCCACGCCGCCGGCCATGCAGATCGGCCATTTGCTGTCGATGTGCGACGATACCGGCCTGCTTCAGCATGCGGTGCATTCGGTGCCCGACCGCTCGCACGGTTATTGCGTCGACGACAATGCCCGCGCCCTGCTGTTGGCGTGCGCCCTCAATCATCGCGGCGAGCAGCGCCTTCCGGAAGTCCTGACCTCCCGCTTTGCCGCCTTCGTGCAACATGCGTGGAATCCCGACACCAGGCGGTTCCGCAACTTCATGGGCTTCGACCGCACATGGCTGGAGGCGCTTGGTTCGGAGGACAGTCACGCGCGCACGCTATGGGCCATGGGCGAGTGCGCCCGCAGCGATGCCAGTCCGCCGCGCCGCCAATGGGCCGCATCGCTGTTTGCAAAGGCGCTCCCCACCGCGGAGGCGTTTGGTTCGCCGCGCGCCTGGGCGTTTACGCTATTGGGCCTGGACGCCTATTGCGCGACCGTTCCCAATGATCTGCACGCCCGTGACGTCCGGCCCGTTCTCGCCGACCGGCTGATGTCCCTTCTCGCCGCGGTCGAGACGCCGGACCGGGTGTGGTTCGAGACGGGCCTGGCTTACGACAATGCGCGCCTGTCGCAGGCCCTGCTGGTGACGGGGGTGGCGACGCGCACGGCGGCCTATACCGACGCCGGATTGAGATCCCTGGCCTGGCTGATGACACAGCAAACCGCACCCGCGGGCCATTTCCGCCCGGCCGGCACCGCCGGATTCGGCGAGCAGATGCAGCCTCCCCGCGCCTTCGACCAGCAGCCCGTGGAAGCCGCGGCGACCATCGCAGCCTGTCTCGCTGCATGGCGGGTGGATGGCGATTCCGAATGGAAAGCCGTGGCGGCGCGGGCCTTCGCATGGTTCTTCGGCAGCAACGACCTGTCCGTCGCACTGGTCGATCCCGAGACCGGCAGTTGCCGCGATGGACTGCATCCCGACCGCGCCAACGAAAATCGCGGCGCCGAGTCGGTCTTGTCCTATCTCCTCAGTCTCGCGGAGATTCGCCAGCTTGCGCGCGTCGACGTCGGCCTGGCCAAGCCGCCGGTGCTTCGCGCCGTCGGCGCCTGACTCTTCCCTCCCACCCCAGCGAGCCGAGGACACCTTGTCACAACCCACCTTCCTGAACCGGCAGGCGCTCTATCTCCGTCCAGATCCCGCGCGGGTGATCGTGCGCCCGTTCAAGCCGGCGACCGAGCCCCGCGATCTCAACCCGACCGACAAGACACGCGCCAATCACATCGTCGACCGGGTGCTGGCGCTGGACGGCGAAGCCGTTGCCAGCCAGCTCGCCGACGTCCTGGAAAATTTCGAGGGCCGGCATCGCAACCTGCTGGAGACGTTCGAGGCCCGCGCCGACGTCATGGAACAGGCGCTGGAGGCTCATGGCTGTTTTTCCGACGACCAGCGCCAACTGATCGGCGCTTATTTTCTCAACGAATATTCGTTCGAAGCCTCGGCCTTGTTCAACCCCAGCATCGTGCCGCACCCCGACCAGTCGGACGCGCCGAAAGGCGGCCTGCGCTTCATTCTCAGCCTGCGCGCCATCGGCGAAGGCCATGTGTCGTCACTGACGTTTCGGGCCGGCACCATCGCCGCCGACGGCAGCCTGACCGTCGACCCGACGGCCCGCCTCGCTTCGAGCCCCCGGATTGGCCACCGCATATCCGGGCCGGACGGCGACCAGGTCGAGTTGACCTTCAACCTCGAAGAAGAACTCAGCGAGCGCGTCATCTTCCCGGTCACTGATTCCCAGTCAAACGGAATCGAGGATGCCCGCTTCGTCGAATTCAGCGATGGCGACCGGAAGACCTATTACGCGACCTATACCGCCTACAGCGGGCGGGCGATCCGTTCCGAATTGATCGAGACCAGCGACTTCCTATCGTTCCGGATGGCGCCCTTGAGCGGCACCGCGGCGCGGAACAAGGGCATGGCGCTGTTTCCGCGCAAGATCGGCGGCAAATACGCCATGATCGCGCGACAGGACAATGAGAACCTGTATCTGATCTATTCCGATGACCTCCACACATGGAACGGCGGTCAGGCCATTCTGAAGCCGGAGTTTCCCTGGGAGTTCGTCCAGATCGGCAATTGCGGCTCGCCGATCGAGCTCGATGAAGGCTGGCTGCTGCTGACGCACGGTGTCGGCCCGGTCCGCAAATACTCGATCGGCGCGGCGCTGCTCGACAAGCACGACCCCTCCAGGGTGCTGGCCCGCTCGCGCGAGCCGCTGCTGCGGCCCGAACCGTCCGAGCGCGAGGGCTACGTCCCCAACGTCGTCTATACCTGCGGCGCCATGCGGCACAACGACCAGATCATCCTGCCATACGCGGTATCGGATACTTTCTCCAATTTCGCGACCATCAAGATTGCGGCGCTGATGCAAGCGATGAAAAGCTGAGATCGCCTGTACGATAAACAAAGGAACAACCCATGCGGAAATTCGCCGAGCCTACCGAACAAGAGATCGACGAGGGACCGCAAGCAATTTCGTTTCAGATTGCGAACGGCAACGTCCGGCAGCGCTGCGTTCTGCAAACCCAGCTGCCGACCAAGCTGCAGGCGCAGAAGTACCTTCTGACAAACTGGACGACTGTCGAAAAGATGGCGCGCGACGCCCTCGCGGCGGGAGCCCTTGAGGGCGGCGAGATCAAACTTGCGCTGGCCTAAACGGTTCATTCTGGACTAAAGCAGGGCTCACAAGCCTTGCAGCGGAGCAGTTATGCTGAATGATCGCGAAAACATCCTGAGCGCACTTGGCGAACGGGCGCTCAAGGTGCGCGAGATCATGAAGCGCGCCAATGTCGCGAACGAGGAGGTGTGCCAGTCGCTCCTGCTCAAAATGCGCAACGAGGGCGTCGTGAAGTTCGATATTCACAGCGGAAGATGGCTGATAGCATGAGCCTCGGAACCCGCCGCTGAGCAGAGTTTGCCTCTCCCGCGAAATGCCTCGCTATTTGGCCGGGTGCTGCTATATCCTGTCTATCACCGCGCGCGCCCGGCTGTTATCGGTGACTGAGAGCGCAGAGCTCCCGCCTCAATCAAGCAGGCGGTCATATGTCCGGCACCCAGAAATTCGATCTCCGTGAGTGGCTCGTACCCCCGGTATTGTTGCCGATCTTCCTGGCGCTGCTGATCGCCGCCGCGGCCATTGTTCAGCGGTAACCGGCTCGGTCGGCTTGCGGCAACGTGACTTCGGTCGCTCACGGTAAGCAGGAGGCGGGAATGGCAAACACAGCTCTCATCAGGGACGCATACGGCGTTCCAGCCATGTTCGTTGGTTCAAAGACAGGACAGGACGATGCCCCCTTTGTCTTTATCAGAGTAGGCGATGAGGAGCGCCGGATGCGCTGGGCCGAATGGGATGCACTCCCGGCCTGGCGTGGCGCTCGGCCTTCGTGGGCGGCCAAGCGCTAAAGCGCCGGCGATCAACACCACTTCGGCCTTCCAGGCCATGAAAGCACCTTCGTGAAAGACAGCGCCTCCTGGATCGCCATCAGCGCCGCACTGGTTTCGGCATGTGTCGGACTATACGCATCTGCGGGAAGCGACCTTCGCGACGCGGTCGAGCGGGCCGTTCCGCAAATACGCGAGCAAGCCCCCTGGGCGGCATGGGCCGCGATCGCGGCTGCTGTTTCGGTCGTCGCGCAGGCCATGGCGCTGCTGCCGACGTGACGGGCAAGCGCCGCCCCTCATCGTCGCAAGGCTGCCACGCCGAGGCCCGGTCCGGACGAATTCAACTAATCGTTCGCTATTCGGTCACAAAAGGCGCACAAGTCTTCATGCGTCGGCTCGTCCACGCCGGGACGCCGTGGCGGAAGATCAATCGAAGCTCCCCTGCTGATTTGGTGCGGTGATGGTTACACTGTCTTCACTGCTTTTCGAAAATGGGCTGCCCAATCTTCCGGTGCTGCTGATAGAGCCGCACCGCAACCACGGCGGTGTTTGGCGCATCAAATTCAGCTATGAAACGGCAGAACCGCTCTCCATGAGCGCAGACCAGGCATTGACGATGGTCTCCGGTCTTCAGGATATTGGGGAAGCCGACCTGGCCGAAGAGATCGACAGCGCGATCAAACGAGCATCGCACTACGCATCGATGTGAAATTCCGCCTTCAATTACAGCGTCGTCATCAAACTCAGGGAGATCGGCATGGCCAAGGGCGAGCAAAAGGGCAACCGGGAATCCAAGAAACCCAAAAAGGAGAAGGTGAAGACGATTGCCGCGGCGCCGAGCCAGAAGGCCGCAGGATGGCAACCGGGCTTTGGTTCCGGCAAAAAGAAATAGTGCCGCGGCCGATAATGCATCGGGGCGGCTCGTAAAAGCGAAATCCGCACCTAAGTAATGAGGTCAGTGATCGACGCGCGAGAGCACGTCAGCGAGGTTGACCCAATGAGCGGCAAATATCCGTTGAACTTCCTGCGTCGCGTATCGGCCGGACGAATCCTCAGCCAGATCGGTGCGGCGATCGCGCGGACGCTGTCGCAGGCGATCGACAATGAGGGCTCCCTGGTTCCGATCCCGGTCAGAGCGGTCACGGCCCGGCGAGGATATGACCTGCGTCGCCCGCGTGATTGATTTTCCAAATCATAGTCGCTCATACGACCAGACCCGGCGCGCCGTGCGATTCTGGGGGCACGACAGCGCCATCGAAGCGTCCTTCTTCATCAACGAAGATGCGTTGAGGCGAATTCAACCAGATGCGCGCCCCGGCGAGTCCGGCCTTCTGAAGGCCTTCGACTCCAACCGTGACCTGATTTGTGCCGCCGCGGCCAAGGTCTATGTGCGCGGCAGCAGAGGTTCTTACGACCTGATCGCCACCCATTTTTGAACCAACCGCCCGCGGCTCTATGCGTCGCACGGTGCGTACTCGAGAAGCCCGGGCAGACGCCAACGGTCCAACGCGTGGCAAAATCCGGCTCGGGCGGATGCCGGCCGCCCGGGATTCCGAGGGAGCGTTTCCGCCACTCGTTTGCCCTGTCCCGGTCACGACTTGCACACCTTTTGGATGCATCACGGCGCAGCTCAATCGCTCGCATGACTGACTTCGGGGACACCATGACGACTGTGAAGCTCCACGCGTCGACGATCCTGACTGCGCTCGGGGACGCGCAATTCGCGCTGCTCGGAAAGGCCGTCATTCTCACCGATGGAAAGGCCGGGACGGTCGAAAACATCTGGCTCGACGAACTTCACGGCTTGCGGCTCTCCATCCAGGGACACGATGGAAAGTGGCCCGTCTCGACTATCAGGTTCGAGCAGGGTTGCCCGGAACCATAACGATCCGCAATTTCCGGCCGGCAGGCATAAAAACCACCGAGATCAGGCCGACATCGATCGCCCCTAAAATGCGGGGCGTTGCGGATTGGCGACCGGCGGCGTCAGCACCAGCGGCGGCTTCGGCTTCGGACGCACGACGGCACCGGGCGGCGGGCGCACCTCGATCGGCGGCGGTAGCGGCGCAAGCTGCTGGCTGACCACCGGCGTATTCGGAGCTGGCGGTACAGCCGGCGGCGTGGGCAAGGCGGCGGCCGGCGGACGGGGAATACCGGGTTTGGGCTTGAGCTGAAGCCGGCGCGGATCGTGCCCGGGCATCGGCACATCGGAAGCCGGCTGGTCCGAAGGTGAAACTTCCGGAGTTGCCGCCACAGGCGGCGCGGCCGCCGGCGGCGGAAGCGATGCCGGTGTTGCCGGGGGCGGCGGCTCGCCGCGCTCGATCGAATCCAGCCGCCGGGTTTCGCGGTCGATCGCCCGCACCGCCAGCCACGACGACAACGACGCCACGTCGGTCGTGCGATGGATCGCATCGGACGACCCCACCGCGAACAGTTGAATTTCCGGGCGGGAGGTGGCCTGCCCCGCCGCCGTCGAAATCAGGGTCACGCGAATGTCGGTCTGGTCGGCGGGGATATCGTATCCGCCCGAGATGATGGCGCGCGCGCCATCGGCCTCCAGCGTGGTGGCGCCGACCCGAAGCCGGCCGTCGCCGATGGCGAACGGCACTTGTGCCGATTTGACCGACAAGGCGCCGGCCGACAGCGCCATCTCGACGATCTGCCGCAACCTCGCATCGTCGGTCGCCTGGCCGTTGTCGCTGGCGCGGATCGCGACATCGAAAGCGCGCGGATCGAGTCCGCCGAGGCGGGCCTGCTCCAGCGTCACGGTGCCGCTGCCGGACAAGGCGCCGGTCAGCGCCGAGGCGCTGCGGCCCTGGCTCGCCAGCGTCATCTGCAACGACACGCGACCCGCCGGCATCGCCAGCGCGCGATAGCGCAACGCCCCGCCGTCGACATTCGCGAGCTGAACCCGCGCATTCACGGCAATGCCATTGGCGCCCGGCCGGGCGTCGATGGTGGCGGTCGCATCCCCGTCGCCCAGCCCGCCCTTGAGCGCGTCGAAGGTCAGCGCCTGGCCGTCGCTTTTCACCGTGCCGCTGAAGGGACGCAGTTCGCCTCCGCCCGGCAGCTCACCGCGCAACGCCTGAAACGCGATGCGGCCGTGCCAGCCCTTCAGCAATCCGCCGCCGAGCGGCTCGGCCGTGTCGTGGCCCGCGGCCCCCATCGCCAGCGCGAATGCCGGCGCGAGGTCGAGCGTGTCCAGTCCGACTTCGCCCTCGATGCTGCGCTCGCCGTCGAGCGTCACCGCAAGATGCCCGCGCAGCCGCGAACCGCCGATGCTGCTGTCCATGTCATCGAAATTCAGCCTGCTGCCGGTCAGCGACACCCGCGAGGACAAATCGATATTCCGTGCCAGCGCATCGGTCGGCTTGAGATCGAGCAGCGGCGCGAGATTGACGCCGCGCACGCGCAGATTGGCGCTGGCGCTGGCGTCCTGCGCCCACGGTTCGGCCGACCCTTGCGCCTCGGCAGCGAGCCCCGTTCCCGTCAACCTGGCGCTCAGCCGCAGCGGCGCGCGCCACACACCACTCACCGATCCCTCGAATTGCGCCGCGCCGTCGCCTGCGGCGATCGCGCGATCGAGCCCGAGCAGGCCCAGCAGGACGCGGCCCTGATCCGAGGACAGCCTGGTCTCGACGCTGAATTCGCTGCGCCGGAGCGCATCGAGATCGATCCCGCGCAGCGCCGCGACATCGGGCGTTGCAGTCATCGTGACGGCTCCCTTGAGCTGCGGCGCATCGAGGTCGAGCACGGCGCGCGCGGTGGCGCGATCGGCGGCTTTGGCGCTTCTGTCGACGTCGAGCGCCAGTTTGAGGCGCGCGGGGCCCGGAACCGACCCGGCCGAATTCAGCCGCGACGCCAGCGTCGGCGCCAGCGGCGCGACCAGCGCGCTGATCTGAGCCAGCGAATCGGCGCTCGCATTCAGCGCCAGTTTTCCGGTCGCATTGACGCGGTCGAAATTGCCGGCGCCTTCCAGCATGACGCCGCCGGCCTCGCCGATCCGGAGTTGTTCGAGAGAGATCGTTTTCGGGCCATAGCCCAGCCGCGCCATGAACGGCCGCAACTCCTGACCGGCCGACATGGCGCGGCCGATATCGAGCGAAACCAGCGCTTCCTCGGGCCATTCGCCTTGCGGGCCGGCCAGCGAACGCGCGAACGCCGCCGCGGCATCGAGATCGAGACGCTCCCCCTTCAGCTCGGCTTCGAGGCGCGAGCCGCCGCCGTCCTGCCGGCTGGCAAGCGCAACCCGACCTTCGACGGCGCCGCCGTCGATCTCGGCCTTCATGGCCTCGATCGCGACGCGGCCCTCGGCAACACTGACATTGCCGCGCAGACGCAACGGCTTCTGACTGCGCCAGGCGATTTCGCTGCGGCCCTGCAGCCACGCCACCAGCGCGTCAGGGTCGGAAGAATCGACGCTGAGCGCGCCGGTGAAATCGGATGGACCGGCCGGCGTATTGCTGCCGGTCAGCGACACCTGGGTCGCGCCGGGAGCACGAAGATCGAGCCGCTCGAAGGTCCAGGTTCGGGTGTCGCTCCTGAGATCGGCGGCAAGATTTTGCAGCGGGCGGCCGCCCAGCATGATCTGCTCGGCGCTGAACTCGATTTGCGCCGGGATCGGCGCCTGCGGGATATTCGCCAGCAGCGCGCGCAAGGCGAGCGCGGGCCGCAGCGGTTCGGCGGCGGCGCCATCGCCCGCGGCGAACCTGTCGGCGTCGAGTTGCCGCGCCGAGAGCACGGCGTGCAGCAGCGGCGACGCGCCGAAGCGGACGTCTCCGAGCCCTGCGAATTTCAGCGCGCGCTCTTCCACGCCGTAGCTGGCCTCGAGTTGCTCGAGCCGGGCGCTGGCCGGATCGGCCTTGACCCTGGCCGTCATTCTCCACGGCGTGATCGGAACGTTGCCCTGTGCCTTGAGGCCGGCCGGGACCGCCAGCACGATCGCGCCGTCGAAGCGCGGGGCGCGAGCCTCGAACGAGAGCACGCCATCGAGATCGGCGGAGAACGCGCGCGCGCCGGGATCGATGTCGAGATGGATGCGGGTGCCGCTGCCGTCGGCGCTCTGACCGGAGGAGACGCGAAACGGGTAGCGCGATCCCGACAGCATGAAATTGCCGTCGCCGCGCACCGCGCCGGCCAGCGAACGGACGTCGCCGCTGAAGGCGATATCGTTCAGTTCGAGGGTGCCGTGGCTTGCGGCGTCATGCAGCGCGATCCGGCCGGTCAGGTTCAGGCGGTCGATGGCCAGCGATCCCAGATTGAACTTCCCGGTCGACGCCGGCCAGTCGATCCGCCCCTGGCGGTCGAGGCCGAGATCGAGCGACACGCCGTTGATGGTCAACTCGTTGGCGCGCCACTCGCCGCGCATCAGCGAACCCAGGCTGAACTCGACATCGAGCTTGTCGGCGCGGACCTTGCCGAGATCGTTGGCGCCGCCGACCACCACCGAGCGCAGCCGCAGCGACGGTGTCGGCAACAGCCGCGCATCGAGCTCGCCGCCGACCCGCACCGGTGCGCCCAGCACCTGGCTCGCCTCGGCCTCGAATTGCGGCCGAAACTGGTTCCAGTCGACGAAGTACGGCCCGATCAGCGCAGCGACCAGCGCAATGATCAAGGCAATCGCCAATCCGAGCAGCGTCGTCTGCACGGTGTCTCCCTTTGAGCCTGCCCCGGCGCAGCCCGTCGGGACGCGACCCATCCGCCGCCGCCCGAAATCAATCCCGGAGCAGCCCCATATATAGAGACAACTGTGGCGAAGTCACAGCACCGTGGCGCCGGCTTCTCACCAGCTCGCCGGCAGCCTTTTCAGCCCGCGCAGCACGAAGGTCGGCCGCCATTCCGGATTTTCGGCGTCGTCGAGCCGCAAGTCCGGCAGGCGGCGCAGCAGGGTCGAGATCGCGACCTCGGCCTCGATCCGCGCCAGCTGCGCACCGAGGCACAAATGGATGCCCCCGCCGAAGGACAATGGGCGGATCTTGCTACGGGTAATATCGAGCCGGTCCGGCCGGTCCGGATAGACAGCGGGATCGCGGTTGGCCGAGCCCAGCAGGCACAGCACGCTTTCGCCCTTCGGGATCTTCTTGCCGCCGATATCGTCGATGTCCTCCAGCGCCACCCGCCCGGTCAATTGAACCGAGGAGTCGTAACGCAGGAATTCCTCGATGGCGTTGCTGATCAGTTCGGGATTGGCCTTGAGCAGCGCAAGCTGATCTGGATTGCGGTGCAGCGCCAATAGCCCGTTGCCGATCAGATTGACCGTGGTTTCGTGGCCGGCGCCGAACAGGAGAATGATGTT
>Ga0182014_10002956_pt1 | contig 20928 bp, 21 predicted proteins | sample 612S2DmetaG_FD_120489 | JGI IMG/M metagenome (GOLD analysis project Ga0182014, IMG submission 120489) | Permafrost microbial communities from Stordalen Mire, Sweden - 612S2D metaG | ecosystem: Environmental > Terrestrial > Soil > Wetlands > Permafrost | place: Sweden: Stordalen | collected... | reverse complement strand
TACCCGCTTCACCTTGGCCGGAAGCTTGGGCAATTGCAGCGTTTGGTCGATCGTCTTGTTGCCGGTAACGTTCACCGAGCCCAGGCGTATGACTTTCCCACCCTCCAACTCCAGGTAGAGCGGCACCGGCATCCTGAACTTGTCCGGCACCCCCGACTGGACCAGCTTGATATGCAGGCTGGTCGCATCGCCGTTCTGCGTGGCCTGCCCCTCGAAGTGATACGCGGGCAATTCCGTTCCGTAAACAAACTCATTGAAGAACCAATCCATGCGGTGATTGCCTTCCAAATCCATCTGCGGACTCATATGCTTTTCCACCACCGCCTTGAAGTCCTCGGTGGTGACGGCCTGCAAACGGTGGCTCTGTACAAAATCCTGCATTGTGGCCTTGAAGCGGTCGTCCCCCTCCTTGGGCGTCCACATCATCATGCGCACCATGTGCAGGATATACGCGCCCTTGGGATAAACCAGGTCCTCGTAAATGTCAAAGCCGGTCTTGGGCGAACTGAGCCTGCTGCCCATCGTCACCGGGCCCACATCGATGGGCCGGAAGCCGAACTGGTTCTTTTCCGTGATGAGCCTGCGCTGCAGCTTCCAGAACTCGAAAAACTTGTCCATCTGCTGCGTGTTTTGCAGGAAGATGGTTGCCGATGCGTCCGCGAACCCTTCTTCTATCCACTGGTCGCGATAGCTTTTCGTCTCCACAGTGTGTCCCCACCACTCGTGCGACACCTCGTGCGGAGTGACCACCTGGAGATACATATCGAACAGAGCTGCATCCAGCGGACTCTTGATGTGGGCGTTGATGAGAAAATGCCGCTGCGTCGAATCCATGAAGCCGCAGTTAGGCAGATACACGAGCATCGGCCAGCTCTGCCCGTAACTGCACGTCGACTGTTGGGTGATGGCGACATGGGGAAAGGAGAGGGGGCCGAAGTAGTTGGTGTAGATCTGCGCGGCGGTCTCGGCCTGGCTGAGTTCGCTGCCCAGCATCGGAACGGTGCTCAAGGTGCCCATATTCTGGTCCGCATCGGCCCACGACCTCGCTACTTCGGTCAGGAAATCTGAGGGCTCCTTGTTGGCGTAGGCGTCAATGGTCAATTCGCCGCCCGATGGAGAACTGAACTTCGCCTCTTTCTCCACGAATTCGCCCAGGGCAAAGCCCACCACAGAAACGCTGGTATCCGCATTCCATTCGGTCGTGGTGATGTTGCCATCCGTGCTCTCGCGCACCTTGGTGCCCGTGGCGATCAACTGCAAGCCCTTCGGAACGTGGAAGAACATATGGAATGTGGCGGAGTCGCCTAGATCCTCACTGTCGCTTGGAAACCAGTCTTCGCGGGCATAGGGATAATAATTGCCCCCGCCCTCATTGAAGACCACATCCTTTCCGCCATAAGTAATTTTGAGCTTCGCGATTTCGCCTTTTTTGAGCGGTTGCGCCAGCACCACGCCAAAGTCCGGGTCCTCCTCCTTTTTCTCCTGTACGAAATCCAAAGGCTCGCCCTTGTCCGTCTCGACTTTGCTTACCCGCAGAGTGGGATAGAGATCGAACGGAATCACCGCAACTCCATCCTGCTGCGCGACGACTTCCACTGTGGCGATGCAGGAGAGGAAGCCATTCCTTTCGATGCTCACATCGAGGTTTTCGCTCTTGCTCCGGGAAGATTCGTTTCGCTCGCTGCCGCTGGCGGTGCCATTTGCGTACTCCGCGGCGCGGTGAAACGCCAGCGGATATAACATCGCGCTATAGCTCCAATCCCAGTTCTGGAGTGACACCTCCTCAGGTTCCAGCCCCGCCACTCCCTGCGGATCGATTTGGAAGATCACGTGGGAGAGCCCCTTGCCATGCACGGCGGCGTAGAAGAATCCGCCGGGAGCAGGACTGAGGACGTCCGCGAGCAGGCGCAGATCGAGGTTCCCCTCGATCTTCCGATAATAGATCTGCCTCCTCTCGCTCAGGTAGGACGATGCGGAATTGTGCAGCAGGAACCCATGCAAATCCTGCGCCGCCTTGACGTAGGAGCCGTCCGCCTGGCCAGGCCCGACGGACGCTTTGCGCAACTCCGCCGCGGTTCCATCCGTAAACCGCAGCACCACCTGGTCGAAGTCCTCGTCGAACTCCTCGCTGTGACGCACAATGGACAGATTGTGGCGCTCCTGCGCCGTCGGCGGCGTGATGTGCAGATGCCCCTCGCCCTTGAATACCGCCCCGGTCACCTTGCCGTTCACTTCACCATAAAAAGCAAAGCTGCCGCTGCGGAAAGTGAAGGTCGCCGCGTCCCGGCGCAGCTCCAGGTTATTGACAGCAATGACTTCACTGCCCGGCAGAAGCCCGCGCAGTTGCTGGTAAATTGCGTTGCTGTTGCTGGAGTGCTGGGCATGGAGCAGGGCCAGGCAGGGCAGAAAGAAAAGAACAAAAACAGAGAAACGCGCACCAACTCGCACCGGCACAGGAGGGCTCCCTCTTGGATAGTTTTCGTAACAACAGTATGAGGGACGGAACCCGCTTGTGTCGAAAAAATGCTCCTATTGACCAACCAGCAAACAATTCTCGTGCCGCCAGCGTGAACTGCGCCCTGGAACAATTCCATTCCTGGTCGTTTCTATAGAACAGCCCGTGGTGGAAGTCGGGTTTTGAAAGGGCACGACCGGGGTGCCCTCTGGGTCGCGTGCCATAAGACGCAGAAAACAAAGTCTGGGCTTTACAGGTTGCGGAAAAACTCATTGCTTTGAAAGGGCACGACTTTAGTCGTGCCGTAAGTGCCGTAAAATCAACGCGGGCTTCAGCCCCCGAGGGAAGTTTTTCAGCCATTCGGACTTTTACCGCAGGCTGATAACGTATAAGTCCACGTATTCGTTTACCGCCATCGATTCCAGCCGCTCGCGGTCCAGCGATGCATCCAGAATCCTCTGCTGCCGGTCCCCGTCAAAGCGCCGGCGAAGATTGCTTTTGAACTTCTCCACCAGCAGCGGCAGCCCCTCTTCGCGCCGCCGGCGGTGGCCGATGGGATACTCGACCGTCTCTTCCAGCACCGTTCCGTCGTTCAATTCCATGCGCAGCGAGTTCGCGATCGACCGCTTCTCCGGATCGTGATAATCCCTCGTGAAGCTGGGCTCTTCCACGCACGTAATGCGCCCCCGCACAGCGTCGATGCGCGGCCCCCACAGCGGATCGGCGGCCACCGCGTCCTCGTAATCGCCAGCGGTGAGCCGTCCGAAGATCAGCGGAATCGCAATCATGTATTGCACGCAATGGTCGCGGTCGGCGGGGTTGGCCAGCGGGCCTTGCTTGTCGATGATCCTCAGGCACGCCTCATGGGTGCGCACCGTGATGGAGCGGAGGTCCGACGCGTTCAGCCCGCGCTCGGCCAGTTGCCGGTGCAGTTTCATCGCCGCCTCAACGGCTGTCTGCGCGTGAAACTCCGCCGGATAACTGACCTTGAACAGAACATTCTCCATCACATAGGATCCATAACTCCGCTGAAACTCAAACTCCCGACCCTGGAACGAGACATCGTAGAAGCCCCAGGTCTTGGCGGTCAGCGCCGAGGGGTAGCCCATCTCGCCCGCGCGCGCCATCAGCGCCAGCCGAACGGCGCGGCTGGTGGCGTCGCCCGCGGCCCAGCTCTTGCGCGAACCGGTATTGGGCGCGTGGCGATAGGTGCGCAGACTCTGCCCATCCACCCAGGCCAGCGAGAGCGCGGCGATGGTCTGGTCGCGGCTCAGGCCGAGGAGCTTGCTCACCACGGCCGCCGAAGCTGCCTTCACCAGCACCACGTGATCCAGGCCTACTTTGTTGAACGAGTTTTCGAGAGCCATGCAGCCCTGTATCTCGTGCGCCTTGATCATCGCCGTCAGCACATCGCGCATCGCCAACGGAGCCCTCCCCTCGGCAAGGTTGGTGCGCGACAACCAGTCGGCCGTGGCCAGAATGCCGCCCAGGTTATCCGAGGGATGTCCCCACTCTGCCGCCAGCCAGGTGTCGTTGAAGTCCAGCCAGCGAATCATCGCGCCGATATTGAAGGCCGCCTGCACCGGATCGAGCTGATAACTCGTCCCCGGCACCTTTGCCCCATGCGGAACCACCGTCCCCGGCACAATGGGCCCCAGTAACTTCGTGCATGCCGGGTATTCCAGCGCCTCCAGCCCGCAGCCCAGCGTGTCCATCAGGCAATACCGCGCGGTGTCATAGGCAAGCTCGCTGGTAACTTCATAACTCAACGCATAGTCGGCGATGTCGGCAATCACCTTATCCGGCGTCGGCCGGTCATTGCTGATGTGCGAGGACACTTGGTCTCCTTCTTTCAGGAACGGGTGCCCCAGGTCTCGCCTCTGAGACCTGGGAAACATGAGATCTAACTCCGCTCTCCAATCGGCACAAACTTCAAATCCTGCGGCCCGGTATAAACCGCCGATGGCCGGATGATCTTCCCGTCCTGCCGCTGCTCGATCACGTGCGCGCACCAGCCTGCGGTCCGCGCCATCACAAACAGCGGCGTGAACAAGTCGATGGGAACGCCCATCAGATGATAGGCGACGGCCGAGTACCAGTCGAGATTGGGAAACATCCGCTTGGCGTCCCGCATCACGCTCTCGATGCGCTCGGCGATGGCCAGGAGGCGCGTGTCGCCAGCCCCCTCGGCCAGCCCGCGCGCCACCTTCTGGATGATTTCGCTGCGCGGGTCGCTGAGGGTGTACACCGGATGGCCGAAGCCGATGATAACTTCGCGGCTGGCCACGCGCGCCAGAATGTCCGCCTCCGCCTCGTCGGGCGTGCGGTAGCGGCTTTGAATCTCCAGCGCCGCCTCGTTGGCCCCGCCGTGCTTGGGACCTTTAAGCGCGCCGATGGCTCCCACGATGGCCGAGTAGAGATCCGACCCGGTTCCGGCGATCACCCGCGCCGCAAAAGTCGATGCGTTGAACTCGTGCTCCGCATAGAGAATCAACGAGGTCTGCATCGCAGCCGTAGCCTCCGGGCTGGGCGCTCGGCCGTGCAGCAGGTGCAGAAAATGCGCCGCGATCGAGTCCTCGTAGCGCTCCACCTCGATGCGCCTGCCGTTGCGCGCATAGTGGTGCCAATAAAGCAGCATCGAACCCAGCGAAGCCAGCAGCGCATCGGCAATCGCGCGGGCGCCGGCAGCGCTTTGGTCCGGATCTTCAGGCAGCACGCAGCCCAGCACCGAGACGCCCGTGCGCAGCACGTCCATGGGATTGCTGGAGGGCGGCAGCAGTTCCAGCGCCTGCTTCACCGAGGCGGGCAAGCTGCGCAAGGGCAGCAGACTGGCCTTGTAGGCGGCCAATTCCTGGGCGTTGGGCAGTTTCCCGTGCACCAGCAGGTGAGCCACTTCCTCAAACTCGCACTGCGCGGCCAGGTCCCGGATGTCATAGCCGCGATAGTGCAGGTCGTTGCCGCTCTGGCCCACGGTGCAAATGGCCGTTGAGCCGGCGGGCGTGCCGGAAAGCGCCACCGACTTCTTGGGCTTGAATGCCCTGGGGGCCCGGCCGGGTTGCGATTCGCTCATGGGGGTCTCTCCCTTGCGCTCTTTCCCGAAGGCCAACAAGCTAAAAGATGGACGCCGCGCCTGTCTACTCGCCGCCCTTGCCCTTGGCAAAGAGCTCGTCCAGCTTGGCTTCGTAGGCGTGGTAATCCAGATAGCGGTAAAGGTCGGCGCGGGTTTGCATCAGCGCCACCACGCTCTTCTGCGTTCCTTCGGCGCGGATGGTCTCATACACCTTCAGCGCCGCCGCGTTCATGGCCCGGTAAGCCGCGCAACAATAAAGAACAATGTCCACGCCCGCCTCGCCAAGTTCCTCGCGCGTGAACAGCGGCGTCTGGCCGAATTCTGTGATGTTGGCCAGGATGGGCACGCCCACCGCCTCGCGGAAACGGGTGTAGTCCGCCAGTTCCGTCACCGCCTCGGCAAAAATCATGTCCGCCCCGGCCCCCACGTAGGCCTGCGCCCGCTCGATGGCCGCCCCCAGCCCCTCGCTGGCCAGCGCGTCCGTCCGCGCCATCAGCACAAACTCCTCGTCCGTCCGGGCGTCGACCGCGGCCTTGATGCGGTCCACCATCTCGCCCGTAGCCACCAGTTCCTTGCCCGGCCGGTGGCCGCAGCGCTTCTGCCCCACCTGGTCTTCGATATGCACCGCCGCCGCCCCGGCTTTGATCATGGAGCGGATGGTCCGGGCAATGTTGAAGGCCCCGCCCCAGCCGGTGTCGATATCCACCAGCAGCGGCAGGCCGCTCGCCCCGGTAGTCCGCCACACATCCGTCAGCACATCTTCCATGGTGCTGATGCCCAGGTCCGGCATGCCCAGCGAATTCGCCGCCACGCCCCCTCCGGAAAGGTACAGCGCCCGGAACCCGGTCGCCTCGGCCATCCGCGCCGTGTACGCGTTGATGGCCCCGGCCACCTGCAGCGGCGTCTCTTCCGCCAGGGCCAGGCGAAACCGCGCTCCCGGCGACTTCCGATTCAGTCGATCGACCATAAGTCTTCCTTGCGCCGCATCATAGCAGAGGCCAGAGCAGATGCCTGGCCAGAGGTCTGGCCGCCGCTCCCCCTTTGCCGGGTTTCCCCAACCAGCCCGTGCGGTGCGACAATCGTCGCGTCGGAGTAGTCGCATCCTCAACGGCCGCTCTGCCCGGAGGAGAGAATCACCATGAAGCGTCTTTTGGTCTGTACCGGCCTTCTCGCCGTCGCCGCCACCCTATCCGCCCAGCCCGCCCCGCCAAAAAGCCCGCCCGCCACCGAGTCGTCCACCATCGCCGGAAAATCCATCACCATCACCTACAGCTCACCCAGGGTCAACGGCCGCGCCGGCCGCATCTTCACCTCCGACGGGCTCATCAGCCACGACCCCCACTACCCCATCTGGCGCGCCGGAGCCAATGCCGCCACAGCCCTGCATACCGACGCCGATCTCGACATTGGCGGCATCACGGTGCCCAAGGGCGACTACACCCTTTTTGTCGATATCACCGACCCCGACAACTGGGTCCTCATCGTCAACAAGCAGACCGGCCAATGGGGCCTGGCCTACGACAAAACAAAGGATCTCGGTCGCGCCAAAATGACCATGGACGCCGCTCCCGCGCTGGTCGAAAACCTCCGGTTCGTCCTGAAGGACTTGGGCGGCAAGAAGGGCACCCTCTCCCTGGCCTGGGAAAACAAGATCGCGTCCGTTCAACTTACCGTGCAGTGAATTTCCCCGTTCTCCCGAGCGGATGGAGGCAGGGCGGTGTTTTTGCGCAAGATTTCCGCCCTGCCGATACAATAGATAGAGAGAGTATGCGATTCGTTCCCGCGGAGGGGTGAAAACCTTGCCTTTATATGCTTATCGTTGTACGCAATGCGGTCACAAATTTGAAAAGATCCAGAAGTTCAGTTCCAAGCAGTTGTTTGTATGCCCCAAGTGCGGCGGCGTGCTCGAGCGCCCGCTCACCGCTCCCGCCTTCAACTTCAAGGGCGCCGGCTGGTATGTGAACGATTACGGCGGCGGCAAGGACGCCACGCCGGAGCACGCGTCGGCTCCTGCAGAGACCAAGACGGCTGCGGCTCCCGTCGCGGCCGCGCCGGCCAGCCCGGCTCCGGCGTCCACGGATTCCTCCACCGCCTCTACCAGCTAACTCGCGCGAAATGAGCAGACTAATGCGCGGCGTCGTCGGCATCCGCATGGAGATGGGCCGCACCGCCATGAACGTCATCAGCAACTGCATGGCCGCCGCCGTCGTCGCTCGCTGGGAAGGGGAGCTGAAGCTCCCTCAATAGACCCTACATCTCGAATGCTGTCATTCAGAGCGACCGACGCACAGGGAGTCGAAGGACCTGCGGTTGCTGCTGTCGCTTATTCACCCACCAAGCTGGGGTGCCCGATTCCGGGACCTGGGAAAGCTCGGCTCAGCCAGAGCGGATCTACTGCAGCCTGTCTTCGACGCGGCCTCTAATGTAGTTGCTTATTGACTCAAACCCTGCCTGCACCAATTCCGATCCCAAGTTGGCGAGAACCGATTGGTCCAAGCAATAGAAGGTCGTGTATTCGTCATGATCGGCATAAATTGCGATCGAACCTGGAGACAGAAGAAAAACGAAGTCCACCCAATCGCCCAACGCAGCCTCAAGCAAGTCTGCGATGTCTTCTCGCCCTTCCGCACCCAGATTCAGATCCCATTGGTTCTCCACCGTAATCGAGTTTCTGGCCATCAACTCCAGAAGGCGTCTGGGCTCGAAAACAACCTCATCTGTGCTCAGAGTCCCCTTTTCCGGTTCAAACGGGCCGAGAATAACGGACACAAACCTGCTCAAATCTTCAAGCGGCGTTTTGAAGGTCTTCTGGAACGGCCACGGTTCAGCGTGAAACCGCCGAATCTCTTCCGTTCGCTCTGAGAGCTCCGCAATCAAAAGACACCTCAATCGTCGAAACCATCATAGGGCTTTGGGCGCCCTTCCTCGCCAACTAAGATAGTGACTGACCATGCCCCTTCTCGACCCCATCCCTTCTCCCGTAGAACACGCCGACTTTGCCGCTCTCGAATGGCAACCGCTGCTGGCCCTTATCGCCGGCTTTGCCGCCTCGCCCGTGGGCCGCAATGCCATCCTGGACCTCATCCCGTCCACAGATGAAACGTGGGTCCGCCGTCAGCATGACCTCACCGGCGAACTCCGCCTGCTGCTGGCCGAGCAGACCTCCATCCCCGTCGGCGGCCTCTTCGACCCCACGCAGCACGCCGCCAAGGCGCAAATCCCCGGCGCGGCCCTGGAAGCCGACGAGCTGCAGGCCATCGCCCGGCTGGCCAACGACGTGGCCTCCTGGCAATCGCTCCTGCAATCGCCCCCTGCGCGCCTGGCCGGCAAGCTGGCTGGCCTTTCCGCGCTCTCATCGGCTCTGACGACAAGCCTGCGCCCCCTCGCCGGGGTCCCCAACGACAGGTCTTCGTCGTTGGGGTGGCTCGCCGAGACCATCGAGCGCACCATTCAGCCCGACGGCTCTCTGGCCGACAACGCCTCGCCCGAGCTGGGCCGCATCCGCCGCGAGCAGGAGCGCCAGCAGCGCCTCATTGAAGAAACCCTGCGCGCCGCCCTGCGCAAGCTCTCCACCGACGGCGCAACCCAGGAAGACCTCATCACCATCCGCGGCGACCGCTTCGTCATTCCCGTCCGCGCCGAGCTCAAGCGGCGCATCTCGGGCGTGGTCCACGGCGCCAGCTCCTCCGGCCAGACGGTCTACGTCGAGCCCCTGGAAACCATCGAGCAGAACAACGAGCTGGTCCGGCTGCTGGAAGAAGAGCAGGCCGAAATCCACCGCATCTTCGTCGCCCTCACTGGCCAGGTCGGCGGCTATGCCCGAGCTTTAGTCGAAGGCGCGCGCGTCCTGGCCCTGGTCGATAGCCTGCAAGCCCGCGCCCGTTTTGCCCGCGACTATGACTGCGTGGCCCCGACGCTTACGCCGCATCAGCTGAATCTCGAAGCCGCCCGCCATCCCCTGCTCGAAAAACGCCTCCGCTCGACCGGTGGCCATGTCGTCCCGCTCACCCTGGAGCTCACCGCGGCCAACCGCCAGCTCATCATCAGCGGCCCCAACACCGGCGGCAAAACGGTAACCCTCAAAACCACCGCCCTCCTCGCCATGATGGCCCAGGCCGGGTTGCCCATCCCCGCCACGGCGGCCAGTTTCCCCATCTTCACGGCATTCCTGGCCGACATTGGCGACGCGCAATCCATCGAAGCCGCGCTCTCCACCTTTTCCGCGCACATCACCAACCTCGACCGCCTCTCGCGCCTGGCCGGCGACCAGACCCTGGTCCTGCTCGACGAACTCGGCTCCTCCACCGACCCCGAGGAAGGCTCGGCCCTGGCCGTGGCGATTGCGAGCCACTTTCTCGCCGCCGGCGCATGGTCCCTCATCTCCACCCACCACACCTCGCTCAAGGTCTACGCCGCCAACACCCCCGGCGTGCTCAACGCCGCGGCCGGCGTGGACGAAACGACGCTTGCGCCCAACTACCAGCTCCGCCTCGGCGTCCCCGGCGCCTCGGCCGGCATCCAGACCGCCGAGCGGCTGGGCCTGAACGCCGTCATCATTGCCGCCGCCCGCCAGCGTCTGGGTTCGCAGCAGGTGGACATCGCCCGCTTCCTCGACAAGCTCCACAACGAGCTCACCCAACTGGAAGCCGACCGCAAGGCCGCCCGCGAGCAGCAGTACGCGCTCAACCAGGAGCGTGCCCGCCTCGCCCGTGAGGGCGACGTCGAGCTGCGCAAGCACACCCGCGAACTCGAAACCAAGCTGGCCTCGCTGCTCAAGGACTTCGAGTTCCAGATGCGCGAAACGGTCAAGGCCATCGAAGACCGCGTCGGCCAGCAGAAGCTGTCAAAGGAAGCCGAACGCCGCATCCTGCGCCTGCGCCGCGAGTTTCAGGAGAGTTTCAACCAGACCGTCGTAGCCCACCGCACCGGCGCCGATCAGGGCGACGCCGACGCCCAGCCGCATCTGCTCAAGCACATTGCCGCCGGAGACGTAGTCCGCATCAAGTCCATGAACAAGAACGCGGTGGTGCAGCGCGAAGTCGAGAAAGACGTCTTTGAAGTTGCTCTCGGCCCCATCAAAATGCGCGTCAAGCGCGACGAGCTCTGCGAGCCGCAGCCCTCTTCTGAGTCCACGGCAAATCAAAAGTCTGATCCGCTCGCCGCCGCCCGCCGCCAGCAGAACGTGCACGTCACCGTCACCAGCGCCAACACCGACGACATGCGCATGGAGATCAACCTGATTGGACGAACGGTAGACGAAGCCACCGAAGAGCTGGAGAAGTACTTAGACCGCGCCTTCCTCGCCGGCCTGCCCCGTGTCCGCATCATCCACGGCCACGGCGCCGGCATCCTCCGCCGCGGCGTCCGCGAATTCCTGAAGAGCCATCCCCACGTCGCCACCATCGCCGAAGCCCCCCAAAACGAAGGCGGCCAAGGCGCGACGCTGGTCGAGTTGCGGCAGTAAGCCTGGATTGGAGGTTGCAAAATAGCTACATTGTAGCTACAATATTTCTGCCTGTGAAAGTTGGGCTATGAACGACGAACTGTTCGAATGGGATGATGCGAACATTCTGCATCTCGCCGAGCACGGTGTTGCTCCGGAAGAAGCAGAGGATGTAATGCTTGGCGAGCCACTTGAACTCGGATTCGAAGTGGTCGATGGCGAAGCCCGCTGGTCGTTTGTGGGAGAGACCAGCGAGAAACGAATTCTGCGGGTGGTGATTACTGTTCGCGCCGGGCGGATGAGGTTGGTGACGGCGTTCAAGCCGTCGGCGCGGAGCAGGCTGCTCTATCTGAGGAAAAAGGCGGGTGAGCAATGAGTGACATCAAGGCTGCAAAGAGCGATTTGAAGATCCCTAAATTTGCCACTGAGGCGGAAGAGGCCAAGTGGTGGTTCGAAAATGAAGAGCTGATTTCCGGCGAATTCGAAAAGGCTGCAAAGGAAGGCAGGCTGCGCACCGGCGGTGCGCGACGGCTTTTTGCGGAACTCGGCATACCGTTCAAGGAGCCGAAGCTCACACCCACGACCACCATCCGCCTCGACCCAGAAGATATAGCCAAGGCCCGCGTGCAAGCAGCCAAGCGCGGATTGCGCTATCAGACTTACTTGAAGATGATCATCCACGAGGCGCTGAGCACCGAGGAAGAACGTGAGTCGAGGGTCGCGTAAGCTGCCCGCCTTCCCACCATTGAAAGGATGATAGCGGTCAAATGCTGATCAAGCGATTAATTCTTGCGCTCTTATTCGTGGCGACCTCATACGGGATTGCACAGTCGCCGAATGACGGCAAGGTGGTAGGAAACTCTTACGAGAACTCGTACTTCAAGTTTTCCTACTTATGCCCCAAAATCCTTCTACCATATGATACGGAGTCGCTTCACCTTCCCCAGAGTTCTCCTTACGCCAACGAATTCCTTCTTTTCTCCGCAAGGCAAGGGGACGAACCATACGGCATTGTGGTTGTCGCGGAAAGACTGAACGCGGTTACTCCACACTCAAAAGGCATCCGGGACGGTGTGGACTTTCTTGATCGGGTGTCAAAATTCAATCCAGAACAACATGCCGTGATCGTATCGAGGAAACACTTCACCAACGAGGCAGGCCTTGTCATCGATCAACTTGACTACACAGAGAATGGAGCACCTTCCTCTGCAATAGCCGCACAGATCGGAAAGTTCTTGATTGTCTTCAAGTGCAATGCAAAATCAGCGGCTGATCTTGCGGAGATGAATCGGTCCGCTATTGCGTTAAGACTCATTAAGTAGCAGGGTGCCCACTGTTCTACGGGAGCCCCAGGTCTCGCTTCCGAGACCTGGGATGGTGCAAACTCCGCTCACCGCGCTAACTCAGTTGCGTTTCTATGCCATCGCTTCCTTGCTCATCGCCTCAAAGTGCAACTGCCCCGTCTTGCGATCCACGTCGATGCGCACATGCGCGCCGTGCAGCACTTCGCCCGACAGAATCTTGACGGCCAGCGGGTCCTGAATCATGCGCTGCAAGGCGCGCTTCAGCGGACGCGCTCCGTACGCCGCATCCGACCCCGCGGCCAGGATCAACTGCCGCGCCGGTTCCGTCAGCTCGAGCGAAATCTGCCTGTCCTCCAGCAGCTTGCGCACTTCGTTCAGCCGCAGTTCCAATATCTGGCTCAACTGCGCCTGACCCAGCGTATGGAAGATCACCGTATCGTCCACGCGGTTCAAAAACTCCGGACGGAAGTGCTCGCGCACCACGCGCATCACCGACTCGCGCGCCATCTCGAAATCGTGCTCGGTCTTCAGAGTGTCGCCCACCAGCAGGTTTGCGCCCAGGTTCGACGTCATGATCAGCACGGTGTTCTTGAAGTCCACCGTGCGGCCCTTGGCGTCGGTCAACCGGCCGTCGTCCATCACCTGCAGCAGGATGTTGAACACATCCGGGTGCGCCTTCTCGATTTCGTCGAACAGAATCACTGAGTAAGGCCGGCGATGCACGGCCTCCGTCAACTGGCCGCCCTCGTCGTAGCCCACGTATCCCGGCGGCGCGCCAATCAGCCGCGCCACGGCGTGCTTCTCCATGTACTCGCTCATGTCGATGCGGATCATGGATTGCTCGTCGTCAAACAGAAACTCGGCCAGAGCCCGCGCCGTCTCGGTTTTTCCCACGCCCGTCGGACCCAGAAAAATGAACGAGCCAATCGGCCGCTTCGGATCGCTCAGCCCGGCGCGCGAACGGCGAATCGCGTTGGCCACAATGGTCAGCGCAGCATCCTGCCCGATGACCCGCTCCCTGAGCCGCTGTTCCATTTCCACCAGCTTGGTCACTTCCCCTTCGAGCATGCGCGAAACCGGAATCCCCGTCCACTTGCTCACGATGCCGGCAATGTCTTCCTCGTCAACCTCGTCTTTCAGCATCCGCGCCACGCTCGATTTTCCCTCCTGGTCGGCGCTCAACTGATTCAGCTCCGCTTCGAGCTTGGGCACCTCGCCGTATTGAATCTGTGCGGCGCGGTCCAGCAGGCCCTTGCGCGTCTGCTCCTCGGCCTCGAAGCGCAGCGCATCGATCTTCTTCTTCACTTCGCTGATGCGGCTGCTGGCGTCGCGCTCCTTGTTCCATCGCGTGCGCAGCGCCGTGATCTTTTCGCGCAGCGAGCCCACTTCGCGCTCCACTTCCTCGCGGCGCTCCACGCTGTTGGCATCGGTCTCGCGTTTCAGCGCGGCGCGCTCAATCTCCAGCGAAGTCTTCGCGCGCTCCAGTTGATCGATCTCCGTCGGCACAGACCCTTTCTGAATGGCCAGCGAAGCCGCGGCCTCGTCCACCAAATCAATCGCCTTGTCGGGCAGGAACCGGTCGCTGATATAGCGATGCGACAAGGTCGCCGCGGCCACAATCGCCGCGTCCTTGATGCGCACGTTATGGTGCGCCTCGTAGCGCTCCTTCAGGCCGCGCAGAATGGCGATGGTGTCCTCAACATTCGGCTCGCCCACGTAGACAATCTGGAAGCGCCGCTCCAGCGCCTTGTCTTTCTCAATGTATTTGCGGTATTCGTTCAGCGTGGTTGCGCCGATGGCCCGCAGCTCGCCCCTGGCCAGAGCCGGCTTCAGCATGTTGCTGGCGTCGATGGCTCCCTCGGCCGCGCCGGCGCCCACCAGCGTATGCAGCTCGTCGATGAACAGCACGATCTCGCCGTTGGTTTCTTCAATTTCCTTGAGCACGGCCTTGAGCCGGTCCTCGAATTCGCCGCGATATTTTGCGCCGGCCAGCATCGATCCCAAATCCAGCGAGATGACCCGCTTGTCCTTCAGGCTTTCCGGCACGTCGCCGGAGACGATCCTGCGCGCCAGCCCTTCGACAATGGCCGTCTTGCCCACACCCGGCTCGCCAATCAGCACCGGATTGTTCTTGGTCCTGCGGCTCAGCACCTGGATGACGCGGCGAATCTCTTCGTCGCGGCCAATGACCGGGTCCAGCTTGCCGCGCCGCGCCAGTTCGGTGAGGTCCTTGGCGTACTTTTCCAGCGCCTGAAACTTGCCCTCGGGATTCTGGTCCGTCACCCGCTGCGAGCCGCGCACCGCGGTCAGCGCCTTCAGAATGGCCTCGTGCGTGGCGCCCACGGCCGCCAGAGCCTCCCGCGCCGGATCGCCCTTCAGATGAGCCACGCCCAGGAACAGGTGTTCCGTGGAGACATACTCATCCTTGAAGTTGGCGGCTTCGCGGAAGGCCTGGTCGAAGACCTTGTTCAGCGCCTGGCCCAGGGCCGGTTGCGCCGCCGCGCCAGACACCCGAGGCAGTTTCTCCTCGATCTGGTGCAGCTCGCTCTCCAGCCGTTCGATGGGAGCGCCGATCTTTTCCAGCACCGCGGGAATCACGCCCTCGCGGTCCTCCACCAGGCCCAGCAACAGATGAACCGGCTGCAACTCCGGGTTGCCCAACTCCGCGGCCCGCGCCTGCGCCCGCTCCACCGCCTGCTGCGACTTGACGGTCAGTTTTTCCCAACGAATAGCCATGTTTCTCTCCAGTTAGCTGGTTACGGACTTGTACTGTGTTTCTATAGGGAAATTGAATCTCTTATCATACGGCACAAACAAATACCAAACAGATTTCTCCTTCAACACATTACCGGTAATCATCCGTTCATTGATCGATTGAAAAACAACGATATAGTCAACTTCCTCTAAATTAATCTCACAGTCTTTCAGTGTATTGGCGTCCAGAAAATATGCCACGTTTTCCAGCAATAGTGCAGTTTTGAATCCTGGCTTCTTGTACTTGGTAAATTTAGGAAGCTTATCTTCGAGTGCCCGCCTGAGCCTTTCCCTTTTTAGAGCATTCTGGTTCTCTGGTTGTTGCGGTATAGGTCCGACGTTTCCATTTAACCGCTCGTAGTCTACACCACATGAAAGTGTTATCTTATGACCTTCATATACAGTCTGTATCCAATCTTCTACTAGTAGAAGATTCGGAGCGGTCTCCACTACCCAACAAGAGAGATCGCTGACAAACTGCTCCCGATTACGCTTCGTCACAAGGGTATCCACTATTTCTGGAGGAATATTAAGAATATAATAACGGTCGTGCGGAAGACGCCCTCTGCAGCCAGCATTGATCGAATCGACGATATCGTACGACCTGCTCACATACCTAATCTGCCCATCGAAAGACTCAACAATGGTATGCTCAACCGCAATCTTGTCATTCTGCCGGTCCGGTTCGTGACTGCTGGGAGATAGAAGAAAGTCAACATCACGAGTGCTTCGATTTACCTCATCAGGTGATTCAGACTCCCAGTCTTCTACGCCCGTGAGAGACCTTAGAATAGTAATAAAAGCGTCGCGTGCGTTCAGTTCATTCGGTTTTTTCTCGTTCGATTTCTTCATAATCATGACCGGATATTCCATTTGCTTTGCTGGCGACGACAGCATACCGTCTGTTGCCACCTACCGACGCTTCCATCATTGTGGCTTCGCCTGAGGGGCCTTAAACCACTTCCACACCCCTCGGAACGCCAAGTACCCGAAGTATAGAGGACCAAGTGTGTAGAGGATAGGATCTTGAACATAAACTTGAAACTTCGTCCCTTCTGTAAACGCAAATATTGGAACGATCGCTTTTATCATTGCCACCGCGAAGACTCCAGCCATTGCAGCCATCAACGCAAATATCAACGAAACAAAAACCTTCAGCATCTTGAGCATTTGGCTTCATCCCTTCTACCGCGTCAGTATATGGCTTCAGGATCGGACTCAAGAACGTTCATTGCATATTCCTTCCGACTGGCAGTCGGTCTTCACAAAACAACAACCCGCAAACCCGGCAGCCCCTCAAAGTCCTTGATATTCGTCGTCAACAGGGCATAGTCTTTTTCAATCGCCTGCGCTGCAATCCAGAGATCGTTGACCCGCGTTCTTGGTGACCGGCCCGACTGTTTCAGGAAAGCGGCCAGAATGCCAAAGGCCGAGGCCGTCAAGGAAGAAACATCGAGAACAGGCCGCTGTTCGAGGCTGCGCAAGGAGCGGAGGCGCAGCATACGTGTGGCTGGATCGCTGCACGATTCCACGCCAAAGCTCAGCTCTCCGAGCGAAATCGCTGAAACGTAGACGGGCTCACCTCCGGCTGCCTCAAGGACTGCTTCACCGGAGATCTGCCCACTGGCCAAACCTACCCAGATCGAAGTGTCGAAGATCATCCCCACGGATTCGTAACCTCTTCATCGAATTCGCCACGGCTCTCCTTCAACCAGCAATCGCCCTGGGCCGGAGTCAGCCTCCCACCGAGTCCAGCGATGGCTTGCGCAGCGGTCATGGTTCGTTTGGCGGGCACAATATGCGCAATCTCAGTGCGATTCCGCATCACGCTGACCGTTTCACCCAGGAGAATTCGTTCCAGGATCGCGCTCGTGTTGCGCGCCAGATCGGAAGCGCTGATGATTTGCATCTTTTTACCTCACTGCAAAATGTAGCGTTACGTACTGATACATAGTATTCGCATTTTCGGTAAGAAGAAAGCGCTGACCGACCCTCCGTGATGAAATCACCCATCAGTTCCCAGTTCTCAGATTTGAAAACTGAGAACTGGGAACGGAAAACTGCCGCTACGCGGCAACGGTGATCTTGATCTGCTTGGGCTGGGCTTCCGGCTTCTTCTTGAGTTCCAGCTTGAGCACGCCAGCATTGTAACTGGCCGCCACGTTCTCTGTAGACACCGTCGTGGGTAGGGTGAAAGCGCGATAGAAGCTGCCATAGCGCCGCTCGATGCGATGGAAATTCTCTTCCTTCTCCTCTTTCTCGAACTTGCGCTCGCCCTTCACGGTCAGCGTGTGGTCCTCGACCCGCACGTCCAGATCCTTCTCCTCGATGCCCGGAACCTCAAGCTTGAGCACGACTTTTTCAGGGTCCTCATAGATATCGACCGGTGGCACAAAGTTGGCCGCCGCCAGAGGATCGTTCTCTCCATTCATATCGCGAAAGAGCGAGTTGACACGATTCTGTAATGCTGCGACTTCCCGGAACGGGTCCCAACGAGTGATTGCCATGATGTTGTCCTCCTGACTGGTTTTGTCGGTATGCGGCCGGGGGAGATGAGTCTCGGCCGCTCACAAAATCTGATGACAATATAGCACAACGGATTCATAAAATATGCGCGCCTTGCACTCATATTCCAAGCAGACAGGCTATCCATAAACATATCAACCACTTGCGCGGAAAACTAGCCTGCATTTCTCACTGGTGACCAATAATTGTAGCGCTGGCCTCCTGGCCGGCTGTACTGAGGGCCTCCCGGCCCTCGGTACCTCGCAAGACCCCGAAATCTGGGTGGCTATCCTCTCTGTGAGAGATACAGGCTGGAACCTGGTAATTGGCAATAAGAAGGGTGCATCAGCGATGGCCAAGCCCATCTGGAGCCTTGGATTGAACCACTTGCAGCCGAATCCGGACGTAAAGGCGCTCAGCCGGGCCTGTCCCTCCCTGTCTTCCGCCCCCCTCCTCGATCTACTTTTCGATCTCGATCTCCGGGAACTTCCGCCGCACCGCCGCCACCACAGCGGCGTGTTCCGGCTTTCCGCTTGACCGAGCCAGCGCATCGCGAGCGTGAGCGGCGTCCTCTATCGGATAGCGCCGGGTTTTCGGATAGACAAAGTCGCCTTTTGGCAGCTCTTCCCGTTCCGTTTGTGTCAGCTTCGTCATCCGCTGGCCTCCAGTCCTTCCGGCCTCGGGCTGGCCGGTTCATGGCGCGTTGGATGGTGGCAAGCTGCCGGAAGTTGCACTTCCACGGCAAAGCCGGGCAATCGCGGGCGAGCCGGGCGGGGTGAGCCCGCCCTTTACAATGACGGAGACAATGGTCTTCCCCGCACTTTCTCCGTCTCTGAACTGGCATTGGATCTGGCTGACCGTAGCCGCGTTCCTGGCCGGGCTGCTCAACGCCGTGGCCGGCGGCGGGTCCTTCCTGTCCTTTCCGGCCATGATGGCCATGAACATCGGGCCCGTTCAGGCCAACGCCACCAACACCGTCGCCCTCTGGCCCGGCCAGCTCACCTCCGTCGCCGCCTACCGCGAGGATATCCGCAAGAACATGCGCCTGGTGCCGCCCATGGGGCTGGCTGGCCTGCTGGGCGGCACGGCCGGTGCCCTGGTTCTGCTCAACACGCCGCAGTTGACCTTCCTTCACCTGGTCCCCTGGCTGCTGCTGGTGGCCGCTTCGATCTTTGCCCTCAGCGGCCCCGTCTCCCGCTGGCTCGAACACCGCAAGATGCTCGCCGCCGGCGAAACCCGTCCGCCGCGCCTGTTGCCGGTGTTTTTCTCCACGCTGGCGGTCTGTTTTTACATCGGATACTTTGGCGCCGGGGCAGGATTCCTGATCATCTCCCTGCTGTCGCTCTTCGGCTTCCGCGATCTGCAGGAGATCAACGCCCTGAAGGTCGTATCCACCACTATGGCCAACGGCATCGCAGTGATCGTCTTCGCCATCGGCGGCAAGGTGGTCTGGCCCCTCTGCCTGCTGGCCATGGTGGTCTGCGCCGTCGGCGGCTACTCCTCGGCCCGCCTGGCCCGCCGCATTCCCCAGCCGGTGCTGCGCGGCGTGGTCATTCTCATCGGCTTCTCCATGGCCGCCTGGTTCTTCTGGCGGCAGTAGAACAGGGATCAGGGGTCAGGGGCCTCTTGCCGGGGCGAACTTCTGTGAGGTCCCATGCTTTCGTCCAGGTAATGAGAGAGTACCGCTTGACAGCTCAGAGCCCCCTCAACGCTTCCGCAGCCTGAAAACTCCGCGGCGTCTGTTCACTGTCCACTGTCCACTGTTCCCTAACCCCTAATCCCTTACCCCTAATCCATAGTCCCTAATCCCTGACCCCTGTAAACTGTATCCATGAGCCACGAAGGCATCCGCTTTGTCGATAAGGATCGGCCCGCCCGCGAGTCGGAGGCCGCCGAGCCCTTGCCCCGCATCGCCGTCACCCCGGAAAAGGTGCGGGTCCTTTTGACCGAAGGCAAAGGCATGGAGATCGACTGGACCGACGGCCATCGCAGCGCCTGGAGCTTCGCCTGGCTGCGCGATGCCTGCCCCTGCGCCACCTGCAACGAGCAGCGAGTGAAAGAAGGCCGCAAACCCGGCCAACCCAAAGCCAAACCCGCCGCCGTACTGCCCATGTACACCGCGCCGCCCAAGCCCGCCAGCGCCCACGCCGTAGGCCGCTACGCCATCCAGTTCAACTGGCTCGACGGCCACTCCGGCGGCATCTATTCGTGGGACTATCTGCGCCGCGGTTGCCAATGCCGCGAGTGCACCTTCGCCGCCGAAGAAACCACCGGCGCACCGAATTAACCAATAAGGCAGAATGCTCGCGTGTTAAGGTCGATGTCGGCATGAGCTCTTGACGCGCGGGGCGCTACGCGCTACAGTGCGTGCATGATTCGATCGTTCCGTCACGCGGGTCTGGAGAACTTCTACCTGACCGGAAGCAAGGCGGGCATCCAACCAGCGCATGGCGTGAAACTGCGCAGGCAGCTTACGCTGCTGAACACGGCAAAAAACGCAAATCGCATGGATGTTCCCGGCTGGGATTTGCACCCGCTCAAGGGGAAGCTGGCAGACCATTGGTCGATCAAGGTGAACGGGAACTGGCGCATGACGTTCAAATTCCAGGACGAGAATGCAATCCTCGTGGATTACCAGGACTATCACTGACCGTTGAGGAGAATCATCATGGCGATGACAATGTATAACCCAGCGCATCCGGGCGAAATTCTCAGGGAGTATCTCGGCGATGTTCAGGTCGGCGTAGCAGCCAAAAAATTGCGCGTCGCGCGATCGACGCTCTCGCGGCTCCTCAACGGTCGAGCCTCGTTTACAGCAGCGATGGCCCTCAGGCTATCCGATGCCTTCGGCACCGAACCAGGCATGTGGCTCGACTTGCAGCAGCAGTTTGACCTGTGGCACGCGGCACAACGCAAACGGCCCAAGGTGGAAAAGTTCTTTAAGGCGGCGTAACCGTCCGATGCCCCAGAGTCATGTCTGAGAGGCCAGCGATTCCGCGTCAGCCTCCAACCACCATCCCCACCGCCTCTTCCGCACACGACGCCACCCGCAGCAGTTCCCGGTTCCTGGACTTCAGAAACCCGGCCTCCACCGCCGTATCCAGAAACGCCAAAAACCCGTCCCAGTACCCGGCCGTATTGACCAGGATGCAGGGCTTCGCGTGCAGGCCCAACTGCGCCCAGGTCACCGCTTCCAGCATCTCCTCCAAAGTTCCGTAGCCGCCCGGCAGCACCAGGAACGCGTCGGCCAGCTCGGCCATCCGCGCCTTGCGCTCGTGCATGGTGGAAACCAGTTCCAGGCGGGTCAGCCCCTCGTGCTGAATCTCGCGGCCGGAGAGCACCGCGGGCAGCACGCCGATCACTTCCGCGCCGCCCTTCAGCACCGCATCGGCCACCG
>Ga0182014_10002952_pt1 | contig 20934 bp, 20 predicted proteins | sample 612S2DmetaG_FD_120489 | JGI IMG/M metagenome (GOLD analysis project Ga0182014, IMG submission 120489) | Permafrost microbial communities from Stordalen Mire, Sweden - 612S2D metaG | ecosystem: Environmental > Terrestrial > Soil > Wetlands > Permafrost | place: Sweden: Stordalen | collected... | reverse complement strand
GTGTGAGCCCCGATGACCGCCGCCTCGCCGCCGTCGCCGACCGTCGCCTCCCGCGCCTCGCGATGGGCCTTCGCCCGCGCGCCGACGATCGTCTTCGCCGCGGCGCTCGTCGTTCTGCCCTTGGTGCTGCCCAACGCCTATTACTTCGACGTCGCGATCCGCATCGCGATCAACGCGACGCTCGTCATCGCGCTCAACTTGTTGATCGGCTACACCGGTCAGATCAGCCTCGGCCACGCCGCGTTCTTCGGCCTGGGCGCCTATGGCTCGGCGATTCTGGTCGGAGAATTCAATTGGCCGCCGGGCGCGGCGCTCGTCGCCAGCGCGACGCTGGTCGGCGCGCTGGCGTTTGTCGTCGGGCGCGCGATTCTGCGCCTCGAGGGGCAGTATCTCGCCATGGCGACGCTCGGACTCGGCGTCATCGCGTCGATCGCGCTGAGCAACGAAGTCGCCCTGACCGGCGGGCCCGACGGCATGTCGGTTCCCGATTTTTCGCTTCTCGGCCTGCGCGTCGTCGGCGAGAAGGCGTGGTACTGGGCGTTCGCGGCGACGCTCGTCGCCGCGATCGTGTTGGCCGGCAATCTCGTCGACAGTCCCGCCGGTCGCGCGCTGCGCGCGCTGCATGGCTCTGAGACCGCCGCGCGGGCCGTCGGCGTCGACGCCAGCGCGTTCAAGATCCGCGTGTTCACGCTCTCGGCGACGGTCGCCGCGGTGATGGGCTCGCTCTATGCCCATTACGAAGGATTCGTCACGCCGGGGCTCGCCGGCTTCTCGAAATCGGTCGAGTTGGTGACCATGGTGGTGGTCGGCGGCATGGCGTCGATCTGGGGCTCCGTCTTGGGCGCGGCGCTGTTCTCGCTGGCGCCGGAGCTGCTCGCGCGCTTTGAAGGCTATGAGACGATCGCGTTCGGCGTCATCCTGGTGGCGACGATGATCTTCCTGCCGCGGGGGATCGCGCCGAGCCTCGCCGCTCGGCTTCGGCGAAAGGACTCTTGACCATGCTGCGGGTCGAGAACCTGACCAAGAGCTTCGGCGGCGTCGCGGCCGTCTCGCAGGTCAGTTTCGATGTCGCGGAAGGCGCGATCCACGCGGTGATCGGCCCCAACGGCGCCGGCAAGACTACGCTGTTCAATCTGATCACCGGCGTCTACGCGCCGGACTGCGGATCCATCCGCCTGCGCGGCGAGGAGGTCGCGGGCCTGGCGCCGGAAAGTCTCGCGCGCCGCGGCGTCTCGCGCACCTTCCAGAACCCTCAGGTGTCGATGAACCTTTCGGCGATCGAGAACGTGACGCTCGGCGCGCATCTGCGCCTCAACTCGAGCCTGCTCGCCGGCATGGCGCGCTGGAGAGGCCTCGCCGCGAGGGATCGCGCGGCGCGTGAGGAGGCGGCCGAGCTGCTCGCCTTCGTCGGCTGCGGCGCCTACGTCGGGGCCGAGGCCCGCGCGATGCCCTACGGCGCGTTGAAGCGGCTCGAGATCGCCAGGGCGCTCGCCGCCGAGCCGAAGCTGCTGTTTCTCGACGAACCGGCCGCCGGCCTCAACCACACCGAGACCGACGAAATCGGCGGCCTGATCGGCGAACTCGGCCGGCGCGGCGTGACCATCGTGCTGGTCGAACACGACATGAAGCTGGTGATGAACGTCTCGGAGCACATCGTCGTGCTCGATTACGGCAAGAAGCTCGCCGAAGGGACGCCCGACGAGGTCCGCCGCAACCCGGAAGTGATCGCCGCCTATCTCGGCGCCGAACATGAGGAGGCGTAACCCTCATGCGCGCGCTGGCCATCATCGAGGCCGAACATGGCAATATGCTGCGCGTGGCGAACGCGCTCGGCGTTCTCGCCGAGAGGCTGTCGGCCGCGCCGACGGCCGAGGACTTGCACACCGTCGCCCTGATCGCCGACTATTTCCATGCGTTCCCCGAGCCCTTCCATCACCCGAAGGAAAGCGAACTGCTGTTCGCGCAAATTCGCCGCCGCTCCCATGAATCGGGAGAAATCCTCGACCGGCTCGATCGCGAGCACCAGGTCGCCCCGACCCAGGTGACGCGCATCCACGACCTCGCCACGACGACGCCGCCGACGGACCGGGCGAGGATCGCGCGTCTGGTCGACGAGATCGCGAGTTTTTGCGCGTTCCTTCCCGAGCACATGCGCGTCGAAGAGGAAGTCGTTTTCCCGCTGGCGCGACGCGCGCTTACGGCTAAGGATTGGGAGAAGGTCGACGCCGCCTTCGCCGCGCACGTCGATCCGCTCGGCGATCCGCGCGCCGAGGGCGACGTCGCGCTGCTGCGCGCGCGCATCACCCAGCTTCTTCCGGCGCCCGAGGGCGTCGGCGGCCGTTCCGAGACGGTGGTGCGGCGCTTGCCGCGACGCGGCCTCGAGGCGGCCGGGACGCTGCTCGAGGTCAGCGGGCTGACGTGCCGCTATGGCCGCATCGAGGCGCTGCGCGGCGTCGACCTGAAGGTCGGGGTCGGCGAGCTGGTCGCGCTGGTGGGCGCCAACGGCGCGGGCAAGACCACGCTGCTGCGTTGCATTTCGGGCGTTCTCGCCGCCGCCGCCGGCGCGATCCGCTTCGCCAGCGAAGACATCACGCGGGCGCGAAGCGACGCGCGCGTGCGCTTGGGGATCGCGCAAGCGCCGGAAGGCCGGCAGGTCTTCGCGCCGATGTCGATCGAGGACAACCTGACGCTCGGCGCCTACACGCGTCCCGCTCGCGAGAGCCGCGAGAGCCTCGCCGAGGTCTACGATCTCTTTCCGATTCTGCGGGAGCGGCGCGGCCGGCCGGCCGGGACGCTCTCCGGCGGCCAGCAGCAGATGCTCGCGCTCGGCCGCGCGTTGATGAGCAAGCCCAAACTGCTGTTGCTCGACGAGCCTTCGATGGGGCTCGCGCCGCTGATCGTCGAGGAAATCTTCCGCATCGTGAAGATGCTCAAGGAAGCCGGCATCACCATTCTGATGGTCGAGCAGAACGCCCGCGCCGCCCTCGCCATCGCCGACCACGCCTATGTCATGGAGACCGGCCGGGCGACGATCGAAGGGCCGGGTGCCGAACTCCTCGCCAACGACGAGGTGCGGCGCGCGTATCTCGGCATGTGAGGGCAGGGTTGAAGGCCTGCGCCGACCTGCGAGGGGCTGCGCCGCGCTACGCGAACGGCGCGCCGAGCCCCGCCATCAAAGCGCGGAAATCGGGAAAGCTGGTGGCGATCGCCGAAGCGTCGTCGACGGCCATCGGCCTCGCCGAGGCCAATCCCATGACCAGGAAGCTCATGGCGATGCGATGGTCGAGATGGGTCGAGACCAGGCCGCCGCCCGGCGGCCGGCCGCCGTGGACGACGAGATCGTCGCCGACGACTTCATGGCCGACGCCCGCCGCCGCTAGGCCGGCGGCGACCGCGGCGAGCCGGTCGCTCTCCTTGACGCGCAGCTCGCGCAATCCGTTCATCCGCGTCGCGCCGCGGGCGAACGCCGCCGCGACGGCGAGGATCGGGTATTCGTCGATCATCGAGGGCGCGCGAGGGGCGGGAACGTCGACGCCCTCGAGATCGCTCGCGCGCACCCGCAGGTCGGCGACTTCCTCGCCGCCTTGCTCGCGCCGGTCGAGAACGTCGATCCGCGCGCCCATTTCGATCAGCGTCGTCATGAGGCCCGCGCGCAGCGGATTCGTCATCACGCCCTCGACAACGACGTCCGAGCCCGGGACGATCAACGCGGCGACGATGGGGAAGGCCGCCGAGGACGGATCGGCCGGCACGACGACCGGGCGGGGCGCGAGCTCCGGGCGGCCGACGAGGGTGACGCGCCGCCCCTCGCCTTCCGCCTCGACGCGGACATCGGCGCCGAAATGCGCCAGCATCTTTTCGGTGTGGTCGCGCGAGGCTTCGGCCTCGACGACGGTCGTCTGGCCGCGCGCGTTGAGGCCGGCCAGCAGGACCGCGGACTTGATCTGGGCCGAAGCGACCGGCGTGCGATAGACGATCGGCGCGGGGTCGCTCGCGCCCCGCAGCGTGATCGGAAATCGGCCGCCCTCGGCCTCGGCGAGCGCCTGCGCGCCCATCAGTCGCAGCGGATCGAGGATGCGGCGCATCGGCCGTTTGCGCAGTGATGCGTCGCCGTCGAAGGTCGCGTCGAGGCCATGGCCGGCCACCACCCCCATCATCAGGCGCGAGCCGGTTCCGGCGTTGCCGAAATCGAGGTCGTGGGTCGGCGCGAGGAGCGAGCCGAGCCCGGCGCCCGCGACCGTCCAACGGCCTTCGCCGCGCCGCTCGACGCGGGCGCCGAGCGCCTTGCAGGCCTCGCCGGTGCGCAGCACGTCGTCGCCTTCCAGCAGCCCCTCGATCGAGGTCACGCCGCAGCAGAGCAGGCCGAAAATAAGGGCGCGATGGGAGATCGACTTGTCGCCGGGGGGGCGCGCGCGCCCCTTGAGCGGGCCGCTTCGCTCGGCGCGCAGCGGCTGCGCGGTTTGCTGGGAGGAAAAAGCCATCGCCGCCCACGGATTTCGCGTCGGCGCGTGCATGGCGCCGCGTCGAGAAACGCGCTCCTAACACCCTCGCCGCGCGGTGTCGACCATGGCCGCTGAATCGCATTGACATGGGCGGCGGCGCCGACTAACCGAGGCCACCAAACGCAGCCCGCCCAACGACCAGGGAAACGTAGCCGTGGCCAAACCAGAGCTCGGAGCGAAGCGCCAATGCCACAGTTGCGGCGCGAAATTCTTCGATCTGAACAAAGACCCCATCATTTGCCCGAAATGCGGGGCGATCTTCCAGGGCGCCACGGCGCGGGTCGAACGCGCGCCGGCCAAAGAGGAAGAGGAAGAAGAGGCGGCCCCGCCGCCGGCGGGCGTTGAACTCGTCTCTCTCGACGAGGTCGAAGCGAGCGAAGAAAAGGCCGCCGAGCCGGTCGTCGCCGAAATCGACGTCGAGGTGGAGGAGACCGCGCCGGGCGACCCGTTCCTCGAACCGGAAGAGGAAGAAGACGACGACGTCGCCAACCTGATCGACGGCGACATCGCGCCGGACGAGGAGCCGTAATCGCGATCATTCGGCGAGCGGCCGCGCTTGTAGGCGCGGCCGTGGGCAGAGGCGGAACGCGGCGCTTGCCGCCGGAGGCTCGTCTCGTGACGAGCATCGTCGCAGCCGAACCGCGTTCCGCGACGCGCCGCTGCGAGAGTGCGACGATCTCGTCGATGTGGTCGAGGCCGGCGAGCAGGTGGAGGGTCCGCCCGCCGGCTCGTGCGAGCAGGTCTTCGAGCCGCCTTCGCTCCGTCTGCGGAGCGAGACCCGCGCTCGCGTCGTTGCGAGTTCGACCGCCCGCCGTTCACCCGATCGCCGCCCACTCAGGCGAGCACGTTCTTGAGCACGATCGTCTTCGTATGGGTGACTTCCTCCAAACTGCACATGATGCCTTCGTTGCCGATGCCGCTCATCTTGTAGCCGCCGAAGGGCATTTCGCAGGATCGGAAGAAGCTGCACCCGTTGATCACCGCCCCTCCGCACTCGAGCGCATTGGCGACCTTCATCGCTTCGTTGATGTTGGCCGAGAACACGCAGCCCGACAGGCCGAAGATCGAGCCGTTGGCGATCCGCACCGCCTCCTCCGTGGTGTCGAAGCCGATGATGGGCACGACCGGACCGAAGATCTCCAAGTCCTTGGCGACGTCGGCATCGGGGCCGACGTCGGAGAGAACCGTCGGCTCGTAGAAGGCGCCGCGGCGCTTGCCGCCGAGCACGATCTTGGCGCCTTGAGCGACGGTGTGATTGACCTGCGCCTCGACCGTGATGGCGGCCTTTTCGCTGATCAGACAGCCGATGGTGGTCGCCTCGTCCTGCGGGTCGCCCTGGACCAGCCGACCGAGGCGCGCCACCAGCTTGGCGGTGAATTCCGCCTTGCGGGCGTTGTGGATGATGAAGCGCTTGGAGGCGCAGCACACTTGTCCCGTGTTGTACATGCGGCCGAACATCGTCTCTTCGACGGCGAGATCGACGTCGCCGTCTTCCAGCACGATGAAGGCGTCATTGCCGCCGAGTTCGAGAGCCGACGGCGTCAGATGCTTCGCCGCCGCGCTCGCCGTGTCGATGCCGACCTCAGTGGAGCCCGTCAGGCTGATGAAGTCGACGCCGGGATGGGCGCAGAGCCAACTGCCGACCGTCGCGCCGCGCCCGGTGACGATCGAGATGGCGCCGTCGGGAACGCCGGCTTCGATCAACAGTTCGCACAGCCGGATCAGGGTGAGCGGATTGTCGGTCGACGGCTTGACGATCGCCGCGTTGCCCATGATCAGCGCCGGGGCGACCTTCTGGTCGAACAGGTCGCAGGGAAAGTTGAAGGGAATGACGCAGGCCGCCACGCCGACCGGCTCGTTGACGGTGAACTGAATGGTCTTTTCCATGCCGGGTTCGGTCCCGTTCGGGATCACCGAGCCATAGAAGTGCTTGGCCTTTTCGACGAAGCCGCGGAACAGCGTCGGGATGTTGTCGATCTCGTTGCGCGCCTCGACGATCGGCTTGCCGGTCTCCTCGGAAAGGAGCCGGGCCAGTTCCTCCTTGTGCGCCAAGGCGAGATCGACAAAGCGGTTGAGGACGACGCCGCGCTGGTGGATCGGCGTCCGGGCCCAGACCTTCTGTCCGGCGGCGGCGCCGGCGACCGCGGCGTCGACGTCAGCCTTGGTCGCGGCCGGAATGGTGTCCACCAGCGCGCTGTTGGCGGGATTTGTGACCGCAATGGTGGCGCCATCGCTGGCGTCGACCTTGCGGCCGCCGATGATCATTTTAGCCATGATGAAAGTCTCCGATGGCGATTGTCAGCGCGCGAAGCCGGCGAAGGAGAGCATCAAGCCGCCGCAGGTGTTGGCGCTCCAGTCCTCGAAGCCGTACTCGCCGAAGGTGCAGACGCCGATGAAGGGCGCGCCGCCGGCGGCGGTCTTGATCTCCCGCCATGCTTCGCCGATGCGATCGCCGATGCCGCCGCGGCGGCCGCCGCAGTGGACGAGAAGATAGGCGCCGGGCTTCGACCCGAGGCGCTCGTCGACCTTGGCGATCGCCATGCGGGTCGAGGCGATGAGGGCGTCAGGGCTGGTGTCCATCAGCACCACGGCGGTCCCCACCGCCAGATCGCTGCCGATGTTCATCGAGTGATCGGGATTGCCGACCATCGGATGACGGATGGCGATGAGATCGCCGAGCGGGTCCTTGACCCCGAGCGGGTGGCAGATCGTAGCGCCGAGCAGGGCGAGCCCTTGGAGCCCGTCGGGATCGAGCCCGCGCCAGGCGGCGTATTTCTCCAGCGCCGGCTTGCCGTCGATCTCGACCAACCGCCGCTTGCCATCGACCTTGGTCACGACGCCGACGGCGTCGGTGGGCGCGAACGCGCCGCCGTACCAGGCGCCGAGCTTCTTCTTGGTGTAGAAGAAGATCAGGCCGAGGCCGTCGCCGTAGGAATTGCGGCCGAACAGCACCTTCCACTTGCCCTCGACGCTGTTGTCGGCGGCGCTGCCGCCGAACATCGGAACGCGGCCGATCACGTCCTCGACGCCCTTCAGATAACTCTCCTCCTCGCCGGGAACGGCGACCATATAGAAGTAGGCCGGCGGCTCGCTCCGCCCGGCGGCGCTCATGGCGGCGCGCGCTGTGGCGCGTCCGGTTTCGCGCGCATTGCCGCGCTTGGGGCCGCCGGCCGCGCCGATGGTCATCTCGTCGTCGGCCAGCGCCATGACGCCGGCGTAGCCGTTCGGTCCGGCGATGAATCCCTCCGGGGTGAAGACGCCGGTGAACGAGGTGCAGCCGACGACCGCCGCTCCCGGCAGGACTTCGCCTACGCCTGCGAGGAGCGCCTCCTGATCGTAGTCGCAACTCGAATAGACGAAGGCGACCTGAGCGCCCTTGACCGCCGCACGCGTCGCCGCCTCCTTGCCAGCCGCTCGGGCGTTGGCCGCGATGCTGGATCCGACTTGAGCATTCAACATGATGTAACCTCCCGTGTTGGTTTTCTCACGCCGAGAAGGAATAAGCGTCTAAACTTGGAGAAGTAAATAACGCACAATTTTGTTAGGTCTCGCCAAGATCCTTTCGCTGACGGCGACTGAAGCTCGGCGGCGACAGACGGCGCTGCGGCGAATACGCCGCAATCCCGTTCTCTTGATTGCCGAATTCGTTATCCGGAGGCAGGATGCCCGCCAATCTTTCGCCGCTCGACGTTGGCGCGTTTGCCGGGCCTGCGCGCCAAAATGACGCGGGCTAACCTGTCGCCGCTGCGGCATGATAGGCGCGGCTCATGCTTCCCGGTGTCGCGACGCGCCGCCGCGTGTCGGGCCGCGACGCAGCATTGGGATCGCATCCGAAGCCGCCTGACCGTTTGGCTCGGGCGTTCGAATTCGGAAAGCGTCGAACCGATGCGCCCAAGCGACGTTCGACGCTGTCCGCCATTCAGGGAGAAGCGAGATGGCCTTCACGCTGCGCGACGGCCTCGGGGCGAAAATATCGGCGGGGGAGCTCCATTGCGAAAAGGAGCTCACGATGTCGATCATCAGTGGAAAGTACAAGGTCGTTGTTATATGGCATCTCGGTCACGAGGGGCCGCTGCGGTATGCCGAGTTGCGCCGTTTGTTCAAAGAGATTAGTGATAGAATTTTGACCAAGCAATTGCGCGAACTGGAGCAAGACTGCGTCGTCGCCCGTACTGTCTATGCCAGTTCGCGTCCCAAGGTCGAATACCGTCTCACCGAACTGGGCATGTCCCTGGTTTCGATCGTCGACGCGATCTACGCATGGGGCTGTCAGCACCTCGACTTCTACCTGGAAAAGGAGAAGGCCGAGGCCGCCTCAGCCCTTCGGGGCGCCGCTCGCCGGCGGCGATCGTCGCGGGTCCTACCGCGATGGCGACTTTGTCCAATGCTGAATGGCGATCGGTCCTAGCGCCCTTCGCCCTCGCGCGTGAGCGCGGCGAGGCCCTCTTCCTCCTCCGCGCTCAGCGCCGGGGTCGGCTCGCGCGGGCGGCGCATCGCGGCCCAAATCCCCAACGCGCCGAGCGCCAGCGTCAGCGGCGCGCTCAGCCATAGCAGCAGCGTCTCCGGCTTGAACGGCGGTTTCAAGAGGATGAAGTCGCCGTAACGCGAGACCAGAAACGCGCGCACCGCGTCGTTGCTTTGGCCCTCGGCGATGCGGTCGCGGATCAGCATCCGGATGTCGTGCGCCAGCGGCGCGTCGGAGTCGTCGATCGACTCGTTCTGGCACACCATGCAGCGCAGCTCGGCCGACAGCGTCCGGGCGCGCGCCTCGAGGGTCGGGTCGGTCATCACTTCGTCGGGCCTGATCGCGTGGGCGGCGCTCGCCGCGAGGGCGAGCGCAAGAAAGAGGGCGGCGCGCAGGGCCTTCATCGTCAGCGCGCCGCTGCGGCCGCCGCGGCGGCGTTGGACTTGGCCCGCGCCGGCGCGCCGAAGCGCAGGCGCCGGTCGGCGAGCGACATCCCGGCGCCGAGCGCCATCACGCAGGCGCCGAGCCAGATCAGCGTCACCAGCGGCTTCCAATAGAGGCGCGCCGGCACGGCGCCGTCGGCGTCGGGATCGCCGATCGACACGTAGACCTGGCCGAAAGCGATCGTGGCGATGCCTGCCTGCGTCGTCGCCATTTGGCGCGTCGCGAATTGGCGGCGCGCGGGCTCGATCGCGGCGACGAAGGCGCCGCCCGAGCGGATCGTCATCGCCGCGACGATTTCGCGGTAATTGGGGCCCGCGCGCTCGCCGACCGTATTGACGACGACCTGATAGGGGCCGACCGTCTGAGGAACGCCGACGCGCATCGCCGCGATCGTCTCGGCGCCCAAGCCCGTCGCCGCGACGCCGAGCAAGACGATTCCGGCGCCCGCGTGCGCGAACGCGCCGCCCCAGAACGACAGCGGCAGCCCGCGCGCGCGAGACAAGGCGACGGAGAGCGACGCGCCGCCGCGCCAGACGCGCGCCGCGACTTCGCTGAGCGAGCCGAGGATGACGAAGATCGCCAGCCCGGCCGCGACCGGCGCCAGCCCGCCGCGCCGAAAAGCGATCAGCGCGATGAAAACGATCAAGCCGGCGGCCATCGCGACGGCGAGGCGCTCAGCAACGCCGAGCAGGTCGCCGCGCTTCCAGGCGAGCGAGAAGCCGAACGGCATGACGAAGCACGCCGCCAGCAGCAGCACGCCGGCGGTCAGGTTGAAGAACGGCGCGCCGACGGTGATCTTGTCGCCGGCGATCTGTTCCAGCGCCAAGGGATAGAGGGTGCCGAAGACGACGGTCGCGCAGGCGGCGGTCAGCAGCAGGTTGTTGAGCGCCAGCGCGCCCTCGCGCGAAATCGGCGCGAACAGGCCGCCCTGCTTGAGCTGCGGCGCCCGCCAGGCGAACAGGCTCAGCGATCCCGCGATGAAGAACGCGAGAATGGCGAGGATGAACACGCCGCGCCGAGGATCGTTGGCGAACGCGTGCACCGAGGTCAGCACGCCCGAGCGGACCAGGAACGTGCCGAGCAGCGAAAACGAAAACGCCAGAATGGCGAGAAAGATCGTCCACACCTTCAGCGCGTCGCGCTTCTCCATCACCGCCGCCGAATGGACGAACGCAGTTCCCGCGAGCCAAGGCATCAACGAAGCGTTCTCGACCGGGTCCCAGAACCAGAAGCCGCCCCAGCCGAGGGTGTAATAGGCCCAGTACGATCCCATCGCGACGCCGAGCGTCAGGAAGGCCCAGGCGATAAGGGCGAAGGGGCGCACGAAACGCGCCCAGGCGGCGTCGATGCGCCCCTCGATCAGCGCCGCGGCGGCGAAGGAAAAGACGATCGAGAAGCCGACGTAGCCGAGATAGAGCAGCGGCGGATGGATGGCGAGGCCCGGGTCCTGCAGGATCGGGTTGAGATCGCGCCCCTCGAACGGCGCCGGCCACAGCCGCTCGAACGGATTGGAGGTCATGAGAATGAAGGCGAGAAAAGCGGCGCCGATCAGGCCCTGGACGGCGAGCGCATTGGCGCGCAGCCTCGCCGGCAGCGCGCCGCCGAACGCCGCGACCAGCGCGCCGAACGCCGCCAGGATCAACACCCACAGCAGCATCGAGCCTTCGTGGTTCCCCCAGACGCCGGAGAATTTGTAGATCGCCGGCACGGCGCTGTGCGAATTCTCGGCGACGTTGAGCGCCGAGAAGTCGGAGGCCAGATGCGCCCACGCCAGCGCGGCGAAGGAGACGAGGATCAGCGCGAACTGCGCCAGCGCCGCGCTCGCGGCGACGCCCATCAGCGCGCGATCGGCGCGCCAGGCGCCGACCAGCGGCGCGCTCGCCTGGACTAGCGCCAGGGCGAGCGCGAGGATCAGCGCGAAATGGCCGATTTCGACGATCACGGCTTGGCGCTCCCCTCTTGCCAGCGGCCCTGCTTCTTCAGCGCGTCGACGACTTCGCGAGGCATGTAGCGCTCGTCGTGCTTGGCGAGGATCGTTTCGGCGCGCAACTGGCCGGGCGCCTCCAGCACCCCCTCGGCGACGACGCCCTGTCCCTCGCGAAACAGGTCGGGCGGCAGTCCTTCATAGGAGACTTTGATCTGGCGGGCGCCGTCGGTGATGGAAAAATCCAGCTTGTCGTCGGCCGTCTTGGTGACCGAGCCGGGCTCGACGAGGCCGCCGACCCTCAGCCGCGCGCCGGCCTGAAGGTTCTTCTGCAGCACTTCGCTGGGGCTGTAGAAGAAGACGATGCTGTCGTCCAGCGCGTAGAGCGCCAAGCCGACGGCGGCGGCGACGACGCCGAGCGCGACGGCGATGAGCGCGAGTCGGCGACCTTTGCGCGTCACCGATCAGCCTCCCAGTCCCAATTCCTGCGCCAGCGCGTCGAGATCGCGCCCCGCCTGCGCGTCGGTGGCGAGCGCCTTGCGCGCCACGGCGAGCGCGTCCCTCGCCTTTTCCGGTTCGTGCAGCACGGAATAGGCGCGAATAAGGCGCCCCCACTCGCCGGCGTCGCCGCCGTTTTGCGCCAGCCGCGTCGCCAGTCTCTCGACCATGGCGCGGATCGTCGCCGCCTGCCCGTCGTCCGACGGGGCGCTCGCGGGCGGGGACGCGACGGCGGCGCCCTCGAGCGCCGCCAGCCGCGCCGCGAGCGCGCGCGTCCAGGGCGCGTCGGCGGGCGCCTCGCCGAGCAACGCCCGGTAGATCGCGATCGCCTTCGCCTTGTCGCCGTCCTGCTCGGCGGCGAGGCCGAGATAGAAGCGCGCCGCGGGCAGGCCCGGCTCGGCGGCGAGCGCCTTGTCGAAGGCGGCGCGCGCGTCGGCGGTGACGACGCCGCCCGCCGCGCCGACCAGCGCCTCGCCATAATCGGCGCGCCGCGCCGCGCTTTCGCCGTTGAGCCGTAGCGACTCGCCGAAGGCGTTGACCGCGTCGTCGAAGCGGCCGAGCCGCATGTAGACCGGCGCGATCGCCGCCCAGGCCCTGCCGTCGTCGGGCGAGGCGGCCAGGCGCGCCTCGATGCGCGCGATCGCCGCCTCGAGGGCTCGGGCGCTCCGGACGTCCGCGGCGCGGCCGGCGAGCGGCGCGTCGGGCAAGTCCGGCCGGCCAAGGTCGGCGTAGAGGGCGAACGCGACCAAGGGAATGACGATCACAATGAGCGCGGCGGCGATTCGCCGCGGCGCCGGGGCTTCGCCGGCGGCGCTTTCGACCGGCGCCGCCGCGCTCGCCGCGATCAGGTGCCGCGCGGCCTCGGCGCGCGCGCCGGCGGCTTCCTCGGCCGGCAATTGCCCGCGCTCGACGTCGCGCTCGATTTCGCCGAGCTGGGCCTTGTAGAAGGCGACTTCGCTCGCCGCGTCGTCGCCGCCCCGGCGACGAAACGTCAACGGCCACAGTGCGGCCAAGACCGCGAGGCCCGTCATGCCGGCAAGGACGAACCACAGCATCGAGACGGCCTCATAAAGCGACGCGGCGCAGCAAGGAAAACGACGCGCGCGGCGGTTCTTAATGCATGTCTTCGATTTCAGGAAATACGCGTTTTCTCCGTCAAGCTCCGCCCGCCGCGGCGCGGCCGGCGCCCTTGGTCAAAGGCTGGGCAGCCTGAGGCTCGCCCGCAGGCCGCCGAGCGGGCTCTCTTCGAGGCGCAGCCCGCCGCCGTAGGCCGAGGCGAGGTCGACGACGATGGAGAGCCCGAGGCCGGAGCCGGGCCGCGATTCGTCGAGCTTTTGCCCGCGCACCAGCGCCGCGGCGCGCGCCTGCGGATCGAGCCCGGGGCCGTCGTCGTCGATCGCGACGATGAAGAAGCGGCGGCCGACGGCGTCCAGGTCCGGATCGCGCTCGACGCGGACGACGATGCGCTGGCGCGCCCACTTGCCGGCGTTGTCGAGCAGATTGCCGATCATGTCGGTCAGATCCTGCGATTCGCCGCGAAAGCGCAGGCGGTCCGGCGCATCGATGGAGAAGGCGAGCGCACGGTCGCGGTAGACCTTTTCGAAGGTGCGCACGAGCCCTTCGATCACCGGCGGAACTTCGGTCGCCGCGCCGGCGGCGCGGGCGCGCGCCGCCGCCCGCGCGCGATCGAGATAGAAGCTCACCTGTCGCCGCATCACGCCGGCCTGCTCGCGCACCTTATCGGCGAGCTTGGGGCTGTTGGAATCGGCCTCGTTGACGATGACGCTCAAGGGGGTCTTCAACGCGTGCGCGAGATTGCCGACTTGGGTGCGCGCGCGCTCCACCACGCCGCGATTGGCGTCGAGCAGAAGATTGATCTCGGCGGCGAGCGGCGCGACGTCCTGGGGGAATTCGCCGCTGATCCGCTCCGCCTCGCCGCGCCGGATCGTCGCGAGCCCCTCCCGTAGCACCCTGAGCGGGCGCAAGCCGAAGCGCACCGCCAGCGCCGTCGAGCCGAGCAGCGCGATCGCCAACACCAGAAACGTCGCCGCCAGTGCGTATTCGAAATCCTCGATCTCGCTCTGAATCACGTCGGCGTTGGCGGCGACCTGAATGAGGTAGCGGCCCTCCTCGCCGGCGTCGATCTCGCGCTCGATCATGCGCAGCGGGCGATCGCCCGGGCCGACGACGTAGCCGCTGCGCGCCGCGCCGCGCTCTTGCCCGGCGTCGGGCCCGCCCAAGCCAGGCAACTGGGTCGCGAACAGCGAGCGCGAGGTGCGAATTTCCGGGCGATCCGCGTCGAGGCGGGTGATCTGCCAGTACCACCCGGAAAAGGCCAGCTCGAACTGGGGATCGATCGCCGGAGAAGCGGCGGCGCGCGTCTCCTCCCCGACCACGGCGACATTGGCCACCAGCGCCTTGAGATAGACCCCGAGCTGCTCGTCGAAATTCGCTTCGCTCGAGCGCGCGTTGAGCGCGGAAAGGCCGAGCCCGGCGAGGATCAGAATCGTCGAGCTCCAGAAGGCGGCCGAAACGAAGAGACGCGAGGCGATCGAGCGCGGGTTCGGCGCTTTGAACATGGTTGCGATCCGGATCGGCGGGGCCACGCGGAGGCGGCGATCAGCGGGCGCTCCTGCGCTTGGGCGCGGCGGCGCCCGATTCGGCGTCGCCCTCGACGATGTACCCCAGACCTCGCGCGGTCTGGATGACGTCGACGCCGAGTTTCTTGCGCAGGCGGCCGACGAAAACCTCGATCGTGTTCGAATCGCGATCGAAATCTTGATCGTAGAGATGTTCGACGATCTCGCTGCGCGAAACGACGCGCCCGGCATGGTGCATGAGATAGGACAACAGCCGATACTCGTGGCTGGTCAGCTTGACGGCGGCGCCGTTGACGCTGACGCGGCCGGCGCGCGCGTCGAGGCGCACCGGCCCCGCGACGAGCTCGCTCGAGGCATGGCCCGCGGCGCGGCGCAGCAGCGCGCGCAACCGCGCCAGCACTTCCTCCATGTGAAACGGTTTGCCGACGTAATCGTCGGCGCCGGCGTCGAAGCCCTGCACTTTGTCGCTCCAGCGATCGCGCGCCGTCAAAATGAGCACCGGCATGGCGCGGCCGTCCTTGCGCCACGCCTCGAGAACGGAAACGCCGTCGCGTTTGGGCAGGCCGATGTCGAGCACGACTGCGTCGTAGGGCTCGGTGTCGCCGAGAAACCATCCTTCCTCGCCATCGAAAGCGCAGTCGACCGCGTAGCCCGCCGCCTCCAACGCCGTCACGATCTGCCCATTGAGATCGCGATCGTCCTCGACAACGAGCAGGCGCATGATGGGTTACGCTTCCTTTCGCGAGATCAAGTCTTCGGCGTCGGCTCGCGCGCGTTGCGGGCGCCGATGAGCTTGCCGGTGGCCGCGTTCATCACCGCGTGGACGAGCCGCCCGTCGCGGCGCAACAGCGCAATTTCATAGACGAATTCGTCGCCGAGACGGCAGAGCTTGGCCGAAAGCGCCTCCGCCTTGAATTGCGCCGCGGCGGACCTGAGGACGGCGAAGGGCTCGAGAAAATGGCGCGCCTTGATTTCCTCGCGGGCCTCGCTCGGCGGCAGGCACGCCGGCCTCAGCGCGCCGTGCGCCTCGGCTTCGGCCGCCCACGAGGCGCACGGCGCGCAAAGGCCGGCGGCGCAAAAGGTCAGAGCGAGGGAAATCGACGACTTACGCGCCATGCCGCAGTCTCTCCGCGCTCGCCTGAATGGGAAATGAATATAACGGACCCGCTCCGCCAACGCCATCCCGCGCGCGAGGGACTTGCCCGGGCGGGGCGGAAAGGGTTAGCCGAGAGTATGAACACGAAAAGACGACGCGCATTCTCGGCCGCCGCCGCGCTGGCGGCGGCGAGCCTCGGCTGGATCGCCCCCGCGGCGGCCGTGGTCGGCGCGACCGATGAAGACGCCCGCTTCGCCGATCGCGTCGTCATGGTGTTGACGCGCGGCGCCGACAAGGCGGCCTTCTGCTCCGGCGTGGTTCTCGGGCCGCGCGTCGTCTTGACCGCCGCGCATTGTCTGCGCCCCGTCGCCGACATGGCGGTGCATTATCGCGACGAAGAGGGAAAGCCCGTGGTCGTCCCGGTCGAGGCCGCCGCCGCCCATCCGCTTTATCGCACCGACGCGATCGCCGCGCGGGTCGTCTCGATCGATCTCGCGCTGGTGGAGACCCGAACGCCGCTCGCCTCGCGCTTCGCTGCGTCCAGGCTCGCCTCGGGAGCGGGACCCGCGATCGGGGAAACGACGATCCTCGCCGGCTACGGGATCGCCCGCGAGGGCGAGCCGCTGACCGGCGGCGCGTTGCGCAGCGTGAGGCTCACGGTCAGCGCGCCGCTGTCCAAGATCCTGCTTTGGGCCGAGGACGGGGCTCGCGCCGGCGCGGGCGCCTGCGGCGGCGATTCCGGCGCGCCGCTCTTTTCCGACGACGGCGAGACGGTCCTGGCGATCGTCGCATGGTCGTCCGGCCCTCGCGGCCGCCATTGCGGCGAGCTGACGCAGGGGCCGCTCGTCGCTCCGCAACGCGCCTGGATCGACGCCACGCTGGCGCGCTGGGGGCGTTAAGACGAAAAGCGGGCGCCCGCGCGCCCGAAGCCCTCTATTTCTTCGCCCGCCGCGGCGGCCGGTTGGGCCAGCGCACGATATGCTCGGGCCAGAGCTCGATCGGCAGATCCAGTTCACTCGCCGCCACCCGTCCGCGCACCGAAACGCCCGCTTCGTGCACCGTCTCCGGCGAGCCGGAAACCAGCGGATGCCACCAGGCGAGGTCGCCCCCTTCGGCCAGAACCCGGTAGGCGCAGGTCGCGGGCAGCCAGCTCAGCGCGCGCACGGCCGCGGGCGTCAGCCTGACGCAATCGGGGACGCGCCGCTGCCGGCGGCGGTAGTCGAGGCAGCGGCAGGTCTTGCCGTCGAGCAATTTGCAGCCGAGGTCGGTGAAGTGAATTTCGCCGCTGTCCTCGTCTTCGAGCTTGACCAGGCAGCAGCGCGCGCAGCCGTCGCAGAGGCTCTCCCACTCTCCCGGCGTCATCGCGTCGAGCGACTTGACGCGCCAGAACGGCGCCTCGAGCGCATGGGCGGGCGTCGGGGTCGAGGCGGCGGGGCCGGCTCCGCCGACCGCCGCCGCAACGGCGCCCGCGTCGCCAACTCGAGGTCGTTCGGGCATCGGGGTCTTCCGTCCTTCGATTTCGGGGCGGCGCTCGCCCCTTGGCCATGACCCGGACCGGGGCGCGCGTCAAGCGGTTCACAACGCGTCGGATCGTGCTAAGGATCGCTCGCGGACGGCGCGAGATTTTGCACACGGGGCGCCTTTGTCGATCGCAGAAGCACGGTCCTGGTTCCGCAAAGCCGTCGCGCGAGCGCTTGCGCGCGCGGCGGCTTTGTCGAGCGAAGAAGCGAGGTCCCGGTATCGGAAAGTCGCCGCGCGAGCGCTGCTCGCGTTCGACGCCTGGGTGGATTCGACGCTCTACGACGCTCAGCGCCGATCGATCCGCGCGTTGCAGGCGGCGGTGGCCATTTCCGATCGCCTGCATCTTTCCGGGGTGCGCAAGTTCGTCGTCGACGGGCTGTGCGAAGGCCTGAACCTCGGCTTGGCGGGATTGATCGTCGTCCTGGCCTTGGCGCTGCCGGCGTTTCGCGAGACCGGCGACGAGGATTGGCTGAAGCGCGAGGATCTCGCGGTCACCTTTCTCGACCGCTACGGCGTGGAGGTCGGCCGGCGCGGCATCAAGCACGACGACGCGATCCCCTTCGACGAACTGCCCGATCATTTCATCAAGGCGGTGCTGGCCACCGAGGATCGCCGCTTCTTCGACCATTTCGGCATCGACGTGGTCGGCACGCTGCGCGCCTTGACCGTCAACGCCCACGCCGGCGGCGTCGTGCAGGGCGGCTCCTCGATCACCCAGCAGCTCGCCAAGAACCTGTTTCTGACCAACGAGCGCTCGATTTCGCGCAAGATCAAGGAAGCCTATCTGGCGCTGTGGCTCGAGCACCATCTGACCAAGAAGGAAATCCTGGGTCTCTATCTCGATCGCGCCTACATGGGCGGCGGCGCGTTCGGCGCGCAGGCGGCGGCCCAATATTATTTCGGCAAGTCGGCGCGCGACATCAATCTCGCCGAGGCCGCCATGCTCGCCGGCCTGTTCAAGGCGCCGACCAAGTATTCCCCGAACGTCAATCTGCCCGCCGCGCGCGCGCGCGCCAACGACGTCCTGAGCAATCTCGTCGACGCCGGCCTCATGACCGAGGGGCAGGTCTATGCAGCGCGGCGCAATCCGGCGACCCCCGTCGCTCAGGCCGACCGTTCCAGCCCCGACTGGTACATGGACTTCGCCTACGAGGAAGTGAAAGGGCTCGCCGACGCAGGAAAATTGGGCGCCGACCGGGTTCTCACCGTGCGCACCGGGCTCGACGGCCCCTTGCAGGCGAAGGCCGAAAGCGTCATCGAGGACATGCTGCGCGTCAACGCCCCCGCCTACCGCGCGCATCAGGCGGCGGCGGTGGTGGCCGACACCGACGGCCTGGTGCGGGCGATGGTGGGCGGGCGCGATTACGGGGCGAGCCAGTTCAACCGCGCCACCGACGCGGCGCGCCAGCCCGGCTCGTCGTTCAAGATTTTCGACTATATGACCGCGCTGCTGACCGGCAAGTACCACAAGGACACGACGGTGCAAGCAGGAGGCATCTGCATCGGCGACTACTGCGTGCATAATTTCGGCGGCGAGAGCGGCGGCGCAATGCCGCTCTATCAGGCGCTCGCGCAGTCGTACAACACCGCCGCGATCTGGATCTCGGTGAAGATCGGCGAGGCCTACTGGCCGGCCGGCAAGCCCTATCACCAAGCCAAGATCGCCGAGCTCGGGCGCTCCAAGATCATCGAGACGGCGCGAAAAATGGGGCTGACGACGCCGCTTGTCGACACCGTTTCGCTGCCCGTCGGCGCCGACGAAGTGAAGATGATCGACATGGTCGCCGCCAACGCCATGCTCGCCAACGGCGGCAAGCGCGCGACGCCCTATGCGGCGATCGAAATCCGCAATTCGGCCGGCGAGGTGATCTACACCCACGCCGCCAACGGGACGTCGCCCGTCCAGGTGCTGCCGCCCGACAAGGTCGCCGAGATGAACAACATCATGACCCACGTGCTCACCGAGGGCACCGGGCGCGGGGCGCAGATCCCGGGCCTCGTCATCTCCGGCAAGACCGGCACGACAAATGGGCCGACCAACGCTTGGTTCAACGCCTTCACCGGCAATCTGGTCGGCAGCGTCTGGTTCGGCAACGACGACAACTCGTCGATGACCGGCAGTATGCAAGGTGGCGCGCTGCCGGCGCAGACCTGGCGCGCGATCATGGCCTACGCCCATCAGGGCTTGGAGCCGAAGCCGCCCTACGGCGTCCCGGCGCCGGCGGGCGCGGGGGCGTTCGCCGTCGCGCCGACGGAGAGGGCGGGCGCCGCCGACGCGCCGCGGCAAATCGGCCTGTCGGCGCGCTCGACTCGAATCATCCAGGAAATCGAAGAGACCGCGCGCTCGGCGCGACAGGGCGGAGCGGCGTTCGAATCGCCGGCCGAATACGCGGCTCGGTCGGACGCTGCGGCGACGGTCGTTCGCGGCGGCGTCCTGGCGCCGTGACCCGGACCGCGGCGCGCTTGACTTCGCTAGGCCGTCTGGCGATTCATCGATCTCGGCTGGTCGTCGATCGGGGTCTGGCCGGCTCGGGATTTCCCGCGTGACGATGATCGTGAAAGCAAGCATGGCCGGCGCGGTCGGCGTCGCGCTCGGGCTCTGGGCGAGCGAGGCGATTCTGGCCAACGGCAGCCCGTTCGGCGTCGTCGCCATCGGCCCGTGGCGGGTCGCAGCGAAAGCCGGATCGCTCGAAGCCGACCCCTATACGCGCGCCGTCCTGGAGCGCAGCGGCGAGATTCCGCTGGCGCTCGGCGAAGGGCTGCAACTCGTCGCGCGCGTCGACGACGCGCGCCGGCCGCTCGACGCGCGCTGCTCCTACCGCGTGGGATCGCGCACCCCGGCGGCGCGCTACTGGACTTTGAGCGTGGTCGATCGCGAAGGCTTTCCCGTCGGCAACGCGGCGGGGCGATACGGCTTCCGTTCGAGCGAGATCTTGCGCGACGCCGACGGGGGGTTTTCGATCTTCGTCTCGGCGACCGCTCACGCCGGCAACTGGCTGCCGATCGGCGCGCCGGACCCGTTCGTGCTGGTGTTGCGGCTCTACGATTCGCCGCTCAGCGCCACCGCGGGCGGCATCGAAAAGCGCGCCGCGCCTTCCATCGTCAGGGAAGCTTGCGCATGACCGTTCGCGAAGGCCTAGGCGCAGCGGCGACGTTTCTGGCGGCCGTCGCGATCGTCGGCGCCCTGGTGCATTTCATCGTGATCCTCGTCATTCCCATCGTCGCCACGCGCGACGCCTACGCGCGCCTCGCAGACCTCGGTCCCGTCGGTGCCACGATCGCGCTGGCGCGGCCGAGCCCGACCGAACGTCGCTTCCCCTACGCCGATCCGGCTCTCGCCAGCGCGTTCTGCCGCTTCGACCTTTCCGCCGGGCCGGTGCGCGTCAAAGCGCCGGTCGGACGCGCCGGCTTCGCGTCGCTGTCGTTTCACACCCGGCGGGGCGCCGTGTTCTACGCCCTGACCGACAAGGCCGCGACGCACGGGCTGATGGAGGCGATCGTCGTCACGCCGAGCCAATTGCGCGCGCTCATCGCCCACGACGACGAAGACAACCCTTCGCAAGATCTTCGCATCGTCTCCGCGACCAACGAAGGTTTCGTCTTGATGCGCGCGTTCAGCGAATTGCCGAGCCTCTATGCGGCGGCGGAGGCTCAAGTCGAATCGCTGAGCTGCGCCAGCGAGCCGGCGCCGAAATAGGCGCCGGCGTTGCGGCGCTCGGCCGGAGTGGACATCGGCCGGCATTCCGGCGATGTTCGGGAGAGGCGGACGGAAGAGTCTCTTGTCGGGGGATCGCTCGAGGTGACGACGCTGCTGGTGACTCATGCGGCCTGCGCCGCCCATGACATGGGCGAGGGGCACCCGGAAAGGCCGCAGCGGCTGCGCG
>Ga0182014_10002951_pt1 | contig 20934 bp, 19 predicted proteins | sample 612S2DmetaG_FD_120489 | JGI IMG/M metagenome (GOLD analysis project Ga0182014, IMG submission 120489) | Permafrost microbial communities from Stordalen Mire, Sweden - 612S2D metaG | ecosystem: Environmental > Terrestrial > Soil > Wetlands > Permafrost | place: Sweden: Stordalen | collected... | reverse complement strand
CCGATGATCACCGCCTGGTACTCCGGTCCCAGCTTCTTCAGTTCCGGATTCAGGTCGGCCAGCCACTGGCCGCCGCTGTCGCCCATCACCACAATCGCTTCGGCGCCCGTAGAGCAGGTCTTCTCGCCGTCGTGGAGCTGCTTGGCGCAGGCCAGAAGATCGGCGCTCATCTGCGAGTTCGAGTCCTGGCGGTGAAGGGTCAGGTTCACGCCATATTTCTCCGCGAGGGAGCCCTTGGTGGTATCCGGGCCGCCGTTGGCGTAGATCAGCGAGAACATGGCGTTCCACTCCCAGACGTCGAACTGGAAGTGGGTCGCCTGCACGCTGGCCGGGGCGGTCGACGGATAGGCCAGCGCCTGCACGTTGGCCACCTGCGCCTCCTGTTGGGGCGGAAGCTCCACCCGGGAAGCGACGATCGATTTCATGATGCCTGGGGTTGGAATCAAGCCATGCTGCATGGCGGCGCGCAGCCCGAAGAACAACACGACAACCACGATCAGAATCAGGACAAACTTCGCTTGTGGCTTCAAACGCGGCATTTCATTCTTCCCTTCAAGGAGTTCCCGGAATGTTGCTTACTTGAACATGTTGTCGTAATCGCTGGCGCTCTTCGCACTGGAGGCGGCTACGCTGGCAAGAGTCGTGGGCATCTTCACCGGCTCCGGCGCTTCCATCCCCGGAATGTGAATCATGTCCGCGCCGGTGGACTGGTTGCCGGATGTGAGCAGTTTCTGATTGAACTCGGCAAACTTCGAGGCGGCTTCGTCCGCGGCCGCGCCCGATTCGATCTGGTCGTCGGTCAGCAGCTTGTCGGTATAGCGGGAGAACTCGCGAATCTCGCCCAGTGTGCGCGAGGTGTCGTCTTCGAGATACTCCAGCGCCATATCGACCATCTTCAACTGCTCCGGATTGCCGCGCAGCAACTGCTGGCCCATGCCCAGGGTAGCTTTGGCGTCCAGAATCATCTTGCGCTGCTCGGCCAGGAAGTTGACCTTGTTCTCCGTCCGCTGAATCTTGCTGTCGGAGATCTGCGACCAGTGTTGGAAGGTCTTGAGCATCTTTGCGGTCTGATCTTCAAGCGCCTGAAGCTGCTTGACGCCCTGCATCAGCATTCCAGCCTGCTCCAGGAAGGTCTGGCGCTCAAGCTGGAGCCGCTCCTTCTCCATCGGGTCGGCGGCCGCATTCGCCATCTGCTCGGCTTTCTGGGCCTTGTGCCCCAGTCCGTTGATCTCGTCGGTCTTGGCGGCGATGCTGCGCTGGAGTCTTTCGTCGCTTCCGGCAAAGCGCTGCAGCGTCTGGTCCAGGTTATATTTGGCCTTCTTCATGTCGTCCAGGTTGTTGCGGAGAATCCCGATCGGATCGGTCTCCACCACCCATGAGGCGAAGAACCGCACAGTGTTCTGAAATAGATTCGAGACCGCCGCGCGGAAGGTCGGATTGAAGACCAGCCACAGGATTGCGAAAAGCACCGCGGCCAGAGCGGCCATATGAAGCGTGTCCGTCAAGAGGCTGATCAGAAACGGCAGGATGGCGTAAAGGCCATAGGCGCCGGCAATAATCAGGCCCGCGAGCACGACCATGCCGAACGGACCCTCGGGCCGCTTCCAGAACGTCTTCGGAGTGTAATTCTGAATGTTCTGGGTAAAGTTGGGAGTTACCGGCGAAATGCCCATGAGAGTCCCTTATCCTTTCAGCAGCGAGGCGTAGAGCGCCCTCTGCTGTTCGAGTTCGCTACCGCGCCGTTGCACAGCCGCCTCGAACTGGCTCTGCGCATGGGTAGCTTTTCCTTGCGCATCCACCAACTCGTTCGACAACCGGGCCAGCTCCTGTTGAAGCTCCGTGATCTGTGCGCTGATCTTCTGAATCTGGTCCTGCCGCCCTGCAACCTCGCGGGCCGCAAACTGCTGCGATTTTCCGCCGAAGGCGTCTTTCTCCTGCTGAAGCTTCGACTTCAGCGTGTCGAAGGTGCCTAGGATCCCGTCTTCCGTTAATCCGGCCTGCGCCGTGGCCTGAATCACGGCGGTCTTGAACTTCACGTTCGAGGGCATGACGGTGTCTGGAATGGCCTTGAGAGGATCGAGAAACTTGTGGATTGTCGCGGCTGCGGGCGTGCCTTCGAAGTCGGTCTTCGTCAGCAGCGTCTGGTAAACCGAGTCGTTATCCGGCACCACCCCCGCATCGATCGGCAGCGCATAAGGAGCGGGAGAATCGGCGCCTGCAAACGGAGCCGCCAAAGGCGCTGAAAACGCAGGAGCGGAAAACGGCGGTGAGGTAAACGCGGGCGCAGTGGGAGCCGGAGTGTGCTTTTCCGGCTGCGCCGGTTCGTCTTCAAAGGCTACATGCTTCAAAGTCTCAAGAAATCCGTGCTTTTCAGTCATAACCTTCCCCTGATATCTGCAATTGCAGAGAGCTGTATCGAGACCATTAGACGTTGCGCCAAGGATATACTCGACCGGGTATGGGCCGCAAGCGAATTAGCGCCATCGCAGCGCCGATGCAGCAGGTCCGTCCAGTAGCCGCAAAAACGCGCATGCGGGATAGGCATCACTCGCAATGCGCGTAAATAATCCATGAATTCCATAGGCGGCGCGCTGAGGGGAGCTTCGAGCACCGGGCGAAACCCCGGTGAACGTTCGCTGCCTGGCATCAACGCCCCAAGAAGGTACGCAGCAGTACCCATTTTGGTTCCAGAGCTGGTGGGAGTCCCTTTACGCGCCGCCATCCGCTTGTTGCCGTACCTAGATTGGGTGCCCCACCCTCGCGACGTTCTTGTTCTTGTCGCTAGGGTGGGATCCTCAGCACCCAATCGCAATGTACGAAATCACGCGGTCAGCGAGTTGGTCCCTCTACCGCGCCGCCGTCCCGGCCCTCGTCTGTGCCGCGGCGAAGTCGTCGATCGCCCTGTAGGTCTCCTCATTGCGCAGAATGGCCTCGACGTACTCGCGGGTCTCGGTGAAGGGAATGGATTCGACAAACTCGTCGATGCCGCTGTAGGGACCGGCCGACTGCCAATCGACCACCCGGTTGTCTCCTGCGTTATAGGCAGCCAGAGCGTACTCCTGCACCCCGCCGAACTTGTCGAGCATCTGGCGCAGGTAACGCGTTCCCAGGCGGATATTCATCGCCGGATCGAGCAATTGGAAGGTCTCGAAGTGGCTGATTCCCTCCTCGCGCGCCAATTGCTTGCCTACCGACGGAAGCAGCTGCATCAGCCCGTAGGCGTTGGCGTGGGAGATCACTCTCGAATCGAACTCGGACTCCTGGCGAATCAGCGAGGCCACAAGATAGGGGTCCAGGTTGTTCTTCGCCGACTCCGTCTTGATCGTCTCCCACCACGGCTCGGGAAAGAGGATGCGCCAATAGGCCAGCGGGATGGACTTGATCGAGGCCGTTGCGGCGTAGGGCAGAGCTTTTTTGAGAGAACGCATGGCGCGATAGGCCTCGCCATAGGAGGCGTAGATCTGCGCCTCGGCCAGCGCGCTCCACGAAGCGGAGTCGGGATCGGCGGCAATCTCCTGCGCGATGTAGTCGTTCAGGCCCGCATTGGCCAGCAGCCGCGCCTTGGCCAGATGCGGACTGTCGTTGGGAAAGCTCTCAGCCAACTGCGGCACCGGAACCGGTTGCAGGCGATCGAGTTGCGGCTGAGGCTCCGGCGGAGTGCTGCCCAGAGCTGCCAGCCGTTGCCGGGCCATCTGGGCGTAGAAGTAGTGCTGGTAGGCGCGGACGAGCGCGCGGTAGTTGGCTGCGGCGCTGGCTGGCTTGTGGTCCAGCGTCTCGTAGAGGCGCCCGCGCCAATAGATGGCCGACGCGGTCTCTTTCGCGCTGGGATAAAGGCGAATCTGCTCGTCGAAGAGGCGCGTGGCATCGGCGTAAAGCCCCTGGCGGTAGCTGAGCCAGCCCGCCCGCCAGTGCGCTGCCGAGGCATTGGTATTGTCTGGGAAGTGTGTGGCCAGGTAGCTGTAATCCCCCACCGCGGCAGGGTAGTCGCGGCGGAGCAAGTACATATTCCCGCTGGAGAAGAGCGCTTCGGCCAGCCACGAACTATGGGGAAAGCCGGACTCCATGCGAGTGACAATCTGCTGCTGATACTCCGTGTCATTCCGGTTCCGGGCCAATTCGGCCAAAAGATACAGCCGGCGGGCGCCATTCTCGTCCTTTGAGTCGGCCAGCGCCTCCACCTGTGTGGTACTCAGCCGTTTCAGCTTCAGGTCGCAGGCGGCCTCGGCCACGGCAAAGCCGTTGCGGGCCTGAGCGTCGAGCCCCGGGGAGCGGGCCAGCACGCGATATTGTTCGGCGGCCTCCTCGTACCGGCCGGCGTTGTAGTATGCGTCGCCCAGGCTGCGCAATTCGGCCGCAGTCAGGCTCGACTCAGCGCCCATCGCCGTCAGCTTGGCGCGGGCAGTCTGCGCCTCGCTGGCCAGTGGGTGACCCAGCAACAGCCGCTTGAAGATGCTCTCGGCATCATTGGTCTTCCCCAGCGCGAAGGCCACCTGACCCTGGGCAAGCTGGAATCCCGGGCGGCTGGCGGCTGCTGTGCCGGCGGCCTGCGCCAGCACCTGCTGAGCGGCTGCGGCGTTGCCCATGGCCAGCAGTACACTGGCTTCGAGTTCGGGAGCGCGATCGATGAAGATGCTGTCTGGATACCGGCCTGTGAATCCGCGCAGCAAGGTTTCGGCTGCGGATTCGTTTCCCGCTTCATGGTTGGCTTCGGCGCCCAGAAAATCCGCGTAATCGGCCAGCTCTTCGCCCGCCTGGCGAGCCTGGCGCAGATTCGCTTCAGCGTCCGCGTAGCGCTTGTCAAGCAGATATGCGTGGCCCAGCGCCAAATAGGCAGCCGCGGCCGCTTCTCCGCTGTGCTGATGCGCATACTTGCTCACGCCCTCGTATGCGGCAGGCGTGCGCAAAGTGGCAAGTTGCTGAGCCATGGGGCGCAGCTCCGTCGAAGCCACAAAGGCTAGCTTGATGCGCGCGGTTCTGGCGCGTCGAGCGGCTTTGCCCGGCCGGCTGGACTTCTTCTTGCCAGTGGCCCCCGGCTTGGCCGATTGCTTGGCCGGAGTCTTGGCCTTTTTTGTCGTCGCCGCCGCGGAACCTTTTGCCGGCGCTGACGAGTTGGAAGGGCTGGACGAACTACCTGAGCTTTGAGCGCCCAGCGGCGCTGCCGCCATCAGCAAGGCAAGCAAGCCGGCAAACCCACGCCTCAGACGCAAGCGGAAAGCCGGGAAATAAAAAAGCCTCATGCCTTCACTCTAAGCTGCTTTTGCCCATGCGGCGCAGCCGGGAACCAGTGACGTTACCGACAAATGTACGCCGCAGGTCTTGAGCCAACCTCTAAACGCACAAAAGGGACAGCATAGAAGCCGTCCCTCTTGTGTTTTCCATTCGCACCGCCGGGTTGGTTAACCCAGCAGTGGCTTAAGCAGCTACCTGAAATTAGACAACCTGCACGTTCTCAGCCTGCCAGCCCTTGGGGCCCTTGGTTACGTTGAACTGAACGCGCTGGCCTTCTTGCAGCGAGCGGAAGCCGCTCGACTGGATGGCGGTGTGATGGACGAAGACGTCCTCGCCGTTTTCACGGCTCAAAAAACCAAAACCCTTGGCGTCGTTAAACCACTTGACTGTGCCTGTTTCCATTGTGTGTTACTCCTCTTTACCGATTTACCGCGAACGCAATGTGGAAGTTTGCGAGTAGGCGGTAACCGGAACAGGCAAGAACTTCAGATCGAATTCTACGATTGCATAGAGTGTAGCACGAATCTCGAAATCGGGTTTGAAGAGTATCGGGCCTGATGAGGAGAAAGGCCAGCCAAATACAGCTTCCCTCTCCGCCCTCAGAGCTCATTCAAGATCAGCGCGACGCGGCCCACAAGCAGGTCGCTGGGCGATTCGTCGCGCTCGACCTCGATCAATTCCACCGGAAATGCTATATTGTGCGGCCGCAGGACGAGCCGGTTGGAGAGAAAGTCCACATAACGCAGCGAGAGGTGGGCGCCGTGGCGGACGGCGTATAGGTTGGGCCGGTTGGGCCGATAAGGCATCAGCAAATTGTAGTGCCGGTCAAGCAGTGCGACAGCCTCTGGCAGCACCAGCGGCTCCATCGGCAAGGCGTCGGCGGCCGGTATGCGCACGGCTACAAAACGCTGCCAGGCCCGGCGCTGATTTGAAGCACGGGCACGAATCGCCTTTAGGGCTCCCCCCGGCAGATAAAGCATCGCCTGAACCGCTGAAGGACGAATGATGGGCTCATAAAGCGCTACTCCGTGCGAGACGATGGGGACCACGCTTGTCTCCCCATCCATTGGCAGGGGCAACGCCTGGTGGCTCGCGGGCAGCAGATCGGCTGCAGCCAGATGCTGAGCGGCCAGCACGCGATCCAAGGCCTCCAGCGAAAGCTGGCGCCGGCTGTGCAGGAAGTTCGATAGATGGGACTGACCCAGGCCGGTCTGGCGCGCCAGCAACGAGACGCTCACCGTTCCCCGCTGAATCCTGCGGAGCAGTTCCAAGCGGAGACGCTCGTGAATCTGCGTAAAGTTCATCTGTGGAAAATCCGCCACCGGCAATAGGTAGGCGTCGTCCTTGATTGCCTCAAGAAAATCTGTTTGGGCTGGTTGGCCTTCATTCTCCGCGCTTGCTTGCAGAATGAAAAGCGCGCGACGAGAAATCCACCGGAGAACGTTGACGCAAGAGAATCATATTTCTACATTGGTTTTACTTAATCTCGCACTGACTTGTGGGAATCTTTTAAGAAACGTTTCATTGCCGTAAGGCTGTGAGAGGCGAATTCCCGCCCTCTTCAGCGGTTAATGAACACTTGCCGGAGTACTTTGGAATTCGCCGGCGATCCCATCTCCGCCACGAGGCGCTCGGCAGAGGCGTCCGGGGCAGGTCAGTCGAGAGAATTCCAGGATCTGCGCGCTATGAGCATGACAAAAAACGAGGGAACACGGCCGGCAATCCCCTATCGGGGCACCAGAAACCTGAATTGCCGTTCCCGGTTCTCTTCACCCCGCGGAAGAGCAGCGAACAGGAAATACCGTCGGGCGAAGACTGGAACACGGAGAGATCGTCATGGAATTGCGCGTGCAATTGAAGATTTGCGAGGGTTGCGGTTGTCTTTGGTACCGTGCCCAAACCATCGGGGGCGTTTATTGCAAAGATTGTGAGGCAAAACTGAAGGACTTTCCTACACCGGAGAGCAGGAAGCGGCGTGGACGCCCATGCCGCAAGCAGCTCGCCAAGGTTTGGGCAGTGGCCGAGGCGGCAGGAGGTGCGCAATGAGCGCAGCGCTCCAGTTGCCAATCTTCTGGGAACCAAAACTCAAACAGTTAGCGCGGCAGGAGGATCGAAAAGAGCGGGCAGAAGAGCCTGCGACCCGCGCCGACGCCAAGGCGGAGAAGACCACGGCGGCCGAGCCGGAGGTCAGCCTGGCGTTCTATCGAAAGCACACAGAGAATATGTTGCGGCGCTATCTGTATGCCTCTATGCAGGTGGGTAGAGCGCCCTCGATTCTGGGCGATCCCATTGCGCGGGGATGGGCATCGAGCCGCCCGGTCCGCACCTTCGAGGACGCGGTGATCTTCGTCCTCGACATTGAAACCTGCCTCAACCAGCTTGGATCGCTGGACCGCCAGATGCTCAGCCGGATCGTGATCCAGGAGTACACACAGGCTGAAGCGGCTACCTTGCTGGGGATGAGCGTACGCACCATCTCCTACAAGTTTCCAATGGCCCTGGACCGCTTGACCCAGAAGCTGCTGGAGAGCGGGTTGCTGGTGTTGCCGCGCTGAGAACTGGCTGGGATAAAAACCAATTAACGAAGGGGAGCGCAAAGCGGGCGCTCCCCTCAAGCTTTCTGGCAGGCTTGCGCTCACCCGGTTGTGCTTAACAACCAGGTTGGGCCAGCGCTGCAATCTCCTTTGGCAGCTCTTCCGGCGGCGGCGTGACAGGAATCTGCAGGGCGGAGTTGAAGCGGGGGAAGAACTCGAAGGCCGCGGCTACGGCAGTCAGCTCGACGATCTCCTGGAGGCTGAAGTTCGCGCTGAGCTCGGCGAAGGCCGCTTCGTCAATGGCGTTGCCCGAGCCGTGAAGCAGTCCGGCATAGCGGAAGCCGGCCTTCTCCTTTTCCGTGAAGGGACCTTTCTCAAAGGAGTCTGTCTCGACGGGATCGGGATCGAAGGCTCCGATACTGGCCACCTGCTCCGGTGTGGCGCCGCGCAGAAGGGCCAGGCGGCGATGCGCCGTGACACAGTATTCGCACTCGTTCAGCGCGGCCACGCGGGTGGCGATCAGCTCTTTGTACCAGCCCTTGAGCGCGCCCTCGGCCATCAGCGGCTTGAGCAGCGCGGCGATGCCCAGCACCAGTTCCGGAGCGTTCGCCAACGCTTTGAACATGTTGGGCACCACGCCGCGGTCGGCATAGAGCTTGTCGTAGAGAATGGCCACCTCAGCGGGGACCCCATCGCGCTCCAACAGTGGAACGCGGGCTTCAACAACGGATTCAGGGCTCATAAGGACTCCGGAAAATACATCTAACAGTGTAAATCCGTTGGGCTCGAAGGCGGTTCCAAAACTGAATCGCCGCAAGAATCGGGAACGCGAAACCGTCAAATCGCGCATTCCCCGGGCTTTTGGTTTGAGCGCCTCTCCTATCTGACTTACGTTCCAGGAAGGACAGTTGCCGAGGCCTAAAACTGTGCCCAAACGCACTTAGCCCGGCCGCAGAACAGTTTACTCACGATCATGGCAGACCTGGCAAGAGAAGCTGTGCCGCACGGTGATTTGACTAGCCGCTTGGCCGAAGTTGCGCTCGGCTGCCAGCGGATACTCGAGGAGAATCCGCGCCAGCCGAAGGCGCTGGTGAGCATCTGCCTGGTGGCGCTGGCCAGCCGCCAGTTCGAGGCCGCTGTCAAAATGGCCAAAGCGGCCGTGGACGCTGCGCCGGAGATGGCCCATACTTGGGTCGCGCTGGGCCAGTCGCTCAAGGCCGCCGGCCGAAGCGGCGAGGCCGAGCACGCCTACAACGAGGCCATTTGCCGCGACGGAACGAGCACTCTGGCCCGCATGGGGCTGGGCGAGTTGAAGATCGCCTCCGGGCGCCCGGAGGAGGCGGCGAAGGAGTTTGAGCTGGTTCTCAAGCGGCAGCCGGCTTATGGGTCCGCTCACCTTGGCCTGGGCAATGCATCGGCTGCCATAGGCCGGAATGAGCAGGCTCTCGAACATTACGAACAGGCGATCCTCCTGCGGCCCCGCCTGCCCGAGGCCGAATTCGCCGCCGGGTTCGTGCTGGCGCGGCTGGGACGGCTGAAGCAGGCCGAAGCGCGCTACCGGCGCGCGCTGGTGCTGCGCCCGGACTTCGCCGCGGCCTGGGTGAACCTGGGCTGTCTGCTGCGCGAGCAGGGCCGAGAGGTCTATGCCGAAGCCGCCTTGCAGAGGGCAGTCGAGCTGCGCCCGGATTTGATTTCGGGTTGGATCAACCTGGCGATTCTGGAGCGGGAACGCCGCCGTCCAACGGAGGCCGGGGCGCACCTGCGCAAGGCCTTTACGCTCAATCCCGAGCAGGTGGAGACGCTGGTTGCCTGGTGCCAGTTCCGCGCCGCGGAGCACGATCTGGCCGGGGCCTGGGGCTGGCTACGCTGGGCTCTCCAGCTCGATCCCAGCCACGACGAAGCCGTGAACATGCATGGCATTCTGCTTCATGCCGAGGGCCGCCTTGCCGAAGCGATCGAGGTCTTCGAGCGGGCCGAGGCGCTGGGCAGCCGGAGCGCTGCCTCCAACCGTGGAAATTCTTTGCTCGATCTGGGCCGTGCCGATGAGGCTTTGCAGGCCCATAGAGAGGCGGTCGAGCGCGACCCCTCCCACCCCGGCGCACAGTACAACCTAGCCTTGACTCAGTTGCGGCTGGGCGACTGGTTGGCGGGCTGGGCGGCCTACGAGGCGCGCTGGCGCTTCCGCGAGGTTCACCGCAGCCCCCGCGTCTTTCGCCAGCCGCGCTGGCAGGGCGAGCCGCTTGAAGGCCGCCGGGTGCTGCTCCACGCCGAGCAGGGACTGGGCGATACCATCCAGTTCTGCCGTTACGCGACCCTGGCCGCCGCGCGCGGCGGTGTGGTCGTTCTTCAGGTGCAGCCGCCGGTCGAGCGTCTAATGGCCTCGCTCGCCGCGGCGCGCTGCGGACAGGTAGAGGTTGCTCTGCTCGGCGAGCGTGCAAGCGTGCCGCCGGCCTTCGACCTGGAGTGCCCGCTGATGAGCCTGCCTGCCGTCTTTGGAACGAGGTTGGAGACAGTTCCCTGGCCCGGCGCCTATCTGGCGGCCGATCCCCGGCTTGCCCTTGAGAAACGCATGAGGACCCCGTACGTCCGGCCCATCTCGCGTTCCGGCTCCGGCCTAGCCCATCGGCCTCTGCGCGTGGGCATCGCCTGGGCGGGCAATCCCCGCTACAAGGCGGACCGCCAGCGGTCCATGGAGGTGGGTACGCTGCTTCCCTTGCTGCGCACCCCAAATATCAACTGGATCTCGCTGCAAAAAGGCGAGGCCGCGGAGCAGTTGTCCTGCCTGGCCGGCAGCGTCTTTGTCTGGGACGGGTCGAGCGCCGATAAGGATCTGGCCGAAACGGCCGCCATGGTGGCCACGCTCGACCTGGTCATCACTACCGACACCTGCATCGCCCACCTGGCCGGCGCCATGGCCAGGCCGGTCTGGATTCTGCTGCCTCACCTGAGCGACTGGCGCTGGATGCAGGAGATCGAAACCACCCCCTGGTATCCCACGGCGAGGCTCTTCCGCCAGCGCAGCCCCGGTGACTGGGCCGGAGTGCTGGAGCGCGTCGGCGCCGAGCTGAACAGACTTCAATCTGGCAAGCACAGCCTGACGATCAGGCCTGGAAATTGGGAAAACCAGCCCTCTGAGCCGCTTGCAAAATTCAAAAAGGAGAGCACGAAGCGTCAGGGCACGACTTTAGTCGTGCCGCAAGTGCATCGAAATGAGCGGGCTTTAGCCCCAAAGGAATTGCAAATAGCTGATAATAAAAGACCAAGGGGCTAAAGCCCAACATCTTTTTTGCTGATCTTCCGGCACGACTAAAGTCGTGCCCTGACACTTCTTGCAATCCCTATGGAATTTTGCAGATGGCTCTAAAAAAATAAAATATCTTCTTGACATCGAGTACTCTATTATGTAGAGTACTCTTCATGATGAAACTGCGCCTCCAGCAATTCCTCTTTTGCAGCCGCCGGGAACGGTCTGCCGCTCAACTTGGCCAGAAAGGCAGGGCAACCGCATGAACCTCCATTCGATTTCAGATGCTTCGCCGCAGACCACGCCGGGCCTCCTCGAAGCGATCCCGCTCGAAGTCGTTTCGCTGGTCAAGCGCTTTGGTTCGGTGACGGCAGTCGATGGCATCTCGATTGAACTGCGCGGCGGCGAATGCCTGGGATTGCTGGGGCCAAACGGAGCCGGCAAGAGCACATTGATCCGCGCAATCGTGGGCCGCGTCATTCCCGATGCAGGAAGCATCGCGATCTTCGGATCTCCGGCCGGTTCTCTTCAGGCGCGGGAGGCTCTGGGATGGGTTCCGCAGGAGCTGGCTCTTTATCCCCGGCTCAGTTGCAGGGAGAATCTGACTGCCTTTGGCCGTTACCACGGCCTCTCCGGCCCCAAGCTGGCGGAATCGGTGGCGTGGTGCCTGGACTGGGCCGCACTAGCCGACCGGGCGGGCGACCTGGCGAAGAACCTCTCCGGAGGCATGAAGCGGCGTCTCAACATGGCGGCTGGAATCATCCATCGGCCGCGCGTGGTGCTAATGGATGAACCGACGGTGGGCGTCGATCCGCAGTCGCGCAATCGCATCTTCGAGATGATCGAAACCCTGCGCGCCCAAGGCGCCGCGATCATCTATACCACGCACTACATGGAAGAGGCCGAGCGGCTCTGCGATCGTGTCGCTATCATCGACCACGGCCGCATTATCGCGCAGGGCGCGCATGAAGAGCTTGTCCGCGGCGCTTTCGCCTCGCGCAGCCAGGTTCTGGCTCGCCTTGCCGGCCCTCCCGCGGAGATCGACGCATGGGTCGGGCGACACGCCGGGCGTCTGGTGGATGGCGTCGCCGAGCTGACCATCGAACAATCCTCTCTGATTGCCGGCCTGCTCGACGATACCGCCCGCTCCGGCCTGGAACTGGTGGACATGACAATTCGCCGGCCCAATCTGGAGTCTGTTTTCCTGCACCTTACCGGAAGGGAGTTACGCGATTGATTATCTCTGTTGTTCGCACCGCTCTGCTAGGCCTGCGCCGCGACCGCGCCGCGCTGGCGATGAGTTTCATCCTGCCCATCGCCTTCTTCTCGATCTTTGCCTCCATCTTTGGCGGCCAGCACAATTCCACTGCGAAAATCAATGTGATTCTGGTAGACGAGGACCGAAGCCAGGCATCGCTTGAACTGGCTAAGGGAATCGAGCGCGAGAACTCACTCATCGTCAGCACGAGACCATCGTCCAAAGACAAGGCTGCCGCGCCGCCAGATTATACAGCGGTAACTGCGGAGGCAGCGGTCAAGGCAGGCGATGCGCCTGTGGCGCTCATCATCCCGGCCGGCTTCGGTCAGCATCCAATCTCATTTGTTGGCAATCAATCCGGCCCGACCATTCAACTACTCAGCGATGCAAGCGACGTAATTGCTCCGCAGATGGTTGGGGGCATGTTGCAAAAGGCGGCTATGACCGCGATGCCGGCTGCGATGGCCGAACAGGGAATGAAGTACACAGACCAGTACATCGGCGGGTTTACGCCGGAACAGCGCAAGAAGATGGATGCCAATCTCAGCTATCTGCGGAGCCTTGATACCAAAGACAGCGGCAACAACGCGGCCTCAGCCAAAGGCGGCTCCGGCAACGGGGGCATCATCGCCGTCCAGGTGCGCTCGGTGGTCGGCGAGAACAAGAACGGCAATATGATCTCTTTTTACGCAGCAGCTATCGGCGTCATGTTCCTGCTCTTTACCGCCAGCAACTCGGCCGGAGTGCTGCTGGATGAAGCCGAGAGCGGAACGCTGGATCGCGTGCTCAGCTCGCACATCACCATGACCACCCTGCTGGCGGGCAAGCTGACGTATAACACGCTGCTCGCGTTCGTGCAGCTCACCGTCATGTTCCTATGGGGTTGGGCGGTCTTCAAGCTCAATCTCTTTACCCATATTCCGGGCTTTCTGATCATGGGCCTGTGCACCGCCTTCGCCGTGGCTGCCTTTGGCATGTTGCTGGCCAGCATCTGCGGCACGCGCGCGCAGTTGGGTGCGCTCTCCACGCTCGTAATTCTGATCATGTCGTCGGTCGGCGGCAGCATGTTTCCGCGCTTCATGATGCCCGCCGCCATGCAGAAGGCGGGCCTGTTCACCATCAATGCCTGGGCCATCGACGGCTTTACCAAAGTCTTCTGGCGCGATCTTCCTGTCCAACAGCTTTGGCCGCAGGTTTGCGTGCTGCTGGCCATCGGCATCGTGCTCTCTCTCGTCGCTCGCAGGATCGCGCGGCGCTGGGAGTTTGCCTGATTTCGGCGCGCCGTGTGAGAGCCGCGCCAAGCGTCCATCAACACTACATATTTCAATGAACCAGTAAGGAGAACAACCATGACCGCAAACGCCGAAGAGCTGGAACTGAAAGACAGGTTGAACCTGATTGAAAACATGATCGCCGAGGGACGGCGCAGCACAGAGAGCTTTGCCTGGACCTTCATTCTGTGGGGTCTGGCCTACTATGTGGCCATTGCATGGTCCACATGGGGACACGGCTGGGCTATCTGGGCTAGTAACTACGTTGCCTGGCCTGTGACCATGATCGGCGCCTTCCTGCTGACCTGGGTTCTTGCAGTTCGCAAGCGTAGCAGCAAAGTTGGAAAGCAGCCAGCGACGACCGCCGGCCGCGCCATCGCTTCCATTTGGATCGCAATGGGGATCTCAATGTTCATCCTCTTGTATTCGCTCGGCGTGAGCGGCAAGGGTGACCAGCAGATCTTCGTGGCAGTGATCGCGGCCATGCTGGGAACCTCAAACGCGGCCTCAAGCATGCTTCTCAAGTGGAAGCAGCAATTTGCCTGCGCGGTGGTGTGGTGGGCAGCAGCGGTGGCCTCCTGTTTTGGCACCATCACACAGAGCACGATCGCTTTGCTGGTTGCCATTTTCTTCTGCCAGATCGTTTTCGGTATCTATGGGATGGTTTGCGAGGCTCGCTTGCGCAAGCAGTGGGGTGGCTCCAATGCCTGAGTTGCCGGAGCTGAATCCTGTAATCCACGGGAAGCTGCGCCTGGCATTGCTCTCGCTACTGACTGGGGTTGAAGAGGCAGAGTTTACCTGGCTGCGCTCGAAGACCGGCTCAACCGACGGCAACCTCGGCGCGCAACTGCTAAAACTCGAAGAAGCCGGTTACGTGACTGTCGAAAAGAAGTTCGTCCAGCGCAAGCCGCAATCCATCTACCGCATGACCGAAGCCGGCCGCCAGGCGCTGACCGAGTACGTGCATGCGTTGAAACAACTTCTGGGAGGCGCAATCGGAGTATAGAAGACCAAGGAGATACACACTGAAAAAATTCCCCAATGCAAATCAACTCAGCGGCAGGGCCATCGGCTCAATGTTCTTCGCGGGCTTCGGAACGGGCTGGCTATTCCTGGCGCTTGCCGCAAAACAACAAATCACATTCGCCACTGTTTTCGGCGTCCTCTTGGGCATGTCGATTTTGTTTCTGGCCGCGTTCTACCTCTTGCGCCAATCCAGGCGCTGGCCGCGCGTGCCCGACAATCCCGCCATGGGCCGCGCCTTCGGCTGGATCAATGCCATCCAATGGACCGCTGTCGCCATCGTGGCCTTCAGTTTCGCGAAGCTGCACATTGACGCATACGTGATCTCTGCCATAACCGCCATCATTGGCTCGCACCTGTTTCCCCTCGCCCGGCTCTTTCGTAATCCGCTGCACTATGGAACGGGAACCCTGTTGGTGGCGTGGGCCGTGGCCAGCGCGATCCTTGTACCTATAGATCAGATGCAAGGCACCGCAGCGCTCGGAACCGGAATCATCCTGTGGCTCAGCGCGGCGGTGACCCTGGTAATGACGCTTCAAGCGGCGCGCCAATCGGCCGACTCGCTGACTTGTTAGCTCCGCTAACTCCGCTTTCCGAAGTGAGGCTCTTCCGCACCCGCTCCATGACCCCAAGGTAGTAAGCCAGGTTGTGGATCGTATTCAGCATTCCCGATAGCGCCTCGCCGGCCTGCATCAGGTGGCGCAGGTAGGCGCGCGAGTAGCGGCGGCAGACCATGCAGTTGCAGGCGGGGTCGGGCGGGCCCTGGTCCTCGGCGTAGCGCTTGCCTTTGATGTTCAGCCGCCCTTCGCTGGTGAAGAGGAGGCCGTGGCGAGCGGCGCGGGTGGGCAGCACGCAGTCCATCATGTCTACGCCCATGCGCGCGTACTGTTCAATCTCGTCCGGATAGCCCACGCCCATCAGGTAGCGGGGCTTGCCCGCGGGCAGCAGCGGCAGCACTTCGGCAATCGTCTCCTGCGTCAGCTCCCGCGGCTCGCCCACGCTCAGGCCGCCGATGGCGTAGCCGTCGAAGTCCATCTCCACCAGGCGCTCGGCGCTTTCGCGGCGCAGGTCGCGATAGGTTCCGCCCTGGACGATGCCGAAGAGAGACTGAGTGCGGGACTCATTCCCAGGTTCCCAAGTGCGAGGAACCTGGGGCACCCCAAGGGCAAGAGCCTGTCCGTGAGGACCCGGGACCTGGGGCACCCCAAGGTCGTCGCGCCACGGGACTTCCTCGCAATGTGCGCGAAAGTGATCGAGCGACCGCCGCGCCCAGGCCATGGTGAGCCGGAGGCTCTCTTGCGCTCTGGTCCGGTCTGCCGGGTACTCAGTGCACTCGTCGAATGCCATGCAAACGTCAGCGCCCAGCGCGATTTGCACCTCCATCGAGTGCTCGGGTGTAAAGAAGTGGCTGCTCCCGTCCAGATGCGACCGGAAGCGCACGCCCTCGTCGCTCACCTTGCGCAACCCGCTGAGGCTGAAGACCTGAAAGCCGCCGGAGTCGGTGAGCAGCGCCCGCGGCCAGCTCATAAAGCGGTGCAGCCCGCCCATGCGCCGGATGGCCTCGTGGCTGGGGCGCAGGTAGAGGTGGTAGGTGTTTCCCAGGATCAGCTCGGCGCCAAGGGTTTCCAGTACGTCCTGCGCAACGGCCTTGACCGTTCCGGCGGTGCCCACCGGCATGAAGACCGGCGTCTGCACGGTGCGGTGCGGCAGACGAAGCTCGCCCCGCCGTCCGCCCGCCTCGGTCGCCGCAAGTACATTGAATTCCAGGGCCACCCAACGATTCTACCGGCTGACCCATGTATCGCTTTGCAGCTGGACGACACCAGCGAACTCGTTTCCTGAACCCCCGAGCAAGCTGGGTGCCCCAGGTCTCGCCTTTGAGACCTGGGAAACCAACTGCGCGACCGTCTCCCCGCAACCTGGCACAACAACCTCAGGCGCAATCTCGTTGAGAGGAATCAGCACAAATGCGCGCTCGGCCAGGCGGGGATGGGGAATCTCGAGGCCCGGCTCGCTGATTTGAAGGTCGCCGAAGAGCAGAATGTCCAGGTCCAGCGTTCTGGGTCCGTTCGCAAATCCCGCCGCCCGATCCCGTCCAAACTCCTGCTCGATAGCCAGCAGCCGATTCAGCAGCTCCCGCGGGCTCAATTCCGTCTCCAGCGCCACGACGGCGTTTACAAACCGCGGCTGCTCGGCAAAGCCCACCGGCTCGGTCAGGTAGAGCGACGACCGTCTCGCCACCCGTCCCAGCGATTCCAGCCGCAAAGCCGCCGCCGCCAGCGTAGCCTCAGGCGTCCCAGCCCAACTGGCCAGGTTGCCGCCCATTCCGATATAAGCAGTCCGCATGACTTTCAGGTTATCGCGGAGACGGCTGCATTTGACCAGGATGAACCGCTAGAATGCCGGCATAGCGCAGAAAGTCCGCCTGATTTATCGTCAGGACATGGGTTAGGCCGTAGGCCAGCATGATTGCAACGAGATGCGCATCGTGCACCTGAACTCCCCGCACGCCGTTGGTGGCAGTCAGCCGTCGCCGATCGAATAGACCTGCTCGTTATCGGGCAGAAAGGTCATTGTTCGTTCGATGAATTCGACCCGCTGATTGGCTTCGGCGATCGAGAGCCCGAAGCCGTTTCGATCCACAGGCCGCGTACAGACGTTCCAGAACTCGGCGATGTTCTGCATCGAGAAGCAGGCTTCGCTTCCCTGTCTGTTCAACTCTTTGAGGGCCGTTCCGACGAGCTTGTGCTGGGGATCGTCTTGCCGGGAAATGCGGAGCAGAATGTTGGTGTCGATCAAGTATCTTGGCGCGGACACCATCAGTCATGGTCCCGATAAAAACTCTCACGCGTGAAGGCTTCGTCGCTCAGTTGCGGGATCTTCGCTGAATTTGCGGCCATTGCTTGGAGGAATGACTCGATTTCCATCCTAGGCTTGGCCGGGGGCAGAGCCGTGAAGGTCGTCCGCGCAGCTTCGTCAACCAGGCCTTGAACATAGCCCTCCGGCGTCAGACCGCGCAGCCGGACCCGAGCGGCGAATTCATCCCGGATTTCGACCACCACCTGCATGAAAGAAGCGTAGCAGGACTGCGAGAAAAATGCCATTGAGAGATGCGCGCCGTCTCTGGCCCCAAAGCCATACACCACCACAGTGTATTAGATGAAATAAGTCGGGGTGGGCAACGAATAGTCGCCCACCCCGCTGACTTGCTGACCTGCTAACTCCGCCTATTTCTTGTCTTCCACGTCCACGTACTCGGCGTCGATCACGCCTTCGTCTTTCTTGGCTTCTGCGGGGGGAGCCTCTGCGCCCGGCGCAGCGCCGGCCGCAGCAGCCGCATTCGCCTTGTAGAGCACCTCGGCCAGCTTGTGGCTGGCGTGGGTGAGCTTCTCGTGCGCGGCCTTCAGGTCCTTTGCGGAGGGCGTTCCCTCGAGCACCGTCTTGGACTCGGCCAGCGCCGCCTCGACCTCGGTCTTGTCCGCCGCCTGCACCTTTTCGCCGCTCTCCTTCAGCATCTTCTCGATGTTGTAGACCAGCCCATCGAGCTGATTGCGCGACTCGATCTCCTCGCGCTTCTCCTTGTCCTCGGCCGAGTGCGCGTCGGCTTCCTTGGCCATCTTCTCCACCTCATCCTTGCTGAGGCCGGAGCTCGATGTAATGGTGATGCGCGTGTCCTTGCCGGTGGCGTTGTCCTTGGCCGTCACGTTGAGGATGCCGTTGGCGTCGATGTCGAAGGTGACCTCGATCTGCGGAATCCCGCGCGGCGCAGGGGGAATCCCGCCCAGCTTGAACTTGCCCAGCGTGCGGTTCTGCGCCGCCAGCGGCCGTTCGCCTTGCAGCACGTGCACCTCGACCTCGGTCTGCGAGTCGGCTGCCGTCGAAAAGGTCTCCGTCTTCTTGGTGGGGATGGTCGTGTTGCGCTGGATCATCGGCGTGGCCACGCCGCCCAGCGTCTCGATGGCCAGGGTCAGCGGCGTCACGTCCAGCAGCAGCAGGTCCTTCACCTCGCCGGCCAGCACGCCGGCCTGCACCGCCGCTCCGATGGCCACCACTTCATCCGGGTTCACGCCCCGATGCGGCTCGCGGCCGAAGAGCTTCTTCACCAGCTCCTGGATCTTGGGCATACGCGTCTGGCCGCCCACCAGAACCACCTCGTCTATCTTGTCAATGCCGATGCCGGCATCGCTCAGCGCCTGCTTGCAGGGGGCGATCGACTTGTCGAGCAGATCGCCGACCAACTGCTCCAGCTTGGCGCGCGTCAGCTTGCGCACCAGGTGCTTGGGCCCGGTGGCGTCAGCGGTCACAAAGGGCAGGTTGATCTCCGTTTCGACCGTCGTCGAGAGCTCGATCTTGGCCTTCTCCGCGGCATCCTTCAGCCGCTGGAGGGCCATCTCGTTGCCCTTCGAGGCGAGATCCAGACCCTGCTCCTGCTTGAACTCGGCAATCAGCCAGTCCACGATCCGCTGGTCAAGGTTGTCGCCGCCCAGGTGCGTATCGCCGTTGGTCGATTTGACCTCGATGACGCCCTCGCCCACTTCAAGAATGGAGATATCGAATGTGCCGCCGCCAAAGTCGTAAACAGCGATGGTCTCGTCCTTCTTCTTGTCCAGCCCGTATGCCAGCGCGGCCGCCGTCGGCTCGTTCACAATGCGCTTCACTTCGAGGCCGGCAATCTTGCCCGCATCCTTAGTAGCCTGCCGCTGCGCGTCGTTGAAGTAGGCCGGAACCGTGATTACCGCTTCGGTGACCGTCTCGCCCAGGTAGGCCTCTGCGCTCTTCTTCAGCTTTTGCAGGATCATGGCCGAGATCTCCGGCGGCGTGTACTCCTTGCCCTGCGCCATGATGCCCACGTGATCGCCCTGCTGCGTCACCTTGAAGGGCACCATCTTCATCTCGTCGTTCACTTCGTTGTAGCGCCGGCCCATGAAGCGCTTGATGGAGAAGATGGTGTTCTCCGGGTTGGTGATGGCCTGCCGCTTGGCTACCTGGCCCACAAGCCGCTCGCCGCTCTTTGAAAAGCCGACGATCGAGGGCGTCGTCCGCGCTCCCTCTTCGTTGGGAATCACTTTGGGCTCTCCGCCCTCGAGAACGGCAACGCACGAGTTCGTGGTGCCGAGGTCAATGCCGATAATCTTTGCCATGGTTGGTCTCTCCGCCTGTTTCTAGAAATTTCCGACTCTATTAAGATGCATCATTGAGTGAGATGTTGTCAACTTTATTTGATTGCATCTCCATAAACATAATAAATCCCATCGGTCTACCGGTTAAGTGTCAAACTGGCATCTTTATGGAGTGGAGAAGCCGGCTCGGGATCGACGCGCCGAAATGGTCTGTGAAGAGTTCGCCTCGCCGAATAGACAAAAAGCGGCCCCACCCGCGAGGGCGGAGCCGCTTGGTTTTCTTGAATTCGGGCCTATATCTTGACCTTGGCGAAGATGACGACCAGGGTAAAGAGGGTGAGGGACTCGATGAAGGCCAAACCCAGAACCAGCAGTAGCTGGATGCCGGCGCGGGCTCCGGGGTTGCGGGCCAGCGCTTCAGTGGCCGAAGCGGTTGCGCGGCCCTGACCCAGGCCGCAAAGACCGGCGGCTAGCGCCATGCCAATGCCGGCACCGATCGGAACCAGGTTTACAGCGGCCGAGCCGCCGTCAGCGAAGGCCGGAACGGCGAAGCACAGAACCGCCAAGGCCATGAATACAGATTGAAGTACGCGCATATTTCTCCTGCTTCCCTTGAATTGACCGCCAGTGGGTGGTTGAAGCTCACCGTGCTGGCCCCCTCACGCTTGCGGCCGTCCATTTGCCCAGGGCGGAAGCGCTCCCCGGCGGAATCTTTATCTCGCATTCTGCGAGATTCATAAAACCGGAAACTCTAGTGCTCGTGCGCAACTGCCTGCGAGAGATAGATCATCGCCAGCAGCATGAAGACATAGGCCTGAATGAGCGAAACGGCAAAATGCAAGCCCAAAAAGATTGCCGGAATGGCCAGCGGCATCAGCGAGAAGAAGACCAGGGTTACCAGATCGCTGGCCAGCATGTTGGCGTACAGACGGATGGTGAGCGACATGACCCGCGCGCAATGAGAGATGATCTCGATCGGGAACAATAGCGGTGAGATCCACCAGATCGGCCCGGCGAAGTGCTTCATGTAGCCGACAAAACCCTGTTCGCGGAAACCATAGTACTGGTAATAGAGAAAGGTGAGCAGCGCGATCCCGAGCGGTACCCACGGCTGGCCGGTCGGCGTCTCCAGGCCCGGGATCAGCCCCAGCAGGTTGTTGATCACGACAAAGAGAAAAATGCAGGTCACGAAGGCCTGGAAGCGCTCATACCCGTGGCCGATGATCTGCTCGGCGTTGCTGCCGGTGAACTCGTG
>Ga0182014_10002949_pt1 | contig 20953 bp, 7 predicted proteins | sample 612S2DmetaG_FD_120489 | JGI IMG/M metagenome (GOLD analysis project Ga0182014, IMG submission 120489) | Permafrost microbial communities from Stordalen Mire, Sweden - 612S2D metaG | ecosystem: Environmental > Terrestrial > Soil > Wetlands > Permafrost | place: Sweden: Stordalen | collected... | reverse complement strand
GAGAAGACTGAGGACTGGGCCGAAAAGTCTCTCGAAAGTTTGAGCACTCACATCGTGGCGACACACCACGCCTATGTAAAGCGAGAACTGCCGCGGTTGGCGCTGCTTGCCGAAAAGGTTGTGAACCGTCATGGCTCAACGAAGGCCGAGTTGCCGGCGATCGCGGCAACGCTTGCACAACTCGATGAAGAACTGACGCATCATCTGGCGAAGGAGGAGGCGGTTCTGTTCCCCTATATCGCTGGTTTGGAGAAATCCATCTCCATTGGAACGCCCAAACCACACAGTTGCTTCGGGACGGTGGCCAATCCAATCGCAATGATGACGCAAGAGCACGATGCGGCAGGAACTCTTCTTTCCGAAATCCGCACTCTCAGCGGGAATTTCACCACGCCTCCCGACGCCTGCCCGACTTTTCACGCGTTCTACGACGGCCTGAAAGAATTCGAGCACGACCTCCACCAGCACATTCACCTGGAGAACAATATCCTGTTCCCGCGGGCCATTGAATTGGATGCCTCCGTTCGCTGAGGCCTTAAGGAAGGCCCTCACCTCCTTCGCTTCCTCAGAAAGATTGTGCTCATAATTGGTTGTCCAAACTCCTGACATTCATGGAGGTGAGAGCAGGCACCAAACGAGGGAAAAAATCGTATTGTGCAATGACGACTTACCGTCGCCTTGTGCCGGTATTTTTGTGCACTTGGCGCATGAATTAGCTTGATTCTCGTATAGGTTCCTGCCCGAATGCGACGTTCGGCGCTCGACTTCCTGGGTGGAATGCATTCGATCTCATTGGCGGAGCTCTCGGCCATCCTCGCGGTCACAGTCCTGCCATTGGCGGCCGACTTTGCCGGCACGCGTTTCATTCAGCTGTATTTGTATGCTCACCGCGTCGATGGGCTACTCCCATCTTCCTGCTCGATGCGAAATACGGTCACTCTACGGGTGATGGACGAATAGCGAACCTTTCCAACAGCGCGATCTTCTTCGTCTTCTTGAAGATCTTCTCCCCAAGTGCTCAAGATAAGCTGTCTGACATGATTGGCCACATGTGAGTCGTTAGGTTTAGGTTGGCCAGTTATTGAACTTGGCCACCTAAAATTGTGGCCACTGAGAATAGCGCCATCGTGTTTAAGGACGATGGCGATTGTCTCCGAGCTTCTGAAATCTTGACGAAACTCCTTCGGATGAACGTCGTCTTGGTCCTCGTCGTAATCGAACTCGCCTTCAAAACTAATCGCGAGTTCAGTCGAGGAGCGAAGACGGTCCTCAAATTCGCTGCTGTTCAGCCAATCTGATCCCCATTTCACGATCTTCAGGTCTCCTATTGTGCCGCCGCACTCCAGAACTACTTCGGCCGACCGCGCCTGCCTCTCCTCATGCTTGACTGTCCTTGCAATCAATTCGGCTTGCCTTGATGCCCATTCTGCGAGTGACTCCTTCGTCGCGAGTGGTCGAGCGGCATCGCGAGCGGCCGTCACGGCCTCACCGAGCAAAACCCCCTCAACGTTTTGGAGCCGTCCGGCGCGTAAGCCTGATATGGTCACCCAACCTCCGTCCGGAGACCAATGGAGCCGAGACGGCACAATGAAGGCTCGGCCAAAAATCTGGCTATTGTGATCTACGATGGGTTGAAACAGCCCTCGAGTTCTCTTGGGAGCGTCTTCTTCTGACGGGGCCGCGGTCGGGTGCAAGCGGCCCATGAGTTTAAGGTCGCTCATCTTCAGCCAGTCCCCCGGAATCGTGACACGCTGAGTTCCTTTTTCCGTCATCACTTCGATCGCGACATCTAGGTTGGGCGCCACAGCGCCCACAAGCTTGGCGAGAGGAATTGTTCGTTTCGAATATGAGTCCACGGAAAGAAGGCCTCCGGACTCATTTGGGTCGTCTTTCAACAACACCTCGACTCGAGTACCTCCATCAATCGGCACCGGTTCTCCATTGACAGGAGAAAGAATCGGCCTGCTGCTTGTTCCACCGCGAAATTCGAGAAGTCTGCCCGTATCTTGGCCCTTATCGTAACGTCGCGAGTAAACGCGAACCACCGGGCCGAGCATGAACACAGAAAAGAATCCGATCCCAAAGCGGCCGATGGCATGCATTCCGGATGCCATTAGACCTGGGAACTCTTCGGTTGCCAAAGATGATCGCCAAAAGGAACTGCCGAAATCCAAGAGAGGGCCTGTGAGCACCTGCTCGGACATGCCGATGCCGTTATCCTCGACAAAGAGCCATGTGTGGCCGGCATCCGTACGGAGGCCTACTTTGATGATGCCCCAATCGTCGGGTCGCTTTTGGTACCTCCGTCTAGCCTGTACAGCATCGGCCGCATTCTGAATCAGTTCCCGAAGAGCTACCGTTGGGTCATTGCCATAGAGCTTCGATCCGCCCAAGTTCTCAACGATGCGTGGTACGTCTGAAACCTGGAGGCGCGCATCGACCGGGCGCCAACCGCGCGTCTCCACTGACCGGGCAAGCATCTCTGACGAACCAGCCCCCTTAACTCGCCTTGCCTTCAAAACCTCACGGCCACGATTCTGCAAAAGCAGATCGACATCTCGAAGTTCGCGATCCACGGCATTCAATGTGTCATATGCCAGCCACCATGCCTCAGCGTCTTCTCGCCCGAAGGGCTGCCCCGTCGTGAAGACTACTGCGTCTAGTTCGATGTGCGGCCGAGCAAGGCGCTCCTGAAATGACCAGTGCAGCCCTGAAATGCCCGCGGGATTAGTAATCGCGCGAAGAAAATGAGGCGCTCGCCGGCTGTCAATGTGCAGGGCATCAGCGATGCGCAGCAAGCAGGCAAGCTTCACGCGATCAATTCGGTTGACGGTGCGATTGGCGAGAGCACCGAGGTCCTCTGAAAATTCCTGTTCTATTTTCTGTACTGACCACCAATGGCTATGGGCTATGCGGCCGATCGTCGGTCCATAAAGGCGGCGGAGCTCGGAATCCTCGATCAAATACAGCTGCGAACCATCCGCACCCCTCCAGCTTTGTTCAGCGAGTTCCTCGGCGCGCTCAGCGTGGAGGCGTCGGAGAACTTCCGGCACAATCCGGCGCTCGATGGCGTCGGGCGGATTATCGACATCAAAGGTCTCATCTCCCTTCTCCTCCAGAGCCAAAACAACCCTAGCGATGGCATCCTTCCATGCAATCGTTGCCCTGACTTCGGCCAGCCCACCTGGGTATGCGGCCAAGCTCATTGCGGCATCATGAAGCAGAATGCTAGCGCCGAACACGAATGCCTCGGCTGGATTAACGCTAACCGCACCCTCAGCAACGGAGGAGGCCGAGTCCCAGAGCGCGTCAAGATGACTGATGTCATGGACTGTGAGTCCTGGCACATCAGTGGCAATCCTGGAGACAAGTTGGGCCGCCCTGTCCCGGGTCGAAAGGTATTGCGTCCTAAAGAAGTCCTGTTCGTCGGTAGTGCTATCGGAGCGGGGCGTTAAAAACGCCTGGCGCCAAAGCCATGTCTGACGAAAATCTGGCCCGGCGACGGTCATATTTCTCCCCGGGGCCGCAAACGCCATAACTCGTTCCAGCCCGTTATGTTCGATGGTGCTATCACTACAGATTACATCCAAGAGGAAGTTGCCGAAGTCCACTATCTCTTCCGCAACAATAGCGGGGCGGCGTGGCAAAACGGCAGCGTAATTTGTTACCGACGATGTTGTGGCGTCCTTGCGCACCTTCATGACATCCGCTGATGAAACGGAAAGAATGGCCTGACTAGGTAGGCCAGAAACTGCGTCGGTACCGGTTCGCACGTTTCTTACGAGCATCGAGCGCGAGGCGCTACGTTCCCTCGCCGTGAATGACGATTCGCAGTACAGACCACTCCGCGGGACGAGTTTGTGGCTCGGACACAATACGGACACATCCTGAGTACCGGAACATACCACTCAGCACCAGAAGGTACAACAACCGCAGATATTCAAGTCAAGTAACATCAACAACTTCGACTGATTCTGAACCGCTTAGCGAATTGGAAGGCGGCCCTGAAAAGGCCGGCGTCGGCGGTTCAATCCCGTCTCTGGCCACCACATTATAAATGACTTAGCAGTAGCCAAAGAGTTACTAGTTCAGGTCGACGTACAAATAGCGTACATCGCGGTCAAGCGGGGTGCGCTATTTGCTTCCCTGCCTCACCCTGCGGAGGCTTCTCGTCCGACGACTCACCCTGCGGACTTCTCTTGTCCAACATGGTCCATATCAGCTTGGCCGTGTTCCCGGTCTTGGTGATGTGCGCCCGTGCCAGTTTGGCGTAACGCTCGGTCATCTTGATGTTGGCGTGACTGAGAGTGGCGGCGCTGGAGCAGGACATTGGATTTCGTGCGCACGACGAAGAAGGCAGACTCCAACGTGAAGCGAAAGAGGCGCTCGAAATCGATGTAGCCGCGATCCATGACATAGAACGCACCCGACTCGGGCAGGATCTGGTCGAGCACGTTAACATCTTGCACTTTACCGTCGGCAATGTGGATGAACGTGGGGATATTGCCGCGCAGATCAAGCAGGGTGTGCATTTTGACTGCAGCTTTGCGACGGCGAGAACACGCCCACGGGAACAAACTCGGCATAAGCCGATGATCGTCGAGTCCAACGCGTAAAGGCTTTGATCGAGTTCGACGCCCATTGGTTCGGTGGCATAGAGCGGTCGTGCAATGGCAATCAGCACCTGCGCGAAATCGGCGTAGATGGGCCAGTCGTGCGTGTCGTTGGCATCGGCCAGGGTGGAACGCCGGACGCGGCCGCGAAACCCCGTGTGATAGAGTTTCGGGCGCATGGCACCGAGACAGGCCTCGATGTCGCGCAGACTCTCGCGATAGGTCAGCTGCGCGAAGACCATCGCCAGATACCGATCCCAACAGGAGAAACCGCGCGGGTTCGCGTCGCCACTAGATCGGCCAACGCATTTTTTGAAATTCCTTGTGAGGTAGCTGCTCCATGAGCTGCGCGAAGATGGTACGGCTGGCGTTCATGCACCATTGTTTCGCTGCTGTCGTGAAAGCGGAAAACGGAATTTAGTCTCAATCGTTCCCATGAATTGTGCACGCATCCTGCTGTTGCACAATAGATTACTAGTGTAGGCCGCCGCAAATAGGGTCATCTTCAAACGGCTCCAAGTTGGCATCGAATTGCCAGAGACCTTCCCTCAGGGGCTAAAGCCCCGCTCATCCCAGGTCGTTTGCGGCACGACTAAAGTCGTGCCCTTTCAAAACATAAACGACCATCTGTTTGGCGGACACCACTAGACTCCTCCGGGAAATAGCCGGACAGCAGTGATCCAGTGCGTTCCCGTCGCGAGCCATAACGCCGCCGAACCCAGGTGCGGACTATTGGGGCTTGGCCGGCAAAACCTCGTGCGCGCAGTTCGTGCCAGAGTTGGGTGGCATTGAGGCGCGCGTCGCTCCAGCGTTGTTCCAGGTAGTCGCTGTATTCGTCGACGGTGGATCTGCGGTCGCCGATCTTGCGCTCCGGAAATCCGCGAGCACGTATCCAGCGGCGAATCGTCCGTATGCCGAGCCTGCAGCCCTCTCAACGGGCCCGACAAAACGATAGCCAAGCCGCGGAATTGTCTCGATGAATAACGGCTTCTCTGCCTAGTCATTGAGAGTGATGCGGATTTGGCGGATGCAGACATTTAGACTTTGTTCAAAATCTACGAAGGTGTCCTACCCCAAATTGCGTGTTGGATCTACTGGCGCGAATCGAGTTTGCCCTGATGGGTCAGGAGGAACGCCAGAACGCGGGCCGGTTGTTGTTGAACTCGGACCAGCTTGCCTTTTCCGCGCAGCTCGAATGTCTGCTCGTCCAGCTCGAATTCTCCGAATCGGATAACAGACATTTGAAGAAGCCAATCCAAGGCTATGCAACATCCTTGCATGTGCTCAATTCCGCGCTGCATCCACGGCCCATAGGGTCTGCGGATTCCTGAGACCGCGCTCAACTGGTAGGGCAGCCGCCCGGGATCTTCCGGGTCCATCTTCGAGGTCTGATTGACGAGATCGATGAAAATCCGTTCTCTCGACTCCCCCCTCCGGAATGGCGAGGTACACGAGGTCACCAATCCAATCGGATCTTTTCGTTCACTGCTGCGGGACTCGTGCTCATGGGAGAAATACCCTTTTCGGCTCCGGAAATTGGTGAATGGGCGGAAGCGGTGAGTTCTTGCCCACAGGGTCATATGATCCGGTTAGGTGGATCGACGAGATTGTTATCGGCCAACACGTTGGTTTTCATCTGGTCGGCAGGGTCCCAGACCTTGTCCAGTATGTGTCCAAGGTGCTTCTTCCAGAGATTGAGATTCAAGTTTGACTGAGCTGCCAAAAATCCGACAATGACCAGGAACGGAATAGCGGAGGAAGTGATGACTCGCCGCCTTCGAGAACGATAGCGTCTCCTTCCGCTGACGAGCAAGCTGTCACAAAGAGCCGTGGAATTGTAGCCTGTCTTGTTTGAATGGCTCACGGAGATGGCCGCAGAAGTTATCGCGGAAAACGCGGCTTGGCCGCTTGACGGGCAGCAAGTCACTGAACTCAAGAACGCCGCCATGGTGGAATACAGGAATTAATCCGAATAGATGCTTCACGGCGGAAGGCGACGGGATCGACCGGCTTCATTCCGCCTGGCATCGAAAGCGATATTCAGACAAAAGCGGTTGATCGAGAAGCCGGATTACAGCCAAGATTGTAAATTGGGACTTGAAGACAATGCGAGTACGTAATTGACAACGGGATTACGTATCCCTATAGTGATCTCCAACCTTTGCGGGTTTCGCCAGATGCCTGCAGTTGGCCTGACTTCCCCAAATTGATTTCCCTATCTTCCGATTAAGCAGTTGTCTCCAATAACACGCAGCCTAGAACGAAAGTGGTCACGGGAGACTGACACAACGCCGATTCCGCGAAGCTGGTTTAACAGAGCTTTGACACTGGAGCCCAGTCTTCACTCTTATGATCGAGGCGACCGCAGATGATCCCCAATCTGAGTGCATATATTAACAAGACCATTCTCGTGTGCATTCCCGCGTTGGCAGAGGACGGGAAATGCAGGCCTTTCACGCTTGTTGCGATTGAGATGATCGGGCTCTGGCTCGAGGGACCTGTTCTCGAAGAGCGTTACCTGACCCATCAGCACCGTGACTCGGCGGCCAGGGACTGGAAGTTCTTCGTTCCATATTCGCATCTTGCATGCGTGGCGATGCCCACGGCAACCGCGACGTCGGTAGCGACTGCGACTTCCTCCGGTAGTAGGGTGCAAGCCATAAGCGCGCCCGAGGCTAAGCAGGATGCGAAAGGCGCTGCCTCAACCAAACCGAAGCCTCCGAAAACAAAGAGGGGATGAAACGCTTTCGTTCGAAGACTCACTGTACCAGACACTGATACATCTGCCCGGGAGGTCGAGGTGGCCGAGAAAGCAGTGAAGGAGAATCTGGACGGCGCCGATTCCGCGACCTCGCCATTCAGTGCTCCGCAAATCAATCTGCCGAAAGGCGGCGGAGCGATACGTGGGATCGGCGAGAAGTTCACTGCGAACGCGGTGACGGGAACAAGCGCTTTGAGCATCCCGATCAGCGTTAGCGCGGCGCGCTCAGGATTCAGCCCGCAGCTCGCACTATCCTACGATTCTGGAGCGGGCAATGGCGTGTTCGGCGTCGGCTGGTCGCTGAGCTCGCCTTCGATCACGCGCAAGACTGACAAGGGGCTTCCGCAGTATCGCGACGCTGAGGAATGCGATGTGTTCCTCCTGTCGGGACAGGAGGACCTTGTCCCCGTCCTGGTCCGGAAGGGGGATGGATGCTGGAGAAGCGATGAGTGCGAGCGCGACGGATATCGGATCAAGCAGTATCGTCCCCGAATTGAGGGCCTGTTCGCGAGGATCGAGCGATGGACACGCGCCGAAGACGGCGATATGCATTGGCGTTCGATCTCAAAAGACAATGTGCTTACTTTGTATGGAAGCACGCGCGAATCGCGTATCTGTGACCCGGACAACGATAGGCATATCTTCAGCTGGCTGATTGCCGGCAGTTTCGACGATCTGGGCAATGCGATTGCCTACGAATATGTCGCGGAGAACGAATGCGGGGTGAATCGCGAAGAAACTAACGAGCGCCATCGCACGCGCACCGCAAATCGCTATCTGAAGCGCGTGATGTATGGCAACCGCACGCCCCTGCGCGGAGAAGTCGAACCGCGGGAGGATGCTGCTTGGATGTTTGAACTAGTCTTCGACTTCGGGGACGAAGCATTTGAGACTTGCCCAGCGAATGACGATGGCAAAGTGTTCGTCGAGGCGCCCAATGAGCCGGGTGGAGGGCGCTCGTGGAGGGTGAGGAAAGATCCGTTCTCGCGATATCGTTCGGGGTTTGAGATAAGAACTTACAGGCTGTGTGAACGGGTTCTACAGTTTCATCGCTTCCCCGAAGAACTCCACACCGAACGATGCCTGATTCAATCGATGGAGATGGAGTACGAACAGAAGCGCTTTGGCACATTTCTGATCCGCGCAACGCATGCGGGTTATGTACGGGAATCGGAAGGGCGCTATCTGCGGAAGTCGCTTCCTCCGTTGGACCTCACCTATTCGACGAGTCCGCTGGAAAACGAGAATCTCGAATCCGGTTTCGCCTTGCAGACCGCCGAATTGACCTATCTGCCTCAGGGCATCGATGGATCGAACTACAGGTGGCTCGACCTGGACGGTGTGGGGATCTCCGGTGTGCTCTCGGAACAAGGTGCGGCGTGGTACTACAAAAAGAACCTTGGCCATGGAAGATTTGGAGCAACAGCGGTTGTTTCGCGCATTCCTGCGGCTGCGTCCTTGGCCGGCGGCCAGCAGTTGCTGGATGTGGCCGGCGATGGCAATCTCGATCTGGTCGAATTTGCGCCGGGTCACGCGGGATTTTATGAGCGTGCAACGGACAGCGCGGGGTGGTTGCCCTTTCGAACGTTCCCCTCACTTCCGGTAATTGACTGGGCGGATCCGAATCTCAGGTTTGTCGATGTTACGGGCGACGGCATCGCCGATGTGCTGATCACCGAAGACTTTGCTTACAAGTGGCATGCCTCTCATCTGCGTGGAGGATTTGGCGAGGAGCGGCGCGTTGCGCGCGCAATTGACGAAGAGCAGGGTCCGCGGGTTCTCTTCGATGACGGCGAAAACTCTCTTTACCTGGCCGATATGTCGGGTGATGGCTTGTCCGATCTGGTGAGAATTCGGAACGGAGAAGTGTGTTATTGGCCGAATCTTGGCTACGGGCGCTTCGGCATGAAAGTGTCCATGGACAACTCGCCGTGGTTCGATTGGACTGACCAGTTTGATCTGAAGCGCGTGCAGCTTGCGGATACCGATGGCTCCGGAGCTACGGACATACTTTATCTCAGCGCCGCCGGAATCGATGTTTATCTCAATCAAGCCGGTAATGGCTTTTCCGGCCGGCGGCGAATCGAAGGCATACCCACAGACGATTTCCGGTCGATCGCGATTGCCGATTTTCTGGGCCGGGGCACGGCATGCGTCGTGTGGTCATCGCCACTGCCTTCGGATGCCCAGCGTTCCCTGCGCTATGTCGACCTCATGTGCGGCCGGAAGCCGCATCTGCTGATCGGGATGTGTAACAACCTCGGCGTAGAGACGGCGATCGAGTATGCATCGTCCACCGAGTTCTACCTTGCCGATGAAGCGGCCGGCCGGCCGTGGGCTACGAGGCTCCCCTTTCCAGTGCATGTCGTCAAGCGCGTGGTCACGCACGATGCCATCAGCCGCAATCGGTTTGTTTCGCGCAGTAGCTATCACCACGGGTATTTCGACGGCGTGGAACGGGAGTTTCGCGGCTTTGGACGTGTCGAGACTCTCGACACGGAAGAGTTCGGCGACCTGACGGAGAGCGGCCAACTGCCTGGGTATGCCAACGAGCACGCGTCGTGGAATGTGCCACCAGTTCTGACGAAAACGTGGTTCCATACTGGCGTGTTTCTCGGAGGCGATCGCATCTCGCGCCACCTTGCGCACGAATACTATCGCGAACCGCACGAAGCCGCTGAAATGCTGCTCGACGATACGATTCTGCCCCACGCTCTGGCGCCCGAAGAGGCTCGCGAAGCATGCCGCGCGCTGAAGGGGGCGATGCTCCGCCAGGAGATCTATGCGCTGGATGGGATGGAGGAGTCGGGGCGGCCCTACACCGCGACCGAGAGCAACTTCACGATCCGTTCGATGCAGCCGCGGGAGTGGAACCGGCATGCGGTTTTCCTTACCCATGCGCGCGAGCAGATAAGTTTCAACTTCGAGCGCAAGCTGTACGAGATCGATGGAGCAAAGCGTGCCGATCCGCGGGTGGCGCATGCCATCACTCTGAAGGTGGATGAATACGGCAATGTTCTTCGGTCTGCCAGCATCGGATATGGACGGCGATTTCCGCAGGCATTTGGAGTTGAGCGGGAGGAGTGTCTGCGCAAGCAGGAACGCATCCTGCTGACACTGACGGAAGTCGATTACACCAACGCAGTGCAGGAGAGCTATGCGTACCGCAGCCCACGGCCCGCTGAAACGCGCGTCTACGAATTGCTCAACATAGAACCGGATGCAGATTTCTTTGGCGTGACCAACCTGTTCAGGTTCGAAGAATTTCAAGAGAAGGAAGCCTCCGCGAGCGATGGCAACCATGATCTTTCGTTTGAATCAAGGGGCGCGGAAGATCGGTTTGGTTGCGTGCCTTGCCGACGGCTCTTCCAGTGCAGCAGAAAGGTATACCGCAGCGATATGCTGAACCGGTTGCTTCCACCGGGAACCCTGGAATCGCGGGCGCTGCCGGGCAAAACGTATCAACTTGCGTTCACGCCGAGCTTGATTCGCGATGTATTCCGGCGCAATGAACAGGGGCAGCGGGAAGTCTTGATGCGAGATCCCGAGACTGTGATGCAGGAGGGTGGTTACGTCGATCTGGACGAAGACGGTCAATGGTGGATTCCATCGGGGGTTGTTTTCTATTCGGCGGACGCGCGTGATGATGCGAAGGTGGAACTGGAGCATGCGCGCAGGCATTTCTTTCGACCGCAGCGCTATCGCGATCCATTCGGAAACACGGCCCTTGTAACGTACGACGCGCATGATTTGACGGTGATTGCCACGCGAGACGCGGCGGGCAATGTGGTCACTTCGGCGACTGACTATCGAGTGCTGGCGCCAAGACTGGTATCGGATGCGAATCGCAATCGCACCGCAACATCGTTTGATGCGCTGGGAATGCTGGCGGGAACGGCAGTGATGGGCAAGGAGGGAGATGGCGAGGGCGATTCGCTGGACGGCTTTGAGCCCGACTTGACCGAGCGCACGATCCTCAGGCACACCGAAGACCCACTTTTGGATCCGGGGGCGATCCTGGGCCAGGCGACCGCTCGATATGTCTATGACCTGTTCGCGTTCATGCGTACGCGGGATGATCGCCAGCCGCAGCCGGCGGTAAGTTACGCGCTGGCGCGGGAGATGCACGAGTCGGATTTAGGCATCGGCGAGCGGGCAGAGATACAACATTCGTTTTCGTATTCCGACGGATTTGGCCGTATCGTGCAGAAGAAGGTGCAGGCCGCGCCGGGGCCGCTCGAAAATTCCGAGCCGCCAGAGCATGCCATGGGCAACGGTCAAGGTCCCGATGAAGCGCGAAGTGGCAATCGAGAACATGTTCATCCGCGCTGGGCCGTGAGCGGATGGACGATCTCCAATAACAAGGGCAACGCCGTACGGCAATATGAGCCCTTCTTCAGTGCCACGCAGCGGTTTGAATTTGCCCACGCAGTGGGTGTAAGTTCGACCCTGTTTTACGATCCGGCGGGGCGCGTCATTGCGACTCTTCATCCGGAACATACGCACGAAAAAGTGGTGTTCGATCCGTGGCAGCAGGTGACGTGGGATGTGAACGATACGTTGCTGGAGAGAGATCCCTCCTACGACCGGGACGTAGGCGGCTACCTGCGTCGCCTGCCGGCGGACGAGTATTTGCCCACCTGGTATGAGCAACGCCGCAACGGCGCGATGGGCGAGAAGGCGAAAGAGGCGGCGGAGCAGGCGGCGACGCATGCCCGCACGCCGAAGACGGCTTACTTCGATACGCTCGGGCGGCCGTTCCTCACTGTCGATATCAACAGGGCTAAGCATGACGGCCGCGTCACTGAACAGCACATCGCGACCAGCGTTGAGCTGGATATCCAAGGCCAAGAACTTTGGATGACGGACGCGCTCGAAAGGCGATTCGCGACGTTTGCCTATGACATGGCCGGGAGACGCATTTATCAATCGATGACGGATGCCGGCGAGCGGTGGGCGCTTTTCGAGATCAAGAAGAAGCCCCTGCGGACATGGGACAGCCGCGGATTCAGGTTTCGATATCAGTACGACGTGCTTCAGCGACTCACGCGGCTCTTTGTGCGGGCGGGACACGATGCGGAAAAACTGGCCGAGAGAATCGACTACGGAGAAGGACAGCCGCAAGATGTGGCGCGCAACCTGAGAGGGCGAATTTCCCGGCGCATGGACCAGGCGGGCGTCGCGACCAACCAACGATACGATTTCAGGGGTAACCTGCTAAACAGCTCGCGCCAGTTACTTCATGATTATCGGGAGTTGGTCGATTGGGATTCTTCACCGGAGATAGAAGAGCGCGTGTTTGCCAGCAGCACGAGATATGACGCGCTCAATCGGCCCATCGAGATCGTTGCTCCCGATACCAGCGTAATCCGGCCGGAATATGACGAGATGAGCCTGCTCGACAAGCTCAGCGTCAACCTGCGGGGATCTGACGACGCCACGGCATTCGTGACGAAAATCGAGTACAACGCCAAAGGACAGCGTGAGTTGATCGAGTTCGGCAACGGGGCGCGCACTCATTATGGGTATGATCCACTGACGTACCGGCTGGTTCATCTCAAGACCCGGCGCAAGTCCGGCGACGCTGTTCTGCAGGATCTGAAATATACCTACGATGCGATCGGCAACGTGGTTTCCATCGTCGATCGGGCGCAGCATAAGGTGTATTTCGATAACCAGGTGGTGACAGCGAGCAATGACTATGTATACGACGCGATCTATCGCCTGATAGGCGCCCAGGGGCGTGAACATGCTGGCAATAGTGCGGGACGTGCGGTGGATTGGGATGATGAGCCACGCATGGATCAGCCTCTGCCAAGCGATGGGCAGGCGATGCGGTGTTATCGCGAGAGCTATGGCTACGACTTGGCCGGAAACATTCTTGAGTTGATTCACCATGCATCGAGCGAGGGGTGGAGACGCCAGTTCGAATATGCGGAGGGAAGCAATCGATTGGAGCGGGGCAGGGTCGGCCAGCTCGAAGAGCAATATAGCTACGACGCCAACGGGAACATGGTACGCATGCCGCATTTGCCGCTCATGAAGTGGGATTTCAAGAATCAACTGTGCATCACGCGGGAACAGGTGGTAAAGCAAGGCGCAGGGCCGCGAACGTTCTATGTCTACGACGCAGGCGGCGCGAGAGTGCGCAAGGTGACCGAGCGCAGTGACGGATCGAAGGCGCACGAGCGGATCTACCTGGGCGGCTTCGAGATCTATCGTGAATACGAGCGCAACAAGGTGACGCTGGAGCGAGAGACGCTCCATGTGATCGATGACAAGCGACGCATCGCGCTGGTGGAGACCAAGACCGTCGACATTAAATGCCAGTCGGTCAATTTGCCCGCGACGCTTACGCGATACCAGTTCAGCAATCAACTCGGCTCCTCGTGCCTGGAACTGGATGAGGAGGCCTCGGTGCTGTCGTACGAGGAGTATTACCCGTTTGGCAGTACCTCTTATGAAGCGGCGCGGCGGCAGGTCGACGTCAGCCCAAAGCGATATCGATATACCGGCAAAGAAAGGGACAACGAGACGGGCCTCTACTATCACGGAGTACGCTATTACGCTCCATGGCTCGGCCGATGGACGGCGTGCGACCCAGCGGGTCTCAAGGATGGCTCTAATCTTTACGCCTTTTGCAGCAACAACCCAATCACCCTGGTTGACCGGGCGGGTATGGAAGGCGAAAAACCAGAGGCGGACGAAAGCGACGACCCCAATGCCGCGACGAAGAAAAGGCTCCAGGATACTGTCGCCAATGCGAAGAAGGAGATTGCGGAGAGAAAGCAGGCGATGGCGCCGCTGATCGTCGCTCAGTACGATCTCACGGTGCAGCGTGACAAGCTTGCGCCGGGAGACACAGCGGAACGGGAGAAGTTGCAAAAGCAGATCGACGCCAATAAGGAGCCCCTGCAACGGGGATACGACAAAATCGCGCGCCTGCAGGAAGAAGTCGACGAGTCAAACGAGGTAATCGCCAAGATAGACAAACTCGAAGCAGAAGCGAAGGAAGATGAGAAGCCAAAACTTGGTGTGGACATATCAATCCAGTACAACCCGAGCGACCTTGGTAAGAACAAGTCAGGATCGACAGTGAATCTCCCTTCTGGCGAAGCTCAGCTTGTGTTGCTCGCACGCAATTGGTCCATAAAGGATTGGGACAAGCATCTTCCCTTGGGTCTCACTGGGTTGAGTGTGGGAAAAGAACTCGCCGTGGTGGGGGATTTCAAGTACCACAAAACCGACGAAGACAACTCCAATGTAGCGCCCCCTTACCTCGCAGTGCAAATTACGGCAGCAAACCTCGAGTGGAAGCTGAAACAGGGAGGGAGGAAGGTGGACTTCGTCGAGGTCGGACTTCCAGTACAGGTTCTGCTTGATACCGGCTTGAACCTTAAGTGGCAGGCAGCGGGAGAATTGGATGTCCATCTTGATGCATTGATCGGCGATGTTCCGAAACTAACCTCGTTTGGAACCGCCAGCGTTGGCGGCACGATCAATAACCCCGATCCCGATAACCAGCGGCGATTCATCAATTCCGAAGGAGTGGGTTTTGGGCTGAAGGCATCCTTCTGAACTGTCGCGGAGCCCCGCCTTCTTATGTCGACGCGAATGCCGCGGCCGAAGAGAAATGCCAGGGGGCAGCCTCGTCGCGGGCAACGGAGTATTTCGCCAGGCGAGCTCCGATGGTGTTTTGCGAAACAGCAAGAGCACGGTTCCAGGTATAGACGATAGCCATGTTGTGAGGAGAGAAGGCACATGTCGAAGTTAATCGTGATTCGGATTGTTCCCCAGGCGCCGATAGATGCGAGCACTTTTACCAACTACCTGAGCAATAATGGCGGCCTGCAGATCACTGCCTTCGATCTGTCGTTCGGTAGCCCTACGATTGGAGTGGCCGTGGGTACAGCGAGTTATCTTGCGCCCACTACTGCGCCGCAGACGAGCCCGACTGCCAATCCGCCTATCGGGTTCAATCCCACCGCTGCGGTGTACGGTCCGGGCACGGGGATTGTGCAACAGCTCGATCTTCAACCGCCAAGCATTCTGGGCATCACGGTGGAATCGGCCTACTATCAGTTCGAGTCGGTGGCGACGGCGGTTCTGGAGTTCAATCCGCCGGGCTCAAACGTATTCGAAAACCTGCGCCTGCTCGTCACGTGGGGAAGTGGGGCAGGGGCGCAAGCGATATCGGTTCCGCAGGAGTACTACGATGTTCCCCTGGCCGACGGTCCTCTTCCCGATCCCAGCACGTGGGCATCGCTATCGCCCAGTCTCTATCTCTCGATTCCCGCGCCGGCGGCCGCGGGGGGCAACGGATTCGCACTTCCTGCGAATGGGACGCCGCCTTCTTTCGATTCGCTGAAAACTGCTATTCAAAGCGTGTTGCTGGTTGACCCGGGAGGGGCGCCGCCTGACTTGAGTTCCCTGACTTTGGACGAATGCCGCAACATCGCGCACGAGATCGTATGGAGCCAGCAGCCATCCATTCCCACGCCGCCTGATCCAATTGAAAACCTGTACACCAATCTGCCAAACAACGGGCAGTTGATGAACGGCAGCACGCCGAACCAGAATGAGGCTGATCGCGAGCAATTCGAGGCCAAGCTTACTGGTTATTACGCGCTGGCCAATGCAACGGCAGACCGGTTGACTCCTTTTGTCTTTTCGGTTGCGGCAGCGGTGAAGTGCGAGGAGATCAGCCTGGCGCAGACGCAGGCGCTGTTGCAGTTTCCCGTGAACCCCGCACTGACGAACAGCGCGGAGGCCGAGGTGATTCTCACCGGCGTAGGAACACCGACAACCAGCTTCGGGGTGCCGGCGGCCTACTTTTATGCGCTGGGAGCGACGATGCCGGTATCAATGACGGCGACGCAGCGATTCAGTCTGGCGTTGGTGGAAAGCCAGACGCAGGCTCTGGCAGATCTGACCTCGGCCTTGAATGCGGGTGTAGTCAGTGACCCTGAGACCTACGTCACTTCAGGTTTACCGGCGATCAACGCGGCGCAGTCGGCACGCCGGCTGTCGGCGTTAGACGTGCCGGCGACAGCAACGTTGCCTTCGCTGGCCTTTAGCGCAGCACTACAGCCCCTGGTGACGGCATGGCTGGGATTTGCGAGTGCGGACGCATCCCCAAGCAGCGAGACATACCAGCCGACCGACGATGTCACCGTCTTCTGGCCCGGCGTGAATTCGGGAGCAACGGCCGCTGGCTTTTTGGAGTTGGTGCTCTGCGCGCTGACGCAGGGTTTCCAGCTCGGGCCTCCGACCAATGCCTCGCTGGCGCAGGAAATTGCGGCCACGCTGCTGCCCGCGCAAACGGTTACCGCCCTGGTTGCGGTTACCGATGCGCAGTGGACAAAGTTTTTTACCAATCAGCCGACCTGGCTACCGCCTTTTACTGCGCCGGGAAGCACCCCAGTGCAGATCGCGAACTTCATCGCCTATCTGCAGAAGTTCTTTGCAGTCGTAAATGCAGCCCCGGCAAATCTGGTTACGTATGTGACGACGGCCGATGCACCGTTGGGCTCCACGAGTTTGACCTTCGCGTCTACGGCGGGAGTGGCGAACGGAATGTCAGTGAGCGGATCACCCAACATTCCTGGCGGAGAGGTCGTGGATGGAACTCCGACGGCCACCGATATATCGTTGAAGGCCGCGCTCACGGGGGACGTTCCCGCTGGTACCAACATTCAATTCAGGTCAACGTTTGCCGCGGCGGCGACGGGCGGATTGCCGCTGCTGGAGCGGCCATCAACCGATTGGCTGAATGCGTGCCTCGGTTTCTACCAGGCCTCGCCGTTTGTCTTTGGAACGGGATTCACGCTGGCAACGCTGCAAACGGCGGCGGCCAAGGTATTCCCGGACGACGGGGACGCACAGGAATGGCTTGTCGATGCGCTGGTGACGATCGATGCGCTTTACCAGGTGCTTGCGAAGACCGTGCCACCGATTCCCGACAGTCTGCAGTTTTCGGTGGTCGAGGCGCTCTATGCGCGCGGGTTTAAATCGGCGGCCGACATGACGGAGTTGTCAAGCGCCGATTTTCCGCAGGCGATGGTGGGGACTGTCGCGTTTGACTTGGCGCCCGCTCTCTACACGGCGGCTCAATTGATCAGTCCGGCGCCGCAGCCGTCAACGAATGGCGGAGGGTTCCAGCCTGTGAATCCCGACGGATCGCTGACGGACTGCATTCCCGCGCCGTGCCGCTCGCCTTTGGGCCCGATCAACTACCTGCACGAGATGCTGCTGGTATCGCCGAATGGTACGTGTGAGGATCCATTTGCACCTCCTGCGAAAGGCCAGACCACACTTGCCGATGCGGTGGCACAACGCCGCGGGCCTCTCGGGAAGCTGGCGGCAAGCTGCGCCAACCTGGAGACGCCGCTGCCTCTGATCGACCTGGCTAACGAGTGCCTTGAGTTCATGGCATCGACGGCGCCGGCGATGAGTGGAACGGTATATAACACGTCTGCCGATGCAGTAGCTGGCTACGTTCTATGCAAAGAGAACTGCGATGCAAATACCGCGAAGAAACAAGAGGGCCACGCCCCGTGCTGCGACCCATGCCATGACCCCTGCACGCTGTTAGGCACACTGCCGGAGTACTCCACGCCGGGGATGCCCGTGGCGTCGGCGGTACCACTGGAGTCGAACCAGGCCGTGGAGCCGTTGGTCTACGAAACCCTCGAGGACGACTTTTCGTCCTGCTGCCTGCCGTATTCGCAGGGGCTGGATGTAAATCGCACTTACCTCAAATTCCTCTCTACCTGCCGTTTTGAAGTCATGCGCACGCTGCATAAGTGCATCACGGAGTTTGTACTCGATCCACTCAATGAGCCGGCAGGATTTGAGAACTACCTTTGGCGTTATCCGGTGCGCATTGATATTGCTATCGAGTACCTGGGCATTTATCCAGCGGAATACGAGGGGCTATTTGCAGGCAGGATGCCGCGGTCATGCGGGGCTCAGAAGGACGATCATGAGCAAGATGCGGCCGCCGTTACAGCGCCTGAGTTATACGGGTTCGATCCGGCGGGGGAGGATGGGTGGCAGCGGACTGTGGTGCAATTGCCGGAGTTTCTGCGGCGCACGTGCCTGAGTTACTGCGATTTTGTGGAGCTATGGAAATCCGGCTTTGTGACCTTCCGCGATGGCGCTGCGCAGGAGGGAAAATTCCCGGAGTGCGAACCGTGCTGTCTGGAGAGTCACTGGCTGGTGTTTCCATCGACAGACCAGACCGGTGCCGGGAGTGCGGCGGCCACCACGCTGTTAACTGAAGAGCAGTCGCTGCTTGAGCTGGCAATCTTCATTCGCCTTTGGCGCAAGCTGAAGGACGTGTGTGGGGCTTGCTATACCTTTGCCCAACTGGCGGACATCTGCAACGTCCTGCAGTTGTTCAACGGCACGGTCGTGAATCGGGACTTTATTCGACAACTCGCGGCGTTTCAGATGCTGCGGGATCAATTCAAGCTGCCTCTCGTCAACGCCAACGACCGTCATGCGGCGACCGCAATTGATGAGGACCGTACTCAACTGCTGTCCCTCTGGGTGGGGGAGAGTGCGGCGCAGTGGCCGTGGGCCGTGCGTCAGCTTGTGGATGGAGTGGAGCGTTTTGCGCGGTGCCGCAGCCGGTGCGAACACCGTTCGCTGGAGTTTGCGCGATGGATGGAATCGAACCTGGATGATCTTTCAGGGCTGGCGGGGTTCGATCCCGCCACCGCGACCGACACGTGGCAGAGTCTGCCGACGCATACTCTGCGCTTTGCCGAAGTTCTTTCGAAGATCTTCGGTTCGTATTACCGGCACGATGAGCTCTTCTATCTCTTCACGACCGGTGCGCTGGCGGAGGCGGGGCGCGCGTTTCCGTTGCAGGACGAGGACGACGCGCTGGAGTCTCCGCTGAGTCTGCCGGAGGACGAACATCGTTATTCGCTGGGTAAGCTGCGGCACAAACTGCTCGACGTGTGCTTATCGGACGAGCAGGAACATCACTGGCAGTGGCGTCGCATCGACGAATCGCTGCGCGAAGAGTTTGGTTTTGCCGCGGCGGATGTGCTGGCGTTCGGCCGGCACTTCTTTCCAGCGACCCTGCAGTCGGCGGGGTATGTTGCCGATGCGCAGCAACGGCGCTACTCATCGACTCTGCCCGCTGCGAACACGACGCCGGCCATGTGGAGTGTACCGCAAGATGGGCCATTTCAATACGACGCCGCGGCGGCCGCCTTGTCGTTTCAGCTACCACTGCGGGATGAGGCCGTTATCGACCAGCTGGAGCGAGTGCGGCAGTTGAATGAAAGCGAGCAACTCGCGGTGCAGGACTTGTATTATCAGCCGCGGGCGATGCTGGCCGAGTTTGCATTACTGTTCACAGATTTTGTGGCGGCACAGCACTGGCTGATCGAGGAGCGCGAGGAACACGAGCGGTGGCGGTATTTCCGGCGGCAGTTCGCGTTATGCCATGCGCGCTGCAGGTTATTGGCGGAGCATCTTGCAGAGCACGTGAACTCCGTGACGCACGAGGAGTGTGCGGAGGGCGTGGGCGATGCCTTCCTCATGTTGCGGGAACTGTTTGCGGATGAGAATGCGGCCGGGAACTGGGAGAACGATGCGGGGCAGCCACCAACCGTGGTGTGGCCAGGACCAAATGGGAGCGCATTTGCGGCGCTCCTGGGTCTGACCGGTACAGGACTCTTGCGGGAATACACGCCGGCCGGCGGAAGCGTGTTGTGGCGCGATGTTTCAGGCCCGCTCACCGGATTTGGCTGGGAGAGCGATCGCGAGAACTGCCCGGTGCCAACCGTAATTCCCGCGCTTGGCTTGACCCTGACGCCCGCCCAACTGGCGAATGTCACCATCCAGAACGGCCTCGCGGCGGAGATCGCAAGCGGCGCATGGCTGGGAGGGGCGCAGGGATTCACGGTGAAGTGGACAGGCGCGTTGCTGGTGGACCGGGAGGGCGAGTACGAATTCTGCGCCGGCGCGCCAACGGAGGAGTGCGAACGGCCCGATGAGCGCAGGGCCGAGCAGTGCCAGTGGCGTGTAACCCTCACTCGAGGCGGCCGCACGCGCGTGATCCTCAACCACAACTGGCCGGGGCAGACCGGACCGACGGTGCCCTGCCCTCATCTGAAGCACGGCGCATACGACATCGTGGTGGAGTTTACCAAGCCGGCGCCGGCGCTTGCGGAGAAGAAGGAGCATCACTTGCGCACCGGTTTCCAGGTGAAGTACGTGGGGCCGGACAGCGAAGACAGGTTGATCGAGATCCCGCACTCGCGCCTGTTCCGAGTATTGAAGGAACTGCAAGGCGAGGATCAGACAGGTAACGCCGGCGGCGCTTTCCGGGATCTCGGTTTCGGGATTGTTGGGCTATCGGCAGGCGCCAAGAACTTCCTGAGCGGGTATTACTCCAGTTCACTCCGCGATATCCGGCGAACTTATCAGAGGGCGTTCAAGGCGTTGTTGTTTGCGCGCAGGTTTGAGCTGTCTTCGGAACGGCGCGGGGACGGTCATAGTGAACTGGGCTTTTTGCTTGCCAACGGCGCCAACTTTTCCGGGCATGCCTATTATCGGT
>Ga0182014_10002945_pt1 | contig 20982 bp, 21 predicted proteins | sample 612S2DmetaG_FD_120489 | JGI IMG/M metagenome (GOLD analysis project Ga0182014, IMG submission 120489) | Permafrost microbial communities from Stordalen Mire, Sweden - 612S2D metaG | ecosystem: Environmental > Terrestrial > Soil > Wetlands > Permafrost | place: Sweden: Stordalen | collected... | reverse complement strand
GCGGTCGAAGGCGCGCTGATCGCCAAGTTCCGCAACGCCGGCCAAACTTGCGTCTGCGCCAACCGCATTTACGTGCAGCGCGGCGTGTTCGACGCTTTCGCCGACAAGCTCACCGCCGCGGTCGCCAGGCTGAAAGTCGGCGACGGGGCGGAGCCCGGCGTGCAGATCGGTCCGGTGATCTCGCCCGCGGCGCTCGCCAAGATCGAGGCGCACGTCGCCGACGCGTTGGCGCACGGCGCGAAGGTAACGGTCGGCGGCAAGTGCCATCCAGCCGGTGCGCTGTTCTATGAGCCGACGGTGCTCGTCGGCGCCGATGCGACAATGAAACTCGCGCGCGAAGAGACTTTCGGCCCGGTCGCGCCGCTGTTCGCCTTCGACACGGTCGAGGACGTGATCGCGATGGCCAACGACACCGAGTTCGGACTCGCCTCATATTTCTACGCGCGCGACTTGTCTCGAGTGTGGAAGGTCGCAGAGGCGCTCGAATACGGCATGGTTGGCGTCAACACCGGCCTGATCTCGACCGCCGAAGCGCCGTTCGGCGGCGTCAAGGCGTCCGGAATCGGCCGCGAAGGATCGAAATACGGCATCGACGAATATCTGACGCTCAAGTACGTTTGCCTGTCAGTTTAGGGGCGCGTTCTTCCGTCATTGCGAGCAACGCGAAGCAATCCAGACTTAGATTTTGCGATGGCGGCTTCGTCGGGATCGCTTCGATGGAAGAAGGAGCGCGGCGATTTGACGACGACAAATGCTAGCGCCGCGCGGCCGCCGCTATTCGTCGTCGAGCGTCGGCGCGTTGTCGGCGAGATCGAGGAACAGGCCGAGGCACAGCAGCCAGAGCGTCGCGACCGCCATCATCGCCGTCTCTCCGCGTTGGCGCCCATCGCCGCACGCAACGCCTCGGCGGCGGCGTTGAAATCGAGCCGCAGCCGGTCGGCCTCGTCGTGCAGCTCGGTTTCGACCCGCGCCACGAGGTCGCCCTTGGCGAGTTTGGCGAGACACGGGCGCGCCGCGAGATAGAACCCTTGCCAATGATCCTTGGCGCCGATCACCTTGGTCGCCTTGAGGCCGGTCAGGCGGGCGCAGGCCTCATTCCAGAGGGCGACGCGACCGTCGCGGTCGAGGACGAATGTCGCCACCGCCATCTCGTCGATGATCCGCGCCGCGTGCCGACTGAGATCGGGCCGATCGCCGCCAGCGTTGGCCTTGCGGGCGGCGATCGCCTGTCTGAAGCGGGAAAGAACCATGCTCGGAGCCCTCGGTGAGCCGGACCGCTGGAACGCGACGACGCTGCGAGACCCAACGAAACAAACCCGGCGCCGACGTCTCGCCGACGCCTTTTTTGGAGGGCGCCTTGCCGCCGACGTGACGCCGCGCGGCTGACGCTGATCGCTATCGGGCCGAGCTTGCCTCAAACTGACGAGCATTTCTGCGACGCTTGAACCCGCGGCAAAGCGGCGCGCCGTCGCCTGCGCCGGTGGGCGCCTATGGCCTATGTCGGCCGGTAAAATCATTGTGAACGCAAAGATTTGGCTTTGTGTTAAGGCTAACCAAGGGCCCCCGCTGAGCGCATCGCTGCAATGCGAACGGCGCGATTGCGGGCCGACGCCATTTGTGGCAAGAGCCGCCTCGCTTAATGAATCCCACGAGGCGGAATGTCGTTTTTCACTAGCAACCGATTTCAGGACCGTCAGGCCGCAGCCGCCGAAGCGCGCAAAGCAATGGCGGAGAAGTTTCTCTCCCGCCCGAAATACGACCCCAACGATCCCGCAGTGAAGGAACGCGAGGCCAAACGGCGCGCGGTCCTTGAGGCGCGCGCCGCGCGCGAGGTGGAGCGTGAGCGCCGCCGCGCCGAAGCCGCGGCCGCCGAAGCGGCGAGGCTCGTCGCCGAGGAGGCGGCTCGGATTGAGACCTTGCGCCTGGAGGCGCTGGCTCACGAAGCGGCCGAGGTCGCCCGTCGCGAGGAGGAGGCGCGGCTCGAGTACGAGCGCAAGCTCGATCGCGACGCGCGCTACGCCGCCCGCAAGGAGCGGAAGAAGAAAGCCAAGAGCGCTTTCGAACGCTACCGCTGAGTCCTTTGTTGATCGCCGGTCGCGACTGGGGCAAATAGAGCCCCTGAGTCGGGGAATGCGGCTTTCTTCAGTGGGACAGCGTTAGAATGGCGAAACCTCTACGGGTCGGCCTCGCAGGCGTAGGCACCGTCGGCGGGGCTTTGGCGCGCCTCCTGCAGCGGCGACGAGACGACCTGAAGGCTCGCACGGGACGAGACATCGACATCGTCGCGGTCAGCGCTCTCAGCCGCAGCGAATGCGGCCCCGGCCTGGAGCAGGCTGCCTTCTACAACGACGCGACAACGTTGGCCGCAACCGGCGAAATCGATGTGTTCGTCGAAGCGATCGGCGGCGCAGACGGGCCGGCCTACGCCGCCGCGCGCGCGGCGCTGTCGCGCGGGGTGTCGACGGTGACCTCCAACAAGGCGATGATCGCCGCCCACGGCTTCGAGCTGGCGACGCTCGCCGAATCCCACGGCGCGGCGCTCGCCTTCGAGGCGGCGGTCGGCGGCGGCATTCCGGTCATCAAGACGCTGCGCGAAGGTCTGGCGGGCAATGAAGTGCGCCGCGTGTCGGGCATTCTCAACGGCACCTGCAATTACATCTTGTCGCGCATGGAAAGCGACGGGCTGTCGTTCGACGCCTGCCTCGCCGCGGCGCAGAAACTCGGCTACGCCGAGGCCAACCCGACCTTCGACATCGGCGGCTTCGACACCGCCCACAAGATCGCCATTCTCGCGTCGCTCGCCTTCGGCACCAAGATCGACGCCGACGCCGTTTCGATTGAAGGCATCGAGTCGATTACGCTCGCCGATCTCGCTGCCGCCGACGAACTCGGCTATCGCATCAAGCTGCTCGGCGTCGCCGAGCGCACCGAGAAGGGCGTCGAGCAGCGCGTCCACCCGACCATGGTCGCCAAGTCCGAGCCGTTGGCGCAGACCATGGGCGTCCTCAACGCGGTGACGATCGACGGCGACGCGATCGGCGCGCTGACGCTGGTCGGGCCCGGGGCAGGCGGCGACGCGACCGCCTCGGCGGTCGCCGCCGACATCTGCGATATTGCGCGCGGTCACGCCGGGCCGGCGTTCGGCCGGCCGATCGCGGCGCTGGTTGAGGCCGAGCGTGTGCCGATGCAGCGCCACGAGGGCGGCTATTACGTGCGCATGGCGGTTGTCGATCGGCCGGGTTCGGTGGCGGTGATCGCCAAGCGCATGGGCGAACGAAGCATCTCGCTCGAGGCGATCATGCAAAAGCGCTCAGACGCCGGCGCGCCGGCGGGCGAGTTTGTGCCGGTGGTGCTGATCACCAAGGCGACCACGGAAGCCTCAATCCGCGAAGCGCTGGACATGGCGGTCGGAGACGGCGTGGTGCGCGAGAAGCCGCAGGTCATCCGCATCGAGCGGGGCTGAGGGCTGCGCTCGCCGGTTCTTTTCTGAGCGTTGAGGAGGAGAGTCCCTGTGACGCCGCTCGACGACGGAAGCCTGATCGCGCTGGCGCGCTCGGTGATCGAGGCGGACGCGAAGGCGGTTCACGCTGCGCTCGAAGCGGTGGACGAGGAGTTCATTCAGGTCGCGAGGCTGCTGGGCTGCGTTGAAGGCAAGGTGCTGGTCACCGGCTGTGGCACCTCGGGAGCGATTGCCGCGCGGGCTGCGCACATGCTCTCGGTCTGCGGTTGTCCTGCGTTCTACCTTTCTCCGGATGACGGCCTGCATGGCGGGCTGGGCGTGCTGCAGCCGAGCGATCTGCTGATTGCGTTGTCGAAGGGCGGCGGCTCGGCGGCGCTGAATGAATTCTGCAGTCGGGCCAAGTCGCTGTGCCGGGCGGTGATCGCCATCACCGCGGCGCCGGAATCCGCGCTGGCCGGAATCGCCGACCATGTCGTCGCACTGAAGATCGACAATGACGCGGATCTCGGCGATGTCGTTGCGACCGGCAGTTCTCTCGCGACCGCAGCCATCCTCGATGCGCTTTGCGAGGCTGCGCGCGTCTCGCGCGGCTACGACTGGAAGCGCCTGCTCTTCACCCATCCCTCGGGCGCGGTTGGACGCGACGCGATCCAAACGATTGATCGTTTGACGCGGTCGTCGACCGAGGAAGGACACGGTCGGCGCTCTTGACCTCGCGATGGCCTCAACGGACGTGATGTTGCGCGTTGTCAAGATCACGCCCTTGCCGTCACATGGCTCAGCGTCAGCCGGCGATGTTTCGGTCTCCAGCTTCTTCCTCTACGATCCGGGCGGACGTCGGGTTCCGCCAGCCTTGCGCGCATTGGTCGACTTTCTCGGCGAGGCGCGCGACGCTGCGCCTAGCTGGGGTCGAGCAGGCCGAACAGGCTCACGAGGGCGATAACCATCGCGCCGAGGACGAGCTCGGCCACGCAGTTTCGCGCCAACGCGCGCTGCGTCCGGCTGTCAGGCGTCAGTCGCGGCGCGAGGACGTAGCGGTTAATCAGCGCCAGCGCGACCATCGCAGCGACCACGACGAGCTTGGCGTCGAGCAGCATGCGATAAGGCGCCGTCAGCGCGAACGCGCCGAAGCCGCTGGTCAGCGCGACATTGACGATCCCCGTCAGCACGATCAGCGCGACATCGAGCTGGCCCCAGAACGAGAACCGTCGCATCGCCGTCACTGCGGCTACGCTGAGGCTTGCGTCGCGATAGGCCTTGAGGCTGAGCGCGAACATCGGCAGGCCGCCGAACCACGCCGCCGCCGCCAGCAGATGCAACGCGTCGTTGGCGCGGTGGAGCGCGCCGAAGGCGCCGGCCTGCATCGCCGCGTGGCCGACGAGGCTGAGGCTCGCCAGTTGCAGCGCCGCGCCGACGAGCAACGCGAGCGTCGGACCGCCGTAGCCAAGCGCCGGCACGGCGACGAGCGCGGCGGCGAGACCGAGACGCCACAACCAAACGGCGCCAAAGTCCGTATCGGTCAGGACTGCGCTGATCGAACCAAGATCGAAGAATGCGCTCCAGTCGTCGGCCATCGAGGCGGACTCGAGCGCAAGCCAGACGAGCGCGCTGAGGGCGGCGATCGGAATCGTCGCCGCCGCGATGGCGCGCGTCGCCGGGGCAAGCGCGCGCGAGAGATCGGGCGGCACCAGCGCGACGACAAAGGCCGTCGCGCCGAACAGCGTCATCGCCGCCGCGAAATGGGCGAAGCGGCAGAGGGCGAGCGCCGCCTCCACGGCGCGCTATCTTGCCGTCACGCCGCCGCTCACATCTTCATTCCCTTCATGTCCATGCCCTTCATGTCGCCGCCGGAGGCGCCGACGCCGACGACCGGGAAATCGACCGTCACCGCGCCGGCGCGCTCGAAGGTCAGTGTCACCTTCGCCGTCTCGCCCTTGACCAACGGATGTTTGAGACCGGTGAGCATGAGATGGAGGCCGCCCGGCGTCAGTTTGACGTCACCATGGGCGGGGATCGCCAGACCGCCCTTCAGTTCGCGCATCTGCATGACGTTGCCCTGCATCGACATCTCGTGGATCTCGACGTTGGCGAAATCGGCCGCGCCGCCAGTCAGCTTGTCGGCGTCGCCGCCAGCGTTGCGGATCTCGACGTAGGCGGCGCCGACGTCGGCCCCTTTCGGGGTGGCGCGCGCCCACGGCTTCTCGATCGACAGGTCCCCCGCCTTGATTCCTTCGGCAAGCGCGGGGGCGGCGACGAGCGACAAGGCGAGCGCCGCGGCGAGGGCGTGAAAACGAGTCATGGGTGAATCCTTTCTTGGTTGCAGAGTGGCGGCAGCGCGCTCACGGCTTCACGGTGAACGAAAAGTCGCCTTGGCTGTGATGGGTGTCGGTCGAAACCGCGCTCCAGCGCACGGTGTAGACGCCGGGTGGCAACGGTTTGACGATCGGCGCGACGAAGACCGTCGCGTCGCCGGATTCGGTTTTCGCCGTGCCGAGCGCGATCGCCGCGCCGTCGGCGGCGGTCAGCGCAATCTTGGAGAATCGCGGCTCGACGCCTTCGCTGAACGTCAAACGGATTTCGTTCGCTGACGCGATGGTCGCGCCGACGGCGGGCGTCGCTTTCACGAGTTGCGCGTGGGCGTAGGCCGCCGTCGCGGCGAGGGCGAAAGCGAAGGCGAGGGCGGTTCGTTGCATGGTCTTGTGCATGTCGGGCCTCATCGGAACAGTGGTTTGCCAAGGGAATTGGGAAAGATGTCGTCGAAGAAGAAATGCAACTCGGCGATCGCGCCGACGTTACGGCCGCTAGCGCTGTTGATCGGGATCAGCGCCTCAACCGCGAGCTGCCACGTGTCGGCTTCGTAGATGACGCCCGGTTGAATTGTGCCGGTCGTCACCTGCGTCCCGGGCGCAACGTTGGCGATCGGAGTCGAGAAGGCGAATTCCGTCACCGGAACAAGTCGGCGCAGGAAGTCGTTGTCGATCTGGCCGACATGTGAATTGTAGTAGGGCAGACTGTACTGAAGGGTGAAGCCCCAGTTCAGGGTCGTTGGGTTTTGCGATCCGTCGGTCCAGCTCTGGCCGGGGATCGCGGCGCCGAGCTGAGCGGTGATCGCCAGCGGCCTCAGAATATTGAGGCTCGCCGGCAGGTCGCCGAAGCCTTTGCCGACGCTGACCACCGGCGCATAAGTGTTGAACGGGCTGTATTGCGAAGCCGTTCCCATTCGGCCCCAGCTCACGTCGAAGCCGGCCGAGGCCATGAACTCGTGCTGAGCCAAGCACATGAAGTTGTACTTGAGCTCAGTGTCGAGCGCGTTCCAGCCGTAGCCGCCGGGTCTCAGCCACGAACCGCCGTCGCTGAACGACAGACCGAGCCCGGGCAGGATCGTCTTCGTCCAACTGAATGTTGCATCGAACTCGCGCGTGCCGTCGGAACCTTGCGGTTGCCACGTCGACGTCGGCAGCGCCAGTTCGTCGCCGACGCCGGGATCGTCGATGCCGAGGGTTGCGGGAAAGATCCGGTCGCCGCACACGGCGTGCGCGAACGCGGGGGATATCCAGAGCGCCGCCGCAACGCCGAAAACGGCGCGCGTGGCGCTTCGCCAAGTCGCAGAAAGCATGGAAATTCGCCTTGGAGTCACGAGAAACGGTATCGCGCGCCGTTTGCGGCGGCGCGCGGCGGATTTCACGTCAGGCGAAGGAGGGCGGGGCTCTAGGCTGTGCGAATCGGACCGCACGCACGCGCGGTAGCAGGAAGTCGCTGCGCGCCGGCGGCGGACCGTCGACGATCGCCAGCCGTTCCGGCAAAGCCGGCGGCGGCGCTTCGAGCAGGGCGGCGTGCGAAGCGAACTGGCACAGCGGGCAACCCGCGTCGCAACCGACACGCTGGCGGCCCGGCGTCGACGAGTCGTCGCTCTGCGTGCAGAGTACGGCTGTGGGGCCGAATGTCGCCTTGAGCTCCGCCGCGACGGCGGCAAGGTCATGTTGCGCCGACGGATGGTGATAGGGCAGGACGACGAGTTGGACGAAGACCGCGAGCGCGGCAAGCAACATCGCAAGGCGCGACGTTGCTCGCGCGCCGCGCCTTGCTGCCTTCCGTTCGCCCGTTGTCGCCACTTGATATCCTCGTGGCGCGGTGTCGACCGCGCCCGTGTGATGAATTAGCGGCGCCGCCACGGCGCCTGTCAATTGGACTTCCATTGGACCTGTGCGGATTTGCGCACGCGGGCGCGCCCGTCTAAGGCTTGGGCGTCAAAACTCGAACTTGGGGGCACGCGCGGCTACGTCGCCGACGGAGCGGCGCGCCGCAAACGCACAGCGTGAATGTAAGATCGCAGCCTCTTCAGGCGGCGCGACCGGCCAAGGTTGGCCACGCGCCAAACGACATGCGGCTGCTCGCCGTTTTTCTGATGTGCGCGGCGACGGTGTGTTTTTCTGGAATCGACTCTTCGGCCAAATGGCTCGGCATGCGCCTGCCGGAAGTCGAGGTCGTGTGGGCGCGCTACGTCGGGGCGGCGATCTTCAGCGTCATGGTCGCGCGGCCGTGGTCGCGGCCGCAAACCTTCCGCGCCAACCGACCCTGGCTGCAGCTCTTCCGCTCGTTTCTGCTGCTCGGCTCGACTTTCGCCAATTTTCTTGCACTGAGGAAATTGCAACTCGCGGAAACGTCGACCATCGCCTTTCTATCGCCGCTGCTCGTCGCGCTGATGGCCGGCCCATGGCTTGGCGAGCGGATCGGCGGCGCGCGCATGGCGGCGATCGCGGTCGGCTTTCTCGGCGTGGTGATCGCCACCCGGCCCGGCACGGCCGCTTTCCAGCCGATTGTCTTCGTGGCGATCAGCGGCGTCTTCTGCAACGCCGCCTATGGGCTCGCGACACGTAAGCTGGCCGGGCGCGACTCGCCCGAGACCACGCTCGTCTGGACTCCGCTCGCCGGCGTGGTCGCAACCACGCCGTTGCTGCCCTGGTGCTGGGTGACGCCACAGGAACCGCTGGTCTGGGCGATCATGGCGCTGATGGGCGCTAGCGGCGCATTCGGTCATTGGCTGATGATTCTCGCCCATCAGCGCGCCCCTGCCTCGGCAATGGCGCCTTTCGGCTATACGCAACTGCTGTGGATGATCGTCATCGGCTGGCTGGCGTTTGGCGACACGCCGCCCAGCGCGACGCCGATCGGCGCCGGCATCGTCATCGGCTGCGGCGTCTTCTTAGGCTGGCGTGAGCGCAACGGCAGGCATTGACGTGGCGGCGCTTGTGACCGCGGCGCGGTCGCCAATATGATGGTTGTGGTCGACCAGACGACGATGGAGCGGATGACCGCGTTCGCGACCGATCCCAGCGCAGCGACGCCGCCTGCGACGACGCTGAGCGTCGAGCCGGCCGAGCGCCTGGACCGCCCGCGGTCGTCGTCGCTGACGGGGGTCAATCGCTGGGTCGCGCTCGGCGCTGCGCTGTTGCTGCACGTAGCGATTCTCACCCCGATCTGGCTGCAATTCGACTGGACGCCGCGCCCGGCGCCGCCGAGCGAGGAAATTCCGGTCGAGATTATCGTCGAGCAGCCGAAACCGCCGCCGGCGCCGCAGCAGCAGCCGCAGCCATCGTCCGAACCGGCGCTGCCGAAGCCGCCGGTCGACCTTGAGCCCGCCCACGACGCGCCGCGCGCCGCAACCGAGGACAAGACGCCCCACGATGGCCTCGAGCCGCACAAGAACGCCGAGACCAAGGCGCCCCCCGCTGAGCCGCAAACCGGCGACAAGGCGGCTTCGAGCGACGCCGCCAAGCCGGCCGAGCCGACTTCGGACCATCAAGCGGAGGCGAAGGACGACAACGGGCCGCAGAAGGTGAGCGACGATCGGCTTGCGCTCGCCGAGCCGCCTTCGATGGCCGCCGTGGCGCCCGAAGCGCAGGTCAAAGTTGCTACGATGATCGGTCAGCCGCTGCCGACCTGGTCGAAGGGCAAGCAATTCTCGACTTTCGATCCCTTGCCCGACGTTCAGTTCGGCGACGCCGCAGCAAGCCCGGTCGGCGGCGGCCAGGCCCAGACGACTTACCTGACGATCGTCTACGGGCTGATCATGAAGCATCTGCGTATGACCGACAGTGTGCGGGCCGAGGCCGAGCAGGTGGTCGGCGCGATCTCCTTCGCGGTCGACGGTCATGGCGACATTCTGCAGCGCAGCGTGATCAAGCCGAGCGGCGTCAACGCGCTCGATGCGGCGGCGCTGGAGGCGGTGCGCGAAGCTGCGCCCTATCCGACCCCGCCGATGGGCATGCCGGTTGGAATGAAATTCACCTATGGAGGAAAGAGCGGGGGTTGAGGCGGACGCGCCAACTTGTGATAAGGTCCGCCATGTCGAAGCCAAACTTCAAACCTCGCAAGCAAGTGGCGGCGCTCGCCATACGCCGTGACCCAGCCGAGGGGCTCAAGGTCATGCTCGTCACGTCGCGCGGCACCAGGCGCTACGTCGCGCCCAAAGGCTGGCGGATGAAGGGCCGGCAGGACCATGACGCGGCGCAGATCGAGGCGCAGCAGGAAGCCGGCGTCGTCGGCCGCATCCACAAGAAGCCGATCGGCTTCTACGAATACTGGAAGCGGCTGAGCGACCACTTCGAGCTCTGCCGGGTCAAGGTGTTCTTGCTCGAAGTCGAGCGCCAGCTCGCCGATTGGAAGGAGCGCGGCCAACGACAAGTCGCTTGGTTCGATCCCGACGAGGCGGCCGACCTGGTCGACGAACCGGGCATGAGCGCGATTATCCGCGACCTGCCCAAGCGGTTGAAGGCGGCGCGCTAGGCGGTTTGCGTCACGCCGCCTTGGCGCAGGCCTGACAGAGCCCCTGCATCTCGACCATCTGCCGATGCGGCGCAAAGCCGGCGCGCTCGGCGGCGCGGGTGAGCAGGCGCGCCACCTCGTCGTCCTCGATCTCGTCGCTGCGACCGCATTTCTCGCACAGCAGCAGCATGCCCTGGTGGGCGTGGCCGATGTGTTCGCACGCCGCATAGGCGTTGCGGCTTTCGATCTTGTGCAGGAACCCGTGAGCGAGCAGGAACTCGAGGGCGCGATAGACAGTCGGCGGAGCGACCGGCTTGCCTTCCTTGCGGGCCAGCGCGTCGAGGATCGCATAGGCGCCGAGCGCGGCGCGGCTATGGCCGAGAATGTCGAGCACGCTGCGCCGCACCGCGGTGAGCTGTAGTCCTTGCGCCGCGCAGGCGCGCTCCACTTCGGCCACCCAGGCCGTCCCGCCAGCGCGGGCATGACTCGCCATCGTCTCAACTCGCTTCGTCTGCCGCAAAGCTAACACGCGTCGCGTTCCCCGTCGCGGGAAGAGGCTTGCGTTCTGCGACGTTATAACATAACACCACCGCCGCCGCGCTCCAAGCGGCGTCTGCTCCAGGAGACCGAAATGTTCCGCAGCCCGCTCGCCGCCGCCTTTGCCGCCGCCGCCTTCGCCTTCGCCGCTGCGCCGGCGCTCGCCGGCCCGGTGAGGATCGTCGCCGCCGAGAATTTTTACGGCGACGTGGCCAGCCAGATTGGCGGCGCCGCGGTCGCGGTGACGAGCATTCTCAGCAACCCCGACCAGGATCCGCACCTGTTCGAGGCGAGCGCTGAGACGGCAAAAACGCTGGCTGAAGCGAAGATCGTGATCGTCAATGGCGTCGACTACGATCCCTGGATGGAGAAGCTGCTCGGCGCCCACAAGGCGCCCAGCCGAAAGGAGATCGTCGTGGCGCAGCTCGTCGGCCGCAAGGCCGGCGACAACCCCCATCTCTGGTACGATCCCGACGTCGTGAAAGCGGCGGCCCAGGCGCTGGTCGACGATCTCGAGGCAATCGACCCGGACCACAAGGCGGATTATGACAAGGGCGGGGCGCAATTCCTCGAATCGCTGAAGCCGTTGGAAGCCAAGATCGCCGACATGCGCAAGAAATACGCCGGGACGCCGGTCGCCGCCTCCGAGCCGGTGTTCGGCTATCAGGCGGGGCTGATCGGCCTGAAGGTCCTGGACCAGAAGTTCGCGCTCGCGGTGATGAACAACGCCGAGCCGAGCGCGTCCGCGGTGGCGGGGTTCGAAAACGACCTCAAGGGCCACAAGGCGAAGGCGATGCTGTTCAACGCCCAGGCGAGCGAGCCCGCAGTGGCGCGGTTGGTGCAGATGGCCAAGGACAACGGCGTTCCGGTCGTCGGCGTGTCGGAGACCGAGCCCGCCGGGAAGACCTATCAAGCGTGGATGCTCGGGCAGCTCGACGCGCTCGACGCGGCGCTCGGCGGGGTTCGGTGAGCGCTCTTCGCTTCGACGACGTTACGGTTCGGCTCGGCGGCCGGGACATCCTCGTGGCCGCCAGCTTCGTCGTCGAGGACTGCGAATTCATCGGCATGCTCGGCGCCAACGGCGCCGGCAAAACCACGCTGATGCGCGCCGCGCTCGGCTTGGCGCCAGTCGCTTCGGGCACGATCAGCGTTCTCGATCAGCCCGTCACGCGGGGACATCCGTCGATCGGCTATATGCCGCAAAATCGCGGGCTTGCGCCGGGCGTGCGGCTGACCGGCTACGACGTCGTCGCCAGCGCGGCGATCGGCGCGCGCTTCGGCTTCGCCCGCCTTGACAAGGCGACGCGACGGGAAATCGATTGGGCGCTCGATCACGTCGACGCGCGCGACCTGGCGCGCCGTTCGATCGGCGAACTCTCGGGCGGCGAGCGCCAGCGGCTGCTGCTCAGCCAGGCGCTGCTCGGCCATCCACGGTTGTTGTTGCTCGACGAGCCGCTGATCTCGCTCGATCCGGCGCACCAGAAGAGCGTCGTCGACATCGCGCGGCGGCTGCGCGACGAGCTGAAGGTGGCGATCGTCTTCAGCGCCCATGAGCTCAATCCGCTGGTCAATGCGATCGACCGCGTGCTTTACCTCGGCGCCGGCGCGGCGGTGATCGGTCCCGTGGACGAAGTCGTCACCGGACCCGTGTTGTCGCGCCTTTATGGCGCCGAGATCGAGGTGGTGCGCATCAAGGACCGCTTTTTCGTCATGGCCGGCGACGTTGAAGTCGAGCGCGAAGCGCACCGTCACGAGCATGGGCACGGGCATGCACATGGCGAGTGAGGAGCTTCCATGGCGGTCGGACTCGCCCTCACCCCAGCCCTCTCCCGCAAGCGGGAGAGGGGGCGTGTCCCTTCTCCCGCTTGCGGGAGAAGGTGGCCGCGCAGCGGCCGGATGATGGGGCGCCGCGATGTTTGACTACGACTTCATGCGCACGGCCTTCGCCGCCTCTGGCGTCGCGGCGGTTCTCGCCGGAACCGTCGGGTTCTTTCTCGTGTTGCGTGGCCAGACCTTCGCTGGTCACGCGCTGTCGCATGTCGGTTTCACCGGCGCGACCGGGGCGGTGCTATTCGGGCTGTCGCCGCTCGGCGGCCTTGTTGGCTTCACTCTGGTCGCCGGAGTGGCGATGGGGTTGTTCGGCGAGAAGCTCGCCGAGCGCGATGTGGCGATCGGCATGATGCTGTCGCTGGCGCTTGGGCTCGGCCTGCTGTTCCTCCACTTCTACACCTCGGCGGCGACGCAGGCGGCGGCGTTGCTGTTCGGCAACGTGCTGGGCGTCGACAATTCGGCGCTGCTGACCCTGTCGCTGATGGCCGCGGCGAGCCTTGCCGCGCTCGCCTTCATCCTGCGGCCGCTGATCTTCGCTTCGCTGCAGGCCGAACTCGCCGAGGCGCGCGGCGTGCCGCTGCGCGTCGTTTCTGCGGCGTTCCTCGCCATCGTCGCGATCGCGACCGCCGAATGCGCGCAGATCGTCGGTGTGCTGCTGGTGTTCACGCTGATGGTCGGCCCCGCCGCCGCGGCGCAGAACTTCTCTCGCCGCCTCGCTGTCGGCGTCGCGCTGTCGGCGGGACTGGCGCTCGCCGAAGCCTGGGGCGGCCTGACGCTCGCCTTCTATTCCGATTGGCCGACCAGCTTCTGGATCACCGCGCTTTCGGGGCTCGTCTACTTTACAAGTCTCGTGGCGCGGCGGTTCGGCGCCTGAAGGGAGGGGGATGGCGTCGCAGTTCTTCCTTGGCGTCGAACGATCTTTCGCCGGCCGGCCGTGGCGAGCGCGACTCGACGCGGCGGGCGAAGCGCGCGCGCTGGCGATGACGCAAACGGGCGGCTGCGATGAACTGTTGGCGCGCGTGCTGGCCGGGCGTGGCGTTGGACTCGACGAAGTGGCGCGCCATCTCGATCCGACCCTGCGCGCGCTGATGCCGGATCCGTTCACCCTCGCCGACATGGAGAAGGCGACGGCGCGGCTCGTCGATGCGGTCAAGCGCTCGGAGAGAATCGCCATCTTCGCCGACTACGATGTCGATGGCGCGGCGAGCGCCGCGCTGCTCAGCGAATATCTGCAAGCCTGCGGCTGTGAAACGATCATCCACATTCCCGATCGCGTCACCGAAGGCTACGGGCCGAACCGCGAAGCGATGGCCGCCTTCGCCGCGCGCGGCGCCAGCCTCGTCGTCACGGTCGATTGCGGCGCGGTCAGCCATGAGCCGATCGCCGAGGCGAGAACGCTTGGCCTCGATGTGATCGTCTTCGACCATCACCAGGCGCCGGAGCGGCTGCCCGACGCGCTCGCCGTCGTCGATCCCAATCGCCAGGACGACCTCTCAGGGCTCGGACATTTGTGCGCCGCCGGCGTCGTGTACATGGGCCTTGTCGCGTTGAACCGCGCTTTGCGCGACGGAGGCTTCTTCAATGGCCGCGCCGCGCCCGACCTCCTCGCCGCGCTCGATCTCGTTGCGCTGGCGACCGTCGCCGACGTCGTGCCGCTCGTCGGCCTCAACCGCGCGTTTGTCGCGCGCGGGTTGGCGACGATGCGGCAGCGCAATCGCCTTGGTCTCGCCGCCTTGTTCGACGTCGCCGGCGCCGACGGCCCGCCGCGCGCCTATCACCTCGGCTTTCTCATCGGCCCGCGCATCAATGCCGGCGGTCGCATCGGCGACGCGGCGCTCGGCGTCAAGCTGCTGACCACGCGCGACGAGGATGAGGCGCGCAAGATCGCCGCCGAGCTCGACCGCTTAAACCGCGCACGCCAGCAGATTGAGATCGCGACGCTGGCCGAAGCCGAAGCGGAGGCGCTGTTGGCGCTCGGGATCGAGGAGCGCGGCTCGGCGATCGTCGTGGCGGGCGAGGGGTGGCCGAGCGGAATCGTTGGCCTCGTCGCCGCACGGCTCAAGGAGCGCTTCGAGCGACCCGCCTTCGCGCTGGCGCTCAACGGCGCCGAGGCGATCGGCTCGGGCCGGTCGATCGCCGGCGTCGATCTCGGCCGCGTCGTACGCGCCGCGGTCGAGTCCGGCGTCGCGATCAAGGGCGGCGGCCACGCCATGGCGGCGGGAATCACGCTCGCGCGGACGCGCATCGGCGAGTTCCGCGCTTTTCTCGAACAGAAGCTCGCCGAGCCGGTGGCGGCGGCATGGGCGCGCTCGGGCCTGTCGATCGACGCGGCGCTAACGGCAGCCGGCGCGACGGTCGCGCTCGCCCAGTCGGTCGAAGCGGCGGGACCGTTCGGCGCCGGCAATCCCGAACCGGTGTTCGCGTTGGCCCGCCACCGCCTGACCGGCGTCTTCGCCGCTGGCGCCGATCACCTGCGGCTGCGCGCGGTCGCCGCCGATGGCGCGGCGATCGAGGCGATCGCGTTCCGTGTCGTCGGCAAGCCGCTCGGCGAAGCGCTGCTCAATGCGCGCGGCGCCAACATCCACCTCGCTGGCGCGCTGACGATCAACCGCTATGGCGGTCGCGAGAAGCCGCAGTTGAGGCTGATCGACGCCGCCAACGTCGCTGACTAAGAGGGGCGCGCTTTCTCGGGCTCGTCATGGCCGGGCTTGACCCGGCCATCCAAGCGGGGAGGCGCGTCGCTGTCCCGCGAGCCGATCCGCGCCTCGGCATGGATGGCCGGGTCAAGCCTGGCCATGACGGCGGAGTCTTCTTGGGCGCTGCGTCGCAGCCAATCGGCCAGATCCGCCGCGGCGCGCGCCGACAACGCGCGCTTGCGCGCCAGGCCGCGCTCCGGCCCGCGCAGGCGTCTGCCGTCAGCATCGAGGCGCGCCTCCTCGATCGGCGGGAACAAGCCGAAATTGACGTTCATCGGCTGGAATGAGCGGGCCCCGCCGTCGATGGCTTCGATGTGTCCGCCGGTGATGTGGTTGAGCAGCGCGCCGATCGCCGTCGTCGGCGGCGGTGGCGGGAGCGTTTTCTCCAGCCGTTCGGCGGCGGCGAAGCGGCCGGCGATCAACCCGACTGCGGCGCTTTCGACATAGCCTTCGCAGCCGGTGATCTGCCCGGCGAAGCGCAGCCGCGGCGCCGCCTTGAGCCGCAAGAAACCATCGAGCAGGCGCGGCGAATTGAGAAAGGTGTTGCGGTGCAGCCCGCCGAGCCGCGCGAATTCGGCCTTCTCCAATCCGGGGATGAGACGAAAGACGCGCGCCTGTTCGCCGTATTTGAGCTTGGTCTGAAAGCCGACGATGTTGAACAGGGTGCCGAGCGTGTTGTCCTGGCGCAGTTGCACCACTGCGTAGGGCTTGATCGTCGGCGCGTGCGCGTTGGTCAGGCCGACCGGCTTCATCGGCCCGTGGCGCAAGGTCTCGCGGCCGCGCTCGGCCATCACCTCGATCGGCAGGCAGCCGTCGAAATAGGGAGTCCCCTCGAATTCGCGGAACTCGGTCTTCTCCGCCGCGAGCAGCGCGTCGACGAAGGCGTTGTATTGATCGCGGCTCATCGGACAGTTGAGATAATCGGCGCCGGTGCCGCCCGGTCCCGCCTTGTCATAGCGCGATTGCGGCCAGACGACGTCCATATCGATCGAATCCCGATGGACGATCGGCGCGATCGCGTCGAAGAAGGCGAGCGAATCCTCGCCGGTCAGCGCGCAGATGGACTGCGCGAGCGTCGGCGAGGTCAGGGGGCCGGTGGCGATGACGACGCTGTCCCAGTCCTCCGGGGGCAGGCCGGCAATCTCGCCGCGCTCAATTTGGATCAGCGGCTCGCCCTCGATCACCGCTTCGACCGCCGCCGAAAAACCATCGCGATCGACCGCCAAGGCCCCGCCGGCCGGCACCTGATGGGCGTCGGCGGATCGTATGACCAGCGAATCAAGCGCTCGCATCTCGCGGTGGATGACGCCGACCGCGTTGGTCTGAGAATCGTCGGAGCGAAAGGAATTGGAGCAGACGAGCTCGGCCAGACGCGCTGTGCGGTGCGCCTCGGTTCCGCGCTCGGGGCGCATTTCGTGCAGAATGACGGAAACGCCGCGGCGCGCGATCTGCCAAGCCGCTTCACAGCCCGCCAGTCCGCCGCCGATCACGTGAATGGGCTGCATGCGCGGCTTGTCGCAAAGCGGCCTCGGGGCGTCAACCGCTCAGAAGGCGGAAACGCGAACGCCCGCCGGGGGGAGGAACCGGCGGGCGTTACAAGCATCGGGGGAGGACCGACGCCGCGGAAACATCCGGAGGGAAGGGAAACCGGACGTTCCGAACCTACTTAGGCGGCGAGCGCGTTGGCGACGACGAAGTGGATGTCGCCGCGGCGGATGCCGATGTCAGCCAGCTCACGGTCGCTGAGCGAGGACAGCTCACGGACCGCTTCGCGATAACGACGCCAAGCGTCGAACTTGTCGGTGATGGACTTGAGTGAGGTCATTTGACCCTCCTTTTCGAAACTGGGCTGAGGAGCGTCGCTCAACTGCGACCGTCTCCATCTGATGCACTGCAACATAGTCGCGGTTTGCGAGTCGGAAAAGCGCTGATCTCGCCGAACAGCTATGCGAAATACGCATATCGATCTGGCTCGCTCCAATCTCGCAAATGTTCGCCGAAGCTGCTGGAATGCGGCATGAAATGACATATCAGCGCAAAACGTAGGCGCCGAATGGCTTCCGAGAGGCATGTTTACCGACTGTTCAGCATTGTGAGTTTTTCATGACTATCGTTTTGCGCCGAAAATGATGGTCAATCATACGGACCTCACAGGTCCATCGGCGGGGAGAGCCGGCTCGCCCATATCCGGCGGCAGTTCGCCGCATCTTCGTCCTTTTTCCAGGTCGTAGCCGCCCCGGCGAGCGCGTATGCTCTTTACAGCGCTTGATTTTGTCGCGCCGCGCGGCGACACACCGGCCCGAAGCGCCGGCCGGCGCGAAGTCTCAATGGGAGCCCGACATGGAAACCTTGATTGCCCGCGTCGCCGCGACCGCCGGCGCGAAACCGGACGTTGCGCGCAAAGCGGTTGCGCTGGTGCTCGACTTCATCGCCCGTGAAGCGCCTGACGACGCCGTCGCCGCGCTGCTCGCCAAGGCGCCGGAACTCAAGGCGATCATTGCTTCCAGCGCGACGACTGGCGGCGAGGGCATGGGCCCGATGGTCCGCGGCCTGATGGGCACAGGCGCAGGCGCAATGGGCGGCGGCGGCCTGCTGGCGCTCGGCTCGGACTTGATGGCGCTTGGTTTCGACATGAACCAGATCCAGGCGGTCGGCAAAGAAGTGTTCGACTACGCCCGTGAGCGCGCCGGCGACGATGTGATCGGCGAAATCGCCGGCGCTATCCCTGGCCTGGCCCAGTACATCTGAGTCGGGGGCAGGGGTGGGGGAAGCGGCGGCGCAGTTCGCGTCCTTCGACGAAGCGGATTGGCGCCGCGCCGCCGAGGCGGCGCTCAAAGGCGTTGGCTTCGCGACTCTGATCTCGCGCGCCACCGACGGAATCGAGTTACAGCCGCTCTATCCCCGCCGCGAAGGGCCGCGCGCGTTGCGCGGCGGGGCCGGCTGGCGTGCGCTGGCGCGCCTCGATCATCCCGATCCGGCCTCCGCCAACGACCAGGCGCTCGACGACCTCGGCAACGGCGCCGACGGTCTGCAGGTTGTCTTCGCCGGCGCCGCAGGCGCTTACGGCTTCGGTCTCGGCAACTCCGATTCGGCGACGTTGCACCGCGCTTTCGACGGCGTGCGATTCGACGCGGCGCAACGCTTCGAGCTCGATCTCGGGCCTAATGGGGAAGGCCAGGCGACCGGCTTCGCGGCGCTTGTGGCGCGCAGCGGCGTCGCGCCGAAATCCGTCGAGCTTGCTTTCGGCCTCGATCCGATCGGCGCGCTGGCGCGCAGCGGCCGCGCGCCGCGCCCGTGGAGCGCCGAGGCCGCGGCGCTGGCCAAGGTCGCCTCGTTCCTGGCCGCGCAGGGCTTCGCCGGACCATATCTCGCCGCCGACGCGCGCTGCATTCACGCCGCCGGCGGAACCCCGGCGCAGGAGCTCGGTTTCGTCCTCTCGGCGGCGGTCGCCTATTTGCGCGCCCTTGCCGACGGCGGCTTCCCGCGCGACGCAGCGGCGGCGGCGATCGGCTTCCGTCTCGCCGCCGACGCCGACGAGGTCTTCACCCTCGCCAAGTTTCGCGCCCTGCGTCTGATGTGGGGCCGCGTGCGCTCGGCCTGCGGCCTCGACGCCGCGTCGGCGCGGGTCCATGGCGAGAGCGCCTGGCGGACGATGACCGTGCGCGACCCCTACGTGAACGTGATGCGCGGCGCGACCGCAGCCTTCGCCGCCGGTCTTGGCGGCGCCGACAGCGTCAGCATCCTGCCGCATACCCAGGCGCTTGGACTGCCCGATGCGCAGGCGCGCCGACTCGCCCGCAACGCCCAGCTCATTCTGCTCGAAGAATCGCATCTCGGTTTCGTCGCCGATCCGGCCGCCGGGGCCGGCGTGTTCGAAGCGCTGACGGCGGCCTTGTGCGAGCGCGGCTGGGCGGCGTTTCAGGCCCTTGAGCGCGCCGGCGGCGCCCCCGCCGCGTTGCGCGCCGGCAAATTTCAGGGCGAGGTGACAGAGGCGGGGGCGCGCCTCGCCGACGACGCGGCGCGCCTGAAAGCGCTGATCACCGGCGTCAGCGCTCATGCCGATCTCGGCGAAACGTCCGTCGATGTCCTGCCCATGACGCCGCCGTCTTTCGAATTTGTCGGCGAAGCTTTCGCTGTGCCGCTCGCGCCGCTGCGTCTCGCCGAGCCGTTCGAGCGGTTGCGCGAATTCTCCGACGCGGCGCAAAAGCGCGACGGCGCGCGGCCGAAGGCGTTCTTCGCGGCGATCGGCCCGCTGTCGAACCATGGGCGGCGCGTCGCCTTTGCTCGCGACCTGTTCGAAGCGGGCGGCCTCGCCACGATCGCCGATGCGGGCGGCGACGACGCCGCGGCGACGGCGGCGCGTTTCACGGCGAGCGGCGCGAAGGTCGCCTGTCTGTGCGGCGACGACGAAGGTTACGCCGCCCATGGCCAAGCGTTCGCCCGCGCGCTGAAAGCGGCAGGCGTGCGCTGGCTGGCGCTTGCCGGGCGACCGGGCGACGTGGCCAACGCCTGGCGCGAGGCGGGAGTCGACGACTTTCTTTTTGTCGGCGCGGATGCGGTGGCGGCGTTGCGGCGCGCCTGGGCGCGGGTCTCGGCGGCGGCCTAGCGTCGCAGCGGCCCGGCTGCTTTGAAGGATCGGTTGATGGGGGCGATTCCCGATTTCAATTCCATTCCCTTCGCGCCGTCGCCCGAGCCGGCGCGCGCGGCGCCAGGCGCGTGGACGAGCCCGGAGGGGATTGCGATCAAGTCGATTTACGATCCCGCCGATCTCAGCGGAATCGATTTCCTCGATGCGTGGCCAGGGCTGCCGCCCTATCTGCGCGGCCCCTACGCGACGATGTACGTCAAGCAGCCGTGGACGGTGCGCCAATACGCCGGATTCTCCACCGCGGAGGAATCGAACGCGTTCTATCGCGCCAATCTCGCCGCCGGGCAGAAGGGCCTGTCGGTCGCCTTCGATCTCGCCACGCATCGCGGCTACGATTCCGATCACCCGCGCGTCGCCGGCGACGTCGGCATGGCGGGCGTCGCGATCGATTCGATCTACGACATGCGCACACTGTTCTTCGGCATCCCGCTCGACTCGATGAGCGTGTCGATGACGATGAACGGGGCGGTGCTGCCGGTGCTGGCGCTGTTCATCGTCGCGGCGGAGGAGCAGGGGGTTCCGGCGAAGGCGTTGTCGGGCACCATCCAGAACGACATCCTCAAAGAATTCATGGTGCGCAACACCTACATTTATCCTCCGAGCGACTCGATGCGCATCGTCGCCGACATCTTCGCCTACACGGCGAAATTCATGCCGAAATTCAACTCGATCTCGATCTCCGGCTATCACATGCAGGAGGCGGGCGCGACGCAGGATCTCGAACTCGCCTACACGCTCGCCGACGGCGTCGAGTATCTGCGCGCCGGCGTCGCGGCGGGCTTGAAGGTCGACGAATTTGCGCCGCGCCTGTCGTTCTTCTGGGCGATCGGCATGAATTTCTTCATGGAGGTCGCCAAGCTGCGCGCGGCGCGACGGCTGTGGGCCGAGATCGTCGCCGGCTTCGGCGCGAAGTCGGAGAAGTCGCTGCCGTTGCGCGCCCATTGTCAGACCTCGGGCTGGTCGCTGACGGCGCAGGACCCGTTCAACAACATCGTCCGCACCCAGATCGAGGCGATGGCGGCGACGCAGGGACACACGCAGTCGCT
>Ga0182014_10002944_pt1 | contig 20986 bp, 13 predicted proteins | sample 612S2DmetaG_FD_120489 | JGI IMG/M metagenome (GOLD analysis project Ga0182014, IMG submission 120489) | Permafrost microbial communities from Stordalen Mire, Sweden - 612S2D metaG | ecosystem: Environmental > Terrestrial > Soil > Wetlands > Permafrost | place: Sweden: Stordalen | collected... | reverse complement strand
CTGGTCTATCCGACCCTATTACGGTAGTATGAGCCACAACGCTAAAGCAACTTATGTTAAATATCTAGGATGGTTCGACGCAAATCCAGCTAATCTAAATGTACTACCTCCCGTAGAAGCCAGTAAGAAATATGTAGAGTTCATGGGTGGTGCAGAAGCTACACTTGAAAAAGCCAGAAAAGCTTTTGAAGAAGGTGAATATCGATGGGTAGCTGAAGTAGTGAACCATGTAGTTTTCGCAGATCCTGAAAATAAAATTGCAAGAGAACTTCAAGCCGACGTACTAGAACAACTAGGATACCAAGCAGAAAACGGTACATGGCGTAACTTTTACCTAACAGGAGCATATGAACTGCGAAATGGAGTAAATCCCATTCAAGTACCCACCACTACCAATCCAGATTCTATAAATGCCATGACCCTAGACATGTTCTTCGACTATCTAGGTGTGCGTTTAAATGGCCCGAAAGCAGCAGACAAGAAGATCACCTTAAATTTTGAATTCCCTGACATTAAAGAAAAATATGTTCTCAGTTTACAGAATGGTGTCTTAAATCATAGACCCCACAGTCAGGATAATGATGCAGACACCTCCATAATCATACCCCGTACCGTTTTAAATAAATGGATTTTAGGCGAAACTACCATAGACCAAGAGATCAAATCCGGATCAGTTAAAATCCAAGGCAAAATAGAATTACTAAACGAACTAATAAATTTAATGGACACGTTTGACGTCTGGTTCAACATTGTAACGCCTTAAAAAAAATTTTATTATATAAAAAAAAACAGATTTTATCCAGAAACAAACAATCTGATAATAGATCAAGAAAAATTTTTTTTTCGAAATCTAATTAGATTCCGAATAAATTTACTAGAACATTATAATATAAATTAAGAATCAATTTTTTTTATTATTTTTTTATAAAAATTGAAACTAACTTTTCTCCACTATTGATAAAAAAAATATATATCACTTAAATCAAATTGAAAAATTAATATTTCTAATTGATAATTTTTTTCGGCGGAAATATCTGGGTCATTCCCTAACCATCAATTAAATAACGTTCAGTTCTTTGTCATAAAATTTTTTTTAAGTTCAACAAACCACATCAATAAATCTGATAGTAAATTCCATTGAAATTTATACTAAAAAAAGAAATCAAAAAAATTATATTATTCAACTTTTAAAATCTTAATAATTATTCAAGCTTAAAACCATCAATTTAATAAAACTGTTAATCTAATTTGTAGATAAATACAAAAAATTTAATAATTAGAATATTAGAATGATTAATCTTTTGGAAGTATTTAGTAATGAAAGATAATCCTGTGAAATCTGATATTGATTTAAATCAAGATACTTCAGCTATCAACAGGGGATTGAAAGCTGATTTAAATGCAATGAAGAGATTGCATGATCTAAGTACATTATTCATTCATAAAGGTAATTGGAACCAAGTGCTTAATGAAATTGTTGATACTGCAGTCTCTATTTCTGACGCTGATTTCGGAAACATTCAATTATTAGATCCAAAGTCATCTCGACTCCATATTGTGGCTCAGCACGGGTTCCCTAAATGGTGGCTGGACTTCTGGAATGAAGTTCAGGAAGGAAAAGGTGTTTGTGGAACAGCGTTAAAAACAGGAGAACGCATTATTGTAGAAGATGTTAAACAAAGCCCTATTTTTATAGGTACAACTGCACTAGATTTCCAGCTTAAGGCCGGTGTGCATGCAGTTCAATCTACACCTATCGTGAGCAGGTCGGGAAAGCCACTCGGCATGTTTTCAACACACTTTAAAAACCCTCACAGGCCAGACGAACACGAACTTCACTTATTAGATTTACTCTCACACCAAGTAGCTGATATCATCGACCGGGAACAATATGAGGAGACTCTCAAAAAAGCTAATAAAGAGCTTAATAATCAGCGAGAAGAATTGAAAAAGAATAATCATAAAATATCTGAGATTTTAGAAAGTATCCAAGATAACTTCTATGAAATTGATCATAACTGGAATTTCGTTTATATAAACAATCAAGCAGCTTTTTCAGTAGGCAAGAAACCTGAAGATTTTATTGGGCAAAATATTTGGAAATTATTTCCACAGTATAAAGGAACGATTATTGAAACGAATTACCATGAGGTAATGGAAAATAAAATTATTAAAAGATTTGAAACACATGGCAAATACACTGACCCTTGGTATTCAGTAACTGTCAACCCATCAGTTGAAGGAATCACTGTTTTAAGCACAGATATCACAGAGCGAAAAAAAGCTGAAGAAGCATTAAATGAAAGTGAACATCGTTATCGTCAACTTTTTAGTTCTATGACAGAAATGTTTCAATTAATAGAATTAATCTATGATGAAAACGGAAAGCCAGTTGATATGTATTATCGTGACGTAAACCATGCTATTGAAAGTTTTGTTGGAAAAACCAAAGAACAAATGATTGATAAGAGTGCAAAGGACATATTTGGCATAGTTGAGGATTACTGGCTAGAATTATGGGATAGAGTTGGAAAAACAGGAATACCTGAAAAATTTGAAAATTACGGAGCTGCACTAGATAAGTACTATGCAGTTAACGTTTGGAAGGTAAAGGAAAACCAATTAGCCACCATATTTACAGATATCACCGCACAAAAGAAAGCAGAAGAGCGTAAGCAGAAGATGGTGGAGAAGGAACAACAACTTGCAGAGGAACTTCAATCATCAAATGAAGAATTACAAGCCACGAGTGAAGAACTTAAAACAATAAATGAAGAGCTTCAGTTACAAATGGATTTTGAAGTGGAAGCCAAGAGAGAGTTAGAAGAGATTGCCCGTAAATTAAAAGTTTCAAATAAGGAGTTAGAGCAGTTTGCTTATGTTGCTTCTCATGATTTACAGGAGCCTTTGAGGATGGTTACCAGTTTCACCCAATTATTAGAGCGCCAATATGAAGGTCAACTAGATAAGGATGCAGATGAGTATATTGGGTTCATTGTTGAAGGCAGTAAACGTATGAAATATCTAATAGATGATTTATTAGAGTTTTCACGACTAAACACCCAATCTCGTGAATTTGAAACAGTTTTATTAGAAATCACTTTAGAAGATGTATTAAGAAATTTAACGCCATCTATAAAGGAGAATAATGCTCAAATATCCCATGAACCGTTACCCACTATAATGTGTGACCCATCTCAAATTAACCAGTTATTACAAAATTTAATTGCAAATGCTATTAAATTCCATGGTGATGAACCACCAAATATCCACATTTCAGCAGAGGAATCTAAAGGTGAATTGATAATCGCTATAAGTGATAAAGGCATAGGAATTGACTCTGAACATCAAGAACAGATTTTCAGAATCTTTAAAAGACTACACACGAGAAAAATATGAAGGAACAGGCATAGGTCTAGCCATCTGCAAAAGGATTGTAGAAAGACATAACGGACGAATCTGGGTTGAATCCGAATCAGGTAAAGGTTCAACTTTTTATTTCACCATACCCTTAAAACTATAAAGTAATAAAACTAATTAAATACAAAATAATTCATGAGAAGACTATGAAACTTAAACCTAATATTTTGATTGTTGAGGATAATCCGGCAGATGTAATTCTGATTAAAGAAATTTTGAAGGAATCTAATATTTCTCATAAACTTTATCCGGCCTCCGACGGTGCAATAGCATTGCAAATGCTACAATTGGAAGGGGAGTATTCTGATTTTCCTCGGCCGGATCTTATTTTATTAGATATGAATCTTCCTAAAAAAGATGGAAAATATATTCTTGGAGAGATTAAACAGGATAATCAATTAAATAGTATACCAATCATTATTATGACATCCTCTTTACCAGATATTGAGAATAATTCTTATACTAAATTAGTTGATGCTCTCTTACTAAAACCGACAGGACTGGATGATTTTAATAAAATTGGAAAATGTATTCAACAAGTATTGAATAAATAAAAAAAATTATAACCCATTCTTAATTTTATATGTTTAATTAAAAATCTGATTAAATATTTTCTATTAAATAATATCATTCTTTTTATGAAAATTTATAGAATAGTAATTTTTATTACATTAATTAATAAAATTTAAGTGGTATGATGGATTATCAATTATCAGATGGTGCATATAAATCAATTTTTGAATCTAATTTGGATGCTATCTTAATCCTTAACTCTGATGATAAGATATTAGAAGCTAATTCCGCTGCAGAGTTGCTTTTTGGTTATTCACATGATGAAATAATAAAACTTAGCAAATCTGAACTAATAAACAACAAAGATCCCAGACTATCCACTTTATTAAACGAATTAAGAATTGAAGGTGAAGTAAAAGGTGAAATTACTCTTATAAAGAAAAATGGATCAAAGTTCGCTGCTGAAATATCTGCTATACTCCTAGATAGTAATAATCAAATATCGATGACCATTAAAGACATCAATGATCATAAACAGGTTGAAAATTCTCTTTTAGACACTCATATGAAACTTGATGCCATTATCGAAAGCATGACTGATGCTGTTTTTATATCTGATGTTGAAGGAAATTTCATTGATTTTAATGATGCTTTCGCAACTTATCATAGGTTTAAAAATAAAGAAGAATGTTATAAGACTCTTACAGACTTTACGGATTATATTGATGTTTATTTTAATGATGGAAGCTTAGCACCTTTAGATATGTGGGCGGTTCCAAGAGCACTTAGAGGCGAAACAATATCAAACGCTGAATATATGCTAAGGAAAAAGGACACTGGTGAGACTTGGTGGGGTAGTTATAGTTTCGCACCGATAAGGGATAAGAATAGTTCAATTATTGGTTCAGTTGTGGTGGGGCATGAAATAACTCACCGTAAACGACGAGAGAAAGCTTTACGTAATAGTGAAGAAAAATATCGGAATATTATAGAAAATATTCAGGATGCCTATATTCGTGCAGATAAAAATGGGAAAATCATTATGGCTAGTCCTTCTGCAGTAAGAATGTATGGATTCAATTCAATACAAGAAATTATGGGACTTTCTGCGACTTCATTTTATTCGAACCCAGAAGATAGAGTTCATGTGTTAGATGAATTAGATAAACATGGGAAGTTAGATGATAATGAAGCTGAAGCAGTGAGAAAAGATGGTACCGTCTTTTGGGTGTCTCAGAATGCTCAGAATTATTATGATGAAAAGGGTCAAATTCAAGGCACCGAGACCTTCGTTCGTGACATCACCATTCGTAAGAAAGCTGAAGAAGCACTTAGTGTTAGTGAAGAGAATTATAGACATCTTGTCAAATACGCACCCACATTTATCTATGAAATAGATTATAATGGTCCACGATTCAAGACTGTGAATGACGCCATGTGTCAATTTTCAGGTTATTCCCGAGAAGAATTATTATCAATGAACCCATTTAAATTGTTAGATTTTAAAAGCAAACAAATTTTCCGTGATAGAATTAATGAAGGGTTAAGTGGAGAAAAGATAGCTGAAAATATTGAGTTTAATGTTTTACATAGAGATGGGCATAAATTATGGGTTATTCTTAACGTTAAGCCCACATATAGGGAGGATGGTAAACTAGATATTACTCTTGTTGTAGGTTATGATATCACAGAGCGTAAGAAGTTAGAGCAAAAGAAGCAAGAGCTACTTGAGCAAGTTCAATTATTTAATGAGGAGCTAGAGGTTTCAAATGAAGAGTTACAGTCCACTACTGAAGAGTTAAGAGAAGCAAATGAAGAACTTCAACTACAGGAATATGAATTATTAAATTTCAACCAAGTACTCAAAGAAAGTGAATTAAGGTTTCGAAGATTTTTCGAATCCGGTTTACTTGGGGTGATCTTCTGGAATATTGAGGGTAATATCACAGATGCTAATGATAAGTTCCTGGAGATGACGGGTTATACTCGTGATGATTTAGAGATGGGGCGAATTGATTGGGCTAAAATGACTCCTTCCGAATTTCAATATTTGGATGAACGATCTCTTATTGAACTTAAGAACACAGGCGTTAACAAGATGTCATTCGAGAAAGAGTATATTCGCAAGGATGGTTCACGCATTCCAATAATAGTTGCTGGAGCAATGTTAGATAATGCACGCATTAACGGTGTAGTATTTGTCCTAGACATTACAGAACGTAAAAAAACAGAAACAGAATTAAAAGAGTATAGGGATCAGTTGGAGGACTTGGTTGATTCTCGTACAGCATTGCTTGAAGATACCTATGAATCACTTAAAGAGAAAGAAAATCAGTATTTAACTTTATTTAATTCTATTGATGAAGGTTTTTGTACCGTCGAAGTGATTTTTGATGCTGATGATAAACCTATAGATTATCGTTTTTTAGAGATTAATCCTGCTTTTGAAGGGCAAACTGGATTAGTTGAAGCTGAGGGTAAGTTGATGCGTGATCTTGCACCGGATCATGAGGAGCATTGGTTTGAAATTTATGGTAAAATAGCTTTAACTGGTGAACCTATGCGTTTTGTAAACGAAGCAAAAGCGTTGAATAGGTGGTATGATGTTTATGCTTTTAAGATTGGTGATCCTGAAGGTAGGGAAGTTGCTATTCTTTTTAACGATATCACTAAACGTAAGAAGGCTGAAGATGAATTAAAGGAGTATCAGGATACTCTTGAAGAGAAAGTTGAAAAACGTACTGAAGAGCTTTTAAAGTCTAATAAAGAGTTGGAGCAGTTTGCTTATGTTTCTTCTCATGATTTACAGGAACCTATTCGGATGGTTACTAGTTTCACTCAATTATTAGAGAGGCGTTATAAAGGTCAACTTGATGCTGATGCTGATGATTATATTAATTTTATTGTTGAGGGTGCTCATCGGATGAAATATTTAATTGATGATCTTTTAGCTTTTTCACGGCTTAATACTCAAGTTAAGGAATTTGAAAAAGTTAACCTTGAAACAGTGTTAAATAATGTTCTATCAAATTTATCCATTTCTATCAAAGAGAATAATGCAAGTATAAACCATGATCCACTTCCTATGGTTATGGCTGATAAGTCCCAAATGATGCAGGTTTTTCAGAATTTGATAGTTAATGCTATTAAATTCCATGGACCTAACCCTCCGAAAATCCATGTATCCGCACAAAATGATGAGAATGAATGGATATTTTCTGTGAGTGATAATGGTATAGGCATAGACCAGGAGTATCAAAAACAAATCTTCGAGGTATTTAAACGATTACATACACGGAAAGAGTATCCTGGCTCAGGCATAGGATTATCAATATCTCAAAAAATTATAAATAGACATGATGGGCGAATTTGGGTGGAATCCGAATTTGGGAAAGGATCTACTTTTTATTTCACTATTCCAATAACCTAATTAATTATAATATTTTTTTTTATTGATGATAACCTTAGAGATTACATCTAATTTGGATATATTCATAAAATACTAACAGGTTCTTTTTATAAGATATTTGAAAAATAATCATTAAAACTCTTTTTTTTATAATGGCACTTTCACTTAGTGTGTTCAAATACTGCGTCGAATATTATACTCATTACACGTACTAAGTAAGGATTTTTTGATGTTATGCCTGGTTTGGTATCTTCAGGATATGGTGGTACGTACATGAATTCATTATCATCAATATGTATAAATATATATTTAGAATATTGTTCAGTTGGTAATGGTAGTTTAGTTAAGTATTTATATAAATCACCGAAATCCGTGAAATCTATTTCATATCCATCATGCACTGTTAAATTCTTTAATTTATAATGGTTTGCAAGGCTACTGTCCTTTCCGAATATTATTAATTCGATTTTTAATTCTTTATTGCTTGCAAATGAGAGGTAATTTAAGTATTCTTCGGGGAGAATGAGTTTCATTGATTTTCGTGCTTTACACATTAATTCTTCCATGCTGTGTTCGACATTATTTTCACCAAATAGTGTCCATATGATATATGAATCTTCAATTTGTATATTACTTTTTTCAATACTTTCTAATTCCTTTAGAGCAATTTTTTTTGCATCTTCATGGATTCGTATCAAACTTCTAAGAGCTATTCTAGGTTGAACTGCTTTATAAGTTGCAGGTTTGGAACTAACCATCATTACTAGGCCTTTATCCATTAAACCTTTTAGACTTTGATATACACTGGGTTTAGGTATATTTAAGTATTCATAAATCCGTTTAACTTCAGCTCGTTCGAATAATACTAGTGTAGAGTATACTTTAGCCTCATATTCAGCTAAACCCATAGTTTTCAGGGATTCAATTAATTCGATTGATAATTCACTCATATTAATAAATTCCATTTTTTAGTAGTTTGTAACTTAACTAATATTATTATAGTCTAAAGTTAGGATAAAATTTTTGGTTTCTACTAAAAAAAAATATTAAGTTTAATCAAAAATTTAATTATAAAAGATTTCATGATAAGAAATAATATTGACTCTGCAATTTCTTAATTAAATAAGAAAATAATTAATTATAACAATTTAATTAAACCTATAGAAGTTTTTTCGATTTTTTTTATATTTATTAACTATTTCAAATAATATTTAGAAGAATTATTTTAAGTTCAATTATTTACACATAAAATGATTGTTATGATTAAAATAAAAATAATTATTTAAAAAGAACAGGTTACCCGTAGAATGGAAAGATTTTAAAAAAAATAGCTTAATATAATACTGTTTGATTGCAAAAAAATATTTTATTTAAAGTAGAATTAAAACCAATGAAAAAAATCTAAATTCCACTTTTGCATCCTCTAATAATCGTGATTATTTATGTATTGGTAAAATTCATTTTTTTTATTTCAAAACTATTTTAATTTAAATTCAATTTTAAAATCATCTATTATTAACGGAATTGCTTCATCCTTTATCTCTTCTACAAATTCGACAGCAAACCTTTTAATATTATTAAGACCATCAAACGTTTTTTTCCTTTGATCATTCAAATTACCAATATTTTTAATAATTTTCACCCTCCAATAGTTTTTCTTATTATAATATATTCAGAACGGAATAAATACTTAGTGTAAATAAATGTAATTAGATGAATTAGTGTGAAAAACATAACGTGTTTTATACATAAATAGAATTGCAAAATTACTAAAAGAAATATATGCATTTAAATCAGAATTTAATAACCATTTGGGGGGTTCTTTGGAATTATGGGTTTAAAATAAGAGAAAAAATTTATGTAAATAATTTTAGATGAATATTTTTTTAATCAAATCTTTTTAAAAATAAATATGTTTAATGAATTAATTGAATAAAGGAGTTATAGTGAAAGCCTACTCCTGTTTGTATGCACCTTACATGGCTGTTGAAAATGTCCACTTAACTGTTAATTTTCTTAAATAAGAATACAAATATCACAAGATAACTTAAAAAATTCATGAGGACCTGGAGATTGAAATGATTATAAACATACGAGAAAACGATGCAAAAGGTAAAATAAGTGAATCGTGATGGAATTTACTTGAATAGGATTAACGGGAAAATGTTAGCTGATCTTGTTCAATATTTCATCATCAAGTGAATTTACGTATTTTTTTTATATCCTTATATTTAATTATTATTGATAAAATATTTATAACTGTAGTTTTTTTGACTGAATAGACAAGAAATATGCATATTTTTCTATTTAATAATATTTTATGGTTGTTTTGTAGTGAATAATAGTTATTTTTATTAGATTTGTTAAACAAAAATAAAAGTTATGAAAGGGCATCGAATATCAGATAAAGCTTATAAATTTATTTTTGAATCTAGCTTTGATATTATTTTAGTCACTAATTCTGAGGGCATGGTATTGGATGCTAATTCTGCTGCTGAGTTGCTTTTTGGTTATACACATGATGAAATAATTAAACTTAACAGATCACAACTCATAGACATCAGCGACACCCGATCATCTGCCTTATTAAATGATTTAGCAGTTAAAGGAGAAGTGAAAGGTGAAATCACTCTTATAAAGAAGGATGGAACAAAGTTTCCCGCTGAAATATCGGCCATCATGTTATCAGATGAAAATGATGAGAAGCAAACATCAATGACCATTAGAGACATCTCTGAACGGAAGCGAGTTGAAGAGGAGAATAAGATATTTGCGACTATGGTTGATACTTCCATTGATGGAGTTACTGTCCAGGATTTCGATGGTAAAGTGTTATCATGGAATCATGGTGCAGAGAAAATTTATGGTTATAATAAATCCGAAGCACTAGAGTCAGGAATATGTCTTATTATCCCGGGTGACCGTATAGAAGAGGAAAAAGCTCTAATTTATGACTTAAAGAATGGAGCAGATGCTTTATCCATCGAGACTGAGAGAATAACTAAGGATGGTAAAGTTCTTGATATTTGGCTTACTTTAACTACCTTGAAAGATGATAATGGAAAACCTTACGCATTCACAACAATCGAACGTGATATTACTGGACAAAAAAAGTTAAAAGAAAAACAGCAAGAGTTACTGGATCAGTTACAACATTTTAATGAGGAGTTAACTGTTTCTAATGAGGAATTACAGTCTACTACTGAGGATCTACGGTTGGCGAATGAAAAGCTTCAGCAGCAAGGGGAAGAATTGTTGATTGTTAATCAGGCTCTGATGATTAGTAAAAAATATTATCAACAATTTTTTGATAATCCTCTTACTGGTTTTGCTTTATGCGAAATTGTCACTAATAGTAAAGAAGAACCAGTGGATTTTGTTTATTTAGATGTTAATCAAGCATTTGAAAACTTTACTGGATTTAAAAAAGAAGATGTGTTAAATAAGAAAGTATCAGATATTCTTCCATTAGAAGAAGTTACAGATATCATTAAAATATATGGTAAGGTAGCTTTAACTGGTGAATCAGCCAATATTGAATATCCTATACCTTCTTTAAATAAATATTATCAAATTGCAGCATTTTCACCTGAAAAAAGGCAATTTATAGCATTTTTCACAGATATCACCCAGACTAAGAGGGCTGAAGAGAGTATTAAAATGTTAGCTGATGTTGTGGATTCTTCAGATGATGCTATTATAACCAAATCACTTGAAGGAATTATAACTAGTTGGAATAAAGGAGCAGAAAAAATTTATGGTTATAAGGCTGAAGAAGTCCTAGAACAGAATATTTCAATATTAGCACCTTACTCTCTTAAAAATGAAATATCACATTTAATTGAGAATATTAAGCAGGGAAAAAGAATAGATCATTATGAGACTTTGAGGGTAAAAAAGGATGGTACGTTGATAAATGTTAGTTTAACTCTTTCCCCTGTTTTTGATGATAGGGGAAAATTAGTGGCCGTATCAACTATTTCCAGAGATATAACCGAGCGTACAAAAGCTGAGATAAAAACGTTAGAGTTATTGGATAAGTTACAAGCATCTTCTGAAGAGTTAACTGCTTCTAATGAAGAATTACAGGCCACTAGTGAAGAACTTAAAACAGCTAATGAATCGCTTCAGTTACAAATGCAATATGAAGTGGAAGCTAATAAGGAATTAAAAGAGGTTGCAAGTGAATTAAAGATTTCAAATGGGGAGTTAGAGCAGTTTGCTTATGTGGCTTCTCATGACTTGCAAGAACCTTTGAGGATGGTTTCCAGTTTCACTCAATTATTAGAGCGTCGATATAAAGGTCAACTTGACGAGGATGCAGATGAGTATATTGGTTTTATAGTTGAGGGTTCTCAGCGTATGAAATATTTAATTGATGATTTATTAGAGTTTTCACACCTTAACACTCAAGCTAAAGAATTTGAATTAACTTACTTGGAAATTGCTTTAGAGGATGTTTTATTAAACTTACAAATGTCTATAAAAAATTGTAATGCAAGAATCACTCATGAACCTTTACCAACCCTGAGGGTTGATTTAATGCAAATAAGATCGTTATTCCAAAACTTAATATCTAATGCAATTAAATTCCAGGGGAATGAACCGCCTGAAATTCATATATCTGCCCAGAAACAGGGAAATGAATGCATATTCGAGGTCAGTGATAATGGAATAGGTATTAACGCTGAGCATCAGGAACTTATTTTTGGAATATTTAAAAGATTACACACCCGTGAAGAATATCCTGGAACTGGTATAGGTTTATCCATAAGTAAGAGAATTGTAGAAAGGCATGGTGGACGAATTTGGGTGGAATCCGAACCGGGTGAAGGCTCAACCTTCTACTTTACCATACCCATAAACAATAAAAAATAATCATATTTTTTTTTAATCGTTATTATATGGTGAGTATTCGTATCAAAATTAAATAATTCAGGAGGAACTATTTTTTTCTATAGAATATAGATAAATAGTTAAATTCCACTCTTTTATAAAAAAAAATTCTAGAAATTCCCAACTTATTTAAATGGGTGAGAACTTGAATTTAGGCACACCACATTTAGGGCATCTCCAAGTATCAGGCAAATCTTCAAATGCAGTGCCCGGCGGAGTGTTAGTACGGGGCTCACCCACCTCTGGATCATAGATATAGTTGCATACACGGCATTTATATTTTCGCAAAATTGGACCTCCTATTCATAAAGAAAAAATTGTATGAAAACTGATTGTTACTTTAATTATGATATGATTTATATATAATAAAAAAATATTGGTAGTAAAAAAAAACTTATCTATAATATCACCGATAAGTTTCTAACAACATTTTTTTTATTAAACTTCCATCTATACCTTTAATATGATAATTTTCTATTTTCTAGAAATAATTATGAATTAATAATATAAATTCTATAGGATTAATATTGTTTTTAGAAGTTTTTTATCTCTTAAAATCTCAAGATCTCCATGTAAATAAAAAAATTTTATTTAGAATTAGAAATATTTATTTTGGTTTCCATTCAAGAATCCATGGGGGCATGTCACTTTCTTTGTCGAGTGATTCCTTAATAAGGTTTTGAAGAGCAGATGCACAAGATCGAAGAAGTTCAATGGAATTAGTATTTTTTTCCATCCTTTTAATAGATTCTGTAAATAATGATTCAGCTTTATCTTTTTCTTCAGCAGTAAGCAACACAGGTTTATCTTCACGACTTGTTATATCAAAGAAAAAAGTCATACACTCTTCGTGAAGCTCTTTATCATTTATATTTTTAAGATTATTTATATATATCAAATTAGCTAGCCCCATGTTATTACAAATTTAATCAAATCCATTATTTACATTTTTCTTAAATTACTTAGGAAAAACTTAATTTAATTTTTTTATAATGTTATTTTTTGTCCACGACAATATTATATTTTATATTTTTCTTCATATAAAATTTTTAATATCTTTCATCCATCATAATTATTGAGTTAGATTTATAATAATCATAAATATTTAATAGGGGGAATATAAAAAAAATCTTAAAGCTATGATTAGATTGAACAAATATTATTTCAAATAATTTCTTATGATTATTTCATTTAATTCACCTCTTTTAGAGGCATCACAATTAATAATTCTTATTGCGGGTACTCTTTTAATGTTAAAGCCTGTATATAAATCATCAAAAAATTCATCATTTGGATCATTATTCTTTGGATCGGAATTGCTTAACATTAATGAAGCTCTTTTTAGCGCCATTCTCTTATAGAATTCAGCTAATCTCTTTTGATCATGATCTGTAAAACCTGTTTTAGCGTAACTAGTGAAATTTGAAGTTTTATTTAGGGGTCTGTAAGGTGGATCAAGATATACTAAACTATCTTTATCAATATACTCCTCTGCAATGGTAAAATCACTGCAGATGATTAAAGTATCTTTTAAAGCTTGATTAACTTGTATTATATTCTTTTCGTCACATATCTTAGGATTTTTATAGCGACCCTGTGGAACATTAAATCCTCCCTTACTATTCTGCCGGAATAATCCATTAAAACCAGTTTTATTTAGAAAAATTAAATATACTACTCTCATTATCCATTCATCATTATAATTAATGTAATCAAAATCAGTCATCTGATGATTATAAGCACTTCTAATTTCATAATAATACTCTTTTCGATTCTCCTCTGATTTTGAGAGATAGATATCTTCTAAAACATGTAATTCACTTATTAATTTTTTATAATTATTCTGAATAACTTTATATCCTAGCATTAAATCTTGGTTAACATCAATTAAGACTGATTTTTTAATATTATAATTACTTCTTAAAAAGAAGAACATTGCACCGCCACCCACGAATGGTTCGATGTAATTATCAATTTTTTTATTATCTAAGATTTTTTGGGGAAGTATTTTGTTAAACTCTATTAATAATTGATTCTTCCCACCCGCCCATTTTAAAAATGGTTTAGCATCTATATTAACTTCTTCACGTGGAGTCATTTTAAACGTAACCATCCCATCATATAAAAAAAATCTTTGTAATTATTAACTGAACTTATAATATTTCAAAAATATATATTATTATTATATATTTTTAATTCTGTTTAGTTTCAAAATATTTTTTTACATTAGGTCGAGTTAGATAAAATAAGAATACGGTTATAATTATTATTCCAGTTATTCCATTAAATCCACCGCCGAATGCTAGTGAGACTGCATCTCCAATCCCATTTAACAGTGAATATTATTAGTGTAATCCACCAAGCCCATTTACAGCCTTTTGTAAGGCCATATGTAGCATATAACATTATTAAGCCTAGAATTATTAGGAAGTATGCGAAGATTATTCACATAAGTGAACTTTTAAATCCGGGGGAAATGAATTTTTTAAATTCATATTGCATCTAATGGTGTTCCGGGTATGATTATGGATATTCCTATTATTAAATCCAAAACAGCTGCAATAAACACAATTATGGCTACCATTATTACTCCTTTTGGTCTGTTTTCCATTATTAAATCAATCCCGGTTTTATAATAGTTGAATTTAAAATCTAGTCTAATTTTTTTCAGTTAAATCCTTAATACCAATTAGAACTACTTTTCCTCGTTTTTTCATGACTCTTCTAAGGATTAAAATATTCAGTAATTTATTTTTAAATCCATTGGGTTCATAATAACCTTGGAAATGTAGAGTAGTGGTTTTATCATCTATTTTTTCGAAGATGAGGTCTGTTTTATAATCTTTTAACATTTCACTTAATCCCCATGTATCTTCAACTGCTAGTGTTGTAGTTTTTTTATATTTATCGTTTTTAACTACTTTCTCTACACAGGAGCCACTTCTGGGTTTTCCCTCTGGAATTATACATTTATATTCCACTCCTTCCGCTCGATTTGTTTGTTCTGATAAGAATTCAACTTTTTCTACTTCTGGATGATATACGGGTATTAAAGAAATATCTTGAGTTATATCCCACACCTTTTCAACTGGTGCATTGATAATCACTTTTACTTCCCATTGTAGCTTTTGTTTCATTTTTGTAATTCCCTCACAAAAATCTCTATTATTTTAATGAAATTATCTTAAATCTTCAGTAATATGAAGAATAAAATTTTAAAAATTTATTCTTCTATATTTTTTTCGTTAACTAATCCATCGGCAACAATATCGGCTAGTAGATCTGTGACTTCGGGGAAAACATCTTTTCCAATTTCGTCTTGATGGAAATATAAAATTATTATAGCCCTTAGTAATCCTGAGATAACTTCTGGTCGAGTTTTAATCAATTCATTTTTTTGTTGCATACGTTTAATAATATTTAAAACCCTTAGTGTGTCACTCATTTGATGGTTTTCAAGTTTTTCTGGCGGTAATTTGCGAACCATTAGTTCATAATCTTTACTATCATAAATTCTACGAATAAACTGATTAGATTCGAAAAATTTAAAAGTACCTTTTATAATTTTCCTGAGAGCTTCTTTTGCAGTTGTACTGGATTTTAATATCTCTTCTAAATCTTGTTCGCTGTTGGCTTCTTCTAACTCGAGGATTTCAAAATATAGTTCTTCTTTGGAATTATAAAAATTATAAAAAGTGCCTTGAGCAATTCCTGCAGCGTTCGTTAATTCCGTTATACTGGTTTTTTTCAAGCCATATTTGCTGAATAATTCACTGCCTTTTTGTATTAGAGTATTTCGAATGATTTTCTTTTCTTTTTTTGTAAATGTTTTCGGCATGGAGAATTTTCTCCTATAATTTTTTAATGAATATTTCTATTTTATATTCATATATATTTATAATATTTAAACTTAATTGTTTAATCAAAATAATCAGGTTAAAAAAATATAGTTAGGTATATTAAATTAATTAATCAAATCTAAATGTTATGTCAAAGCATATTCCAAATAATGCTTATAAATCTATTTTTGAATCTAATTTAGATGCTATTCTAATTATAAACTCAGATCATAACATATTGGATGCAAATCCAACTGCAGAGTTACTTTTTGGTTATTCACATGATGAAATAAAGAAATTTAACATATCAGAACTCATAGATAAAAATAAATTGCAATTATCTGTCATATTAAATGATTTAACCATTGAAAGTGAAGTAAAAAGTGAAATTACCTTAATAAGGAAAGATGATTCGAAGTTCCAAGCGGAAATATTTGCTACACTCTTTACAAATAAAAATGGAAATAATCAAACTTCTCTAATTATTCGAGACATCACTAATCGCAACCAACAGGAAGAAGAAAAAATATTAGAGTTGTTAGAGCAGTTACAAAAATATAATGAGGAGTTAACTGTTTCTAACGAGGAATTACAATCTACTACTGAGGAACTTAGAGTGTCCAATGAAGAGCTTCAGCAGCAAGGAGATGAACTATTACAAGTCAATAAAATATTAAGGGAGAGTGAAGAACGATTCCGAAGACTGATAGAGATTTCACCTCTCGGCATTTCACTTTCAAATCCTGAAGGCGAAATCTTGGAAATTAACTCTTCTTGGCTGAACATCTTTGGTTATAACTACGAGTCTAAACAGGATTTCATATCTCGACCCACTTCATCATATTATTACAAGCCAGAAGATCGAATCCAGTTTCTTGAACAGAATAAACAGGGCAAGGTGATGAACTTCCAAACACGTTTTAAACGTAGAGATGGCAGCATATTCTGGGGCTCACTGAGCTCCACAGCTTTTTCAACTTCAGACAATAATATTGTTCTTATTAGTACATTTCAAGATATAAATGATCGTATAAAAACAGAAAAAGCATTACATGAAAGTGAATCACGTTACCGTAGCCTCTTTGAGACGATGAGTGAAGGATTCTCAATTAATGAAATCATCTATGATGATGATGGTAATCCTCATGACATTCAATATTTAGAGGTCAACCCAGCGTTTGAGAAACATACGGGTCTTAAAAAGACTGATATCATCGGTAAAACTAGACTAGAATTATTCCCTAATTCTGAACAGACTTTGTTTGAACAATATGGTAGCGTGTTACTTACAGGTGAACCTACACATTTCGAAGAATGGCTAGGACCTTTAAATCGCTGTTTTAATGTGTATGCCTTCCAGACTGAGCCTCATCGGTTTGCTGTAATGTTTACTGATATTACTGAACGTAAAAATAATGAAAGGGAATTGGAAAAACTTAACCGGACACTTCGTGCGCTAAATGATAGTACTCATTCTATGAGATATGCTAAAGATGAGAGTGAATATTTGAAAGAAGTATGTAAAATTATTATAGAGGATTGTGGTTATGCTATGGTTTGGATAGGTTTTGCTGAAAATGATGAGAATAAGACTGTGAAACCTATAGCTTATTCAGGTTTTGAAGCAGGTTATTTAGAAACACTGGGTATCACATGGGATGACAGGGGACGTGGTCGAGGACCCACGGGCACTGCTATCCGTACAGGTGAAAATTGTGTTTGTAGAAATATGTTAACTGATCCTCAATTCGAACCTTGGCGTGAAGAAGCATTAAAGAGAGGTTATGCTTCGTCATTAGTTCTTCCTTTAATGAATGATGGTATGGCCTTTGGAGCTTTAACCATATACTCAAGAGATTCGGATCCATTTTCTGAAGATGAGATAAATTTATTAACAGAGTTAGCTGATGACCTTTCTAATGGAATAATAAATCTTCGATTAACTACTGCAAAATCTAAGGCAGAATTAGAACTCCAGGAAAGTGAAAAAAAGTATCATTCACTTTATTCATCCATGAGTGAAGGTGTAGCACTTCATGAAATCATATATAATTCTCAGCATGAAGCTGTTGATTATATTATCCTTGATATAAATCCTGCTTATGAAGATATAACTGGGTTAAAGAGAAGTGAAGTTATTGGAATGAAAGCTTCTCAACTTTATGGAACTGGTAAATCACCTTACCTAGAATTTTATGCTCCTGTTGCTGAAAATGGTGAACCAACGGAATTTGAAACTTATTTTGAACCTATGGATATAATTTTCCGTATTTCAGTTATTTCACCGGAAAAAGGTAAATTCGCGACATTATTTGAAGATATCACTGAAAGAAAGCGAGGTGAGCTTGAACGTAACACTAATGTTGAATTTCTACGTCTCGTAAATGAAAATACAAGTGTTCGAGATTTAATTCAATCATCCGTTACATTCTTTAAGGAACAATCTGGATGTGAAGCAGTGGGCATCCGCCTGCGAGAAGGTGACGATTACCCTTATTATGAAACCAGAGGGTTTCCTGAAGAATTCCTTCTAGTGGAGAACCAACTTTGCGATTATGATGAACAGGGAAACACTTATTGTGACAGTGAAGGTAATCCAATCATTGAATGCATGTGTGGAAATATACTTTGTGGACGATACGATCCATCAAAACCATTTTTCACTAATAATGGAAGTTTCTGGACTAACAGTACCACCCATTTACTTGCTAATACCAGTGAAGAGGATCGACAAAGTACTACACGTAATCGTTGCAATGGAATGGGATATGAGTCTGTGGCTTTAATACCATTACCATCTGGAGTTGGAAATTTAGGATTGCTTCAGTTGAATGATAGAAGAATAGACATGTTTTCTCCTGAGTTAATAGCATTGTGGGAGAGACTTACAGGATATTTAGCTGTAGCTTTGGCGAAATTCCGGGCTGATGAAGAAATTATTAGACATGATCAAGTATTGGAAAGTATTAATAGAGTTTTCCAAGAAGCTTTGACTTGTGATACTGAAGAAGATGTTATAGGAAAATGTTTGGAGGTTGCTGAGGAGTTGACTGATAGTGAATTTGGTTTTATTGGTGAAATTAATGAAAATGGACGTTTTGATGATATCGCATTAAGTCCTCCTGCTTGGAAATCCTGTCAAACCTTAAATGCTCATGAATTATTAAGTGATATGGAAATTGTTAGTTACTGGGGAAGAACAATAATTGAAGGAAAATCTCAAATTGTAAATGATCCAGACTCTGACCCTGATCAACAAGGGTTACCGGAGGGTCATCCCCGTATAAATTCATTTCTAGGTATTCCACTTAAACAAGGTAGTAAAACTATTGGAATGATTGCATTAGCTAATAAAAAAACTGGTTATAATGAAGAAGATAAGGAGAATATTGAGGCTCTTTCAATTGCTTTTGTGGAAGCTTTAATGCGTAAAAGAGCTGAAGTAAATTTAAAAGAGAATGTGAAGGATTTGAAACGTTCTAATCTGGAGTTGGAGCAGTTTGCTTATGTTTCTTCACATGACTTGCAGGAACCTATTAGAATGGTTACAAGTTTCACCCAGTTATTAGAACGAAAATATAAAGGTCAGCTTGACAAAGAGGCTGACGATTATATTGAATTTATTGTTGAGGGAGCTCATCGAATGAAATATTTAATTGATGACCTTTTAGCATTTTCCCGAGTTTCTAATGATGCTAAGAAATTTGAAAATGTTGATTTAGAAAATGTATTAGATGTTGTACTTTCCAATTTATATGTATCCATTAATGAAAGTAATGCCCTTATAATTCATGATCCACTTCCCACGGTTTTGGCTGATGAATCTCAAATGGGACAGGTTTTCCAGAATTTAATAAGTAATGCAATTAAATTCCATGGAGATAAAACTCCAATAATCCATATATCTGCCCATAAAGATGGTAATGAATGGATATTCTCTGTTAGTGATAATAGTATTGGTATTGAACCGGAGTATCAAAAACAAATTTTCGAAGTATTTAAAAGGTTACATACTCGATCAGAGTACCCAGGGTCGGGTATTGGATTGTCTGTAAGTCATAAAATCATTAAACACCATGATGGAAATATTTGGGTAGAATCCATACCAGGTGAAGGTTCCACATTCTATTTTACTCTACCTATAACTTAAAAATAATAATATTTTTTTTTAATCATTTTAAAATCAACATAGAAATCATGTAAAAAGTAAAATCAATTTTTTTTTTAAAGATTGAAATATTTAAGAATTTTTTTTTAAATTTATTTGACATTAAGTTTTTATTTATTAAGTTACTATTGATTTATTAAAGAAATAATGTTTTTAGGTTTTATTTTTTTTTAGGACGCATTATGACCAAAAGTAGTAAAGGTAGTAAACTTCGAGAAAAGGCAACCGAAATATTAAATGAACATAGTAAATACAATCTGCCATTGCATGATAAATTTTCAGAGTTAGTTCATGAACTTCAAACATACCAGATTGAATTGGAAATGCAGAACGAGGAACTCAGTAGAAGTTGGAAAGACTTAGAAGAAGCTAAGTTGAAGTATTTTGATCTTTTTGAGTTTGCGCCTGTTGGATATTATTCATTAAATGAAAAGGAGATTATTAAAGATATTAATCTCACTGGTGCTGATCTTTTAGGTTTTGAAAAATCAGAATTAATTAACAGTGCATTTATCCGTTATATGAATTTTGAATCTCGAAGAATTTTCTATAAACATTTAAAGAAAGTTAAAAAAACACTTACTGGACAATCCTGTGAATTAGATCTCATCAAAAATGATGGAACCAATCTTCACGCACATTTAGAAACCATTCCCATCCAAAAAAATGAATTAGATTTCAGAATAACAGTTACTAATATTACAAAGTTAATTCATGCAGAAGAAGCTTTAAGAGAGAGTG
>Ga0182014_10002941_pt1 | contig 20995 bp, 11 predicted proteins | sample 612S2DmetaG_FD_120489 | JGI IMG/M metagenome (GOLD analysis project Ga0182014, IMG submission 120489) | Permafrost microbial communities from Stordalen Mire, Sweden - 612S2D metaG | ecosystem: Environmental > Terrestrial > Soil > Wetlands > Permafrost | place: Sweden: Stordalen | collected... | reverse complement strand
GCAACCAACATCAAAGTCGGCAGCGTGGCAGACTTTGCCGCCGGCCAAACTATCAAGGTGGATTCCGGCGCAAGCCGCGAGACGGCTGTCATCGCAACGGTGGGCACCGCCGGCGCAACCGTATCTGCAACTCGCACCACTGCCGGCGTCACCGTCATCCCTGTCGCCGGCCTCATGGGCTTCAGTCCCGGGCAGGCCATCGAAATCGACACCGGCGCGAATCATGAAACGGCGGTCGTTGCCTCCACCAACTACAGAGGCGGCGCCGCAATCACGGTCAATACGCCGCTCACCGTTGCCCACGCGGCCGGAGTCGAGGTCTCCGGCACCGGTATCACCATCACAGCCCCATTGGCGCAGGCGCATGCCAGCGGGGCGCCGGTCATCTCCACGCTTCCCACCCCCGGCGCGCCCAATCAATACCTGAGCAGAAGGCATTGATGGTCCGACGGCCTGTGAACACCGGTAAATTCGGCGTCCTGCTGGCAGCGGCCTGCACGCTTGCAGTCCTCGCGCCCCGTTCACACGCACAAGGCAGCGTTCCAGCCGCTCCCCTTGAACCGCGGTTCTCGCTTGATACCGAGGCAGTTGGGCCGCAGCGCTTTATCGCCGCGCATGGCCGCCGTGCGGTGATCGATGGATACGCCACCCAAGGGCTCGATGTCTGGGTTTATCCGTTTCAGATTCTCAGCGATTACCGAGTAGACTTTCGGCCGGCAGGCGCCACGACAGCGATCAGCGGCGCGGATATTCTCAGCCGCGTAATCTACAGCCCCGACTGCGTTACGCGCGTTTATCTGGGCCCGGACTTCATCGTTCGTGAAAAGATCTTCGTTCCGCTCAATGAGCCCGGAGGCATCATCACCTATTCGGTTGAAGGCCCCAGACAAGTCGACATTGAGGTCCACGCCATGCCGGTGCTCAACCTCATGTGGCCTGGGGCGGTCGGAGGACAGGGACTGGGTTGGAATCCGTCCCTGTCAGCCTACGTACTCTCGGAGCAGGACCACGGTTTTACAGCAGTCGTGGGATCGCCGGATATTGTGGCACACGATGACGCTGATAATCGGGCGTTCCATGACGCAGCAGAGTCGGGTGTCGGCTTCACGGTGCGCGCCGGCGCATCTGGGACCGCCAGGGTGTTGCTGGCGCTCAACCCGCCCCACGCTTCTGATAACGGACTGTTGTTTCAAAAGCTTGCTCGCGAGGTAGATGCGCTTCAATCCGAGTTCGCAGCCCATGATCGGGAGGTTGAAAAGACCCTGCTGCAGGTGGAAACACCAGACCAGCGCGTCAACCAGGCAATTGCATGGGCGCAGTTTGCACTCGATCAGGCGTGGGCCTGCAATCCCGACCTTGGCTGCGGCTACGTTGCCGGTTATGGTCCCGACCGCGGAGCACGGCGACCCCAATACGATTGGTTCTTCGCGGGGGATGGACTCACAACCGCCGATGCGGCCATTGCTGAAGGCGATCGCGAACATGCGCGTGATGAGTTGACCTTCATTCTTCGCTATCAGGACAAAAAGACTGGAATGATCTGGCATGAACTTTCCCAGAGCGCAAGCCTCATCGACTGGGCAAACAAGTATCCCTACATGTTTGTGCATGTCGACATCACGTTTCAGTTTCTCGGCACTGTAGCTCGCTATGTCAACTCAACCGGCGATATCGCCTTCGCCAGGGAAAACTGGCCTGCGATTGAAGCGGCATACCGGTATTGTTTATCTGTTATCGACCCGGAGACCGGGTTGCCTCGAATTCCATCGGACAAGGAAGGCGGCAATGAGCAGGACCGCATGGCCGATGACCTCGGACTTTCATCCAGTTGGGTTTCGGCCGCATCGTCCTTTGCCCAGCTTGCACAACTCACAGGCCACACCGAGTCTTCTGATCAGCCGTTGCGCGCCGCCGATCGTGCACGAGCGGCCATCCCTCTGCGTTATTGGAGCAGTGCAAACTCATTCTGGATCAGCGGCCACAATGTGAAAGGCGAGCCGATGACCGAGCGCCGCAGCGGGCCGCCTGAAGCCTTGACTCAGCAGTTATTCGGCGAGCCGCAGACTGACAGCTTGCTCGATCAGATTGCCTCTGCAAATTTTCAAACGGATTGGGGTTCACGCGGAATTGGTGAGGGATCCGACGCTTTCAATCCTGAATCCTACGCGCAGGGAAGTGTCTGGCCAGTCCATACAGCCGCGTTGGCTGAGGCTTTCTGGATGAATCATCGGCCGGTAACGGCGCTGGCATTGTGGCGCTCGCTTCTTCCTTCATCTCAGCTGGGCTCGCTCGGGCACATGCCTGAAGTGCTCTCCGGCAGCTTCTATCGGCCGCAGATCGAGTCCGTGCCGGAGCAAACCTGGTCGTCTGCGGGATTTCTCGAGGCAACCGTTCATGGGCTGCTTGGTTTGTCGGTCGACTCGTCCACTCATCGAGTTCGATTTGCTCCCCAACTGCCGGCTCAGTGGAACGATGTTTCGATTTCTCGTATAAGGCTCTCCGAGGCATCGCTCTCGTTTGCCTTGCATCGTGATCCAGACGGGCTCTCGCTCAAAATCATGAATCCCGCCGAGCCCTTCCAGCTTGAGTTTGATCCTGATCTGCCGTTGGGCGCAGCCCTTCGCAGCACTGAGCTCAATGGCCATGCAGTTGAAGGCGTCCTCGAAAACCATCCACAGCAGACAAATGCGCGGGTTGAGGTCACGATCCCTCAGGGAGAAAGCCTCCTGCACCTCGGTTTCGTGGGAGGTGTGTCTGTGATTTCCGATCAACCCGAACCGCGCCCCGGTGACCGCAGCGTTGGTGTGCGCATCATTGATGTTCAGCTGAAAGCGAATACGATCACCATTGTTGCGGATGTACCCGGAGACCGTGCATCGCATGTATCGCTCAAGACCGCGTGGAAAGTCGCAAGCGCACAAGGCGTCACCGTAGAGGCCGGCGACGATGGCTTGTTGGACCTTACCTTTGCTCCGGCTAGCAAGGGCTCGCTGTCTTACCGGCGCGATCAGGCCACAATCGAGCTCAAACCATGAGCGGGGAACAAACAAGGATTGAATGGCGCTGGGCATGGGCAGGATTCCGTCGGGGTATTTGCTGCGCTTGAACAAGTCGCGGAGACCCGCATCAACATCGCGACGAAGCGTTGTAGCATGAATCTATGATTGACTTGAATTTCTGTTCAATCGACGAGATTCTGAGTAAGCGGAGAACCCTTCGCAGGGAGCTATTGGCCGCGACGAATCTTCAGGAATTACGTATCGCTGTGCTTGGCGGCTCAACCACGGACGAATTGGTAAACTTGCTTGAATTGCTGCTGTTATCGTCGGGATTTCGCCCAGTCATTCATCAATCGGAATATTGCCGTTTCTACGAGGATGCCGTAGTTGATCCTCAAGCCCTGATAGATTTCAAGCCTGACCTCGTTTACATCCATACCTCCTGCCTGAACACTCAGAATGTGCCACCACTTGACTGTGCAGAGGCAGACCTTCCGGGCTATGTGCAGGCTGAAACGGCTCGCTACTGCCAGATATGGGATTCGCTTGAAAGCAATGTCGGCTGTCAGCTGATTCAGAATAATTTTGAGACGCCTCCACGGGCACTCCTGGGGAATATGGATGCGGTATCGCCGGGTGGGATGAGCCGTTTTCTGATGGAGCTGAATATCGCTTTTGCGCAGGAGACAGCGGAGAGGCCCAAGGTCATTCTTCAGGATGTTCATGGCATTTCGGCAAGACTGGGCACCCGTCAATGGTTCGATTGGAATCGCTACTTCATGTACAAATTGCTGTTGACTCCCGAGGCCAATCTTGAGCTGGCGCGTTCCTTGAGTTCGATTATCGGGTCGATGTATGGCAAGAGCCGGAAGGTACTGGTGCTCGACCTCGATAACACGCTCTGGGGAGGCGTGATCGGCGATGATGGCGTGGACAAGATCCAGATTGGCCGTGAAACACCCGTTGCGGAGGCCTACACGGCGTTTCAGGAATATTGCCTTTCGCTGCGCGATCGCGGCATTCTGCTGGCGGTCTGTTCCAAGAACACCGAAGCGATCGCAAAGTCCGGCTTTGCGCACCCGAGTTCCATACTGAAGCTGGATCATTTTTCCTGCTTCAAAGCCAATTGGGAGCCGAAACACGAGAATTTATTGGCAATTGCGGCCGAGTTGAATCTTGGCGTTGACAGCCTCGTTTTTGTCGATGACAATCCGGCAGAGCGCGACCTCGTCGAAGCGCAGTTGCCGGGAGTTGCCGTGCCAAACGTTGGCTCCGAGGTCTCACGATTTGCCGATTTCATTGATCAGGGCCGCTACTTCGAGCCGCTATCGATCTCCAACGAAGATCTTAAACGTGCGGCGCTCTATGCCGAGAACGCACAGCGCGCGGTAATGGAAAAGAAATTCGCCAACTATGGTGAGTATCTCGACTCGTTGGAGATGGTGGCGGAGATCGACACATTCAAGCCGGTGTATCTGGAACGCATCGCACAGTTGACAAACAAAACCAACCAGTTCAATCTGACGACCCGGCGCTATACGGTGGCGGAGATGAAGTCCGTGTTAGGCGGCAGCGGACACCTCGGACTCTATGGAAAACTTGCTGACCGCTTCGGGGATAACGGATTGATATCGGTCGTGTTGGGACGCAAGGATTCTGACGCGCTCCATATGGATCTGTGGCTGATGAGTTGTCGCGTGCTCAAGCGCGACATGGAGTTCGCAATGCTCGATGCTGTCGCAGATAGAGCCGGCAAAATGGGGGTCAATACGATTTTCGGCTACTACATACCAACCAGGAAAAATGGCATGGTCTCTGACTTCTACTCGACGCTGGGCTTTCAACCCAGCAACGTTTTGCCATCAGATTTACCGGAGGGTTCCACTGCGTGGAAACTCGATCTTGCCGGATACAATCGACGGAATCGACATATCAAGATACTGGAGTATTCAAATGCCTGATTTGACGCCTGACGAAGTTTTAGAGGAACTGCAACCGATTTTCCGGGAAGTCCTGGGGGATGAGGGACTCACTGTGAAACGCAGCTCAAATGCGATGAACACGCCGAACTGGGATTCGCTCGCGCACATTGACCTTATTGAGATGGTTGAGCGTCACTTCAAGGTCAAGTTTGGGCTCGGCGAATTGCAGGATCTCAAAGAGGTAGGCGATCTAGTCGATTTGATTCTCGAGAAAGAGGGGTAACTGTCCCAGGACAGAGGCGACGCTTCCCGATTCTAAGAAGGGAAAAATGAACTTGTCGAATGAAGAGTCTGGGATGAAATCGAGATCTAGCCCAGACTCTTCATTTCGCGAATGATTGGAAGCATCACTTCGATCGCATCGATTTCGCGGCTTGGGATGACGGTTGCTGTCTGATCGGTTCGGAGTCGTGGCAATCGAGTTGTGATGATTTGCAGACCTGAGACATATTGATTCATATCTCTGCACAATTGCTCGCCCGCGGCCTTTACCATCGCATATTCGGTCATCCCAGGCGGTCGTTCCTCGACCGCAATTGACGATGGATAGTAGACGACTAACGTACCTTCATCGAGCGCGTAGGGTTCGTGCTTCTGCCGGAGCTGTATGCACAAATCATAAAAGCCCTGAAGATAGAAAGTTGTGAAGTCCCCGAGAATCTGTGCAGAGAGCAACTCTCCTTTGGGACGAAAGATGGCGTTGGTCGCGAAGTAAAAGAGGTGCGTGACCGGAGTCCCCATAGCGGCAAGTTGAGGCGCGGCCGGTTGACAGACGTCGTAGGCCATTAGGTGAACCTTCCCGCCTGCCGCCCGAATCTGATCCGCGACGCGCTCAGCGTCTACCTTGCCAACGGCGTATGTGATTGTCGGCGTTCCTCCGCCTGCCGCTATCAACTTGGCGGTCAACTCGCCTAATCCTCTTGATCCGCCAATAATGAGTGCCTTCATGCCGACAAATTCCGAGGGCTCGACGTGAGCTGAAACGACGGCCATGGAGGCTTGATCGACAGGAGGGACGCGGATAAACGCCTCCAATATTCCGGAGATAGAGCGGCCTTCCACATGTATCTTCGCCTTGCGAAACCGCTCATCCAGAGAGATCACGTCATAGTGAAGCGTTGCGCCGTCAGAAACAGATCCCACTGACAAGTCGATCGTGATATCGAGTTTCGACAACATGGAATGCAGCCCGGGAGCTTCCATGCCCACCACGTAAGAACACGCAGCTAAATCCGCGACTGCCGTGCCAGTGATGGACGCTGCAAGGTGCGGAAACAGGTCTGCCGCGCCCAGCGCTGGCGAAGTATACGCCTCTCCAGATCGGCCCTTCAGTTCGGCAAGCGATAGATCGCGGGCGGCAGCGATCGGCACGAAAGGGGGGTGCGCCGGGGAATTCGCGGCGCCCTTGGCAACCATTGACGAAGGCTCATTGAAGAGCAGTTCGGCTGTAAGCACCGGCATACCGCGGACTTCAACTTTGAATTGATGGAGAGATGCATCTTCTGAAGGAGATGGACTGAGGTCCGCTTTGTCGTCAATGTAAACCCACTTCGGAAACTTGACCTTCATGCGGAGGGGCAGCGAGAAAACCAGCCCGGTTGCGGCAATTGAATCCAGCGCCCAGAGCATTGTGTGGATCCCATGGACGACGGGCATTCCAGCTTGCGTTCTTCGCGCAGCAACGCGATCCATGTGCATGGGGTTTCGATCGCCAGACAGGGCCGCAAACGCTTCCTGCAGCTCTTGAGTGAAGACTTTCGATGCGATGATGGTTTGTGCTGGCATGGTCTCGATTTCGTGGTTACGATCCGAATTTATTTGAAACAAGATCGTGGGTTCAGCCCGGCCTTTCTTGCCGGCTCAAAGCGGTTACTCGTCGTGCAGGGCCTCATGCATTCGCTCGTTGAGCATTCGGCACAGCTTGTCTGCGCCCGTCGGGCTCAGGTGAATCTCATCCAGGTAGTTGGTCGAATCGTTGCGAAACGCGGCGTACTCGGGAGCATTGAAGTCGACGATAGGAGCAGGAGGCATCTCCGTTGCCGCAAAATGCATGTAGTTCTCGATCACGTCCTTGTTGTAGTTGTAGGCTGGCTCATAAAACGGATAAGCGACGTAAACGATGCGAGTTCCGCGATCCATGAGCTCCTCGACCACGCTTCTGTAATCTGCAACAGCCTCAGGGTCCTGGCCTGGGTCGAGTTTCTCGCCCGTATAGCCAGGTTTCGCGGGAGCATGGACCGGGAGATTATGGCTGCCATCGGGGAAGTAGGTTGGTGGACGAGGATGTATGCGATCCATCACCGCGTCGTACTCAACTCCCAGGGAACTGATGGAGCCAAGCACCTCGGTACGAGTCACTTGATCAAAGCCATCCTGCAGGATATGAAGGGCAGTGACTCGCGGAGTCAACGCCACCAGAGCTACTTTGAAGTGCCCTTGGGGAAGAGCCTGGTCCACCAGCCGGCGCTCTTCACTAGCGTCTCCCCCCTCAATCGATTCGTTGTAGAAGCGATATCCAGTGAAATAGTTTGAATGCCAATTGACCGATGCCGATGCGCCGATAATCAAGGCGTCGAAGTTGGCCGGAACATATGCTTGATTCAAAAGATACTTGGCTTTGCGCTCATGTTCTGACGTAATTAACGCACGGCCGCGGGGATCGCGATAAATGCCGAAAAGGTCCAAACGCCATGCCAACAGAATGTGCAGGCCAATCAACAGCGCGATCAAGCCCAGTGTCATCGCCAGCCACAAGCTGGCTGACATCTGCCTGGGCACTCCTACCGCGGATTGAACGGTCCCTGAGGTCATGATCGTACGCCTTTAGAAGCGAAAATAGACAAAGGGCTTGGGGATACTGGAATTGATGAAGACGAAAGCGACAACGGTAAGAACGACAGCGCAGGCGCAGTTCAATGCACTCGGACGGAAATCGCGCGCGAGCTGCTCCGACGACGGACCGAGAAAAGCGGCAAACCCTCCCAATACCAGCGGCAGGCCATAGATGTGAAGGCTGACACCTTCGACGCTCATCATGCCAAGGTTTCTGTAACCCAAGGCATTGATTGGATTGAAAAGGGCGATCACGCGTTCCGTCCCCTGCCCGACCGTCTGGGCCCCAAAATAGACAAACGCTATGACGACAAGAATGAATGTGAGGAGCCACGATAGAGGCGCGGGGAGTATGGGCATCTTCTTCTTGCGCCAGTATTGATTGATGCCCAGGTAAGCGCCGTGAAGAGATCCAAACACCACGAAGGTCAATGCCGCGCCATGCCAGAGGCCCGCAATGCTCATGGCTATGAAAATTGCCACAGTTGAATTCAAGAGCGACTTTGTCTTGAAAGAGCGAACGATGGGAGTAAAGAGGTAGGAGGTGATGAAATTGGTGAGCGAAATGTGCCAGCGCTGCCAGAATTCGATGATTGATTTTGATTTGTAAGGAGCGTCGAAGTTGCGCGGGATCTCAATACCCAGCATCATCGCCGAGCCGATAGCCATGTCGGAGTATCCGCTAAAGTCGAAATAAATCTGGAGCGCGTAAGCGACGCTGAAGACCCATGCCTCGAAAGGCGACAGATGAGTCGTGGAGTTGTATCCGAAGGTTGCGACGCGGGCGAATGAATCGGCAAAGACAGCCTTCTTGAAGAGCCCCATCGAGAAGTGGAAGAAGCCGCGCGCCAAATTCTCCATGCGCGTGTCACTTTGTCCACCAAACTGTGTGAACTGGTGCCGCATTCTCTTGGCCCGAGCAAGCGGCCCCGAGATCACATAAGGGAAAAAGGTGACGAATGTTGCATGGTCAAAGAGAGTACCTGATGTCAAGATGCCTTCATAGCAATCAACCAGGTACATGATCTGCGTGACTGTGAAGAAGCTGATGCCGAGCGGGAACGGCAGTGTTGGCACACTATAGCCGCGCGGCAAAGCAAAAGCAAAAAGTGAGGCAAAGAAGGCCAGGTATTTGAACGTAGACAGGAAGATTACGTTCGCTGCAAGGGCGGTAACCAAAACCCGCTTCTTTAACGGTTGGTCGGTGTGTTCGATCCATCGCGCGAAGAGCCAATTGGCGAGTATCGATGCAAAAATCAAGACCAGATTGAACGGCTTGCTGGTTGCGTAGAAAAATACCGAAGCGACTAGAATCCAGGCCTGAGCAGCTTTAGGTCCTATGAGTCGTTGAAGTGCGATGCAAGCAACGATGACAATTGGAAGATAGACGAGAATGAAGGGAAATGAAGCAAAAAGCATGGATCAAGCGCCTCGAGTCGTCTAACTGTCCAGTGCATTTCACGACGGGGAGATTGTTGTCGCCCACTCAACTGCTTCTTGAGGCCGAAAAACCGGTTAAGAATTTCTGGGTAGCAGAATCTCTCGCAGTATAAATCATCCCGAAAGTGCAGTTTCTGATGCCAACATCTCCAGTTGGTACGTGCACCTTAAAGAAAAAACGACGGATGGAACGGATGCCGGGACGGCAGAGATTCACTGGCCTGCGGGTTAAAAGGGATCGGTGCGGTTGCCTGCGATGGATCGCATGTACACGATTACCGAACCAGACGGAATAATTGGTGCGTTGTGTGGGGGCAAGCATTGCGCAGATCCGGGCTGAATCCGTGATCACGCGGGGCTGGCCAGAGGGGGTATTCAGAGGCAGGCGGCGCCAGGCTGCGGGGCACCCCGCCCAATTACTGAAGCGATTTACTGAACGTTTCAGCAAAGCGATTTACAGGAATGCGCTAAAAATCAATTTTACCGTTTTTTGGGTGCTTTTTGGGGTTGCAAATGGCGTAAACCCATCTCCATCAAAGGGTTGAGAATACCTTCCAACCTGCGCGGCGGAAAACCTGCAAACGTTTTCAGCTAAAACGTTTGATTCAACGATAAAAACCTCTTGACAATCGTCTTCCGGCACCCCTAAGGTGTTCCGGCAAGCATCAGGGTCGTCTCGGCCAGTATGGAAAGCCGACAGCAATGCACCGAATTCGATTTGAGAGGTGTGATCTGCTTAAACGTTTGAGTAGGCGAGAGAAACTTCTTGACAATCGTCTGCCGGTGCAACTAATGCGTTGCCGCAATCAGGCGGGCCGTCTAGGCCTGCGTGGATATTCAACAGCGAAACAGTAATTCCATTTGGAGGCATAGGATGAGAAAGACAAGTACTTGGCTCATTATGCTCGCGTTGCTCCTGACTTTCGGAGGCATCCGGGCATTTGCGCAAGCCAACTCAGAGTTGACGGGCGCCGTTACTGACACAACTGGGGCGGTGATTCCGGGAGCGAACGTCTTGCTTGCCGATCCGGCTACCGGGTTTACGCGCGCGACCACCAGCGGGTCCACCGGCTTGTACGACTTTGCCGGGTTGAACCCAGGCAATTACAACCTGACCGTGACGGCCAAAGGCTTCAAGACGTCTACGCAAAATGGCATCGTGGTCAACGTCTCGGGAACGTTCCGCGCTGACGTCAAGCTCAGCATCGGCGCCGAGTCGACGACGGTCACGGTGGAAGCCGACGCCCTGACCGTTCAAACAGACTCGAACGTGATCAGCACCCTGATCACCTCGCAAGATATCACCTCCCTCGCCACCGAAAACCGCAACATCGCAAATCTTGCGGCTCTTGGCATGGGCGTCAGCTCTCAGCTGCCAGACAACAACTCCCTCGGAGCGTTTGGCGCGAACTTTAATCTCGAATTCAACGGCCTGCGCGAAGCCCACAATATCTGGCTGATCGACGGCGGCGAGTCGGCTGACCGTGGCGGCGGCGGCGGAACGCAGGTTCAGCCTTCACAGGACGCCATCGCTGAGTTCCAGATGATGACATCCAACTATCCACCCGACTACGGCATCTCCTCCGGCGCTACCATCACCATGTCGCTGAAGAGCGGAACGAAGGATTTCCACGGCTCGGGGTGGGAATATAATCGCGCCACTGCCTACAACGCCAACTCCTTCTTCAACAAGTACAACGGCGCCAACAATGCCCGGCCGGCAACGCACTACAACATCTACGGCTTCAACGTCGGCGGCCCGATCTACATTCCGGGTGTCTACAACACCAACAAGAACAAGGGTTTCTTCTTCTTCAACCAGGAGTGGCGCAAGACGTCAGCCGTTGCTACCAGCAACAACCGCACGATCGACCCAAAGGATATTCCCAGCTCCACCAACATTACGACCGTCGGCGGGGTAACCGGTCTCCCGTATGTGCTACCCACGTACGCTGGTACGCAGAAAATTACCGGCCTGGTGGTTCCAAACGTCTCGCTCACCTCGGACTACTACCTCAACAAGTTGCAGCCACATGGTCTGGTCCCCGGACAGCCTTTCCCAAGTAACGTGATTCCTTCGTATCTGTTCGATCCGAACGGTGTTACTTACCTCACTGCGGGGATTCTTCCTCCGGCGAACGTTGGAAGCACGGACTATAACGTGGCCAGCGTACCGCTTCCGCAAAATGTTGAAGACACCGTCGTCCGCGGCGATTACAACTTCAACAATAAGTGGGCGCTGCTGGTTCATTACATCGGCGACCATCAGAATCAGAACTACGGCAAGCCTGAACTTGGATGGTGCGGATGCGATTACAACACCCTCACCAGCATTCTCTCCTCGCCGGCCCACAGCGCTACCGCCAAGCTGACCGGCGCCCTCAAGACAAACCTGCTGGTTGAAGTCAGCATGAACTATGACGGCAATGGAGCCGACATCGTTCCCAGCGCGAACACCTTCCTGCCGACTTCATGGAGCGTTGCTCCGGTTGTGAACGCTTATACCGTCGGCCGGAAAGTCTGGCCCGGAATGTCCTTCGCCAGCACCTTGGGACAAAGTGAAGACACAGCGACCGAACCCTACCATAATGCGGCCCAGGACTACTCTCCCAAGGTGGACGTCTCCTATACCACGGGCCCGCATCAGTTGAAGTTCGGCTTCAGCTACAACCGCTACACCAAGAACCAGATGCTCTACGGCGATGCGCAGGGCAATTACAGCTGGGGTTCGTTGTCGGGTGACACCCTCATGGATGTGCTTATGGGCTTGCCCAGCAGCTACTCCCAGACGCAGTCCGCGCCAATTCGCCACTACGCCAACCAGACTCCTTCGGTCTATGCCCAGGACAACTGGCACATTACCTCTCGCATGAGCTTGCAGTTGGGCCTCCGCTACGACGCCCTGCCGCATGCCTGGGAGCGCCAGAACCTCCTTGGCAACTTCAATCAGAGCACTTACCAGACAGGCGCGGGCTCGGCTCCGATCTGGAACGCAGACGGCACCATCAGCTCGGCCAGCCCGACTTTGTATACCTACAACGGGATCCCCGCTTACATCAACGGCACCAACCTTGCCGGCGTAAACGGCTACCCACACGGCGTGGTCACCAACGACTACCGGACGCTTCAGCCTCGTGTCGGGTTCTCTGAAGATCTCTTCGGAAACGGCAAGACCGTTCTCCGCGGCGGCTTTGGAACCTTCTTCGAGCGCCTGCAGGGCAACGACATCTTTGGCGTGGCCACCAGCGCGCCCTTCGATCCTTCACTCAACATTAACAACCCCTACTTCAGCCAGCCTGGGAAGAACTGGAGCACCGGCAATGTGATCGCGCCGACGTCTCTTATCTTTGCGGGCTCCGGAGATAGCCTTGCCCAGACCTTCAGGGCTCCTGCCGTGGCCATGTACAGCCTCGGGGTGCAGCATCAGCTCGCGCCTTCTATCATTTGGGTTGTGCAGTATGTAGGCAACATCCAATGGCATCAGAACATCGTCAACAACGCACTCAATAGCATGCCAACCAACATCGGGCTGGTGAATATTGGGTCCGGTGCGTTGCCATCCGCTTGCACAGTTCCTTCGGCGACGTGCGTTGACGCCCGCCAGGTAGCTGGTGACGGAAACGGCAAATACGGTACGGATGCCGCGACAGCTTTCAACAACCTCGGCAGCCAGAACGGCTATCGTTCCTATCCGGGCTACGCGGGCATCTCCCAGGACGAGAACGTCGCCACCGGCTCCTACAACGGCCTCCAGACCGCAGTTCGCATCCAGAACCGCTGGGGCCTGAGCACTGAGCTCGATTACACCTACTCGCACATCATCGACATCCAGTCGAATGATCGCAACAACGTCGATGACCCTTGGTATATCAAGTACGACAAGGGCTCGGGATCATACGATCGCCGTCAGATGTTCAACGCCAACTACGTCTACAACATGCCCTTCTTCAACAAGAGCGATGGACTGGTTAAATCCATCGCGGGCGGATGGCAGCTTGCAGGAACTCTAACCAAGGTGACCGGCATACCTCAGCAGGTCAACTTGAATGCTACTTATGATCCAGTCGGCTTGGGCGGCGGCTACACCAACCATCCGAATATTACCCCCGGCGGCAAGCTGCACTACCCCAAGACGGTGTCTCAATGGTTCGACACGAGCCGACTCGATAACAACGTCAAGCCAGTCTGGGCGGGCGGAACTAACCTGGGCTTCGGCAACTGGGGCAAGGACGTGCTGGTATTACCCGGCCGCTTTAACCTCACCACGTCTCTCTACAAAACCTTCCAGATCTATGAGCAGACGAGCTTCCAGATTAAGTTCGAGTCGTTCAACACGCTGAACCACACCGAATTCAACGGCGTCAACACCTCGAGTGGTGCTCTCAATAGCACTCAGGATCCACGCAACCTGCAGTTGGCCGGCAAGTTCACCTTCTAGCTAACTCCTTCAACCGGGGCGCGGCGGGACCTTCCTGCCGCGCCCCTTTTCTTTTGGTGGTGGCGAGGGCTCGCTCTCAAATAAAATGGACGAGGTGCAAGAGTGAGACCCGCAATGCAACTGCGAATCTGCCTGATTGGGACAATGATGCTGGCCATGTCCGCGGGCCTGTGCGCCGGCCAGACCGGAGTCGCCGATCAACAAAGGCAAGCGGCCCTGGCGCTGGAGCAACGCGGCGAGAATGTCGAGGCAGAGGCTGCATGGCACGCGTACCTCAAGGTGCATCCATCAAGTTCTGAGGCGTACGCCCACCTTGGCCTCCTGGAAGCGCGCCAGGAGCGCTACGAGGACGCCGTGCCTCTCTACCGGAGAGCGCTGGATCTCGATTCCAGAGTTCCAGGTTTGCGCCTGAATCTCGGGCTGGCGCTGTTCAAGGCCGGGGAGATGAAGGAAGCCCTGCAGGAGTTCTACCCGTTGCTGAAGAGCGCGCCCCCGTCCTCGTCCGACATGCAACGTCTCGTCATTCTTATCGGAATGTGCTACTACGGATTGGAGGAGTACACAAAAGCGACTCCTTATATCAAGGAGGCGGCAGCCAGCGATCCGCAGAATCTGCCCTTGCGCCTGACTTTGGCGCACAGTTGCCTTTGGTCCAAACAGTACCAATGCGTTCTGGACACCTATCACGAGATCCTCATGCTGAACGCCGAGTCGGCAGAGGCCGATATGCTGGCCGGAGAAGCTCTGGACGAATTGAAGAACTATGCTGGCGCAATCGAGCAGTTTCGCGCCGCCGTGAAGGCCAATCCCCAGGAGCCCGACGTTCACTTCGGCCTGGGCTATCTTCTGTGGACCCAGAAGCAGTATCCGGATGCGGTTACGGAGTTTCAGGCGGAACTGGCCAATAACCAGAGTCACTTTCAGGCCATGATCTACCTGGGTGACGCGCAGATGAGATTGAACCATCCGGAGGTTGCCATCCCGCTATTTGAAAAGGCCCTTCAGATCGATCCGCGGCTCGAACTTGCTCATCTGGATATGGGCATCCTCGATGAGGATGCAGGTCGCAATGACGATGCTCTGCGGGAATTGAAGGCTGCGGAGCGGCTCATGCCCAGTGACGTTGATGTTCACTGGCACCTGGGGCGTCTTTACCGGACCATGGGAAACAAGGAAGAGGCGAAGGCTGAACTGGACAAGGCCAAGAACATTACCCAGGCCGCCGATACCGCTCTGATCAACAAGATAAGCCCTCATTCCGCGCAGACACAAACCGCTCCGGCAGCCCAAGCCGGCAAATAGCAGCAGTCTTTAAATCAACTCCACGCCTGACTCGACTAACTCTGCTTCCAGCGAGTGCGTCCTGGTTTGGGTGGACAGGTCGACTCTCGAATCACCAGCTCCGGCAGAATTGGACTCATGTTCGGAATCGTCTCCAGCCCGCGAATGCGTTTCAGCAGGGTGTGCGCCGCCACTTCACCCATTTGTCGCAGCGGCTGGCGGATGGTCGTCAGGCTGGGAGTGTAGAACGAGGCGCCCTCAATATCGTCGAAGCCAACCACCGAGATGTCTTCAGGCACCTTCAGGCCATGATCCCTGATGGCCTTCATGGCACCGATGGCAGCGAAATCGTCATAACAGACCAGGGCTGTGAAATAGGCGCCGCGTCTCAGCAGTTCCTTGGTCGGGGCTAACCCCAACTCGGGTGCAGCTTCTCGCGAAACCAGCTGCACGGTCAATTCAGGTGACACATCCAAACGCAATTCCGCTGCCACGGCGATCAGGGATTTCCAGCGGTCTTCGGCGTCGGAGCTATGGCTGCCACCGCGCATGAAGGCAATCTTGCGATGGCCCAACTTGTACAAATGCCGCAAAGTCAACTCCGCCGCTCTCCGCTGGTCCACCGCTACATTTGTGACGCCCTCAATTTCGCGATGCCCAGCCACGGCCACCACGGGCAAGCTCAACCCGTGTGTCAGCACCGTATCGATCACAATGAACCCTTCAACCGACCGGTCCAATAGCATGAGTGGGTATTCTTCAATCAGGTCTTGCTTGCGCCGATGGCTTGCGGTCAGGTAGAAGTAGCCTTCCTCGATGAGAAGATCCTCGACGCCGGCCAGCACCCCCGTGGTATAGCTGTCGTTCAATTCCGGAACCAGCACACCCACCAGGAATGACTGGCGCTTGCGTAGCGATCGCGCATAAAAGCTTGGCCGATACTTGAATTTAGCTGCCGCCGCCTTCACCCGATCCCTGGTCTCTTGTGGAATCGATCGCACGCCGGGTGCATTGTTTAGCACCAGCGAGATGGTGGCTGGTGACAGGTTCAGATACTCACCCAGTGTGCGGAGACTTGGCGGTTGCCCTGACTGTGAATCGTCTCCAGGTTTTGCTTGTTTGGTCATACGCTTCATTTTTAACATTCCACCCACCTCGAGTCTCGCGATTCTGGCGGTTTTGACTGCATTCGGCTCCACGCCTTTGACGGCCGTATTTGTCCCGTCGGCCCCTGTCCTTGTGCCGGAGAGTGGCTCGGCGATCTCAACTACTTGTCATTGGCGGCAGCTTTGTCTGTCTCAACCTCGCGAACGGCCAGATGGTCGTACCAAGTGAACTTAAGAATGGCTGACGTTCCTACAATGATCGTCAGAGCGATGGCAGCACGCCAAAATTCCTGGATGACGATGTACAGCGGAAGCGCCACCAGGCTAATTTGCCATGAAATGCCAACGACTACATTGAACATATCGCGCAGGAAGTCCCGATTGCGCTGGAAGCCTGGTTCCTCGGCGAGAACCTTCTTGAGTACCGGCCCCCAGAAGCCCCACGGCCGGACGCGGCGATAGAAATCCATCAGCACCTCGTCCGGCTCCGGCTTGGTCAGCAGCGTGCCGGCAAAGCAGCCTATCAGCGAGATGACCAATACAAGTGGGAAGATAATTGTCACGTCCGGATTCACGGGGTGACCGCCAAGGAAGCTCTGCACGGCCGGAATGTTGTCAACAATCTTCGGCATCAGGAGCGCCGATGAAATGCCGGCGACCATGCCCCAGAAGTAGCCGTACCCGTTAAAACGCCACCAATACCACTTCAGAACGTTTGAAGCGGTGTAACCGCCCCATAGACCAGAGACGATCCACAACACCACCGAGTTCACCGACGTCACGTTCCAGCCGAACATGACGCCGATCACCACAACGGCAAACGAACTGAGATAACTTAGTCGGACATAGGTCTTGGGTTTCGCGTTCGGATTGATGAATCGCTTATAAATGTCGTTGACAAAGTAAGGCGGCGCCGCGTTCACCGTGGACGCAAAGTTCGACATGAATGCCGCCAGCAAACCGGCGATGAGGAAACCCAGCAGGCCGACCGGCACGAAGCGGCCAAGCGCATAGGGCAGCACAAGTTCAAAGTCCATGTTGGGGCCCATGGCGCGGAGGTTGTCACTGAAGAAGGTGGCAGCGAGCACCGTAAGTCCGGCGATGAGAATGTAACGTGGAAAAGTGAGCACGACGTTGACCCATGCGCTCATCATCGACGCTTCGCGGGGATTCTTGGCCGCAAGCACGCGCTGCATATCGTAGTTGGGCGCGGGTCCGGCGGCGCTGACCAACACACCCTTGAAAAACAGCATCATCACGAAGAAGCCGAACAGACCATAGCCGTCCTGGGCGATCTTTCCGCCGGCCGAGGGAAGCAATTTGGACCAATCCAGGCCCAGGCGCCAGCCGAAGAATACCTGGTCCCAGCCAGCGGGCACCATCCTGTGCAGACTATCCGGGGCCACCTTGAGCATGGCAATGATGCCCACGGCAAACGAAGCGATTGACAGGATGATGAATTGCATCACTTCGGTAATGACGACGCTGATCATGCCTCCCTTGATCACATAAACAGCAGTAATCGCGATCAGGATCAGTGCATACTCGTTGGGCGACAGATGCCAGGGCAGGAAGGTCGCGGCAAACTTTCCGATGCCCTTGAATCCATAGGTAAAGAAACCGATGATGCTGACGAATGCATAGATCACTACGATCAGGTGCGATAACTGGGCGCCACGCCCGGTGCCAAAACGTGTCTTGATCCACTCCGCGCCGGTCATCACCTTTGATCGGCGCAGCCATGCGGAGAGGTACACCATCAGGAAAATCTGGTTGAAAGTGGGCCAGAGCCAGGGTATCCACACGCTCTTCAAGCCGTAGATGAACATCCAGTAGACCAGCAGCATGGTGCCGCTGATGTCGAACATGCCCGATGCATTCGAGATGCCCAGCACGTACCAGGGCATCTTGTTGCCACCGAGGAAATAGGCTTGCATGTTTTGCGAAGCGCGGTGCGAAACCCAGTAGCCGATAAGCACTGTGCTCATCAGATAGGCCACGATGATGATGGTATCCAGAACGTGAAGTTGCATCGGATCTCCAAATCCCTACTTTCGGCGCCGTTTTCCGCTCCCAGAGCTCAAGAACAAGTGAATTGCCGACGGCGCGAATCCCCCTACGGCGGAAATGCCAGTGAGGCGCGAAAAACGGAGGATCGTCTCACGTTTCTGCCCGTTCCGGCAATGAACGGGAACGCACCGGTGGCGCATTTCGTAACTTAAAGCACGGGTATTTTTGCGAATACGCCGCGATCAAGTATAATCACGAATCATCAACTTGAGTAGCTAAAATGCTCTGGAAAAACGTTTGAGTAGCGATCAGGCAGAAAACGATTTCCGTTAGAGAATTTGTCTCAAAGGAAACCTCGCCATGAAGTTTGGGTATTTCGACGATCTAAACCGCGAATATGTGATCACACGCCCTGATACCCCTTTGCCATGGATCAACTACCTTGGCTGCGAGTCCTATTTTGGAATTATTTCGAATACTGCCGGAGGCTACTCGTTTTATCGTGACGCCCGCCTGCGCCGGCTGACGCGCTACCGGTACAACAGCGTGCCTTTGGATTGCGGCGGGCGCTACGTGTATCTGCGCGACGACGAATCAAAAGAGTTCTGGTCCCCATCCTGGCAGCCCACGCGGCATGAACTTGAGGACTACACCTGCCGCCATGGCATGGGCTACTCCGTGGTCGGCTCCAGCTTTAGGGGCATCGAGGCCCACACCCGCTACTTTGTGCCGCTCAATGAGAGCCTTGAAATCTGGCAGCTGACGGTTACGAATCGCCGGACGACGCGAGCGACCGTCTCCGCCTTCGGCAGTATCGAGTTCTGTCTTTGGGATGCCCAGGACGACTCCAACAACTTCCAGCGCAACTTCTCCATCGGCGAGGTGGAGATCGAAGATGGCGTCATTTATCACAAGACCGAGTACCGCGAGCGCCGCGACCACTTCGCCTTTTTCGCCTGCTCGCGCTCCGGAGCTGGTTTTGACACACAACGCGAGGCGTTTCTCGGTCACAACCGCGGCTGGGACAAGCCGGCAACCGTCGAAGCCGGTCAATTGACCAATTCAGTGGCGCATGGCTGGTCGCCCATCGGCGCGCATCAGGTCAGGCTCGACCTCGCCCCCGGAGAGACGCAGCAAATCGTCTTCGTGCTTGGTTATCACGAGAACCCCAACGACCAGAAGTTCGATCCTCCCGGCTCACAGACCATCAACAAGAAGTCCGTCAAGCCTGTGATCGCCAGGTACCTCGACAGCAAGGCCGCCGACGTGGCCTTCGATCGTCTGCGGGAGTACTGGAACAGTGTTCTCGGCATTCTCCAGGTGGACACGCCTGACATCCACACCAACCGCATGGTGAACATCTGGAATGCCTATCAATGTATGGCAACGTTCAATATGTCGCGGTCGGCGTCGTTTTTTGAATCCGGCGTTGGCAGAGGCCTTGGCTTCCGCGACTCAAACCAGGATCTGCTGGGCTTTGTGCACATGGCGCCCGCGCGTGCCCGTGAGCGCATCCTGGACCTCGCTGCAACGCAACTTGCCAGTGGTGGCGCCTACCATCAATATCAGCCGCTCACCAAGCGCGGTAACAACGACATCGGAGGCGGTTTCAACGACGATCCGCATTGGCTTATCGTCGGCGTTTCAGCCTTTCTGAAGGAGACAGGCGACTGGAGCATTCTGGACGAGCCGGTACCCTACGACAACGAGCCTGGCTCCGAGGTGCCCCTCTACGACCACTTGCTGCGCAGCTTCCGCTACACACTGGAGCGCCTGGGGCCGCATCGTCTGCCCCTGATCGGCCGCGCCGACTGGAACGACTGCCTCAACCTGAACTGCTTCTCATCGACGCCAGGTCAATCTTTCCAGACGACCACTAGTAAAGATGGCAAGGTGGCAGAGTCGGTCTTTATCGCCGGCCTGTTTGTGCACGCCGGTCGCGAATTAGCCGCGATAGCGAGCCATCGCGGGCGGAGCTGCGAAGCCGCCGCCTGTCTCGACGAGGTCGCGAAGATGGAGCAGGCTGTCCTCCAGCACGGCTGGGATGGCGATTGGTTTCTGCGCGCATATGACGACTTCGGCGACAAGGTGGGTTCCAGGGAGTGCAAGGAAGGCAAAATATTTATCGAATCGAATGGCTTTTGCGTGCTGGCCGGAATCGGTCTTGAGGACGGCAAGGCAGCCAGGGCGCTGGCCGCCACGCGCGAGCATCTGGCTACTCCACATGGACTCGTTTTGCTTCAGCCGGCGTATTCAAAGTACTACCTCAATCTCGGAGAGATTTCGTCCTATCCGCCGGGGTACAAGGAGAATGCAAGCATATTCTGCCATGTCAATCCCTGGGTGATGATTTCTGAGACACGCCTTGGCAATGGCGACGAAGCGCACGACTACTACACCCGAATCAATCCCTCAGCGCGGGAGGAGATCAGCGATGTGCATCGCTGCGAGCCTTATGTCTACGCCCAGATGATCGCAGGCCGGGATGCGCCTACCTTCGGTGAGGCCAAGAACTCGTGGCTCACGGGTACGGCCGCTTGGAACTACTTCGCCATCACTCAGTGGATCCTCGGGGTGCGCACTACCTTTGACGGGCTCCAGATTGCACCGGTCATTCCCGCCAGTTGGCCCGGATTTACCGCAAGGCGCAACTTTCGCGGAGTTGTCTATGAAATCTCCATCGAGCGGAAAGGAGTTGGAAACAGGATTGCGCTCACCGTGGATGGAAATCCAATCGAGGGCAACATCGTGTCGCCTCCCACAGATAACCGCAAACAGGTTTTGATCAAGGGAATCTTAGGCTAAAGCGTGCGGTCTGCCGGGGGCATTTCTGCCTTCCAGTTTAAGTTATTGATAAATATGGTAGGCACGACTGGACTCGAACCAGCGACCTCTTCCGTGTCAAGG
>Ga0182014_10002940_pt1 | contig 20997 bp, 16 predicted proteins | sample 612S2DmetaG_FD_120489 | JGI IMG/M metagenome (GOLD analysis project Ga0182014, IMG submission 120489) | Permafrost microbial communities from Stordalen Mire, Sweden - 612S2D metaG | ecosystem: Environmental > Terrestrial > Soil > Wetlands > Permafrost | place: Sweden: Stordalen | collected... | reverse complement strand
GGAATTTGTTTCAATCCACGCGCCCCGCGTGGGGCGCGACATTCTTCCCGCCGCCCCTGCCTGGTTACTTGAAGGTTTCAATCCACGCTCCCCGCGTGGGGCGCGACATCGCCGCATGGAACACGCGCACAGATCCAACACGTTTCAATCCACGCGCCCCGCGTGGGGCGCGACGGCTCTACTTTAACAGTTTTAGTTTCAGCATCCTAGCCTGTCCATTGCGCGAACTCCACCAAAAATCGATGTGGGAAACGCCACGAAAATGAGCATTGATGTGTAATACATATGGAGTGAATGAGATGACGCAAGCGCGAACCTTCCGGGGAGGGACTGTTCGCTTGAGGTTCGCGCTAAAGAATTAGTGGGCCTTCTGGGTTGTAGCTGGGCTTGGCTCCAACGTGCTCCACGCGTTTCTGCCAGTTGGCACCCAGAAAGTAGAAACGGAGGCTATCGATGGAGGGGTCGATGAGCGCGAGGAGTTTGGCGCGAAACTCAACCCACTGGGCAGGTTCAAGCAGGCACTCGAAGACTGAGAACTGCACCCGCTGACCATGATTCTGACACAGTTTGGCGATTTGCCGCAGGCGCCGTTTTCCTTCCTCGGTCTGAGTCCCCATATCGTACGTCACTAGCACCATCATCGCTTGTCATCTCCAAATGAAGGGGGGATAGGCATCCAGATCGCCGCGCAGGTGGCGCGCCAGCAGAAGAGCCTGTGCGTAGGGAACGAGGCCAAAGGGGATGCGTTCGTTCAGAAATGGATGGAGAATCTCTTCCTGCTTGCGCAACTGCCACGCGACCAGAACCTCTTTGCGTGTGGCATCGCTCATCGCCACACCACCGGACTCGTTGCGGGAGAATCCGGTTCCGGCTACTTGGCGGCGATTGATGAGGGTAAGTGCGAGCCTGTCGGCCAATACCGGGCGCAACTCTTCCATCAGATCCAGGGCGAGACCGGCGCGGCCGGGGCGGTCGCGGTGCAGAAATCCAACTGCGGGGTCGAGGCCAGTTGTTTCCAGAGCAGATGCAATGTCGTGTGCCAACAGCACATAGAGGAACGAGAGCAATGCGTTGACATTGTCGAGTGGGGGACGGCGGCTTCGCCCATAAAAGAAGAACTCTTCCTTCTGGTGCAGGATGAGTTCGTCAAAGACACTGAAATACTTCTGTGCGGCATCTCCTTCAACTCCACGCAATCCATCGAGAGAGGGTGCAGCGGCGAGCAGGCGCAGTGATTGGCCAAGTTGCGTAGCGGCACGATCAAGGCTCTCTGAGGAGTGCTCACGGCCGGCACGCAAGAGCGAAGTACGGCTGTTAGCGATCTTGGCCAGCAGAATGGACTTAGCAATAGCGGCGGAATCGGCTTCCAAGTCGGCACGCCGGTACTGCTCCCGGCGCAGGAGCACGTTGCCGTGGATAGGCCCCTGGATGCGGGCCAGAAAGCGGCCGTGCTCGCTGAGGAAACTCACGCCAACATTATGCTCGGCGCAGAATCCCATCAAAGGGGGGCTCATCGAGACCACCCCGATGCAGACGATTCCCTCCAGCGTGTGGATTGGTACGCGTAGAAGGGTTTCCTGCTCAACGCGAACTAGGACTGTTTCACCATCCTTGCTGAGATAGGCATTCGGAACGGTGACATACAGGGTGTTGAGGAGTTTTCTCATCGTGACGGGTCCTCATCTTTGCCTGGGCACTCGCAAGCAGACTGCCGGAGGTTGGCGTCGATTGCGCGGCTCAGATAACGCGACGCGCTGGCGGATTCGACAACCGCCGGCAGGCAAACCGGCTTCATGGAACAGCCTTCGCACTTCTTCGCGTAGACGGCCCGCGGCGTCTCCCGGGATTGAAGAATCTGGTGCATGCGGGCGGCAAGGCGTTCGACCTCTTGACGAAGCGGTTCATCGAAGTCCACCGCATCGCGGCGCTTTGCCTTACCGTCAAAGACAGCGCCAGCGGGAACCGGCACGTTCAACATCTCTTCCAAACAAAGCGCCTGCGCGCAAAGCTGAATGCGATAGGCGCTGCTGCCATGCTGGTCGCGGGTCCGCTTGTATTCCACTGGATACGGCTTCCAGAGCCCTTTGCGGCGCGGCATCGGAACGCCCAGTTCGGTAACTTCGCAGGGCAGAAACTCGACAATATCGGCTTGCCCGGAGATACCGAGGCGAAAGGAGCGCAGCGGAAGAGTGCGCCGCACCAGGACCTCGGGGCGGGATTCAATCTCAGCTGAGTGCGCCTTCTCGTGGAGAAGTTTGCCTTCGGCGGTGAAGAGGTTCTCCTCCCACTGCTGCTCCAGATGAATCAGCGCCCAGCGCCGTTCGCAGAAGGCGAGATGCTGGAGGCCAGAGAGTGGGAGAAGATCCTCTTCTGCGTACATTCCGTTTCACCTCGGTTGCGACCGATCTATGCGAGACCGTCGATGAAGGTAATTCCTTCCGGCAGTGAGCCTGCATCGGGGGCCAGAACGGTGTAGTCCGTGAAAACCCTTGGGCTTTCAACATCTGGTTTCTTCTCGACCTTGATCGACTCAAAGAGCCGCTGCGCCTGCGCATTGCCGAGTTTGCTCTCGTGCTTGAAGATGTAAAGGCCGCGCGCCGCCATTGTGCCCCGCGCCGCGGAGCGGTCCAACTCGAACAGATTGGCTAGTGCCTTCCACAAGAGCGTGAGATCGTCTTCGCTGAAGCCGGTCTTTGCTGCAAAGACCGGGTTGATGTAGCCATGCGCAAGATAAAGGCCGTAGGGGATGGTGTACTTGCGGCCCAGCGTTCCTGTGCCGGACTTGATGTCCTTCTCGCCCGTAAATGCTTGGCGGGAGATGGTGTGTTCGGTAGGGAGGATACGGTCAATGGAGCGTGCAAACGTGATTTGCACCGGGCCGCGCACCTGCCCGCAGTTGAACTCTGTCGTGCTCATTACAGCACCGAAGGCACGCACATCGAAGAAGTTCTTGCACATCCATCCACGGGCTTTCTCGATGTCCGTCGGTTTGGTGTTCTTGCCTTCGGCTACAGGTTTATCCTCGCCGTCCCATTTCTCGAAGGGCTCCCGCTGACGGCTTTCCAGCGTATTGCCGCTCTGTACAAAGATGCGGTTATCCTGCTCTTTAATCGAGCCGGTGCTGGTGGAGTACAGCACATAATCCCGAATCTTGCGCTTGAGGCAGACGTCTGAGACGAGGCCCTGAAACGTCTCCGGATCAAAGCGAGGGCTGTTGTCGGAGTCCGGATCCCCGTTCGGGTTGCCGTCCTCGCAGTCAAATAGATAGACGAAGTCGTAGCGGTTCTCAATCGTGCTCATTAGTTCTTCTCCTCATCGCGGGATTCGTTAAGGGATTGGTTGGCAGCGTCGTTGACTTGCTTGCGATCCTGCGCCTGAGAACGGGACCGGGCCTTCTGGTGGTAGTAACCAAGGGCAAACAGCCCCTGGCCTTCCAGTCCTAGCTGCGGAAGAAAAGGGCCACTTGCGGAAGGTTCCAAGAAGCCGTACAACTCCTGAATTCGTGAGTCGATAGCGTTCGCAGATCTGGGGTCTTCTCGCCTGAGCTTTCTCATGTGCGCCCTTGCGAGATCCTGAATTCGCGGAAATGCAACCTTGGGAAAGGTTGACGCAAGCCCAAAATAGCGGTCGGTCACGGTTAGGTTGATTTCCTTCTTTGGCTCCTTGCTTTCCGTCTTATCTCGACGCCTTTTTTGTTCAGCGTCGTCTGATTTCCATTGCAGGTTTTCGTACACGGCCATGAGTTGACCATATACGTAGGCAGGAAGCCTGCATCCTTCATCCAACCCTTCACTCATCTCGCTTTTTCCTTTCTGTCGAAATTGATCGTTGATGCACATGCGAATCAGCCCCATGGGCACGCGCAGCCGGGCCAAAGACATGGGGTCGCTTTTCTTGTCTCCCGAGTTTTCTCTGGCGTCACCTACGCCGGGATGCCGGAGGCGCGTGAGTGCCTTCGAGAGTACCGAATAGCCTAGCGGCAGTCCTTCAATACCACGGCGTAGCAACGCCAGCACTGTGTGATCATCGGGCTTGCCTTCGCGGTCCAGGGCATAAAGCAGTTGCCAGAGCCGTACGGGAGCGGGTTCGTCCCAAGGAAATTCAACGCGCAATTGCTGGTGCCAGTTCTTGAGATTCTGTTTTACCTGTGTGAGTGCAAGGTCCGCCCAGTGGTGTACGCGCAGCCGCCCGCCATTGCCGGAGACGGCAGCCATGTAGAAGCGATTTGCATCTGGCTCGCTCCGCGGATCGAAGCTGAGAAGTCTTTTCACTTGTTCGGGATCTGCCCGGTCCATCAGGTCCAGCGCATCCAGGTCGGCGGGGTTCCTCAACCAGTACAAGAATCCGATGCCTGCAATGTCCTTTCGCCTTCCCTTGTCCTGCTTGAGCAGATCGTTGAACGCAAGCACGTAGGCCAGCGCGCGATCAGGCGATACTGGGCTGTTCCGGTTCTGCTCCCATCCGTAGGAGCGGAAGGCCTCTTTATCGAAGGACATTAGTGCCACTCCGGCAGCCTGTCCCCCAAGGCTCGATACGCCTTTGATTTTTTCATGTGTGGGAGCAATGGGGCCGAACTTTCCGGAGATCATGCACTCGCCGTCGCTGCCTTCCATGCGCCCGGCAAACGCAGCCTGATAGTGCTTCCGCCAGAACTGCTGGACAGACTCGCGTTCCACCAATGGCTCGCCTACCGAGAGAGCAACGAGCGTTCCGGGCTTGGCCTCTCGCAGGGCGCTGCGTGCCTTTTCCACTTGGTCCGTGTTGGCATAAAAGCGGACACAGGATTGAAGAGCAGTGTCTCCGGTCTCCGCCGCCGCTTTGCCGATGAGAGCCACAAAAGCCTGATGATGCTTTTCGGCTTTCTCTTTGTCGGAGGTCTTGTCGGGCGTCCACGAGCCTGCGCCGAGAACATAGGCAATGTCATCGGTTCCCAGCAGCGGATGCTCCCCGCTGTTGCGGTTCACCGGCGAACGCGGCACGTCCATCTGCTGAGGAACCTGCACCTGCTTCTTGCCGCGTGTCTCCGTCTTCATGCGTTGCGTGACATTCAAAAACGTGCCCTGCCGGGAGATTTCGAGCAGCCACGGCACGGGCTTCATCTCCCAGGCCGCATCGTTCAACTGCTCGGACAGATAGTTGTCCGCGTATTCGGCTAGCGCCTGTACGAGCATGCAAGCACCTCCTGCCGTCGGCCGTCGTCGGTCAGCACCGCCTCCGGCGCGGTCCCCATTACGCCATTCACAAGACGCGCCTCGAAGAATGTGGCGCGGTTTCCGTCCGCGAGAAAGGCAATATCATAGAGCATCCGGCCAATCTCCATAGTCAGGGCCTCGGGCCGGTCGTCCTCACGCGGAGGGCCAAACTCAGCGGCAAACTCGCGGCAGCCAAGATAGGGACGCTGGAAGCACTGTCCCTTTTCAACGCGCCGATTCAGCATCGCCACATACTTCTCTGGAGTATTTGGGCCTGTCTCGTCGCTCCCCGCGTCGAAGACCTGCGGGTAAGCATCGATCCAGTAAGCAACATTCCGCAGCAGCGTAGTGTTGCGCGGAGTTCCGTCGGTTCCGTTGCCCGCTCCGGCCACCAGCGGCTCAAACGTGGAGGCATCGCGCATCCATTTTCTGATGGCAACCGGCGACACCTTGCTCTGAACTTCATTACGAAGCACACTCATCAGCCGGATCGGTCTCAACACCGTAATGCTGGTGACGATCCAACGCATCTGCGGACGCCAACAGATGGCATCCAGAATGTTGCGCGCGGCCGAGGGCGTCATCACAGGGTAAGAGAATCGTTCTACCTTGGCTTCCGGCCGCGTAAAACATGCAAACTCACCTGAGACCCGGACGCAAACACTGGGAATGGCCATGGCTTTCTCCTTTTTGCCCCCGAAAAGAATTCCTCTTCAATCGCATAGGGAACGGGTTAACCTGTCAATTGCTGTACGGAAAGGAGAATACGCTGCGTATTCGGAAACAATTCGCGTTCTCCCCTCCGGGTAGCCGACTTGGTAACGGGCGGTTGCCGCGGTGCCGCCACCGGGTTAAGGCTCAAAGGCTGGTCGGGACAACCTTTGAGCCATGTTCGTAAGTGTTTATTGAAGATGAGACTGACATAAATCATGTGAGAAGGTTAACACAGGTGTAGTCCGCCTGTGAAAGAATGTTTATCGGGGCTCCAAGCACCGAGGGTGATTCTAGCCTTCGTGGATTGAAACAGTCTTATCTTTCAATAAGTTAGGATAACAAGCGGGGCGCGGGTCAACTCTCGTTCCCCGCTTTTACAGCACGTAATTGCTCGGTCCAGGGTTGAAAATCAGCCCCAGCTTCTGATCGTAGGACGTGGCTACCCAAATCTCGTCCCCTGTCGCGGTAGGTACCCGCTCCAAAACGCCCGCAGCCTTCTGAAACTCCGACGGGCTCAGTCCAACAATGTGACGTTGCAACGCCCGTCGTAGCGCCGGCGTGAGCCCTCCCGCATAGCGCACCCGCTCCATCGCCCTCTGCGCATCTTCGTCGTCCGGCACAAAAACATCCCGTGTCCGGTTCGAGATCATCTCGAACTCCCGCGCAAGAGTGGCAAATCGCTCATGCTCGCGATGCTCCACCAACTTTTCACCCAATTCTTCGTCAGTGCATTCTCCGTAGTAGCGCTCGAAGTACAGCCCAATGGCATTCGCTGAATCCACCTGCACACTACGGTCCTCCTCCAACTCCTGCTTCGCAATGGTTTCTGTAATTCCAGCCGCCTCTTTGTATTCATTGGGCGGCAGTTTGCGATCCTCGGGAAGAAAGACCACGACTTTGCCGCCAGGCTTTCCGCCCAGCGCGGCGGTGAGCTTTCCCTCGCGGTCCGCCCGCCCGGCAGCTTGCACGATGGAGTCCAGCGGAGCCAGCGCCCGCAGCACCAGCGGAAAGTCCACATCCACGCCTGCCTCGACCAACTGCGTCGAGACCACATGGCACGTCTCGGCCGCCTTCAGCCTCTCGCGAATCTGGTCGAGCACCCGCAGCCGATGCGCCGCGCACATGCGCGTGGAGAGATGAAAGATTCCTGTTACAACTACACCTTTTTCCCGTGCAACCCGCAACACCTCTTCATAAAGCTGACTGGCATGGTCGCGCAGATTCACGATGGCAAGGCACTGCGGCTCGGCCATCATGCGCTCCGCAACGGCAGGCCAGCTCACCGCCTGCTCCGGCTCGATCTCCCAACTGATCTCCACGCGTTTGAGCGCCTCACGCAACGAGGCCGTATCGCGAACGATCTCCGTGACTGTTCCCGGTTCCCAGCGCAAATCTTTTTTCGCTCCGGGCTTCCGCATAAACGCCGGTTGCGTAGCCGTCGAAAAGACAAAATTCGTATCCCAGTCTTCGGCCAGTTCCTTCATCATGCCCAGCAGCGGACCTAGGAGCCGGCGCGGCAGCGTTTGCACTTCGTCGAGAATCACGATGGAACGCGCGATGTTATGCACACGCCGCAAGTCCGAGGGATGGTTGGAAAACAAGCTCTCGAAGAACCGGACCGAGGTGGTCACGATGATCGGCGCGTCCCAATTTTCTGTTTCCAACCTCAATCCGGTCTCTTGGAATTTCTTATCCTCTTCGTCTTCTGTGCCAGCGGCGGGGATGAAGTGCTCGTCGTCGTGTTTCACCAGCTTTTGAATGCTGCCGGAGTGATGCTCGAGCAGTGCGTCTTGTCCAAAGATTCCGGAATACACGCGAGCGTTCTGCTCGATGATCGAGAGATAAGGAATGACGACAATCACGCGGCTGAACCGGCCCGGATGAAGCGCCGCGCGGCGAAGAGCGAAGGCCATCGCCGCCAGCGTTTTGCCGCCGCCAGTGGGCACCGAAAGTGAGAAGAGCCGCTGCGGAGCGGAGGCCGCATCCAGGCAGTCGTTGAGCACCCTTGCGCGCATCTGCTTCACCAGCCCCTCGGGTGAATTTTTCTGGAGCGCATAGAGGTGTTTGAGCAGCGCATCGAGGTGCTCGCCAGCGCGCAAGCCCTCCTGCTTGAGAGTGCGGCCGGCAGAGTTCAGCCGGTCCGCATCCACAAGGCAACTGAAGAGCATGCGCTCGAAGAGATCGAACCTCGCTTTTCCGGCGCCTGGAGGAACGTCGTGCTGACTGGAAAGATTGGCCGCGATGCTTCCTAACTCCGGGCAGTCCGCGGAAGCCCGCGCCAGAATTTCTTCAACCGCGCGCCGATAGCGCAGTTCACTGAGCTTCTCCCGAAAGTCGCTCCAATCCGCCAGTCCGGCATGATGACCTGCGATAGCTGCCATCGCCGTATTCAGCCCGGGCTTATGCAACGTTCCTTCAGGACCGAAGTACGCCAGCATGGCTCCATGGATCGAATGTTGACAGTGTCCCCGCCCAGTTTGCAGCATTTGCTGAAAGCAGTCAGTGTACTTGCCGAAGTCATGCAGCAGCCCGGAAAGATACGCCAGATTTGCAAGGTTTTCGTCATGTGGACGGGCCGCTGAAGCGAAGTCGCGGGTCATCCGCGCAACGGCTTCAAGATGATCGGACAAAAGCTGCCACCCGTCTCTCGAATCCGAGCCGGCCTGCGAATCTGGTGCAGAATGTGCCCAATAAGAAATCGGTGGCATTGCAGATCACCCTATGCCCTTCTCCCAGGCAGAGTAAAGTTTCAAATGAATCGTTCGCAATGAACTCACGGCTTTTCAGGGGCGGAATAATATCGCCGATGAGGATCTTGCGGCCCGCTTCCAATTTCTACGATCAATCCTCGATCAACGAGCGATGCGAGGCGCGTTCGGGCCGCGCGCGGAGAAAGCTTGATCTGCTTTGCGATCTGAGAGGTTGAGAGTCCAACCTCTGAACTTGCGGCGATTGCGGCAAGGATGGCATCGTTCCGGGCGTCTGTTGCTGGTGTACTGCGGGGTATGGCCGAGAGCGTCACTCGAAAATGTGTCCCGATCTCTTCAAATTGAGGCGCATCCAGCCCGCTCTCCCGGCACGCCGCGGTCATTCGTTGGATACCACTCCCCCAGTGTTCGATCAACCCCAGCTCCTGAAATACTCGACCCAGGACGCGGTTGCGGAGTTTGGAAATGCCCTTTTGAATGTCTTCGATTGTGAGTCCGAATGGGAGCAGACCAGGGTTTTCAATTTCCAGTCGGTCGTCAAACAAGGCTACGCGAATTGGAGCACCACGCTGCGAGTAATCTGCATGGACAATCGCATTCATGATCGCTTCGCGGACCGCAACCACCGGAAACGTCCAATGATCAGTTCGTTTAACAGAGCCTATGACTGCCTCACGGGTCATGTGCTTCCGCAAGAATGCAATCGCATCCTCGGCAGCTCTCGGAAGATATGAGCGCACCTCCGTGGAGTCGAGTATCCGGCGCCGGTCATTGCCAGCGAACCGGCCTGCTTGAATCCATGCGTCCGGGTAGTGGTTTAGCCGATCGGCGCCGAATAGGAGAATGCCTCCGATAGTCGGCACAATTCGGCCTTGATACTTTGTTGCGATTTTGAGAGTTTGCAACTCAGGGCGCGTCAGTTTGCGAATTGGCTTGAAGAACTCGGAAGCAGCTCGGAAGTCGATTGCTTCCGAGTTCAATTCCGGCCTGGGCTGTTCGTCGAACGGGGAGACCTGGTTGTAACGCCGCATCTCCTCGACCAGAAACTGATCCGCTCGCCGATTTGTTGAACCCACTCGAACAAAGACTCCCTCTTCTGGACCCAGCCGATTCAAAAAGTGTGGCCGACCGGCGCTCGGATAAATCTCGACCGCCAAGACCTGAGTCTTTCTCCAGGGCATCACTTCGATAGAAGGGACCAGCCTTGGGGAGATGCTGTCTGCAATCAGATTGGCGAGACGCTCTTCCTCCGCCAAAATGTTGGGGACGCCCCTGACCCTCTTCGTGCCGTCCTCGACTCCCAGCACAAGAACGCCGCCAGACGTGTTGGCGAACGCAACAATGGCTTTCAGCACGCCGTCCGGAGACGAGAGATCGCGCTTGAACTCCAGCGTCTTGCCTTCGGGCCTACTAAGCAGGGTAATCAGGTCCACGACTCTGCATTTTACTCTGAAGCATGGCTGCGGACGAATTCTCGGTGTTAGAGAATCCGGCACGATGGCGCCAGTCGAACCCGGCTGCAGAAGGGAAGTGAAGACACGCGAAGTCTCACATGAGGATTCGTGTGCTCCGTTTGATCCATGTACAGAGAAAAGACTGAAAACTCGGTATTCTCAATCGCCAGAACGAGATGCAGGAAACTGCATTTCGCCATCGATAGAGTAGTCGGCTCGGAGGACAAGGCAATGCCCCCGAACAGGTCCCGGGGAGCCATTTATCGGGCACTGGCTCCTCTTTAGCGAACACTCCCTCGTTCTTGCGCAATATTGTCTTGGTTACGCCGCTTCGAATAAGAATCCGTTTGAGCAACTCCAAATCCCGAAGGAGTCTGCTCTCCAGCCGCCTCTCGGCAGTTCCCATGGATCCGCCAACACCCATAACAGCTGACCAGCTCAGAAGTTGATTCTGCAATCTAGACCACCAGCCAGCGGCTTCATCTGATCGATTTCCGTCCAGTTGTCTCCCTTTCAACCTTGAGGAGGTCCACCGTTGTCCATAGCCTCGTCTCGATCCGGGCCACGACCTCTGCTCGTTTTCCTCTGGGTCGGACGACCCTCGCTTTTCTCTATCCATCTCATTCCCTGCATTCAAACGGAGTTCTCCCTATGCAAACCCCAACGCTCTCCCTGGTCGTGCCGTCCCCCGACCTCGAAGATTTGATCGAAAAGGCGCGAGGCTACATCCACGCTGCCAAATCACCCGCCACCCTGCGCGCCTACCGAACCGACTTCGAAGACTTCACCCTGTTCTGCAAGGTCCACAACCTGCCCTACCTGCCGGCGACTCCCACGACCGTCGCCCTCTACATCGCCGACCGCGCGGGCTCCCTTCGCTCGGCCACCATCACCCGCCGGCTGACCTCGATTACCAAGGCCCACCAGACGGCAGGATTCGAAGAGTCGCCCTCGTCGAGCCATCACTTTGTCGTGAGCGAAACTCTCAAAGGCATTCGCCGCTCGATCGGCACCGCCCAGGAAGGCAAGGCTCCGCTTCTGACCAGCGACATTCGCCGGATCGTTGCCTACTGCCTGGAGACGCTTTCAAGCCTCCGCGACCGGGCGTTGATTCTTGTCGGCTACGCTAGCGCCTTCCGCCGCTCGGAGCTTGCCGCGATCGACTGCGCCCATCTCTCCTTCACCAAGGACGGCCTGGTCATTGATCTCTGCCGCTCGAAGACCGACCAGGAGGCAGCCGGCCGTAAGGTCGGCATTCCCTTTGGGAAGGAGGAGGAGACTTGCCCGGTCCGCGCCCTCCGCCGCTGGCTCGCCGAATCGGGCATCCCCTCCGGTGCCGTCTTTCGCGGGGTCAACCGCCATGGCAAGCTCGCCCGCCGCGGGCTCCACAAGGACTGCGTCGGCTGGATCCTCAAAGTGGCCGCCAGCCGCGCCGGTCTGAAGCCGGAGCCGCTGGGCGGCCACTCGCTGCGCGCCGGATGCGTCACCCAGGCCGCCATGAACGGAGTCAGCGAGCGCGACATCATGCGCCAGACCGGCCACAAGTCGGCCGAGATGCTGGCCAGATACATCCGCATCGGAGAGATATTCACCCGCAACGCCGCCGCCGGGCTCGGCATCTAGCCCCTGAGAAAAAGGGCTTCTCAGACGTTTCCAGTCGCTGAAACGGGCGATCTCGTTTCCTGCCCATCCTAATCCCACCATTGCACCCAAGCCAATCAGGAGAACGTCATGAGACTCCGCCGGAATCAACTGTGCCCACTTCACCGTTCTCTCTCCTGCTGCGGCAGAGAGACAATCCCAAAAGAAAAACGCCAGCGCCAGATGGGAATTCGGCGCATTGAAGACCCGCATCATCCCCGGGGATACCGGGAACTTCGGTCCAACGGCGAAATGCGGAAGCTCCTCGACCGGAAGATCGCCGAGCAGAATGGACTCTGCGCTCTCTGCAAGGAGAGGTTCACCGAGTACGGCGACGTGGTGCCCGACCACATCCATCCCCGTTGTATGGGAGGAGCGTGGAGAGACGATCATCCGAAAAACATTCAAGCTGTCCACTGGTGGTGCAACGGGGAAAAGGGATCGAGCCGAGGGTAACGCTGGCCGGGTGCCGTCTATCCTGTTCCATGGTCGACAGGTTCTGAAAGCCGGGGAGAGTGATTCATATTAGGTTACGACTAAGAAGTTGCAAATGGCGTTTGTATCAAGCCGCTGGCGCGGCGGACGCTGCTCCGTAGGCGTCCCCTGGGATTGTTGGCCTTGTAAGGCTGGGGTAACAAGGAGGTTCTTGTGAACCATCTTCGGCATAAGATGCTGGATGGGCATAGGCGAGATCTGTAGTCACAAGTTGGCACCGCAACAGGAAACAGCCCCTGCCCTCGGCGCCATTCTCCGCGTGCCGACAGAACGCGACCAAAACACCGTATTCGCATCCAATAGTGAATGGATTCACCCGACATCGTCCCCAACGCGCCGCAAGCTGCAATTGTTTTGACTGGCCCGGAGATTCGCTTCGGCTTTGACAACACGTATGCGCGGTTGCCGGAGCACTTCTACGCGCGATTGAATCCCACACCGGTGGCGGCGCCACGTCTCGTGATGCTGAATGACGAACTGGCGCGGGAACTGGGTCTTGATGCGGACGCCCTCAGGAGCGAGCACGGGGTTGAGGTTCTGGCCGGCAACCTCGTGGCTAAGGGGTCCGAGCCCGTGGCGCAAGCCTATGCCGGCCACCAGTTTGGGACCTTCGTCTCTCAACTTGGCGACGGACGCGCCAACCTGCTGGGTGAGGTGATGGGGCGTGACGGTGTGCGCTACGACATCCAGCTCAAGGGATCCGGGCGGACTCCTTTCTCGCGTGGCGGCGACGGCAGGGCCGCGCTCGGGCCCGTGCTTCGCGAGTACATTGTGAGCGAGGCGATGGCGGCGCTCGGCGTGCCCACCACCCGGGCACTGGCAGCCGTCACCACGGGAGAACGGGTGCTTCGGGATGGAGCATTGCCGGGAGCTGTGCTGACACGGGTGGCGGCAAGTCATCTGCGCGTGGGCACGTTTCAGTACTTCGCGGCACGAGGCGACACGGAAGGCGTGCGCGCGCTTGCTAACTACGCGATCGCCCGCCACTATCCCCAGGCGGCTCAGGCCGGGCAACCTTACCGGGCGCTGTTAGAGGGCGTAATCGCCCGGCAGGCGCAGCTGATTGCGCAATGGATGCTGGTTGGTTTCGTTCATGGCGTGATGAACACGGACAACACTTCGATCTCTGGGGAAACAATCGATTACGGCCCATGCGCCTTCGTGGAGACCTATGATCCGGCCACGTTCTTCAGTTCAATTGACCATGGCGGACGCTATGCATATGGCAACCAGCACCGCGCGGCGCTCTGGAATCTGGCGCGGCTGGCCGAAGCTTTGCTACCGGTTCTCCTAGAGGAGACAGGGGACGAAGCGGAAGCGGTGGCCTTGGCCAACGGGGCGCTCGGCGCATTCGAGCCGCAGTTCCAAAGCGCCCGCACAGCAGGGCTGCGCCGAAAGCTAGGCTTGTTTGCGGAGCGCGAAGGAGATGCGGCTCTGGCGGAAGATCTTCTGCAACACATGAAAACCAACCACGCTGACTTCACTTTGACCTTTCGCAAGCTGTGCGATGCTGCGGCCTCGCCGGAAGGCGACGTGGGAGTGCGGACGTTGTTCGCCGATCCCAGCGCGTATGACGGCTGGTCTGTTCAATGGCGCGAACGTCTCAGAGAAGAGCCTATAGACGGGCAGGCGCGTGCTGCCGCGATGCGGCGCGTGAATCCAGTCTTCATTCCGCGCAACCACATGGTGGAAGCGGTGCTTGATGCGGCCACCTGGCGGCAGGACTTCCAGCCGTTCGAGGAGTTGCTGGACGCTGTCACGCAGCCATATGCGGAGAGGCAGGGGCTTGAGCGTTACGCAACGCCTGCCCGTCCCGAGGAGCGTGTTCTGCAAACCTTCTGCGGCACGTGACCTGCTGGCGTTGAAACTCCTCTGCGATCCGCAGCTTGTCCGCTCTCCGCCCATATCGTCCACACATAAACCGGGGCTACCACCTCACTGTCGGCCCACTCGATCCAAAATCACTCGCGCCAGGTTCACGCTGTCAGAGACCACGGCGGTGAGACGAGGAGAAGGGCGGCTAATATCCGGATCTCGCGCGAGGCGAACGGCCGCTATAATCGCCGCGGCAATGACCAGCGTCGATTTCAGTCGCGTCTGCTCTTGCATCTGCTCCGCCCAGGCTTCCCGCTCCCGCGCAATGGCTCGCTTCATCTCGCCCATCAATGCACCGTGGTTCGCGCCGGTTTGGGACCGAGTCTGTACGAGAGATTGCCTTGAAAAATCTCAGATGGAAGGTAATTTCTCTTCTCTCCGCACAGCGGGCATTTCGCTGCGATCCACGAATCTGGCATGGTGCCTACTGGAGCGGGGATGTTCTCACCGCATTTCTTGCAGCGGATCGTGAAGTCGCAGTGCCGAATTTGCGGAAGGTTGAACACGAGTGCCAGTATAGGAGAACAAAAGGCGAATCTTCAATGTGGATTTCCACTGAGGAAAACCCAACCGGGCATCTGAGAGCGAATGACAGAAATCTAATCAATTCAATTTAAATGGCTTAGCGCGCGACCTATTGATCTAAGTGCGGCGATCTGGCAGTATAAAGGGCAAAGTGATCGGACCGCTATGCGAATTGCGTCTTCCCCCACCCTTCGCATCGCTGCCGGTTCGCTGTCGGCCGCCCTGCTGAGCATTGTCGGGTATCAAGTTTCCCGGCGGTGGATCTCTCACGGTCCAGAGGCGCTGCTGGAGCGAGCCGACGATCTGTCATGGCTTTTGAACTCGGACTTGGTTGCAGGTTCTGCATACCGCGCCCAGGCAAGGACTGATCTCACCAAACCTGCTCTCGTCGGTTCCGCGCCCAACAGTGGGCCGAGTATCTGCGCGGCCATCAAAATTTCGAACTGGATCGCGAACCTGGATATCTATTTTGCGGTTGACCGCCCGTTCACCCCACGATCTCCATTTGCGCACTTCTGCACTGAGCAGTTGGCAATCCAGCTCAGAATGACGGACTAACTGACCGCAGCACCAGACTGCGAACCCGCGCTCTCCCAGAGAGCTGATTCATCGGACAAAATGGCTTCTTCGCGACTTTTCCGCATTGGCAAGCGAATCGCTCTTGTCCTGTTGGCACTGATCGTTGTCCTGGGCGGAGCGTATTACTACGCCGTCATGCCACATCGTCCTCACGTTCCGGTGGGGTCGGCCGAGGATATTTTGTTTCAAGCGGATACTCTTGCGTGGAACGACCGGTGGGACGAGGCTGGGCCACTTTACCAGCGTGCCGAAACTCTATTTCGAACTCAAGGAAATCAGGCTAAAGCCCTGTATGCAGCCGTGAGCCAGATCCCGCCAAATCAATCAGTCGATATTCCGGCTACAATCTGGTCCCTCACTGCTGATCTTGCCCAACCGGGAGCCTCCGATCCCGAAACTCGCCTGCGTATCCTCACGGTGCGCGGAATCCTTCAGACGAATCAGGACGCAGCACAGGCGCACGCAACCTGGGAAGAAGTCGAGAAACTCGCAAGGAAGCTGCGCCACTACGAGCTAGCGACGCGAGCGGTCGGCGAACAAGGAATCGCGGCCTTTATTCTCGGCGATGCCCTCACAGCCAAAAAGCAGGTGATTCTCGCGTGGACCCTGGCGAAGCCCGAGTTGGACCCTGCAGCTCGGATTCGTTATGCGTCCACATACGGGGCTGGGCTGGTAGCTGTAGGCAGGTATGGCGAGGCCATGACCCCGTTAAACGAGGCGATCAAAATCGCGGGGGCTCACCCCGAGGTTGCCTATCCGACGCTTGCCATCAGCACCAAGATCAATGCCTTTGTGGGACTTCGTCGCTACACGGAAGCGCTCGAACTCGCGAACGATTCACTGAGCCGCCTCAAAGAGACTCCATTCGACGGGCAAAAGACTCAAGTCTACCTATCCCGCGGCACGATCGAAGCCAGTCTCGGCAATCGAATCGCCGCGATCTCTGACATGCGGACAGCGCTTGGTCTCGCCGATCATATGCACAATTTTCGCGGATTGACCGATGTGGGCGGAACGCTCGCGCAGACATACTTCGATGGTGGACAGTTGCACGAGGCGCTTGATGCAATCAACGCTGCGATCCAGGCCAACACCAAAATCCCCAATGAGCTCTACCTTGCCCCCGCCAATCTCGCTCTAAAGGCTAAGATCCTCGACAAGATGGGAGACTCCGAAGCCGCGGACAGCCTTTTTCGAAAAAGCACGACTCTAGTCGACGCCATGATTCAGCGCGCTTCAACGGTCGGCGTGGAGCGTCAACTCCTGGCCGAGATGAGCGACATCTATTCCGCCTATTTCGCTTCACTCTGCCGGCAGGGCCACTACGATGACGCACTCAAGGTCCTCGAAAAGGTGCGTGGACGACTTGAAGCAGAAGCCTTGCAGCATCACAGTTCCCAGCCTCTCCACGCCCCTACTCAGCAGGAACAGGAATTGACGCGGCTCAATGTCGACTTGATCAACACTGATGATCCGAAAAAACGGGATGCCCTGATGAGCGCCATCTACCAAGCAGAGATCAGTTCGGGGCCGAGCAAGCTGGCTGCTGTTTCCATTGTTCATCCCGTACCGTTGCCTCAGCTTCAGCGCGTTCTTTCGCAAGACCAATTGCTGATTGAGTATGTCCTGGCAAGTCCAACCTCCTATGCCCTGGCCATCACCAGATCGGGGATTCATGCATATTCGCTCCCCTCAAGGGACGCGATTGAGGCCAACGCGACAAAATACCGCAACGAGATCCATGCCAAATTGACCGATCCAACACTTGCCCAGACTTTGTTCAGAGAGCTGCTCGCACCAATCCAGGACTATGCGGAGAAGAGGGACCTGGTTATTGTTCCCGACGGTCAGCTCCACCTGTTGCCATTCTCGGCATTGGTCAACAAGGATGCATACGTACTTTCATCCCACACTGTGGATGTTGTGCCATCGTCTACCGCATTCGCAATTCTGATCAAGCGGTCCGAAGAAAAAGAAAAACCGCAAATGCCGTATATAGGGGTGGCGGCTTGGACTCAAAACGCGGACAGCCGCAATCCGATCCTGCGCGCGATTAGCGGCCCTCGACGAAGTGAATTCGTTCCGTTACCTCACAGTGAAGCGGAAGTCGAAACCATCGCTCACGATCTGCCAAGTCCGAACACGATCCTGCTCGGCGCCAATGCAACCGAAACCCGGTTCAAAGAATTGTCAACTGAAAGCACCGAAGTCATCCATCTTGCCCTGCACGGCTATGCAGATATCGACTACCCCGATCGCTCGGCTCTAATATTCGCACCGGAGGTTAATGGACCTAACGACGGATTGTTGCAGGCGCGCGAGATTCGCGAACTCCACATCAAAGCGAAGCTGGTCACCCTGTCTGCTTGCGACACGGGGGTCGGACCGGTTGGAGAGGCTGATGTCGCTAACGTGGTTAACGCATTCATAGAGGCCGGAGCCGATTCAGTCGTCTCTACTTTGTGGGACCTCGAGGATGAGACCACTGAGCATCTAATGACAGTGTTCTATTCGAAGCTCGCCTTGCACCAGCGGAAGGTCGATGCGCTTCGTTCAGCGCAGCTCGACTTACTCAATCAAGGACTTTCGCCATATTTCTGGGCCGGCGTCCAAATCGTTGGCGATCCCTATGGAACACTCTGATGAAACGAGGACACTCTATGACGATTTCCAGGTCGCAACGCGAGACGATTCTCGCAAGGATCCAGAAGCTCGTTGCCGAGAAATACTTCGATCCCAATTTCGACGAGTCGGTGTGGAACGGAATTGTGGAACAACACCGCAGGACGATCGTTGATGCAAAGACCGAGGGGGCATTCGAGAACTCGGTTGCTGCGATGCTTGCGGAGATGGCGCCGAGCCCTCTCGCACTGCTGTCAGACCGCACGCTCATTGCGCCGCCAAACGCAATCAACGCGAGCTTTTCGGTACGGACCGTTGACGGTCGACCGCATTGGGTTTTCAAGGATGTTCTACCTGGAGGAGTTTCGGCGCGAGCGGGTATCAAAGCTGGCGATGTTCTTTTATCGGTTGGCGGTAGGCCCGTCAATCCGTCGGTTTCCGATGGCGCAGCCCCGAAGTTTGAAATGCAACAAAGCTTCAAAGTCGTCATTTTGCGCGGCGATCCTCCCGAGGAAATGACGGTTTCGCTTGAAACCCCGGTCCCCAAATACAAAGACAACCCCTATTCTGAGCCGACCGCACTCGCGACCGGAACTCAAACGGGCAACATCTCTTATCTCCGTGTGAGCCTGTTCCCTGGAGCCATCGGGATCGACTTCGCGAATGAACTCGATTCGATCTTTGCAGGCCGTTTCAAGAACGCTGATCGGCTGATCATTGATATGCGCGGAAATCCGGGCGGTGGTATTGGTGGTCTCACTCTGATGAGCTATCTCACTCCCGACCGCCACCCGATTGGCTACAGCAAGAGCCGAGAAATGGCTCTTAACAATATCCCCCCCGACACTCTACCAGTCTTCGACAAAGTCCCACGATCGAAACTGGCATTGCCCCGTCTCGCAATCAAGTTTCTGGGAAAGACTTCGATTTTCCTCTACACTGAGGCGCTTGGCCGGCGGAATTGGCATGGCCACACCGCCATTTTGGTCGATGAACACACAGCCGGCGCTGCTGAAATGGTCGCCCAATTTGCCCAAGAGAACGGTTTGGCGACGATAGTGGGAATGAAGACGCCTGGGCGTCTCGTGACGCGGAGAGCGAGTAAGCTCGGGTTTGGCTATCGGCTGGTGATTCCGATCGCGGCCTATGTGAGCGCCAAGGGGACCCAGATTGAAGGAAACGGGATCAGCCCGGATATTCCCATCCCTTGGTCCTTCGAGGACGTCGCTGCCGGCATAGATCGGCAATTGATTGGTGCCGTCGAAGCCCTCCGTGCCGCTTAGGTGGGCAACTCTCGGCGACTTCAGTGGAAGACTGCAAAAGAATTGGGGCTGGGACTCCCGGCCAGTGCGTACCATGCACGGGGAAGTTTAATTCTGGTGGTCGGACTGATAGAGCCGGACACACTGATTGAATTTGGTTGGCGCTCGCGAAGCCTGGAACGCGAAAATCAACTTGAGCATGCTGCAACGTCACTTCAGACGGACCTTCAGTCAAAACAGGCAAATTGAAAGCTGAATTGACCTTCGTTCACCGAGTATCCGAGGGTTCGATGAGCGCATCGCCTGGATTGTTCGACACTTGCCAACTGCGCTTTACCGATCGGCACGAGCAGGCGTTAAGGCAGACATATGCGCACTGGGCTATCCTGCCCAGTGCGCACCGGACTACTATCGATCCGTTGATGCTTCCTGCTTTCGGAACGATTTACCACTGAATCTTCAACGCGAACTGGAAGACACGTGCGGCTTGTGCTTCCGTGATCTGCCCAAATGCAGGCGAGTTCATGTCGAAGACTGGCGGTATCAGGTTGACATGGTTGGTCGCGTTGAAGGCCTCAGCCCGGAACTGCAATTTTGATTTCTCAGTGATCGCAAAGTTCTTGTCGATAGAAGCATCCAGGCTGCCATAGGCGGGGCCATCGACGCTGTTGCGCCTCTCGTCGCCAAACTGCCCGGCATTCGCGACCGGATCGAGTCGCTGAAACGCGGAAGGAGATACCCATTGCGACACCTTGTGCGGGGCTCCGTTATTCGGATTGCCGACGACATTGGGCCGGTCCCCAAACATGCCCGAAACCCCGGGGTGCGGCGCCTGCAACGAAACATTCGCCGAGTCGTAAACCGTGAAGGGCGTGCTGGAGTTCACGGCGAGCAGAGCATTGAATTGCCAGCCATCCAGGACAGTCCGGGACAGACTCGTGAGACCGCGCGCAAACGGAATAGCGTAGGTCACGCTCCCGGCAAAGCGATGGCGCGAATCGAAGAGTGAGCGCCCGTGTTCAGCTTTCAGATCCTGGTTGTTCTGGGCTATGTCAAGTTCCCCAAGCACGAGCCAGGGAGCTGGACCGGACATATGAAGGCTCGATGAGTAGTCCAGATCTTTGGAGAAGGTATACGCCAGCGTGTAGTTCAGGTCCGGCGTGCCGCGGCGGGTCAGTGAGACCTGTGCAGAGTGGAAGGTTGAGTTCGCATTTCCCTCCACCAGACCGGCAGTGCCCAACGTGCAGGTGCCAGTTGTCAGCGTGCAGCCGGAGTAGAGCCGGCGCCGAGGGGAGTTCGCGAAGGTCGCACCAGGTTGATAGATTGCGGGATTCGCTTCTACCAATCGCGGCAAGCGGGTTCCTTTGGACCCAATGTATCCGACGGAGAGGTTCTGTTTGCCGAGGGTTTGGTCGATGGTAAAGTTCCAGTCCTGCGCATAGGGCGGCAGCAGGTTGCGATCAATGGTGAAGGTGGAAGCTGGAAGAGCAAACTGGCCGGGCGCAAATGGGTTGCTTATACCTGTGAGCGGGTTGGCGAAGTTGATCTTTGTGTATCCGGTTAGAGTGCGCACCACCGTTTGCCCCAGTGCGCTGCTGGTGGCGCGGAAGGGCATGCCCACGCCGTTCAGCAGTTCGTCGTAAAAGATGCCATAGGCTGAGCGGATCACCGTATGGCTATTCCCAAACGGATCCCATGCAAAGCCGACGCGAGGGGCGAAGTCCCCCTTGAAGATGGGCGCAATGGTGTCGGGTACGCCCGCATCTCCCGGGAACAAGATGCCCGTGGGCGCACTGGAGTACACCACGGACTGTTTTCCAGGAGCCCAGGCCATCATGCGATTGTGGATGTCTCGGAAGGGCGTGGTGATCTCGTAACGCGCGCCGTAGTTGAGCGTAAGCGTGGAGCTGATGCGGTACTCATCCTGTGC
>Ga0182014_10002938_pt1 | contig 20999 bp, 14 predicted proteins | sample 612S2DmetaG_FD_120489 | JGI IMG/M metagenome (GOLD analysis project Ga0182014, IMG submission 120489) | Permafrost microbial communities from Stordalen Mire, Sweden - 612S2D metaG | ecosystem: Environmental > Terrestrial > Soil > Wetlands > Permafrost | place: Sweden: Stordalen | collected... | reverse complement strand
TGCGGCTTCACCGCCGTCTCGTCCACCGGCGTTGTGCTGCTCACGTCTGTGCTGAACGTCGCGCCCGCAGGCACCAGGTAGTTCTCTTCCGTCTGCCCCTCGGTCGCGCCCGTGGCTACGCTGATGCGCGAAGCATCGATGCCCTGCTCCGTCACCAGGTAGTCCTTGGCGTCCACCGCGCGCTGCGCCGCGAACTGGTCTACCGTGGCGTGCTTGTGCTTGGCCTGGTACTTCTGCTCCTTGGCGGTCTTGGCATTCTCGTCCGCCGTCTGCTCGCCCACCACTACCACCTTGGCGTCTGCCTGTTGCTTCAGATCCAATGCCACCTGGTCCAGGCAGGCCTTGGCTTCGTTGTCCACGCGCATCGGCCGCTTCTTGTCGGTGGCAAAGCTGATCGAGCACAGAGCCTGCGTCTTCGGTGCCGGCGGCACATACGGCGCCGTGATGGTCAGGCCGGTCTGGGCAGTCGCCGTGTGTGCCTTGTCGTCCGAGACATTACACGTGATCCCTACCGCTCCTGTCGGTGCGCCCGCGGAGGAGTACTCCGCCGTCGTCCCGGTGCCCGTGATGGTGCCCGCCGAGGCCGTGTAGCTGTAGGTCAGCGGCCGGTTCTGCGGGCTCATGCCCACCGAAGTGACGGTCGCCGTGTCGCCCGGCTTGATGGTGCTGGGGCTGGCCGAGCAACTGATCGTCGGCGGCTCGAAGGCCTTCACCGTGATTCCCGCCGTGCAGGTCGCCGTCTCCCACGGCTTCAGCCCTTCCTTGCCCGGCTTGCCTTCCTTTACCGTCCCTGTCACCGTGTACTCGCCCGGCGCCAAAGAGCTCGTGTCCACCTTGGCCGTGGTGTCGCTGCCCGTGGCTCCCGCCCCCGACCAGCTATAGATCACATGGTCCTTCGGGTTCAGACCGCCAGCCGTCGCGGTTACGGTGACCGGATCGCCGGGATAGACCGTTTCCGGGCTCGCCGAGCAGGCCAATGTTATCGGCGGGGGCGGCGTCATCTGGCCGATATTCCAAACCAGGCCCGCGCTCAAGCGACCCTGGGGGTTGAAATTGTAAGATCCGCCCTGGCTGGCCGGGAAGCTTGCATGGACAAACTGATAATCCGCCTGGTAGAGGCGTATCGACAGATGATGATCAAAGGCCGGCGTTCGAACGTCCAGGCTGCCGCCGGCCGTGAACGCAAAGCCGAATACGTCTGCCTGAGGGACGCTGCCAACACGCTCGGCGCCCACCATAACGTGAAAGGAGGGCGTGACGTTCCCGTCCTTCATGGGAATCCTGTAAACCAGGCCCCCATATCCGCCGCTGAAATCGTCGCCCGGTTGGCTCGTCGTAATGTTCCTCTCGGGAAGCAAAATGTGCTCATCTCCCTCGAACCGTATGCCAACATGATTGTTGAAGTAGCGGGTTATGCTCAAGATCGCGCCGTAATCGATGGAGTTGTAACCGAATACCTGTCCACGGGGATAGCAGCAATAGGCTCCGTTGGGGATGAGCGCGCTGTAGCCGGCAAAGACGTCCCACTTGGACACATATTGCTGGTACGCAGGAGCGCCCTTCGCCGCCGGTGCGGCCTGGGCTGAGAGCAGTGAGGGAGCCAGCGTCGCAGCGGCCAGGACCAGGATCCGGCTCACAGATTTCGAAACATGAGCATACATACGTAATTCCTCCGCAATCAAACTCAATGAACAGATGGTTGGAGTGGCTTCGAGCAAGGATTCCTGCTCGAACTGATTGGGCTTAGCGCCTCAGACAGATATTGCGGCACTGGGAAAGAGCATTTCTGTTCAAAAAGGAACACTTGTGGATTTAGATCACAATTTGCCCTACGCCATCCAATCAACGATCCTAGCCCTTTCATTCAGCCATTTAATCGAACGGGCGGAGCACAATCCCACAGGTCCGGCGCAAGCCTCTCTTTAACTCTCGCCCCGAAAGAGATATTTCATGCTTTGTGCCAAGGCCATCCTTCGGTAAGCCGTCACTTTCATATCCTGAAAGCTGACAACGATGTGCCGACAACGACCTGCTCCTTCAATGACCTTACGGGGATTCTGGCCTCAGACGGAGTTCACCCGACATTCAGGGTTTTCAGCAGGCTCCGCGGCTCGCGCAGTATCTTCTCTTGTAAAAGCGAAATCGCGTAGAGGAGTTGCTCGGGGCGCGGCGGACACCCTGGAACATAAACATCGACGGGGACGACCTGATTGACGCCTTGCAGCAGCGCGTAGTTATTGAACACGCCGCCCGAAGTGGCGCATGCGCCCATAGAGATTACCCACTTGGGCTCAGGCATCTGATCGTAAAGGCGGCGGAGGACGGGGGCCATCTTCTGCGACACGCGTCCAGCCACGATCATCAGGTCAGACTGCCGCGGGGAGGGCCGGAAGACCTCCGCGCCGAAGCGGGCGATATCAAAGCGCGCCGCACCCGTCGACATCATTTCGATGGCGCAGCAGGCCAGCCCAAAGGTCATGGGCCACACGGAGTTTTTGCGAACCCAATTGACCGCAAAATCCAGCGAAGTGAGAAGGACGCCCTCCGGCTCTTCGTAGCCGTAGTTGACTTCTTTCACCTTGATGCGGTTTTTTGCGCTGCTTTCAAGCGCGCCAAAGAGATAATGGTCGCGCTCTAAGGGGGCCGCCATGAATTCATTTTACGCCGGTCTCCAGCGAACGTTGTACCGCCGTTCTCCGGACCGGCTGTCGCGGGGGTCTCCAGACCCCCGCAAGGCAGATCACGGGTGCAAATCCGCCATTTTTCCCACCGGGGAGGCGGCTGTTGGAAATGCGGGCTAAAGCTTCGGTTCGTGCTGCATCGCACCCTGCGGGGTTTCAGCACAAACCTTATAAAGTTTCCATAGGGATTTCTCCTTTCTTCACGGCATCCTTATACGCAGCATGGAATATTAGGGCCAACAACACCCCCTTAGAGGGGGCAGGCGCGAGCCGTGCCTGGCTGTTTTCATCGGGATTCTTGCTCCGGCGCCGGCCCTCGTCGATACAGCCCTGTAACGCCAGCGCATTCTCCTGCATTTCATCCGGAGCGGCGGCCGGCATTCCGCCACACTGCATGGCGCTCAACTGTCCATGCTTCATGGGAGTGGAAAGACTATGTTCGGCAGAGCAATAAAGGTGCTCTTACTTGTTCCGTTTCTGGCCATTCCGGCCTTGACTCTGGCTCAACAACCTGCCGGCTCAGACACGCAGGCGCGGATCGCCGCGCTGGAACAGGCTGTGCACGATGCACAAGCTGCCAACGCCAGCGCCCAATCGGCGGGAGACAATGCCTGGATGCTAACGTCGGCGGCCCTGGTGCTTCTGATGACCGGCCCCGGCCTGGCGCTATTCTACGGCGGGCTTGTGCGCAAGAAGAACATTCTCGGCACTATGATGCAGAGCTTCGCCATGATGGGCCTGGTGACAATTCTCTGGGCCATCGTGGGCTACTCGCTGGCCTTTGGCCATGGGAACCTCTTCGTGGGAGGATTCGAGCACCTCTTCCTGCGCGGCGTCTCGCTTAGTCCCAATCCCGATTATGCCGCCACGATTCCTGAGCAGACTTACATGATCTACCAGCTCATGTTCGCCATCATCACGCCGGCGCTTATCACCGGCGCGTTTGCCGAGCGCATGAAGTTCAGCAGCATGGCCCTGTTTCTCTCGCTCTGGTCGTTATTCGTGTATTGTCCGATGGCCCACATGGTGTGGGGCGTGGGTGGGCTGCTGAATGCAACGGGCAACCACATCCCCAGCCTCGACTTCGCCGGCGGAACAGTCGTCCACATCACCAGCGGCGTTTCGGCGCTGATCTGCGCACTGTATTTGGGCAAACGCCTTGGCTATCCCCACACGGCCATGCCGCCGCACTCCATGGTGCTCAGTTTCATTGGCGCGTGCCTGCTTTGGGTGGGCTGGTTCGGCTTTAACGCAGGAAGCGCCCTGGCAGCCAGCCCGCTGGCCACCAGCGCTTTCGTCAATACGCACTTCGCCACGGCCACTGCTGCCCTTGGCTGGACTATCTTCGAGTGGATTCACAACGGCAAGCCCACAGCGCTGGGCGCTATCTCCGGGGCGGTTGCCGGCCTCGTGGCCATCACGCCGGCTTCGGGGTTCGTCCAGCCGATGTCCGCGTTGCTCATCGGCCTTACGGCCGGCTTCTTCTGCTCCTTCATGGTGTTCAAGGTGAAGTCGATGTTCGGTTACGACGATTCTCTCGACGCTTTTGGCGTTCATGGAGGAGGAGGTACGCTAGGCGCGGTACTGACCGGCATCTTTGCCGCCAGCGTCATCAATCCGATCTACGGCAAGGGCGTGCCCACGGGCGCCATCGACGGGCATTGGAGCCAGATCCTGAATCAGCTTACCGGCGTCGGTATCGCCTGGGGAATCTCCATCGTCGGCACGCTGGTTCTGCTCTTCGTTGTGGACAAGATCTTGGGACTGCGCGTGGCTCCCGAGCAAGAGATGGCCGGGCTCGATTTGTCGCAGCACGGCGAGGAAGGCTACGACTTCAACACATAACCCAGCGTTCAGCAGTCAGCTTTCAGCTTTCCTGCGAGAACCAACCTCATCACCGCTTGCGCGAAAAGGCCAGGAACCAGAAGCTGAGAGCTGAAGGCTGAATGCTCTTAAGAAACTCCGGCGGTCACAGGCCAATTGACGGCCCTACCTGATACGCTATCGAACGAGGAATTTTTTCTTATGCTGAAGATTGAAGCTGTTCTCCAACCCTCAAAACTGGACGCCGTGAAAGATGCGCTGCTGGAAGCGGGCATCGAGGGCATGACCATTCTCGAAGCCCGCGGCCATGGCCGCCAAAAGGGCCACACCGAGTTCTATCGCGGCCGCGAATACACCGTCGATCTTTTGCCCAAGGTGAAAATCGAGATGGTGATTCACGACGATCTGAAGGAGAAGGCGATTCAGGCCATTATCGGCGCGGCCCGCACCGGGCGCATTGGCGACGGAAAGATCTTTATCAGCCGTATCGACGAGGCCATCCGCATCCGTAACGACGAACGCGGCGAAAACGCGCTTTAGCGGCCTGCGCACGGAACCGGGTACTCCCATTCCGCCGGGTGCGCCGGCTGCGCGTCTTCAGTCACGAGCCTGTAGCGCGAGCTCACGGAACTCTGAGAACTCGGGCAGAACTCCCAGCGTCTCCAGGCACGTGCGAACGGGCTCATCGATCTCCAGTCCCGTTGCACCCTGCGGATGAGCTTCCAGTTCCTCGTCCAGCAGGTCGGCCACATAGACGGCCACCGTGCAATCGAAGCTGGAGTGCGGGATGCGGGCAGGACGGTGGTGGTGCGCAATGGCCTCGACGGCAACGTTGGGCAAGCCCCACAGCCCGAGCAGGTAGGCGCCGATCTCGGCGTGCGAAGTTCCCAGCATCTCCTCTTCCACTTCAAACACCTTGCATCCGCGCTCGGCGGCCACAGAGCGCGCGGTACAAAACGCATCGGGCATTGCGCCGGCCAGCACAAGGCTGCCAACGTCGCGGAGCAGAGCGGCGACCACCGTCGCATCGCGGCTCTCCGGCTCCAGCGGCAGCATGGCGGCAATGGCGGCTGCGCGGTGGGCATGCCGCTGAATGGCCTCGCATTCCGACAGCGGAACTCGCGGATGAGGCACAAACACCCTGAAAGCCTCTGAGGCCAGCGCCAGGTTCTTGATGGTCTCCATTCCCAGATAGCACACTGCGGCCTGCAACGTGGTCACTCTCTGCGCCAATCCGAAAAACGCGCTGTTCACAAGCTGCAGCACCTTGGCCGACATGGCCACGTCCTGCTCGATAATTTCCGTGACCTTGTCCACGGATGCATCCGGGTCCCTCACCGCCCGCGTAAGCGAGGTGTAGGTAATCGACAGCGAAGGCAATTGTCCGATGGTTCCTACAATCTTGCGCAGCTCCTGCGCGCAGAGCAGATCCTGCAGCGCACACAGGCGCTCGATGGTAGATCGAATCTCGGTCGCGTTGCACGGCTTGGCCAGAAACCTGTGCGCTACTGGAACCGCCTTGGTGGCCAGTGCCGGTTCGGAATATCCGCTCAGAATCACGCGCGCGCTGCTCGGATAGCGGTCCCGAATGTGGCCCAGAAGCGTGGCGCCATCCATTCCCGGCATGCGCATATCGGACACCACCACGTCGAATGCGCCTGTTTCGCAGGCCTGTAAAGCGGCTTCTCCGCCCAGGGCAAACTGCAAGTCCCAGCGCGTTCGCTCTGTATACATCATGCGCCGGATTCCATCCAGAACCCTGCTTTCATCGTCCACGAACAGAATGCGTCTCATGCCGCCACCGCCTTTGTGAGAAGAGCCTTGCCGTCATAAGGAAGGCGAATGATGAAAGTGGTGCCCTTTCCCGCTTCGGTTTCAAAGTCAAGACTTCCGCCGTGTTTGCCCACGATGACCGAGCGCGCGATAGCCAGCCCCTGCCCGGTTCCTTTGCCGATCTCCTTGGTGGTGAAGAAGGGATCGAAGATGCGCGTGCGCAGCTCTTCGGGGATTCCCGTGCCGGAGTCCCGGATGCGGACTTCGGCCCACTCCGGGCAACTCCGCGTTTGCACTTTGATGCTTCCCTTTTGCGGACCTCCCTCACGGGCGACGTCTGCAATCGCGTGCGCAGCATTCACGATCAGATTCAGAATCACCTGGTTGAACTCGCCTGGATGACACGACACCAGAGGCAGCGAAGGGTCGAAATCCGTTTCCATTTCGGCCACGTACTTCCATTCGTTCCGCGCCACCGTAATCGTGCCGGCTATGGCCCGGTTCAGGTCCAGCGGCGATTTTTCTTTCGTGTCCGGATGCGAAAACTCCTTCATCGCACTCACCAGCGCGGCCACGCGGCTCACGCCTTCCAGTGTCTGATCGATGGCCTTGGGAATTTCTTCCAGCAGATAGCCGGCATCGGTCTTGTCCACCACCGCCGCCGCTTCCTCCAGCGTCTCGCGCAAAAGCCCATTCTTCACCGCCGCCGGCAACAGCCGGTCGTAGCTCGTCAGCAGGCTCTTCAACTCCTGGAACGCGTCCTTCAGGAAGCGCACGTTGTCCCCGATGTACTGCGTCGGCGTATTGATCTCGTGCGCGATTCCGGCGGCAAGCTGGCCCACCGATTCCAGCTTCTGCACCTGCAAAAGCTGCTCTCGTAGCGCTTTGCGCTCGGTGATGTCTTCGCTCATCCCTTCATAACGGACCACCCTGCCGTTTTCACAAATGGCGCGAGCGCTCATCGAGAGCCAGATCTTGCTGCCATCTCTGCGATAAGCCTCATGTTCAAAGTTCTGTACGGCCCCGTTTTCTTCCATGAGCCGCTTGAATTCCCTGCGGCGTTCAGGGTCGACATAAACCCGCCCTGAAATGTCGCCTGAGCTCGCGCTCGCCATCCCCTCTTCCACGGAATCGTAGCCGTAAGTGAACGCCATGGCAGGGTTTGCGCTCAGCAATCGCCCATCCGGCGTGGTCTGAAAAATGCCGAAAATGGCGTTGTCGAAGATGCCTCGATACTTCTGCTCCGCTTCCCGGAGCGCGTCCTCCATCTTTTTGCGCGCGCTGATGTCTTCGCACATCCCTTCATAGCGCACCACCACGCCGTTCTCTTCAACGGCACGGGCGCCGATCGACAGCCAGATCCTGCTTCCGTCCTTGCGAAAGACTTCGCCCTCAAAATTCTGCACGACCCCGCGCTTTTCCAGAGCGAGCTTGAAGTCCTCGCGGCGCTTCGGGTCCACATAAATTTGTCTGGCAATGTCGGAGATGCACTGCAGTGCCTCATCCGGAGAGTCGTAGCCGAAAATCGTGGTTATGGCCGCATTCAAACCCAGCAACCGCCCCTCCGGGGTGGTCTGATAGATTCCGATGATGGCGTTATCGAAGATTCCTCGATACTTCTGCTCCGCTTCCCGCAAGGCGTCCTCCATCTTCTTGCGCGCGGTGATGTCTTCACACATCCCTTCATAGCGCACCACCGCGCCGTTCTCGCGAATGGCGCGTATGTTCATGCTGAGCCAGATCTTCCTTCCATCTTTGCAATAGACCTCGCATTCGAAGTTCCTCACGCCTCCGATTTTGTCCATCACCAGCATGAATTCCACGCCCCGCTTGGCGTTGACAAAAAGCTGCCGGGAAATGTCGGTGACGCTTGCCACCATCTCTTCCGGGGAATCGTAGCCGAAACTGAAGGCCATGGAAGGGTTCACGTGCATCAAGCACCCGTCCGGAGTGCTCTGGAAGATGCCGACGATGGCGCTGTCGAAAATTCCCCGGTACTTCTGCTCTGCTTCCCTGAGCGCGTCCTCCATTTTCTTTCGCGCGCTGATGTCTTCGCACATTCCCTCATAACGGACCAAGACGCCGTCCTGATAAATGGTGCGAACACTCATGGCGAGCCAGAGTTTGCTGCCGTCCTTGCGAAGCACCTCGCATTCAAAATTCTTCACCCCTCCGAGCTTTCCCATCAACAACTTGAATTCTTGTTCACGTTTGGGGTCGACATAAAACTGCCGGCCAATGTCGGTGATGCCGGCGATCATATCCTCAGGGGAATCGTAGCCGAAAGTGAAGGCCATAGAACGGTTCACGCTCAGAAAGCGGCCCTCCGGCGAACTCTGAAAGATCCCCACTATGGCCTTGTCGATGAGTCCGCGGTACTTCTGCTCCGCTTCCCGGAGCGCGTCCTCCATTTTCTTGCGCGCACTGATGTCGCGCCCGACGCCCGCAATGCCGATCACCCTGCCTTCGCTGTTGCGCAGCGGAACCTTTGTGGTGAGGATGTGGATCTCGTTGCCCGCGCCGTCAACGCACTTCTCTTCGTAGTTGTAGAGGGGCTTCCCTGAACGGATGACATTCTGCTCGTCTTTGTGAAAGCCGCTGGCTATCTCCCGCGGGTAAAAGTCGAAGTCGGTCTTTCCCAGCAGTTGTTCCGGCGTCTCGGCTCCCATCACGCGTGCCACTTGAGGATTCGCCACCACGAACCTGCCCTCGGCGTCCTTCACGTAAATGAAGTCCGGAATGTTGTCGATCAATGCACGGAGCATATTGCGCTCGCTCTCCTGCATGGAATGAGCCTCATGCAGGATCTCGTCTTCCCGCCTTTGCACGGTCACTTTGATCAACGAGCGAATTCCGAAGAACAGGGCGGCAATCACGCCAACGAACACCAACGCCTGGAGGATTCCCTCCACGGTCAGCAATGTGTCGATCAAGGCCAATTCGGTTTTGAAGTCGCTGGCCAGGTCGTTCTCGAGCGTCTCCAATGCCGTCTCGACTGCTTTATTCTCCTGCGATAGATCCGCCAGGTCCTGTTGGCTCGGCGGAGTGCCGTCGTTCTCCGCCCCCGCCGCGTAGTCGATCTTCGATCTCGCCTGCAAGCTGGTCACGCGTTGCAGCAGGGAGAGAATCTGACCGTACCGGACTGAGTTGAATGCCATGAACTTCCCCGCGCTGTCGAGGGATGCGATCACCGTGGCAGCCTCCTGCTCGGCGCTGGCCAGCGATGACTTGTCCTGCATTACAAAGGCGTCGCTATAGTCGCGATTCATCCTCTCGAACGCAGTCCCCGCTCGCTGGCTGTCCAGCGCCGCGGGGAAAACGGACAGCGATGCAATGCCGACGTGTCTGCGCACGGAGTACGCAGTCCACTGCATGATGGCCAGGATCCCGATCACCCCCAGCACAGCCGCCGCCAAGCTGTACTTCATCGTCCCGGAGAACTTGATTCCGTGTGAAGGGGGGATCCGTCGCATCGTGGACATTCCTCTCCGCCCGCACCTGCGCCGCCGGATGAATCCCGGAGATCCCGGCCCCTGTCGCTGTTGGCTCCGCCCATGCCGGTCCAGGGTGCGCAATGCCATACAGGCGCAACCGGCAATCGCGGCTTCTGGCTCTGGCTTCGTCATTCATCGGCACAACGCGCGGTCTTCTTCAACCCGCTGCACCGCCCGCCCAGCGTCATGCGGGCAGGCATCGGATTTCCCTGATCGGTTGCCAGATCCGTGCCGATGAATGAATCGAGTCTTTGCGCCGTTCTTGCTGTTCCCGGGGCGCATTGCTGGGGGAGGCGATGACCGACCGAATCCTCTTCGTGGACGACGAGCCCTTCATACTTGACGCGTTCAGGAGAATGCTGCGCGGCAAGTTCGAAACCTACACCGCCAACAGCGGAGAAAAGGGGCTGGCCTCGGCCAAACAAAATGGCCCATTCGCCGTCGTCATCTCCGACATGCGCATGCCCGGTATGAACGGCGCCCAGTTCCTGGCTCAGATTCGCAAGAATTCGCCGGACACCGTAAGAATGTTGCTGACAGGATTTACCGACCTCGAAGCAGCCATCGCGGCCGTCAACGAGGGCAACATCTTCCGCTTTCTTACCAAGCCTTGCCGGAAGGACGAGTTGGTAAGCGCCATCAACCTCGGCCTCGATCGGTACCGGTCCGTCGTCAAGGAAAAGGAGCTGATCAAGAAAGCCCAGGCCCTGGAACTTTCTCCGTCCGATCGGGATTCCCTGGATATCTGCCAATGGGATCAAAGCGAGAGCCCGACCGGCCTGCCCGGACCGTCGCAGGCCAGAGGGCTCCTCGTTCCGCTCTTCGGAGTCGACCCCCATTGCTATGTCGCCCTGCTGAAGCTCACGGTGCTGCAAACCATTGAGGAGCGCTATGGGGAGGAGGCGGCCGCCGACTATCTGTGCAATGCGGCCCAATTTCTGACGCAGTCTTTTCGTTCCGACGATCGGTTCTTCCATTGGGGCAGGCACGTCCTGATGGCTGTGATCCGGCGAAAGATGCCGCTTGGCGCAGTGCGCCTCGAGTTTGCTCGCGTGACCTCGGCCACCCGCGAACACGTGTTGCAAGTGGATGGCAGGAGCATCATGATCAACACATCGATCGCCTTTGAACTGCTGCCGGTGTCGCAGTTCTCCACACTCGACGAGATGCTCGCGGCATTCGATCCGCACTTCGGTGGAAACATCGAAGCCGAAGCAGCCCCAGAACACTGAGCCTGCTTCCATCTCCCCCGCGTCCGATCGCGGCCCTCTGTCCCCGTCTTCGGCGACCATGCAGTGTTCGCCCGCAACCGGAGTGACAAACCTTCCGGGTGGCGAATTATCCTAAAGACCTGAGCTGACCGGTTCCGGCCCTTCAGCCCCTTCGAGGAGCAACCCACTTGTATCGCCGACTCGCGCTCTTCGCGCTCCTGCCGCTCAGTCAGGCTTACATCCTCTTCGCACAGGACACGCGCACCGTAATTGAGCCGCTTTTCCCTCAGCTTTGCGCCAAGCTCGACGCCCAATTGCAAACCAGCGGCCGCTCCCTCGCGCCGGCCGACGAGCAAAAGCTCGACACGGCCCGCATTCAAAAAGCCATCGATAAGTGCGGCAAAGGGCGTGCCGTACTGCTGCACGTGAACGAGGCCAATAGCGCATTTCTGAGCGGTCCGCTGGAACTGCGCCCCGACGTGACTCTGATCGTCGGGCTCGGTGTGACGCTCTACGCGTCGCGGGATCCGGCACTCTACGCCGTGTCGCCGGGCAGTTGCGGGATCGTGAGCCATGGCCCCGGTCCGCGCGGTTGCAAGCCACTGATCTCTGTCGATCATGCACCCGGATCGGCAATCATGGGGGACGGCGTAATCGACGGCCGTGGCGGGGAAAAAATGCTGGGGTCGCAGTATTCCTGGTGGGACCTGGCCGAACAGGCGCGCGCGGGCGGAGGCCAGCAGGTTCCGCGCCTGATTGTCGCCAACGACTCGGGTAACTTCACGCTTTACCGCATCACCCTGAAAAACTCGCCCAACTTCCACGTTGTGTATAACCGCGGCGATGGCTTCACGGTGTGGGGCCTGAAGATCGACACGCCGCAGCGCCTCGCGCGCAACACCGACGGCGTCGATCCGGGCGACGGGGCGAAGAACATCACCATCACGCATAGCTTCATCCGCACCGGCGACGATAACGTCGCCATCAAGGGCGGGCCGGGCGGCGCAACCAATATCACCATCAGCCACGATCACTTTTACTGGGGCCACGGCATGTCGATTGGCAGCGAGACCAACGGCGGCGTCAGCAAGATCCGTGTCTTCGATCTCTCGCTCGACGGCCCCGACAACGGCATCCGCATCAAGTCCAACGGCTCACGCGGCGGCCTGACCGAGGACGTGGTCTACGACGACGTTTGCATCCGCAACTCGCCCAATCCCATCACGCTCGACACGGCTTATTCTGCGGCCGGAACGCTGCAGGGCGACTCGCTTCCGACCATGCGCGACATTACGCTGCACAATGTCCGCGTTTCGGGCGGCGGCAAGATAACCTTCAACGGGTATGACCCAACCCACCGCATCGCGGCCGCGCTCGACGGCGTTCAGATCGTCGACCAGTCTTCGTACACCTATGAGTTGAATCACGCCGACCTGACGCTCGGCCCTGGCGCGACGAATTTGCAACCTCCCTCCGGCGAGGATTCAACAGTCAAGGGAACTCCCGCCGAAGGCAATCCGCCCTCGTGCGCGGAGAAGTTCGTGCCGTTTCCGCAGTAGAGCCGTGTTCGTATCTCAACCCGCCAACTCGCCAACTCGCCAATTCGCTAACTGCCGACTCGCCTAAAACCGTCAGCGCCCCGCCACTTCGCTGCTCAGCGGCACGCGCACCACAATCTTGTTTCCGGTCCGCACCACCATTCGCGAAAACGACTCGTCGGCCACGTTGGCCAGCGAAACGTATTTTTGATTGAGAGCCGTCACGTTGCCGCGCAGCTTTGCACCCGGATCGGCAGGCATGGTGAAACTGACGCGCACATCCGGCTGGCCGTCGCCGTCGAGATCGACCTCGTCGCTTACACGCGCGGGGAGGGAATCCGCAGGCTCAAACGCCAGTTGGACGAAGGGTTCAACGCGCTCGAAGAGGCGCGGCTGCACCGGCTGGTAGACGATAATGCGGTAGCCGTTGCGCTCGATGGTCCGCGCAATCGTGCCGCCGGAGTACGTGGCGTCGATGTGCAGTCCAGCGTGCGCCACCACGTTGCTGAAAACGCCCATCAGGACGAATGGAACGCAGACGGCGACGGCTAGAATTAGCCCGGCGCCTGTGTAAGCCAGAATTGCAAGAATGCGTGCGCGCATGCGATCCTCCTTCACTTCCACGGCAGCCAGTGGAGCATGGTGGCTACCGAGTTGGCCAGAATGCTGCCGCCGAACATGGTGGCCATGGCCCAGGCGCCGTAAAGAAACAGCAAACGGGCGCGCTCGGGCTTGACAGCAACCGGGGTTCCCTTCAAGTGCCACACAGCGGCGTCCTTCTTACAGGCGTCAACACAAGCGCCGCACTTCATGCAATTCAGCAGAGTCTTTCCTTCGCGAATCGACTCTGCCGAGAGCGCCACCGTGGGGCAACTTGTCTGGCAAAGCGTACAATCCACACACTTCTCGCGATTGAAGCGAATCTCGAAGAGATGGATCTTGTTGAAGAGCGATTGAAATGCGCCGAAGGGGCAGAAGAACCCGCACTGCGTGCGTTTCTTGGTGAGAAACGGCAGCACCACGACCAGCCCCACGAATAACGCGACGAAAATGCCCATCTGAATGGCTGTTTCCACGTTGCGAACCGCGGGGAATTCGGTGACCGCTTTGAACGGACAGAGCCACATGCAGTACACGGGCTCGAAGAGCGCCGCGGAACCCAGCACAACGAAGACCAGAATGGCCCAGGGTACGAGCCGCAGGCGAGGGCCAAAGCGGACAATGAAGCGGTGAAGCCTGCGCCGTTTGGCGATCGCGGCAAAGCCCTCCTCGATTCCACCGAAGAAACAGGCGTAGCTGCACCAGGCCTTGCCCAACACCAGGGTCAAGGCGAACCAGAGGCCGATCATGATGGCGATCGAGTGAGGATTGCTGGCGGTGGGCAGGATCGACCCGGGAAAGATGATGGTGTGCGCGAACGCCGCGGGCAAAATGATCCCCGGCGTGACCATGAAGCAGAATGGCGTGTCGCCGGAGACCATGCGGCTGATGGGAATGCTCATCGTGCCGCGCTCGGCGACTAAGGCAGCGATAAAACCGAACGGGAACAGAAAGCCGAGGGCGACAAAGAAAATCCGCCGCCAGCGATAGGTCTCGCCGGTGCGCATCATCAGGAAGAAGAGGCCCGTCATAAAGAGCATGACCACCACGGCGCCGATGTGCGTGTCCCGGCCGGCGTGCTGGAACGAAGGGGTGAACATCAGCAGCGACCACAGCGCGATGGGCAACGTAAGCAGGATTGAACGGCCCACGCTGCGAAAGGCCACCGGGCGCGCAAGGGTGGATGAACGGCTAGCCATAGATTGCCCTCTCGATCAGGATGGAAACTCCGGAAAACATGTACCAGCAGGCCAGTAAGACAGCAACCATGCGGGCAACGGTGACCACCGCCGGCGTGCGCCGCACGAATCCCAGAGAAAGAAAAGGAAGGAACCAGACAGCTGTGCCGGCAAAGAAGAAGAGGAAGAAGAGAAGCGACGCAGACAGATGGGGAAGTTGCGCGGCTCGGATGCCGGCTACAAGAAACGGAGGACAAAGATTGATCCCAGTGAGAAATCCGAGAGCCAGGGCTCCCGAAAGCAGGGGACGAGGCGCCTCGCCGATCTGCACCAGGCGGCTGGAGGGTTGAGCCGGAGTGCTGCGGCGGCGGGGCCATCCGGCTGCGTAGGCCACCAGACCGGCGGCCAGCAGCACTTCGATGCCGCCAAAGAGCCACGAGCGGCCGGTCCAGGCGTGCGGGATCGACGATCCCACCAGCCACACAGCGGTAGCAAACACAAGATAGCCGGCCAGGCGCGCGGCAAGAAACAAAAACAACTGGCGGGTATGCAACCGCATTCCCTGCGGCTGAACCAGCATCCACGGCAACACCACCGGCCCGCAGGATGCCAGGCATACCGGACCGGTAGCGAGTCCGAGCACAAGCGCCTCCCCGGCGCTGGCCGAAAGAGATAGGGCCGCCATGTCGCAAAGAGTTTACTTTTTGCCCGGAGATTCTCTTCGTGATAGTGGTCACGCCCTGGCGGTTAGCCCGTGGATGACCCTCTGCATAGCATCCGATACGCATCGCCCAGACACGCTCGCCGCCATGCCTCGCATCTCGCAGCCTGCACGGACTTCCTTCATTGCGGCAGCAAAACTCCCCCTTCTGGGAAATATCGCTTATGCTTGTAACAATTCCTTCTTGCTTCGGCAGGCCACGCAGACAATCTCATGAATCCAGTCGTTTTGGTAGTTGACGATCTTCGGGAGCAGTATCTCAAGGAGATGGCGCTTGTGCGCCAGACCTGCGAGCGCACCGGGGATGGTACGGCTGCCATCCGGCGACGCTCGGCCGTCGTGGATCGCATCCTGATTGAGATGTGGCGGCGGGCCTTTGCCGGGCTGCCGGCGCAGAACGCTGCCCTGCTTGCCATGGGGGGCTATGGCCGCAAGGATCTCTTCCCCTACTCCGACATCGACGTGCTCTTTACCTTCGCCGACGAAAAGACCGAGGAGCATTCCAGGGAGGCCGTCCGGGCGATGATCCAGGGGATGTGGGACATCGGCTTGCGAGCCAGCCCTAACTCGCGCACCGTGAAAGAAGCCGGCCGCTTCGACCCGGACAACCTGGAGTTCACGTTGGCCACGCTCGACCGCCGCTTCCTGGCCGGGCAATTCCCGCTCTACCAGCAACTTCATCAGGTGACGTTCCCCGGCCTTGTCCTGAGCGAGTGGACGTCCATCACGCAGAAACTGGGCGAGATTGCCCGCGCGCGGCACGCCAAGTATGGCAACACGATTTTTCATCTGGAGCCGAACCTGAAGGAGTGTCCCGGCGGCCTGCGCGACTACCACCTCGCCGTCTGGTTCGCAGTGTTGTTCCATCTGAAAGAGACCAAGGAGTGGCCGCGGCAGCGGGGCGGCGTCTTCCAGAGCGCGCGCGGCGACGCCGAGGCCGCCTTCGATTTTCTGGCCGCCGCGCGATGTTTCCTGCACTTCCGGCACGGCCGCGACGACAACACGCTCGACTGGCAGTCGCAGGACGAGGCCGCGGCTCGCTCCATCGGCCTGGAAACCCGCGGCACCGCCGATCCCAGCTACTGGATGCGCACCTATTACCGGCATGCCCGCGTCATCTATCGCCGCGCCGCGCTGCTCATGGAACACCTGCCCGCGCCGGTAAGCTTCTATCGCCAGTTCCGGCGTCGCCGCACGCCCATCGCCGGCACCGACTTCCTGCTCGACCAGGGCCGCATCGACATCCAGCCCGGCGCGCAATTCAACGACACGGCGGCGATTCTGCGGGTGTTTTCGCTGATGGCCACACACGGCTACACACTGTCGCAAGCCGCCGAGGACCGCATCACCGACGCATTACCGGTGCTGGCGATCTCGATTCCGGAGGGGCCCTACTTGTGGAACGCGTTGCGCGAAGTCCTGCTCGGCCCGCATGCCGCGCATTCTCTCAGAACCATGCACGCGCTGGGCGTGCTGGAGATGCTGATTCCCGAATTCCACGGCATCGACGCACTGGTGATTCGCGACAGCTACCACCGCTACACCGTGGACGAGCACACCTTCCTGGTGATCGACAACGTCCATGGCCTTCGCCAGCCTGCCAACGAACACGAGCAGCGCCTGGCCCAGCTCCTCCCTGAAATCGATCGCCTCGATCTCTTCTTTCTGGCGCTGCTGTTGCACGACACCGGCAAGGGCCGCCGCACCGGCGAACACGCGGTGCAAAGCGTCGAGCTGGCCGATAGCTTCCTCGCCCGCCTCGATTTCGACGCCGAGGAGCGCGAATCGATCCTCAAGCTAATTCGCCTGCACCTCGACATGTCGGCGGCCATGCGGCGCGACATCTTCGACGTCGAAAACGTACGCGGCTTCTCCGACAAGATCGGCAACCCGCAACTGCTGAAGATGCTTACGGTGATGACCTTCGCCGACATCAAGGCCGTGAATCCCGACGCCCTCACGCCGTGGAAGGCCGAGAATCTCTGGCAGTTCTACATGTCCACCTCGAACTTCATGGACCGCTCGGTGGACGAGGCCCGCTATCATGCCGCCATCGATCCCACGTTGCTCAACCGCATCCGCTCCATGGTCCCCGCCGCACAGCACGATGCGCTGAAGCTATTCCTCGAGGGCCTTCCGCAACGCTATCTGCACACCCGCCTCCCCGAACAAATCCGCAACCACTTTCAAATGGCGCTCAACCTCGACAAGGATGCGGTGCAGCTCGATCTGCGCCCTAACCGTCAGCTCTTCGACCTGACCGTGATCACCCGCGACCGCACGCGGCTGTTTGCCGACGTAGCCGGCGTGCTGGCGGCCTGGGGCATGAACATCATCCGCGCCGGAGCCTACTCCAACGATGCCGGCGTCATCGTCGACAGCTTCCATTTCTCCGATGTCTTCCGCACCATCGAGCTCAATCCCAGCGAGAAGGACCGCTTTCTCGCCAACGTCCACGATGTGGTTGCGCAAAAGATCCCCGTACAGCAACTGCTCGAGGCGCGCCGCCATCTCAATCACCCCGGCAGCTACAAGCTCGACGTGGCCACCAAGCTCGAGTTCGACTCCGAGTCGTCCACGCACTCCACGCTCTTGCAGGTGGTGGCGCAGGATATGCCCGGCCTGCTGCGCCAGATCGCGCTCACGCTCTCGACCCATCAGTGCAACATCAAGGTGGCGCTCATCGACACCGAAGGCGAAACCGCCATCGACGTCTTCTACCTCACCAGCCACGACGAAAAACTCACTCCCGAAGCGCAGCAAACCCTCGCCAAAGACCTCACCGCCGCGCTCGAATCCATGCGCGCCCCCGCGTAACGGGTTCTCAGCCTTCGACAAAGAATGGGGTCGAAAAAATCGATTGCGAGGGCAGTTTTTAGTGCGGGCGCTTGAAACGGGGTAAATCAAGGCAAATGTTCGCATTTATGGTGCGTGAACCCCGTCAAATGTTCGCTTAAATGGTTAGCTTTGGGGCCCAAATGTATCCTCCAGAGGTTGCACTTTTCGAGGACATGCACCGAGAAAAGTTGTGTTTTAGAAGATTTGTAACCTAGAAAAGTTAGCTTTTGAGGGTGACACGCACCGAGAAAAGTTAGGAAATGCATTTGAAGCGCGCGTTTCGGCCTGCCGCGCGCCCCGTTTCTCCACTCGATTCGGACGCTGTGGTAAGCTGGCACGGACTAAGCGAATCAAATGGGGCTGCTCTGAAGCTCCGCTTCCAGAAAGAACCCTCACCGAGCAGGGAAAAGAAGGACGCGCCGGGCATGTACGCGATCCAGACCACCGCCTTGAACAAGAAGTTCCGTCGAATCCACGCCGTGTGTGACGTCAACCTCAAGGTGGATGAAGGTTCGGTCTACGCGCTCATGGGCCCCAACGGCGCCGGAAAAACAACCCTGATCAAATTGCTCATGAATCTGATGAGCCCCAACGACGGCCAGATCAACGTCCTCGGCGCGAATGCATCCACGCTGGAAGGCAAGGGGCTGGAGAAGATTGGCTACGTTTCTGAAAACCAGAAGCTTCCGGGATGGATGCCGGTCGGCATGTTCCTCGCCTATTGCCGGCCTTTCTATCCCACATGGGACACCGCGTTGGAACGCCGTCTCGTCAAGCGATTCGAACTACCGATCAAACGGCGTCTGAAGCACCTTTCGCGTGGCATGAGAATGAAGGCGGCGCTTTGCAGTGCGCTAGCCTTCCGCCCCAGGCTGCTCGTGCTCGATGAGCCGCTCAGTGGCCTTGATCCGCTGGTGCGCGACGACCTGATGGAGAGCCTCAGCGAATTGGCTCCGGGAACAACCGTACTACTCTCCTCTCATGACCTCGCCGAAATCGAATCGTTCGCAAGTCATATCGGGTACATGGATGATGGACGCCTCATGATTTCTGAAGCGATCGCAAGTGTACGATCTCGGTTTTGCAGCGTCGTGGCTACTGCCGAAGTACCGCTTGCCATCCCTCAAACGCCGCCCACCGAATGGCTTCAATTCACCGCCGACGGAACCACGGCACGCTGGGTCGAGACCGCGTACGATCCCGAGCGAGTCGCAGCGCGAGCGCGCGAGATTCTTGGTTCAGTCGAGCTAACAGCCGCACCTTTAACTCTGCGCGAAGTATTTCTGACCATGGCGCGGATCGGTCGGCCGACGGCGCCGGATGAGCCTCAGCCATGAAAATGATCCTGCACATACTCGCCAAGGATCTGCGCCGGCACCGGTGGGAGCTGATGCTCTTCGTTCTGGCATGCGCGGCCTGGGCATGGCAAACGGCGGAACCCTTCGGATTGCTGTGGATTCGCACACGCGAATTCGCGCCGATCCTCTTCCTCGGGCTGTGGTTCATCGTCACTGTACGCGTCGTTCAGGGTGAATCGCTCGTGGGAGATCGCGAATTCTGGATGACGCGGCCTTATCGCTGGGGACGGCTGATAGCAGCTAAGGCTCTTCTGTTGCTGCTTTGCCTCAACCTCCCTTTGCTCATCGCTCAAGTCATCCTGCTGCACTCCGCCGGCATTGGCCTCTCCTGGCCGCTTCTTCCCGGACTTTTCTTTCTCCAGGCCGAGTTTGCCTTCTTCCTCACATTCCCCGCCGCTGCGCTGGCCGCCGTCACTGAGTCCCTTGTCCAATGGGGCCTCGCCTTGGCCGGAATCTTGGTCTTCGCCCTCATGTTGTCGTCGCTGCCGTGGGACAAGCTGCCTCCTGGGTTAGAAGGTGGCGAGAACATCTGCAGCGTCCTCGGCATGGCGATCATCGCACCAGCGCTGGCGTTCGTCTTGGCCTGGCAATACGCACGGCGCAGGGTGTGGCCGGCTCGCCTTGTATTTGCAGGCGCATTGCTGGTCATTCCCCTCATCATCCTCCTTTCATCCACGCCGCTTATCCGCTCTATCGCGTATCCTCATCCGTCTGCGCCGGCGCCCTTCCAGCTCGCAATCGCTGAAAATGGCGAGGATCCCGGTCGAATCTACAAGAGATCTGAAAACATCGCGCCCGGGGCGGATATTTCAATTCCCGTCATAGCCTCGCCTGCCGACCCTGACGCAAGCATCGACGTGGACGGCTTCCGTGTCACACTCACTGGAGACAACGGCTGGCGCTGGCAATCGCCATGGCTGAACCGCTCACTCAAATTCAGCAAAGACGATCCCCGCGGCAGCATCTTTTTCGCGATGCCGGAGGAGTCGGCAAACCAGATGGCGCATTTGCACGCCAGGGCCTCGGTCGAAATCGCATTTGGTGTCTACCGGCTTGGACCGCCGCACAAGGTCGACACGCAGGCTGACCACTTCAGTCTCACCAGCGATGCCGTCTGCCACTGGTTCCACGGCACCTCCGATAGATTCTCATTCAACGGCGTCGACTGTGCCGCTCCGCTTCATCTGCCTGAAATCATGGAAGTCCGCATCGATTCGGCCACAAGCACGTGCCCCGAGTCCCCAGGTGAACCGCCTCTGCCCACAGGCCATTCCGCAGCCGCAGCTGAGCATGGTACGGATTTGCCCGACTTCGATCCCGACCCAGTCCATAAAATCAATCTCAACTTCGGGGCGTGGATTCCGCCGATCCCCAGCGCCGGCGCTCCCGATCAAAACCTCCAGGCGAAACTCTGCAGGGGCACACCGCTCACCGTCCGAGTGGGTACTCCTGAGGGCAGAAGGAGAGCGACCTTCGATCTCGGCAGCATCGGAACCGAGAAAGCGATCCAGGAAGACCCCGACGGTACGATCCGCTTTTGACGTTGACGAGACGAAACGAACCGCGCGGCTCGCCCTGCCGCCGCAGGCGCCACCTTCAAAAACGCCCCCCGCAGCTGCCCCGCCCCCGCCGAAAACCTCAGTCTTCCTCTGCTCCCCGGCTAGAGCCTGTTATTAACTTTATTCCTTTGGAATCAAAGAAATATCCGAGTGCCCCATTATCACTGACGATGGGAGGATGGGAAACAAGGGGCAAGTCGGCTATCCCAGCGATGTGACAGATG